>NODE-11-length-65698-cov-15.4085_pt1 | contig 65698 bp, 62 predicted proteins | sample MGYA00139097_ERZ477577 | MGnify/ENA metagenome assembly ERZ477577
ATTTTCACACGCGCCTTGATTCTGAACCAAAATCCTAATTTTGCAAGGTACCCATTAGATATAGGGTATGATGGGCAAAAAGTCATCGGGAAAAAAAGGTTCACTGCCATATAAGGTGGTTGTGACAGTGATTGATGCTGCTTAGGGTTGAGGGGCAATGGATTGTCTTGACGGTTCCTTTGTCTGCCTGATAATCTATAATTAGGGAAACATACTATTTCTTGCTATTGAAGGATTTTTATCATGACTGAAATCCAGGCTCCCGTCATCGAAGCACTGACCGGATCTTTTCTGATCTCGACCCCGCAGATGCCCGATCCCCGGTTCGCGGAGCAGGTTATCCTTATTTGTGCTCACAGCGAGGAGGGGGCGATGGGAGTCGCCGTCAACAAACCAAACCCTTACTTCAGTCTCGAGGAAATTCTCAGAAGTGCTCAGCTCGAAGTACCTGATAGTACTCTCCCGCCTGTCTATGTCGGCGGGCCTGTAGAACTCGAGTCTGCCTTTGTACTCTATCGCACGGGCTACCAGGTTGACCATCAGCTTGAAATCAGCGACAGTATTGCCCTATCACGTGAATCGAAAATTCTCGAAGACATCAGCAGGGGGTGCGGTCCCGAGAGTTACCTTTTTCTGCTCGGATATGCCGGCTGGGGTCCAGGGCAGCTCGAATCCGAACTGATTGCAGACGGCTGGCTCAGCCTGCCAGCCAATGACTCGATCATATTCGACATCGACAATCAGGAAAAGTGGCGGACAGCTGCGATGCTTTATGGTATAGACATCTCAACCCTCGGTGATATGGCTGGTTTCGCCTAGGAGAGTCGTAAATATTCTTTCCGTCAATGTTTCAGGAGCAGGTTGCCGAGGTTCTTTTCAGCGTTGCTTTAAGCCCACCGATAGATGCTCCCACAGACCAGGAGTAGCGTTCAGAACAGTTCACCAATGTCTGATTTAAAGAAAATATTTCACTGTACCCAGTGTGGCTTCTGCTGCCATGGTGAGACCACCGTCTCGCTTGACGAAGACGATCAGAAGAGAATGATTGTGGCCCTCAATTCCACCGAAGAAGCAGTTGCTGACAGATACTGGCGAATCAATGGCTCAACAGTGCAGATGAAAACCGAACAGGGGCACTGTATTTTCTATGACGACGGTTGCACCGTCTATCACGGCCGGCCCTGGCGCTGCGCTCAATGGCCATTAGTTCCTGCCCTGCTGGAAGATGAGAATAATTTCCTCATAATTCGCGAATCCTGTCCGGGAATCAACAAGGAGCTGAGTTATCAGGAGTTCAGAGAAATCCTGGCTCGGCTTATCGGCGACGATTCGTAATCCTGCTTTTCGACCATGAGACTTGAAGTTCTGCTGCTTAATAAAACCAAAGAACCATATCTGCAGGCGGGGATCAGAGACTATCAGACCCGCCTGAAGCGATTCAATCCGATTGAACTCGTCGAGATCAAAGTTAAAAAGCTTTCGACCAGGAGTGACTCTGAAATAAAGAACTTCGAGAGCACATTAATTGACAAGCGAGCGTCGGAAGGGAGCTACCGTATCGTTCTGGACAGTCGCGGACAACAGCTCAGCTCAAAAAAATTTGCCTCCTTTTTCTCCGATCTTGAGCAAAAATCAGTGCAGACTGCAAGTTTTATTATCGGTGGTCCTTTGGGCCTGGCTGATGAACAATTGCGCAAGGCCGATTATATTCTGTCGCTGTCGTCGATGACCTACACCCATGACATGACGCGACTGATCCTGCTCGAACAGATCTATCGGGCTTTTACCATAAAGGCTGGTACCCGCTATCACAAATAGCCTGAATATTTAATGGCTTATCAGTCTGTAAGGTTGATGATCAGGTAACTCAAAAGAATTGCCAATCCATAGAGCCATTTGCAAAACAATCTTTTCGCCCAAACTCTACGTTATGCTCAAAATTTTATCCTCGGAATATCAATCATATGCCTGTGGTAAAATTTCTCGCATGCCTTGATTTTGAACGAAAATCTTAGTTTTGCAAAAGGCTCCATATTCAGAAATTTTGAAGGTATAAATTATTACGGAAACTGAAGTCGTTTTAATTGCACCACTTTTATTCCCTGTTCGAGTCGATCCGGTCCACTGCCCTGCGTCGCCTTTGCGGCAACCATATTAATAATATAGCCTGGCGCCAGTCTCCTTGGTTAACGGGTCGTCGCAACTGGGGAAATATTCAGGTTAAGGGACCAGGTAGATATCGTAGCGACTGCTCTTTGCCTTGATCACAAAGGAGGGTTCCCTGTCATCAAGGGAACCAGCTCTGGCCGGCCTTTTGACTGCCACCCGCTTAGTTGCCCTCTTTAAGGCCGCAGCCAGCAGTTCCGAGCCATCTGGATCGTCTCCCACCAGGTCACGCAATATTCTCATTTTCTGTTTATTGAGTGGTGATTTTGCTGATGATGGGTACATGGGATCGAGAAACACGGTATCATAAGAGATCTCAGTGGAGCGCAGATAGTCGATTGTGTCTGCCAGCTTCAGGGTGACACGCTGGTCGAAGATACGTTTGACCCTGTCATTTTCACTGCAGCGGTAGATGGCATTGGTCAGCAATGCCCAGATAACTTTGGATCGCTCAATCATCGTTACCCGGCATCCCAGAGAGGCCAGCACAAAAGCATCTTCGCCGAAGCCGGCAGTCCCATCCAGCACCGTTGGCCGGTACCCACTTTTAATCCCTGCTGCTTTGGCCAGCGGCTGATTTATCCGACGGTCATGAAGGAACCGGTAATATACAGCACCTGAGAGAAAATCGGCTGAGAGGGGGGCTGTTTTAGGGTCTGCTTGTTTTCTTAATTCAAGGCGTGAACCTTGTAGGGCAAGCACATAACTGAATTCGGGCCCTGAGGGATCGGCTACCGGCAGGTTGAGACATTCTGCCAGCCGGATCAGATAGGAGGCGTTTTCGGGGTTGGAGGGATCTGTTCTGATACCGATCTGAGGTTTGATATCCATACAAAAATGATATAAGAAGAAAGGTGAGTTCAAATACCTATCCCCCGAAGCATAACGACAGGATCTATTAAGGCAATGAAAAATAATGATGTTCAGGTGATAGCAATCATCCCGGCCCGCTACAAATCAAATAGATTTCCGGGTAAGCCGCTGGCCCCAATTAACGGTAAACCGATGATTCAGCATGTGGTCGAACGGGCTCGGAAGGTAAAGCTGCTTTCCCGGGTGGTTGTTGCCACTGACGATGAGCGAATCGCCCGCTGTGTGGAAGCATTTGACGGCGAATATGTCATGACCAGAGACGACCATGTTTCGGGAACCGACCGCCTGGCTGAGGCAGCGGAGACCCTTGGTGTATGCGAGCATGATATCGTGGTTAATATTCAGGGTGACCAGCCGCTGTTTCCGCCTGAGATCATTGACCAGGTGACTCGGCCGTTGCTCGAAGACCCGAATGTACCAATGTCCACCCTGATCTACAAAATTGTCAGAGAAGAAGAGATCGAAGACCCCAACCACGTGAAAACAGTATTCGACAAAGATAACTATGCACTCTATTTCTCACGCTCTGCAATTCCGTTTCAGAGAAATCCCGGGGAGGGTACTCCGACCTATTACAAACATCTCGGTGTCTACGGGTATCGAAAAAACTTTCTGCTCACTTTTGTGGGGCTGCCGGAAGGCGAATGGGAGCATTTTGAAAAGCTCGAGCAGCTCCGCGCCCTCGAATTTGGCTACAGAATCAAGGTAGTCCTCACCACACATGATTCGGTTGAAGTCGATACGGAGGAGCAATTGAGACAAGTGGAAAAATTAATAAATGGCGGCGGCTAGAATCAAGATGACCGATCAACAGTCGATTCTGCACCATTCCGAAAGAGACCGCAGTCTTCTCGATGCTCTAGAGAAACGCAATATTTCTTCCTTTGATCTGCTACCCCATCGGGACATGCGGGAGAAACTGGTAGATCTCGTTCTGCACGGCCCTCCTGCCGGGATAAATAAGGATGTAGCGGCCCTGTTCGGCGAACTCAGGGAGAGGCTTGTCTCGACCACTGTGGATGACACGAAAGTGGTCGTCTTCGGCGGTGGCACTGGCTTGTCAAACATTATCGGCGGGGACAGCCGCCAGCAGAACTGGGCGGACAAACCGTTTGAAGGTTTAAAAGAAATATTTCCACAGACCAAAGCCGTCGTCTGCGTGACGGATGACGGGGGATCCACAGGTGAGATTCTGAAGGATCTGCCGATTTTTGGTTTGGGAGATATCAGACACGTTCTGGTCTCTTCCATTCAGCGCCGTCTGCTGGAGCATAGCTATAACCTATCAGCCGGACAATCTGCGTCTCTGGTAAGGGATATTTCTAAGATATTTAATTTCCGCTTTTCCACCAGGCCGGATTCTGCCGAGTCGCTGCTTAGAAAGTGCATTGGCAATCTGGAACGGCTGCCAGAAAAGATGGCCACGGCGCTGGTTACCTATCTTGATTTCTGTCTAAACGACAAGCAGTGTCTGCGCACCCTCGGGCGGCCCCATTGTCTCGGCAACCTGCTGATTCTCTCTGTCATCCGAATGGTGTCGGGCAATGAGAATCTCGTGGAAAACAGGGTCGTAATGGATGAATCTGTGGGCGAGGCCATTAACAGAGCTATTTCCAATATAGGAGAAATCATTGGCGCTGGGGTTGATGCCGTTTTACCTTGCACACCGGTGCCGGCACAGCTCCGTTTCAGATACAGCAATGGCGTCGAGGTAAGCGGAGAAAGTAAATCGAGTACAGCGGACAGGGGGGCGGCGGTTGCCAGGGTAACCGTTGATTTCTGTGGTCAGCCTTACGTGTCTGGAAAAATTCTCGATTCCATCAGGGATGCGGATGTACTCATAATGGCACCGGGCAGCCTCTACAGTTCAATAATACCTGTCATGCAAGTTCCAGGAATAGCCGCAACTGTCAGAGAAAATAAAAGTGGTTTGAAGCTGCTTATCGCCAACCTCTGGGTGCAGGAGGGAGAAACTGACAAGGCAATCGCCAACCCGGATCGAAAATTTCATGTGTCGGACATGATTAGAGCTTACGAACATAATCTGCCTGGCGGAGTCGAAGGATTGATCGACCAGATACTTTGCCTGTCAATGCAGGATGTGCCGGCATCGGTGATTCAAAATTATGCGGTTGAGGGTAAAAATCCCATATATTTGGATCGAGAACTTATCAAGAACAGAGGGTTCACCCCGATAGAATGCGGCTTTTTCTCCCGGTCAGCGATGATCGAAAGGGGCGTTATTCAACACGATCCTGAAGTAGTGGCCCAGACCGTGAAGACGCTTTTCCTGGCCAGAGAACTGTTTAATGGCAAGCAAGAGGTGTCCGCACCTTCACCAGCGTTAAAGCAAACTTCAGGGCTGCCGGCCGGACCGCGGCTTGTCCCGATACCATCCATCAAGTATGGGCAGGTAGCCGATCGACTGGCCGGGCTTTCAATCGATCTTGACCAGTGTGAATCGCCGGGGGTGAATGGCGAAGAGATCGTCTCGATACTCGCCGATATCATCTGGTCCCACCAGGACATACCGGTGTCCCATCTCGATTTCATCAAGGGCATCACCTTTGTCAGTGAGAGCAGGTGGCGGCGGGATCAGCGCTGGGACAATGTCTTTTCATTCTATGACCCGGAAGACGGTCTGATTAAAATCAGAGAGGACCGTATCCGGTCGAGAAACAGCCTGGAGATCTCCTTTCTCATTGCACTCGGGCAGGCGCTGCTGGGAAATTATGCCGCCAGTAAATTGATAACCCCGCTTCTTTACGAAGGAAAGGAGATCGGAGCCGTATATCATCTGTCACTGAGAAGCGAAGAGGAGCGCACCTGCTACTTCAATGATACCGAGTTGCGCAGCTTTCTCCATCTTTCCCGGATGATTGAGCAGTCCAACACTCATTTCACCAGGATAGTAAACGGCCGGGAGGGATTCACTCCGCCGGGTCTGCTGTTGGGGCTGCTGTACGCCTGGTATCTCGATAACCGTTTTGCCAGTCACATCGAATACAAGATGTCCATCTTGCAGATACGCCCAACGCATCTGATCCCCGAGCAGAAAAAGATGCGCAGCAGAAGGGAACAGCTCATAGACTTCTTCAGGGAGTCGGTATTTGGCAAGGAAGCGGTAGCACTGAAACTTTAACGGCGAAAGCGTGGTATCATCAACAGCAAGAAACCACCTATAAAACAGGCCAGGCCGGACAGCCATCGATTCTGATCAATCAGCATGATGCCGATCATGCTGAGCAGAATTCCTCCGCCAACTCGCAATATATCAGCCATTTTTGTCAGCAGCCCGAGGAAAGCTCCTTCCAGGCTTGAGTTAATTTTTTCTCTGAAACGGAGATGATGGTTTTGAGCTCCGGTGAAAAAAGAGATATACGCAGCTCGGCCAACATTCTCCTGTAGGTTTCCAGTTTAGCCTGGCATTCCGGGCTGAGTTCATCGATTATATCTGAAAAACGCTCGATATTCTGCTGATGCCCCATCAGTTTGCGCCGTTTTTCGAGATCTTTCTTTGGGTTGTTGTAAGCTCTTTCGCACCGTATTGCCAGACTTTTCAGGTAACGTCCGCTGCTGTCCAGATCAGTGACGGTGAAGTGGTGGAGAAAATCAGCAGGAATAATTGTGTCGAGCTGATAGTTGAGATCATCGAACAGTTTGTGGTCGAAACTGCGACTTTGTTTTGCCAGTTTTTCATATTTAACAATCAGGTCGCTGGTCTCTTTACGCTGTCTCAGCAGCGAGAGTATCTTGTCGATCACCTGCTTGCCAGCGCTAAGGATATTGATCAGGCCGAGCTGTTTAACTTGTGATTCATAGACCTCCTGCGCCAGCATTGACTGCGGTGTGTCGGCAAGAAACGATTTTACAATAAAAGTAAGGATCGACTCGCAGGTCTGAGCAGTACCGCCACTGAAAATGGTGAGCCAGACAGCAGAAGGTCCAGAAAAGGCTATCCGACAATATTTTTTCAGCTCTTTGAACTGGGTTCTGAACTGCATTTGGATCAGATAGCTTACTCCCTCAAGACTCTTGTGCTCCGCTTCGTCTCTACTCGAGAAATAGTTGAGCATAACGCCCTGTTTTTCAGGAACCGCCTGGATTCCACAGAAGAGATAGCCACTGACCAGTCCTCCAGGAGCGTGGATGGATATCCGCTTGGGATAGGCAGCAAAATCCCAGGTGGTGAAAACCTTATCCCGCAGCTTATCAATCAGTGACTGATCATGAGGACTGATAGTAAGCGGACCATCTTCGGGAGTAGACCTGATCTGTTTGAGTAGCGATGAATAATCGTTGCCCTTCATCACCACTTTTCCTGATGAATCAACAATCTCAAAGTGCATGATAAGATGAGGAGGCAGGGCTTGGGACCATTCTTGTCGCCGGATGGTTATTCTATAGCGATTGAGAATTGCCGTTGATAATTTCTGCAGATAATTGCCCCGATACAGGTCGAGAGAATCAAGCAGCAGGGCCACGGTGTCATTGATCGGAATGAGCTGTTTCCTGGTACGTTTGGGCAACCCTTTCAGAAGAAAAGTCGTTTTTTCTACAATAAGACCGGGTACCAGCCAGTCGAAAAGTTCAGCAGGTGTGGTCTCGACAAGATGTTCTGGCACTGATGCGGTGACACCGTCATCTGGAGAACCAGGCTCAAAATTATATTTCAGACCAATCTCTTGATAAGGAGACGGCAGGTGGGGAGGGAAATCGAGCAGATCTTTTTCGCCTGGAAGACGAAGCAGGATATCCGGCTCGGTCATGCACAAATCATTATCCCCATGGCGCTTGATGTAGCTGATCAGGGCAGAGCGGTCGAAGACATCGGCCGGCAGCCGTCTGTCATAGAATTCAAATAAGGCATCATCGTCGATGACGATATCCTTTTTTCGCAGCTTATGTTCATTTTCCTGCCATTTTCTGATCAGCGACAGATTTTTCGAAAAAAAACTGAACCGGCCGGACAACTGGTATTCGACCAGTGCCTCCCTGATGAACACCTGACGAGCAGATGGGATATTTTTTTTATCGCGGCGTGGAAAATTGACCAGTCTGGCCGAAGCGATAATCAGACCGTGGAGGGCAACGGTTTCATCAGCCATCACCCGGCCTGATTTTTTATGGTATCGGACATTGGACCAGGAGTAGCTACAAAATTTAGAACAACTTTTCTCGAGCCATTCCGCTTCTATATTGGCAGCCAAGAGCACAAAAAGTTGTGAGGTCTCGATGAATGAACCACCAATGATCCATTCTCCGCTTTTTGCATGCAGATAGCTGCCGGGAAATACCTTCAACTCGCGGTTACCGAGCCCCTGATAGAGGCTGCCTTTCTTCTTTCTTCCGCACTGCCTGAAAAGACCGGCCAGCAGAGAACGATGAATTGCCTCATAGGAGGCTGGACCGCTTTTGAACTGGAACTTTTTATGTCTGCCTATAAGCCTGCACAACTGATCATGGAGGTCGAGCCACTCTCTCATTCTCTGAAAGGAGAGATAGTTGTACTGGCAGAATTTTTTCAATCCCGACCATGAAAAACCTCGATGGATTTCATGGTAACCGTTCCAGATGTTGAGAAGCGCAATAAAATCTGAGTTTGGATCGGCAAACCGACGGTGTGCTTCATCTGCCTGATGCTCTCTCTCCGCCGGCCGTATCCTTGGGTCCTGAATGGCGAGCGCTGCGGCAATAATTACTATTTCGGTCAGGCAATCATAGACGTTTGCTTCAATGATGATGCGTGAGATGACCGGATCGATGGGCATCGAGGACATGATTTTTCCATACGGGGTGAGCCGCTTTTCTTTGCTCAATGCACCCAGTTCTCCAAGCGTACGGAACCCTTCTGTTATCGCCGCCCGCCGGGGCGGATCAAGAAACGGAAAATGGTGGGGATCGCCCAAATTCAGGGCGACCATCTGCAGAATTACTTCGGCGAGATTGGAGCGCTGGATTTCCGGTATTGAAAAAGGTTCTCTGTTCTCGTAGTCATCTTCGCTGTAGAGTCGTACGCAGATACCAGGTCCTATTCGTCCACTTCTTCCAGCGCGCTGGTTGCAGCTGGCCTGTGAAATTTTGTCTATGGGCAGCCTCATCGTCCGCGATCGGGGATGGTAGGTGCCGATTCTGGCCAGCCCTGAATCGACCACATATCGGATACCAGGAACTGTTATTGAGGTCTCTGCAACATTGGTGGCAACGACGATTTTGGGTTGCCTGTGGGCCTTGAAAATAAGTTTCTGATCCCTGGACTGCAGCCTGCCGAAAAGCGGTAATATCCGGTGACTAGGCACTCTTCCTGTGAGAATCTCAGTGCAGGACCTGATATCTTTTTCTGTGGGCAGAAACAGCAGCACATCACCTGGAGGCCTGTGGGCACAGATATCAGCGGTAACATCGATACAATGTTCCAGGTATGATATCTCGTTCTCATCGTCGGGCAGGGGTGAATAGATTATTTCGACCGGGTGGGTCCTTCCCTCGATGGTGGCCACTGGAGCCTGGCGAAAATGTTCAGAGAATGCCTGGGTGTCGATGGTTGCTGAGGTAATGATGATTTTGAGATCTTTACGTTTTTCGGTAAGGGTATGCAGATAGCCAAGCAGAAAGTCAATATTCAGGTTACGCTCATGGGCCTCATCGACAATGATGACCCGATATCTTTTAAGCAGAGGATCGTTTCTGATCTCTGCCAGGAGCACTCCGTCGGTCATGAACTTAATTCTTGTTGACGGCGTTGTGTGGTCACGGAACCTGATCTTGCTGCCCACCAGTGGACGGTCAGCACCCAGTTCTTCCGCAACTCTGTCGGCTACACTGGTCGCAGCTATTCTGCGCGGTTGGGTGCAGCCGATCCAGCCCTTGGATTGGTGGAAAAGTTCAAGACACAATTTGGGCAGCTGGGTGGTTTTGCCGGAACCGGTTTCCCCTGCAACGATGACAATCTGATGGGCGGAGATCAACTCTTTCAACTGCTCGAGGCAGCTGCTGATCGGCAGTGAAGGAGGGTAAGAAAATTGCATGAAAAAGTTGGCTGACACTAAGGTTTTGTGGTAACTCTCAGACTGACGAGCAATCGTATATACCATACAAAATAGTTTTCTGATATTGCAAATGAAGGGGTTCATTATGGACGTTCGGAAGGCGGTTATTCCCGTTGCTGGCCTGGGAACCAGGTTTTTACCGGCCACTAAGGCCATTCCCAAAGAGATGCTCACCATCGTCGACAGACCGACGATCCAGTATATTGTCGAGGAGGTTGTCGCCTCAGGGATCGAACAGATCATTTTCGTCACCAGCGAGGGCAAATCCGCGATAGAGAATCATTTCGACTACAACTATGAACTCGATCATGTCCTGAAGGAAAAAAACAAGACGCTGCTTGGCAAAGAACTGGATATGATTTCAAATCTCATCGATATCGTTTCGGTTCGTCAGAAGAAACCGCTGGGGCTCGGTCACGCAATCTGGACTGCACGACATATCGTTGGCGCCGAACCTTTCATGGTTTGCCTGGGCGATGATTTGGTATCCAGTGAGGTTCCCTGTGCCTGGCAAATGCTCGAACTTTTCAGAGAGGTGGGGGAATCGATTGTTGCAGTACAGCGAGTTCCTCCAAATCAGACTTTTCAGTACGGTATCGTCGAAGGAATTGAGAATGACCGAGAGCGGACCCACAGGGTAAAAAGGATGGTTGAGAAACCGGCTCCCGGCACGACCGATAGTGATCTGGCCATAATTGGCAGGTACATCCTTATGCCAGACATTTTCGAGATACTGAGCGGCACAACCCCTGGCCACGGGGGGGAGATCCAACTCACCGATGCGTTGCTGGCCCTATCCATGAAAAGAAAGATGTACGCTTATGAGTTCGAGGGGACCAGGTTTGATGCCGGTGATAAGTTCGGTTATCTCCAGGCGATCGTTGCCTATGCGCTTCGCCATGACGAACTTGCTGAGCCATTCAAGGACCACCTCAGAGAGGTCGTCAAAACCTTATGATCTTGCTGGAGGTTGCCGTAACCGCACCGGTGAGGCAGACCTATACCTATTCGGTGGCTGAGGAGACTCTCTTCGGGGAGGACTCTGAAGGATACACTGGGCGGAGAGTATTTGTACCCTTCGGACGACGTCCGGTTACCGGTTACGTGCTTGGCAGGAGCAAGGTCGATAATGGTGATTTTCAGATCAAACCGATATTGAAAATCATGGATGAGGTAGCATATTTCCCGGCCGAACAAGTCCCTTTTTTCAGGTGGGTGGCAGACTATTATCACTACCCCCTTGGGCTGGTGATTAAAACAGCACTTCCAGCAGGTTTAAGCGCAGGGGCCAAAAAGACAGTGCGCCTGACAGACAAGGGGCGCGGTTTGTCCCTGGGAAACCTGCCTGAGAAGACTATAGCCAAAGCCTGGGTTGGCAACCTGCTGAAATCCGGCAAATTGAACAGCAGTGAAACCAGCAAATTACTCTCATCAAAAGAAGATCAAGATATTATTAACACCCTCATCGATGCAGAAATTATCGTTTTGCAGAGCAACCTTGAAAAGGATCGGGTACGAGCCAAACAAGAAATCTGTTTTGCTTTGACTGAGGCACTTAAAGACTGTTTTGATGCTAATGATGATCAAGTAAAAATCAAAGAGTTGTGTGATGGGGCAGCAGGACGATCCCTGACCGGAGCAGAAATTAAAACGCTCACCCTTCTTCACAAAATGCAGGGATTGCAGTCAGGGGAGGTAATACCGCAAAAGGAACTACGCAAGTGTTATCCATACGGGAATAGATTGTTGAATAAACTGGCCACCGATGGGCTGGTTGAAAAAATCAGCAGGAGGGTATACAGAAGCCCGTTTGGCGACTTGCTGCCTTTCTACCCGAGGCCGGAAAAATTGAGTGGCGAACAGGCACGTGCCATCAAAGCTGTCAGTCAGGCAATCAATCAACAGGACTATAAGCCTTTTCTACTCCACGGAGTTACAGGAAGCGGTAAAACCGAAGTCTATCTCGAGGCAGCGGAAGAAGCTGTTTCCCTAGGAAGAAGTGTGCTTGTACTGGTACCTGAAATTGCTCTGGCCACTCAGATCGAAGCTCACTTCATCTCTCGATTCAAAGGTAAAGTGGCACTGCTCCACTCTGGACTCACACCGGGTGAGCGCTTTGACGAATGGTGGCGTGTCCTTAATAAGAAGGCGACTATCGTCATTGGCGCACGTTCAGCGGTCTTCGCCCCGCTGGAAAATATCGGTTTGATAATTGTCGATGAAGAGCACGATTCGAGCTTCAAACAGGAAGACGGGCTCTGTTATAACGGCAGAGATCTTGCCCTGGTCCGGGCCAAGTTGGTGGGTTGCGCTGTCATTCTGGGCTCAGCTACCCCTTCGATCATAAGCCACTATCACAGCCGAACCTCTAAGTATCATCTCCTCGAGATGACAAAAAGAATTGGTGATAGGGGCTTACCAAAGCCCAGCCTGGTTGATCTGAAATCTGGACAAGGAAAAAATGGATTTAGGTTGTTCCATCCTGAGTTGCAGAAGTGCCTGGAAGAAACCTTTGATCAATCCCAGCAATCGATTCTGCTGTTAAACCGGCGTGGTTTCGCCACCTCCGTAATCTGCAGGGAATGCGGTACCGTGGTTGAGTGCAGCCACTGTAAAGTGAGCCTCAACAGGCATCGGCAGAAAAACCTATTGCTCTGTCACTATTGCGGCTTCAGCCTGACTGGAGCTGTGAGCTGCCGGGAGTGCAATTCCACTAATCTGCATCCCATTGGATTCGGCACCGAGAGAGTGGAGGAGGAGGCCCAAAAACTGCTGCCGGAAGCCAAAATCGCCAGGCTCGACTCTGACGTGGCGGCTGACAGAAAACGATTCCTGAAAATTCTGAAAGCGATGCACGACAGAGAGATCGATGTGTTGGTGGGCACCCAGATCATTGCCAAGGGACTTCATTTCCCGCATGTGTCCCTGGTTGGCATTGTGACCGCCGACAGCGGTCTTGGATTTCCTGATTTCAGGGCGGCTGAAAAAACCTATCAATTGATTACCCAGGTCACCGGGAGGGCAGGGCGCGGCGAGGTGAGGGGCAAGGTCATCATCCAGACCCATCAGCCGGATCATTACGCAATCTCGCTGGCCGCCTCCAATAATTATCAAGCTTTGGTCGAAAGGGAACTGACCGTTCGCAGAGAGGTGCTATTTCCCCCCTTTTGTCGTCTGGTTTTTATTATCGTCGAGGACTCAGAAGATCAGGCTGCCAGAAAATCATCCCATACGATAGTTGAAATGGCGAGGGGCTGGTGCCGGACGCATGATGCAGCTCAGTCACTGACAGTCCTCGGTCCCGCCCCCGCGCCACTGGAGAGATTGCGGGACCGCTACAGGTGGCAGATTCTGCTCAAGGCGACCCGATTACAACCGCTTCACAGCCTGGTCGATTGGATTTCGACCACTTATCAAGCAAAAGCTCAAACCAGAGTTATCGTCGATATCGATCCGGAAAATATGCTGTAATCTGACGATTTAGGGCAGCAAGAACAGGGTGAAGCCCGGCCGCTATCAACCAATGGTCTGAAGGAAAGATCTCAGCGAGATGAAATCCTGTTGCTCAAAGATTTCTTTTCTTACCTTTGAACTGTTTGGAAAGCCTTTGAAATACTTTCCAAGATGATTCTTGATTGAGCCGAGGCAACGGTTGGGTTCTTTGATATGATAGTCGATGAGTTCAAGGTGTCTGCTCACCACTGCCGTTACCCCGTCAACACTTACGGGCCTTTCCTCGACCGAGAATACCCAGGGGTTGCCAATTGCCGCTCGGCCGATAAGGACCCCGTCACAACCGGATTGACGCATTCGAGTCAGAGCCTGCTCGTTGCTTTGTACATCACCATTTCCGAGAACAGGGATTTCTGCTGAAGCTTTGGTTTCTTTAACTATGGCCCAGTCCGCCACACCCGAGAATCCCTGCTTCCAGGTCCTCCCATGAACGCAGACAGCAGAAACTCCATTGGTCTGGGCCATGCGCGTGAAATCACCCGCGCATATAGTTTTGCTGTCGGGCCCTGAACGGATTTTCAGGGTGACCGGGCAGGAACTGCTGTCTACGACAGCCCTGATTATTTTCTCTGCCAGACCAATATCGGTCATCAGCGCTGCCCCGGCGCCCCGTTTGGTAACCTTTTTTACCGGACAGCCCATGTTGATGTCGATGAAATCTGGCTCATAGGGGGCAAGAATTGCAGCAGCTTCACCCATTATCGCAGGATCTGCACCGAAAAGCTGAAAAGACACGGGTCGCTCTTCGTTGCAACTGGCCAGCATCGAAATGGTTTTTGATTGCCCATAGACCAGACCATGGGAACTGATCATCTCTGAGACACAGAGGCCTGCGCCGAATTGTCGGCAGAGCAGGCGAAAAGGCAGGTCACTGTAACCGGCTAGTGGGGCCAGAACGAGAGGACTGCTGAGGGAAATGGAACCTATGGACAGCATGGCATGGGGATAACGGCTGGAGTACAAGAGGCCGGCCCCTTTATGGAGGCCGGCCGGGATGAAATGGCTATTGCGAGAGTTTGGAAATCTCCAGCAGTGTTCTCTGGTAGATGGATTGGGACATATTTTCTATGGCTATATCCTGGGCCTCGTTGGCGTTATCTCTTGTTTCGGCAGCGTCAGCAGTGATCGTATAACTCTGTTGCCAGTCCTGAGACGGTACTTCTATAAGTACACTGTCGGTTGCCAGATCTTTGAAGATGTAGCGGACTTTGAGGGTGAGTCTGACATCGGAGGCCGTGTTGGTCCCATCGAAAGCGAGACTGGGAATATCGACTGAAATGATCTCGCCGGCCAGAATGAAATCAGCTCCTTCCTTACTCTTGGTAATCTTTAAGGACCTCGATTTCTGGAACCACTTCAGCAACTCCTGGTAGATCTTGGCATCAAGCTGCAGGTCACTGGTTCTGTTTTTCCAGGTCGTCACGTAAATGGACTTGTCAGGACCGGAATAAACATAGGGATTACGATATCCGCATCCTGAAAGAAAAACAGCCACAGCCAAACTTAGGAAAATCCAGCGAATAAACAGTTTCAAACCGTAACTCCTTATTTGTATTTTGACATATCCACCTAACTGCCTTTCCCCGTGCACCCTAGTATCAAACAACAATATTAACAAGTTTCTTCTTAACGACAATAACCTTTTTAACCGACTTGCCTTCAACAAAGCGGAGGACTTTGTCGTCGGCCAGCGCCAGCTCCTGGAGCTCACTGTCGTCAACATCAGCGCTCACCTCGATTCTGGAACGCACTTTGCCGTTTACCTGAAGAACTATGGTAAGCTGCTCTTCTCTGGCCTTCTCCTCATCATATCCTGGCCAGGACTGTTCTTCGGGTGTTTCATCAAATTCCATCAGCTGCCATAGTTCGGAGCTGAAATGGGGGACCATTGGATAAAGCAGCAGCAGCAGATTTCTGATAGTCTCGCTTGCCGTATGGAGACTGACCGCTGGCTTAGCTGTTGAGCCGAGAGTGGAACTCAGGGTGTTGAACAGCTCCATTGTCGCACTGATGGCGGTGTTGAAGTGAAAATTGTCCTCTATGTCGTAGCTCACTTTCTTTATGGTCTGGTGCAACTTGCGCAACAGGGCACCATTTTGAGAAGCGGAATTTTCGACAGCGGAAAAATCCAGGCTACTGAATTCTTTTACCAGGCGATAAACACGATTCAAGAATCTGCTCGCTCCCTCGACACCCTGTGCATTCCACTCTAGGTCACGTTCCGGGGGGGCGGCGAAAAGACTGAAAAGCCTTACGGTATCAGCCCCATAGCGGCTGATCAACTGATCCGGATCGACAACATTGCCCTTTGATTTGGACATTTTAGCCCCATCTTTTATGACCATGCCCTGGGTGAGCAGATTGGTGAAGGGTTCAGCGATGTTAAGGTAACCAAGATCCCTGAGAATTTTGGTAAAGAAACGGGAGTAGAGCAAATGTAAAATGGCATGCTCAACTCCCCCGATATATTGATCCACCGGCAGCCAATAGGCTGACTTGCCGGCGTCCAGTGGAGCCTCGCTAAAGTCAGGGCAGGCAAATCTGGCAAAGTACCAGGACGATTCCACGAAGGTGTCCATGGTGTCGGTTTCCCTGCGAGCTTCTTTGCTGCAGACGGGACAGATGGCGCTGACAAAATCTGGACGCTGGCTCAGAGGCCGGCATTCGTCACTGTCGGTATCATTATCCTCGGGCAGCAGAACGGGCAATTCTTCAATGGGAACGGGCACCACTCCACAGTCATCGCAGTGGATTATCGGGATAGGTGCACCCCAGTATCGCTGCCGGGAAATACCCCAGTCCCGGAGACGATAGGTGGTGAGCGGGGCTCCGAAACCCTGCGTTTCTGCAAAATGGATGATTTTACCCTGGGCTTCGATCGAATCCAGGCCGGAAAATGCGCCTGAGTCAATCAAATTCCCCGCCACGGTGGAGGCCTCTTGCATTTTTTCGGGATTAAGGGTTTCTCCCTCGGGTATAACCACCGGCTTGATCGGCAAATCATAGGCTTGGGCGAATTCAAAGTCTCTCTGGTCGTGGGCGGGAACCGCCATGACCGCACCGGTGCCGTATTCCATCAATACAAAGTTGGCGACATAAACTGGAACCTTCTCACCATTGAACGGATTGATGCAGTAGCGACCAGTGAACAGCCCTTTCTTTTCGGGTTCTTGCTGAGGGGACTGACGCTGTTTCTCGTGTTTGATTTGGGCGATGAAACCATCGATTTCTGACTCCAGACCGGTTCCCGGTATCAGTGTTTCAAGAAGAGGATGTTCGGGTGCCAGCGACATGAAGGTGACCCCGAAAATAGTATCGGGTCTGGTGGTAAAAATAGAGATGACCTCGTCGCTGTCTTCTATCTTGAAATCACAGGTAAGTCCGGTTGATTTCCCGATCCAGTTGTTTTGCATGGTCACAACTTTTTCAGGCCAGCCTCCGAGGGCATGAAGATCTTCGAGAAGCTCGTCGGTATAATTGGTGATTTTGAAAAACCAGCCGTTCATATTGCGAGGTTCGACCAGTTCATCACAGCGCCAGCAGGCTCCGTCAATTACCTGCTCGTTGGCCAGGACAGTCTGGCAGGTTGCGCACCAGTTTACCGTGGTGACCCGCTGATAGACCAGCCCACGCTGATACATCTCCAGGAATATTTTCTGCTCCCAGCGGTAATAGTCCGGATCGCAAGTGGCAAATTCTCTCTGCCAGTCATAGGATAAACCGAGCTGTTTGAGCTGGGACCGCATGTAATCAATATTTTCGTAGGTCCACTTGGCAGGATGAGTGTTATGCTTTTGGGCAGCATTTTCGGCGGGCAGGCCGAAGGCGTCCCAGCCCATCGGGTGCAGGACGTTAAAACCCCTCATTCTTTTGTATCTTGCCACCACGTCGCCAATTGAGTAGTTGCGCACATGTCCCATGTGAATCCGGCCTGAGGGGTAGGGAAACATTTCAAGAACGTAATATTTCTCCTTCGAGGCATCTTCAATCACCTGATAGGAATTGTTCAGTTCCCATTGCTGCTGCCACTTGGATTCAACGTGTTTGAAGTCGTAATGGGAGGCGGACGTATTTTTATTACTCATCGATATCCTCGAAATGGTTTTTCGGAATGGCTGGAAATTTCGACTATGAACCTTGAAGGTGAGGTTCGTCGTAACTGCTGAGATTTTCGAACATGGTATATTCTTTTTTGAAGAACAGCCGCGTTACACCGGTGGGACCGTTGCGCTGTTTGCCGATGATAATTTCGGCGATGCCTTTGTCAGGGTTGTCCTCATTCTTGTTGTAGACTTCATCACGGTAAATGAAGCAGATGACGTCAGCATCCTGTTCAATCGCCCCTGATTCCCGTAGATCTGACATCATAGGACGTTTGTCTGTTCGACTTTCCAGTCCACGGTTGAGCTGGGAGAGCGCCAGCACAGGCACGTCATGTTCTTTGGCAAGCGCTTTGAGACTTCGGGAAATCTCACTGATCTCCTGGGTTCTGTTCTCAGAATTCCGGCCTCGCATGAGTTGCAGATAATCGACAAGAATCAGCCCTATATCGTTCTGGGAAGCGAGGCGCCTCATCTTTGAACGCATTTCAGGAATTGACAGGGCCGGGGTGTCATCTATATGAATAGGAGCCTCGGAGAGCATTCCGGCTGCTCTGCTGAGATGAGGCCAGTCCTCGTTCTGGAGTCGGCCGGTTCTTATTTTTTGAGAGTCAATGCGTCCCACCGAACTGAGCAGCCGCATGGCAAGTTGGTCCTTCGACATCTCAAGGCTGAAAACAGCTACACCGGTTTTATCAACCAGAGCAGCATGCTGGGCGATATTGAGTGCCAGAGCCGTCTTACCCATCGACGGCCGGCCGGCGAGGATGACCAGATCGGCAGGCTGGAGCCCGGCAGTAATCTTGTCCAGTTCCTGATAGCCGGTGGGTACTCCAGTGATCAGTTCCTTACGCTCGTAAAGCTTTTCAACCGTTTTGAAACTCTCGGGAATAATGGATCTGAGCGGGGTGAAATCGTTGGCACTCTTGTTGCCGGCAATTTCAAATATTGACTGTTCAGCTTCATCGACAAGTTGATCGATGTCGTCCTGCTCCTCGAAGCAGCGTAGAGCAATATCGCTGGCCGTGTTTATCAGGTTTCTGAGAACAGATTTCTGCCTGATGATCCGGGCATAGGATTCGATGTTGGCGGTGACTGGAACAGCGTGGGTCAAAGTGGCAAGATAGGAAGCTCCACCAATCGATTCGAGCTCATTTTTATCGGTCAGATAACTGGTCAGGGTCAACATATCCTGGGGCTCATTTCGTTCAAAGAGCTCGACCATGGCGGAAAATATTGTCTTATGGGAATCGCGGTAAAAATCAGCGGCGGAGATATATTCGTTGACCTGCAGAAAGCCTTTGTCCCTCAGTAATATAGATCCAAGCACGGACTGCTCCGCCTCGACATTGTGAGGTGGGATTCTTTTGCTTAAGGCGCGCTCGGGAGGACCCTGCGGCTGATTAAAATCGTTCATGCGGAGGCTGTAAATTGAGTCAAAGGATACACCAGATGTCTAATATAATGGTGCTGATGTGTCAAAGCAAAAACACACCTGAAAGACTAACCTTCAGGTGTGTTACAAGACAACCGACCTAGAGCGGGTTGCAGATATCAGGACGGGAATAATATCTAACCCGTCACCCCATGGAAAATCACTTAAGATTCGGTCTCCAGGGCTAGAACATTGACCGTGATTTCAGCCTCAAGGTCGAATCCCACTTTGATGGAAATCTTTTTTTCACCGAGAACCTTGATTGGCTCGGAGAGAAAGATTTGCCTTTTTTCAACCTCGATTTTCTTTTCGGCCAATTTTTCGAAAATATCGTTGGCGGTCACCGAACCGAAAAGTTTGTCATCCTCGGCTGCCAGTTCCTCAAATTCGAGGGTAATGCCGGAGAGCTTCTTGAAGAGCCCTTCCGCTTTCTTGTGCTGTTCATCAAGTCGAGCTTGGATTTCAGCTTTGTTGTGCTCCAGGGCGGCTAGATTTTCACTGGTTGCCTGAACCGCCTTACCCTGAGGAAGGAGGTAGTTCCTTGCGAACCCGGGTTTGACTCTTACCACATCTCCCTCTCTACCGAGAGAATCTATAGTTTCTTTTAGTATGAGTTCCATAATCGACTCCTGATATGGTTATGCCCTTAAGGGACATTGTTAATTTGGTGTATTTTGATGGTCTTCGGGTTTTTTCTTTAAACGTCTGAGATCGAACCAGACCTCGCCGATACCTATGATCAGCAGCAGCACTGTTCCAAATGATTGAAAGAGCATCATCGCATAAAGGAGGAATCTTACCACTTGTGGTACGTTCCATTTATGCAGAAAAAAACTCAGGACTGCAAATCCCTGAAAAAGGTAAATCAGTCCCATGCAGATCAGCACATTGCTACCGAAAATGCGAATTGGCGCAACTGGAAGCAGGGTTATTATCGCGCCGCCAATAAAGAGCCAGATCAGCTTGTCCGGCAACCGCCAGGTCTGTTGATCGGGCCAAGGGCGATAACCCGTGAACTTGAGAACCAGTCTGTTGCCAAGCAACATGCTGGACCAGATTATGAGCAGTGCCAGGCTTACCATGATCGATGGTAAGATATTGGGCAATATCGTTTTCATCTGAAAGAATGATTCTTCCAGAATAGCAAGAGTTTCGGGGGCGACCGATTCGCTTTGCCGATAATACCCAAGGGTCCTCTCTATATCATTGTCGAGTGATCCAAGAAATTCAGTGATCGGGTTGACTCCTGAAAGCGCAGTCTGCATGGACAGCAGCAGCAGCCAGCAGGAAACAAGGATAATTACTGCTTTGAATCCGGAGAGCGGCGCCGAGTCGCTCCGAAAGCCAGACTGGGCGAGGCTGTACCCGGCAGGAATGAGCGCGGCGGTGAAAATGACGATTTCTATTGAAGATATAAAGATCGAAACCGTCAAAGCCAGGATGAGTCCTGCCCCGATGAATCTTAAACCATGGCGCCAGCGGTACATATAAAAAAGTACCATCAGCGGGGTCATGAAATAGATCCAGCCGAACAGTCCGACGTGAACAGCGGGCAGCAGCAGTGCCACTGCAAACAATACGATGCTGGCTACACTCGTGCTTCCGGTTGCTTTTCCGTCGACGTCAGGTGACACAATAACCTCAGACAGTAAGCGCATTTAGCTCTGCGCGTTACCTGAGTAGGGAAGCAGCGCAATTTGCCGTGCTCGTTTGATTGCCGAGCACAATTGGCGCTGGTGGGTCGCACAGGTTCCCAATATACGGCGCGGAATTATCTTGCCACGTTCGGAGACAAAATTGCGCAGGGTTTTCTGATCTTTGTAATCAATGCCCAGTTCTTTATCCACGCAAAAACGACAAACCTTCTTTCTGGAAAAGAGTCTTTTCTGTTGTCTTACAGCCATTATTTCACTCCATGCATAAACGTTGTAGTTGGATTCCGAAAATAGATCTATTTAGCGGCGTCTTCAGTCTCTTGGTCCGTAGTGTCCGATTTTTCTTCAGATTCATTAACTTCAGTGACTTCAGCGGTTTCAGCAGTTTCAGCAGTCTCAGCAGTCTCAGCGGCAGCTTTCTCTGTGGTCGTCTCCTTGGATTCTTCTGTTGGTTTTGCCGCTGATTCTGGGGCCGGCTTAGAAGGCTTGTCTTCTTCGGAGTCGGTTGATTCCTCCTCAGGCTCGGGTACGATGGCCAGGGCCTCAGCTTCGCTGCGGGCGGCTTCGACTTCCTCTATGCTGATCGCATCAGAGACCTTGACAGTGAGGTATTTGAGAACTGCGTCGTCGATTCTGAATTTACGCTCGATTTCGGAAACAACCGCTGAAGAGGCGGCAAAATCGCAGAGAACGTAATAACCCTGCAACTCCTTCTTGATTGGGTAGGCCAGTTTCCTCATTCCCCATTTGTTGAGGAAAATGACAGATCCATCGTCGTCTTGGATCAGCTGGGTAGTGTTGTCGATTACTCGGTTGATTTCTTCTTCGCTCAGGGATGGGCGAAGAATGCAGACTTGTTCGTATCGTCTCATAAGATCCTCCTCTCGGACTTATCAGGTGCGGATTATTCCGCGTTTCGGCCCTCGTTATTTCAATATTGAGAGCGAAGAGGTATGTGGTAGCATTCATCACTGTGATGAGCTGCTGAATAACACCTTATATTAATCCAAATGTTTGATCAGGTCAAGATTTGTTCATTCGTGATTTTTCTGACTCTTTGATATTGGCCCATTGACGACGGAGTTCAGTTTCGTCGAGTTCCTTTCTGGTGCCAAACACATGCGGATGCCGGCGTACCAGTTTCTCGTTTATAGAAGCGATGATCCGATCGATGGTGAATTTACCTTCATACCGGCTGATTTCCCCTATCATCAGAATGAGATAAAGAAAATCGCCGAGTTCCTCGCAGAGATTTTCGCTATCGTTGTTGTCTATTGCTTCAATAATTTCCTCGAACTCTTCCAAAAGATATTTTTTCAGAGACTGAGTGGTCTGTTTTCTGTCCCAAGGGCAGCCTTTATCGCCTCGCAACTGCTGTATGGTCTGAATCAGTTCATTAAAGCCGGAATGTGTCTGTGCCATGACGCTCGTTAGCAGAATTAAATTGTCTGTGATTAGGGTTTGATTAAATAAAAGTTTTTTTCTTGTTAGAAAAGCATTAAAAAGGGTTGACAATAAACACCTGACCAACTATGTAGTCTGTGACTGTGGCTTACTGCCACAACGCAGTATCAAATGTAAGCAGATGATTTCCTGCAGCGACCATTGACTGGAGCCTGTTGGAAATTAAAGTAATAGAAAGAAGTAATCAATTGTTAGAAAAGAGGCAATAATCGTGATCGACCAAGACAAAAAACAAAAGCTGCTGTTGGAAAAACATAAGGATATAGCCCGCATCGACCAGGAATCGAAACGCACGCATGGATGGTATGTGAGGGTCCGTTTCAAAGGCAAGACTCATTCCAAGTTTTTCTCGGATCGCAAATGCGGCGGCCGTTATTCAAGCCTTCTTTCGGCTATCTCATGGCGTGATCAGATCGAACGGAAATTGGGAAAAGTCAGGACCAACAAACACATGGTGACGGTAAGCAATTCTGGTACCGGAGTGGTTGGGGTGCGACTGAACGATAAACTGAATCGTTACGAAGTCAGTTGGGTAACTCCCCAGGGAAAACAGGGGAAGACTTCTGTGTCCATAAAGAAACACGGTAAGAAATCCGCTTTCGAAAGAGCCTGCAAAATTCGCCGTCAGCGTGAAACCGCTCGACTGGCTGTCTGAAAAGCATATCAATCTGCCCGATAACTCATTATAAATAAAATTGCTATCGGGCAGCACGCTTTATGCACAACTGCCCCTGATGTACCCTATAGCAGAGTGGAGGGCAGGAAAGTGTTGACTTTCTTGTGCGATTTGCATTATATTTCTCTGTTCTTTATTTAACTATTAAAAGTATTAATTTCGCAGAGGCTTTGAAGAATGTACGCAATCATTAAAACAGGTGGAAAACAATATCAGGTTTCAGCCGGCGACCGGTTGATGGTTGAAAAACTCGAGGGAAATATTGGTGACAGCATCGAATTGAGTGAGGTTCTGCTGGTTGCTGATGGAGATGCGGTTACTGTTGGAAAACCTGTAGTTGAGGGCGCCAAAGTTGTGGCCACCATCACCGACCAGGGTAAACACAGGAAAATCAAGGTCTTCAAGAAAAAGAGAAGAAAAGGATACCGGTTAATGAAAGGTCACCGGCAACCTTACACCGCTTTGAAAATAGCTGATGTAAGTAAGTAAAATTATAGGATTCACTTTAATCCTCAGTTCATAAAGGAGTTTGAGATGGCTCATAAGAAAGCGGGAGGAAGTTCCAGAAACGGACGCGACTCCATAGGCCAGAGAAGAGGAATCAAAAAGTTCGGTGGCGAGATAGTCACTGCCGGAAGTATCATCGTCAGGCAGCTTGGCACCAAAATTCATCCAGGCACCAATGTCGGCTGCGGAAGGGATTATACCCTGTTTGCCAAAGTTGATGGCGTGGTCACTTTTGAAGAATTCGGCAAAGACAGAAAACGGGTTAGCGTCTATCCGGCAGCATAGTTGAATTTTATAGAGACTGTTGCTGAAACAGTTTCGAAAAGCAGACTCGGTCATCACTTCAGGTGGTGGTCGAGTTTTTTTTTAGGCGATAAGCCGGTCGGTTAAGATATGTCTTTTGTTGACGAAGCAAAATTTTACGTCAAAGGTGGAGATGGCGGTAATGGCTGCGTCAGTTTCCGAAGGGAAAAATACGTTCCAAAAGGAGGCCCCAACGGCGGTGACGGAGGTAGAGGCGGCAGCGTCTATATAAGGGCAACCAAAAAAATCCAGTCATTGATCGATTTTAAATATCGATCTCACTTCAAGGCTGGGCGGGGAGGTCACGGACAGGGCAAAGATAAACATGGCGCCAAGGGAAGCAGTCTTGTGATAGAGGTTCCGACCGGTTCGGTGATCAAGGATGTCGATTCAGGTCAAATCCTTGTTGATCTTACTGATGAAGGGCAGGAATATCTCGCTGCCGGCGGTGGGAAAGGGGGGCTCGGCAACACCCACTTTGCCAGCGGCTCTAACCGAACTCCCCGGATAGCCACAGACGGCAGACTGGGAGCAGAGCGATGGTTGAAGATAGAGCTTAAACTGATTGCCGATATCGGTCTGGTAGGACTTCCAAATGCTGGTAAATCGAGTCTGCTGAGCAATCTGTCCGCCGCCAATCCCAAAATAGGTGACTATCCATTCACCACACTGGAACCACAGTTAGGAATATTACGGGATAAATACTCGAATCCCTATATTATCGCAGATATTCCGGGTCTAATTGAAGATGCCCACAAAGGTGTAGGGCTTGGGCACTCTTTCCTCAAACATATCGAAAGAACTTCTATTATCCTTCATGTGATCGACATTTCCGAAGATGACCATCGTCACAACTACCTGGTTCTGGAAAACGAATTAAAGAAGTACAAAGATGGATTGTCCGACAGGGTCAAAGTAATTGCTCTCAACAAAACCGATCTTGTCGATCCGGATATGGTCCTTGAAATTGAAGCCGAATATCGGAAAAGCGGTATAGAAGCAATGAGTGTTTCTGCCTTGTCAGGTTCGGGGATTGCCAATCTACGATTGAAGTTGATCGAAATGATGGAAGACCTTGAGCAGGAAACTGACTCACCCAGTGATGACCACAACGAGGTCACCGACGATGATTGATGATCTATCTCGTAAGGACGGCCTTTACTTACGCCAGACTCTGTTCGATAAATCCAGGAGAATCGTCGTTAAGGTCGGCAGCGCAGTGCTCACCGATGAGCATGGCATCGCCCTGGAGGTAATCGAAAACATTGCCAGAGAGATCGCTTTTCTGCATGACAGCGGCCGAGAGGTTATACTGGTCAGTTCCGGAGCTGTGGCCGCCGGTCGGGCCAGGATCGGTTTCAAGAACGGTACGTCGGAATTAGGTATAAAAGAGAAGCAGGCCCTGGCTGCCATCGGTCAATCGAGTCTGATGCAGATCTATGACCGGGTGTTCAGTTCACGCTCTCAGATTATAGCCCAGGTCCTGTTGACCCATAAGGACCTGGCGGTCAGAAAACGTTATCTAAATGCCAGGAATACACTGTTCACCCTGTTCAAGTTTGGGGCAATACCCGTTATAAACGAAAACGATACGGTTTCGGTTGAGGAGTTGCGTTTCGGTGACAACGATATGCTTGGCGCCCACATCTGCAATCTGATCGAAGCCGATATGTTTATCTGTCTGACAGACGTGGTCGGTATGTATACCGGTAACCCGGCCTCGGATCCGCAGGCCCGCCCAATTTACACGGTAGATGAGATTACCCCTGAAGTAGAAGCAATGGCTTCGCATGCCAAAAGTAAACTTGGTACCGGGGGAATGAGGTCAAAAATAAGGGCTGCAAAGATTGTTTCAGCAGGTGGGGGGAGTTCATTTATTGGTCCTGGCCGGGAACCGGATATTTTAAGAAAATTGTTCAGCGGCGAGATGGTAGGTACCTTCTTTCTGCCTCACAAGGAAAGGATCAGCGGCAGAAAACGCTGGATCGCCTCGGTCTTGAAACCAAAAGGAAAGCTGATTCTCGATGAGGGAGCCTGTAAAGCTCTGGTGGAAAACAACAGGAGTCTTTTACCCTCCGGCATAAAAAAAGTTGAAGGTGATTTCGGTGTCGGTGACGCCGTACACTGCGCCACTATCGAAGGTCAGAACATAGCCGTTGGCCTGATCAATTACAGCTCCGTTGATATTACAAAAATTCGGGGGTATCATTCCCGTGAGATTGAAAAAATTCTTGGCTACTGCGACAGTGAAGAGGTGATACACCGGGACAACATAGTACTTTTGTGACAGTCCTGATAAACGCGCACGAGAGGAATCCATGGCGATCGAGCAGATGATACAGGAGATGGCTCGCAAGGTGCAAGGGGCCTCCCAAGATCTGGCCTGCCTGTCAACGGCAACGAAGAACTTGGTGCTGACTGATGTGGCCCGATTTTTGGAGTCAGATAAAAAGCAGATCCAACAGGAAAATCTTAAGGATCTTGCCTCCGGTCGGGAGCGCGGCTTGTCAGCGGCAATGCTTGACCGACTTGAGCTTTCCGATAAGGTGTTCGAGAGCATGGTCGGCGGAATCGAGGAGGTGATTGCACTGCCAGATCCCATTGGCCGAATTTCTGATATGTCCCGTCGTCCCAATGGTATCACCGTGGGCAGAATGAGGATCCCGCTTGGTGTGGTGGCGATGATCTACGAATCAAGACCCAATGTTACCATCGATGCTGCAGTGCTCTGTTTGAAAGCCGGAAACGGTGTCATACTGCGAGGCGGCTCTGAGGCCATTCATTCAAATTTAGCCCTGGCGGCCATTTTACAAAAAGCCTTGGGAAAAAATAAGATAAACCCGGATGGTGTCCAGGTTGTAAACACCACGGATCGTCAGGCAATCGAGTACCTGCTGCAGCAGGAAGAAAGTATTGACCTGATCATTCCCCGCGGCGGTGAAGGTCTGATCCGGTTCGTTTCCCAAAACTCAAGGATTCCGGTACTCAAGCATTATAAGGGAGTATGTCACATCTACGTCGACGCTGAAGCTGATCTGGAGAAGGCGACACCCATCATCATGAACAGCAAAACCCAGCGTCCTGGTGTCTGCAATGCACTCGAGGGGCTGCTTGTCCATCGCTCTGTGGCGGCCGAATATCTTCCTCTGCTGGCAGAAGAGTTCGACAAAGCCGGGGTGACTATGGTCGGCTGCGCTGAAACCAAGACCATCTGTCCTGGCGCTGAGCCTGCAGAGGATAGTGATTGGGGTACAGAGTGGCTGACTCTTAAATTATGTGTCAAGGTGGTCGGTTCTGTTGAAGAGGCTAAAACGTATATTGCCACTTACGGTTCAAAGCATACAGAAACCATCATCACCGAGAATTATACAACCGCCCATGAGTTTCTCTCGAGCGTCGACGCTTCAGCGGTGATGGTCAATGCCTCTACCCGGTTCAATGACGGGGGCCAACTCGGCCTGGGAACAGAAATAGGGATAAGCACCACCAAACTGCATTCTTATGGGCCTATGGGGTTGGAAGAGTTGACTACAAGGAAGTTCATAATTTACGGTACCGGTCAGGTACGTGATTGATGCAAAAGATCGGTCTGCTGGGTGGGACTTTCGATCCGGTCCACAACGGACATCTGCAGCTGGGCGACCGGGTTCTGGAAAACTACGACTTGGATAAAATTCTTTTTATCCCTGCGGCCAAACCCCCGCATAAAAATGAAGCGGTCTCTGCTGTTGGGCATCGCCTGCAGATGCTCAAATTGGCGATAGGTGACAACCGTCGTTTCGATTTTTCCGAAATAGAGATCTCACGGGAAGAAGTTTCTTACACTTTCGATACCATCCAGGAGTTGAAAAGGGACGGTGGGGCAGGGGTTCTCTACCATTTCATTATAGGCTACGATGCCCTTTCTGAAATAGAAACCTGGTACCGTTGGCAAGATTTGCTTGGGGTTACCAATTTTATTGTTGCGGTAAGGCCAGGTTTTTCCTTAAAAGAGATAGAACAGCTGCTTGAACGTAACGGTTTTTCCCCCGAAGATGGTAGAGCCGATAGATGGATTGGCGAACAGACTGGAAATGAGATACTGTTTCTTGCCGGCGAAATTGCGGATATTTCCTCTACTGAAATCAGATCCAGGATAACAAGCAGAAAGCCATGGGCTGACTTGGTTCCGCCCCTAGTGGCCGACTACATAATTACCAATCGACTCTATTATAAATGACTATGCTGAGCCGCTGATTCTGCAAATTCTTGGTAAAACGTACTATGGAAGCCAATACTCTCAACTATTCTGTCAACAAAAGCATCCGCCTGCTGCTGGTTGACGATTCGGAGTTGTTCAGGAAATTTATTACTGAGCTGCTGGCTGACAATAGTGCTTTGTCGATCATTGGCGAGGCGGGCAACGGCGGTGAGGCTCTCGAAATTCTTGAAAAGTCTAATCCGGACGTCATTCTGCTCGATATGGAAATGCCGGTGATGGATGGTATGGAGGTACTGCGGCAGATCAGGGAGCATAATTCTGCTCCGGTCATCATGGTTTCAAGCCTCTCCAGAGAAGGTTCCGCGCGTTGTTTTGATACTTTGAAAAATGGGGCTGTCGATTTCATTGGCAAGGATTCGCTGCACCCGAAAAAAGGCGTTGATCTACTCAAAAAGGAACTTCTTTACCGAATACTCTGTGCCTCAAGAGTTCAATCAAAAAAGCAGTCCAGAGATTTTCAAAGAGAATACCCTGTTGCCCCTGACGAGGCTCAGAAAAGACGCATTATATTCTGCGAGGACTGCGGTACCAGAAATATCATAGAGCCGCAACCAGAGGGGGGGATAGAGGAGCTTCGCTGCCGTCAGTGCGGCGATCTGCTTGAAGCCATAGTCATAACAAAGTATCGAAGGGTTTCTGCGGTCGCTGTAATTGGAGCAGGACGGGGAGCTGCAAACAATCTGCTCAATATCATTCCCAAAGTACCTGAAAACTGCGCAACAACCATGATTGTCGTAATGCAGGAATCTGCTGATTTTATCGAATCATTCACCAGGTATCTGAATGCGGTCAGTTCGGTTAAGGTCATCCGCCTTGCTGAAGGAATGAATATCGAGGGAGGAAACTGCTATATCGCCTCCAGTCATGATCATTTCAGTATGGTCTCTCACAGTACCAACTACACGATCAGGAAGGGCACCCCGGTATCCGGTCGTGGCGCTCTCGATCTGATGTTTGAATCGATCTCCTCGATTCTCAAAAATCGTATGTTTGCTTTGGTTCTATCCGGGCATCAGCTCGATGGCGATAAAGGTATGCAGCAGGTCAGAAGTAACCATGGCTATGGTGCCGTTCTTAACGCCGCCAGCTGTCTCTGCAAGGAATTGGGTGAGAATATTCTGCGTAAGAGCGCGATTGATCGCATCGTCGACGAGCAGGATTGTATAGAACTGTTGATGACCTACGCCAACGGTCAGGATTCAAAAGTGCAGTGAGACGACCATATTGCCAATAGACAGAACCGGAAGGTGACGCCAATGTTATGGGAAGAACAGGTTGATCTGCTCAGACAAGGAGTCCACAGGGAACTGATTATACAGGCATACGGAGAGGCGGCCAGGGGAAGAAAAGTATATCCTCCCAGAGAGCGTGTCTTCGACGCCATGCGCATTACCGATTTTTCCCGAGTCAAGGTGGTGATCCTCGGTCAGGATCCCTATATCAACGAACATCCGCAACTCGGTCCGGAAGCACATGGGCTGTGTTTCTCTGTAAAAGAGGGAATCCCCGCACCACCTTCGCTAAAAAATATATTTCAGGAGATAGACAACAGCCTGCACGGCGGTGTCAGGCGTGAGGTCAGCACCGATCTTACCAGATGGGCAGAACAGGGGGTTCTGCTGCTCAATGCTTCATTGACGGTAATTGCCAAACAGTCTAACTCGCATGCTCACCTGGGCTGGCATGCGGTCACGGATAATATCATTGAGACGATCTCTGAGCGCAAGGAGCATGTAGTTTTTATGCTCTGGGGATCCTTTGCCCAAAAGAAGGCTGCCCTCATTGACTTGAATAAACACCTGGTGCTGAAAACCAGTCATCCGTCGCCACTATCAGCCCACAGGGGATTTCTGGGTTCGGGGGTTTTTGTCAAATGCAACAACTATCTGAAGAAAAACGGGATCAAGCAGATCGACTGGTGAAGCTCTGCGGCAGGCTACAATATAGTCCTTATAATATCTTTTTTTCCGACTATACCGATCATCATTCCAGTGTCATCGAGCACTGGCAGCGTATGCACCTGTTTCTCCGTCATCACTGAGGCAATCTCATCGAGTGGGGTGTCGGGAGTGATGGTTACCGGCGGGGAGGTATACACATCGCTGACCGAAGCGGCAGCGATTTTTCGCAGCTCGCGCTCCATTTTTTCAGGTGAGTCCAGAAATATGAAGGAATCGAGTATTGTCAGAAAGGGCGGAACCTTGAGACGCTTACTGTGAAAGATGAGATCACTTTCTGTGGCGATGCCAAGGACCCTTCCATTCTCGTCGACTACCGGGACTCCACTGATGTTGTGTTCAATGAAATTTTTAGCCAGATCACGGATTGGAGCATTCGGCTGGATGGTAATCACATCCTCTGTCATTATGTCACGGGCAGTCTTCATTTTTCCTCTTCCATCACTTCTTTGAGTGCCGGAGACAGTTCATCTGCCAGATCTGAGGCGTTGAAACCTACTCCTATACGTTTTTGTAGCCGGTCACCACTGAGTCCGTGCAGATATACGCCATAACGGGCAGCGTCAACAGGCACCATTCCCTGACAGACAAAGGAGCCGATCAGCCCGCTGAGCACATCTCCCATGCCTCCGGCCGCCATTGACGGGTTGCCGGTCCGGTTGACCCAGATCGAAGTGCCGTCGGTCGTCAGGGTGCCGCTGCCTTTCATTACTATAATCAGTTCTGAGTCAGGTGTCTTGTAGTGTTCGTAGCAACCACGCAGGGCAGCCATTCGGTCGTTCTGCACCAGAGACGAACTAAGACCTGTGAGCCTGGCCATTTCACCGGGATGAGGGGTGAAGATGCGCGGTCCTGAAGGGGTGGGGAGATCATTCTTTTGCAAAGCAAGAATGTTGAGAGCGTCGGCGTCGATTACCATCGGTATTGTCGTAAGTTGATATAATTCAAGGACGAGCTCAGCAGTTTTTACATCCAGACCGAGTCCTGGACCGATGACGATACAGCTTTTATCCTCCAACTCATCGACAATTTTGTCGAAATCATCTATGGAGAGAAAATTCGGTGTGTCAACCACAATGGTCATAGCTTCTGCCAGAGCTGACTCATAGATGGTGTTGAGTCCTGAAGGGGCGCAGATGCTCACCAGTCCGCATCCGCTTCTGATTGCTCCTCTGGCAGCAAGCAGTGCAGCGCCCGTCTTGCCGGTCGAACCACCCATTATCAAGAGATGACCGAAACTTCCCTTATGGCTCTCGGTTGATCTCTGCAGAAATGCGCTCATAATAGAGTGGTCCTGCTGGTCAACAGCTGCGCCTTCTACAACCACCTGGTCAAGTACTTCGGGGGGAATACCTATGTCAATGACCTGGAGGTTACCCACCAGAGGCAGACTCGAGGGAAGTACCTGGCCGAGCTTGGCATATCCATAGGTGGCGGTAGCCCAGGCTTTGATACAGCAGCCCAGTATGGTGCCGCTGTCAGAGCAGAGGCCTGAGGGGGTATCGACGGCTATGACCGGAGTGTTTGTAGCTCTGCTCAGGCTGTTGATCAGTTCTATGGTGTCGAAAAAGTAGCCTTCTATGTCCCGGTCAAGCCCGGTGCCGAAGATCGAATCTACAATGGCGAGTGGCGGCCCGTGTAACAGTGACATCTGCGCAATTGTTTCTGACACTTGCCGCAGAGCGTTTGAGTTGGTACAGATTAGGGCGGCTATGTCGAGTTTGTTGACAATTGCCAGATTGGAGGCGCTGTCACCTTTGAGTTGCTTGGGCTCAACAAGAAAGACAAGCAACGGGACCCCCTTTTTCTGGTAGAGATGCCTGGCAATAACGAGGCCGTCGCCGCCGTTATTGCCAGGGCCAATGAAAATTGGGACAAATTTGTTTTCGAATGAACCAAGAAGACGTTCCATCAGCGCAACGGTGCCCACTCCGGCATTTTCCATGAGTAGTATACCGGGAATTTTGAACTCATTGATGGCGCACTGGTCGATCTGTCGCATCTGCTCTGCATTTGGAAGTTTCATCATTCTGTCTTGCCGCCCTGTTCAGATTGACGTTCTTCGGTCTGCTTGTCTATGAGGATCGTTCTGCAGAACATGCAGGGGTCGAAACCGGCTTTCAAGGCGACCCGACTGTCTTTGAATTCTACCGAACAATCCTGACTATAGTAATAGTCACATTCTGGGAAATGGAAAATACGCGTCCTGGCATTACCTCGTAAAATTTTGTTCTGGGCTAGCTCTTTAGCCGCCTCGGCATCCTCATCTTTACTACGGTCCGAGCGAATCAGGGAGTAGCCTTTACGGAATAGTTCGACTATTCCAGTGACGATTTTTTCGAATATCTGTTGGATGTATGGTGATACCAGTGGTTGTTCGTGGGCCACTCTGTGGATGGCGATAATTGCCAGAAAACAAAGCAGGGTATTGGGCAACCACATGATCAGTGGAACCGGCAGTGCCCCACCGGTGGCCAGGTTTCTCGACATCGTGAACATGATGTAGTAGGTGATATAGAGGGTCAGGCCGAAAGGTATTCCGATAGCGCGTCTGCCAGGTCCTGCCTGCAACCCGAGCGGCATGCCCAGCAGAGATAGGAAAAAACAGCCCACTGGCAGTACCAGTCTTTTGTGGAATTCGGTGTGATAAGCCCTGCCACTATCGGTCTTCAACCCTTTTTCCCGGGCTTGGTCCATGAGCTCTGTCATATTCATGGTCCCACGTTTTTTGAAATTGGGAGCCCTGGCAGGCAATTTCAGCGGAATTCTGATTACGTAACGATCGAAGGAGACGCTCTGGGCTCTGTCTTCCTCAGGAATTTGCATTGTCCCATTTTTGAGAATAAGTGTGACCACCATCGTATCCATATCGGTGTCCATGGTTCCGAAACGAGCCATGGTGATGGCAGGAGTCGTCCTGTTGCGCATGTCTGAGACCCAGACATTATTCCAGATGCCGGTGTCTGGATCGGTATAATCGATATGGACAACCAGGTCTCCCAGCGCCTCAGTAAAGGTTCTTTCTCTGACACCTTTATCTATTTTCTCCTTGGCCAGCTGATACATCATGTGCTGCATTGCCGTATCACCTGCCGGTATCAATCTGATGGAAAAATATCCCGTTATCAGAGATATAATAAGCGAGACAATTATCAGTGGCGGCAGGGCCTGATAGATGCCGATACCGCTCGCTTTGAAAGCGAGAATCTCGGTGTCGTTGGCCAGCCTGGAGAACCCGATGGTGATACCGAGCATGGAGGCCATCGGTATCGAGTAGAGAAACATATTGGGGAAGAGGTAGGAAAACAGCCTGATGAAATCCCCCAAACTGATGTTGAGTTCAAGAACAAGGTTCAGGAAGGGAATGAGTTTTATCAGGAAGAAAACGCCGTTCATGATCAGAAAGCTGGCCAAAAATGGTGCCAGCATCTCTGTTGCCAGATAGCTGTAAAACAAAAGCGGCAGTCTTTTTTTTCCCTGGAAAATTGACATGGAAGAAGTTGATCTGTTAAGAGAGTCTGTTGATACCGACCTAGGGCTGAGTGGTTTGATGGAGCGAACCGGTCAGCTATTGAAACCTCGACTCGGTGAGCGGGTCTTCTATGGTCACATCAATCCAGTGCTGGTCCCACCATTCTTTCGGGGTGACAAAGACACCGTTGACCAGCATCGAGAAGTGGAGATGGTCACCACCGGCCATGCCGGTGGTTCCGGTCAAGCCGATAACACTCCTTTTGTCGACCTGATCGTCCGGTGCCACATCGATCTGGCTCAGATGAGAGTATAGACTGAACACTCCCTGACCGTGATCTACCATCACCATGTTGCCGTAGATGCCTAGATAATCGGCAAAAATCACGATGCCTTTTTCTGCGGCTCTGACATCTGCCTTTCTGGTGGACGCCAGGTCTATGCCTAGATGCACTTGTTTGTCGATGGGTTTGCTGGCGTAGAAATAGGTCCGGTGATCGGCAAACCCGGCTCTGGTACTTCCTGGCATGCGATCAAATTTACCCGCCCAGAGCCTTTGCGGGTGGGGTGAGGCGCAGAGCTCTGAAATCTTGCTGTTGTTCTGCTGCCGGACCTCATTATTGGTAAAGAGGTATTTGTCTACCATGGATCCCGACATTTCGGGGTAGTACTGGCTGAACTCGGGAATTTTCTTGTCGAGAAACCCGTCTGAGACGTTGATTCTATCCTGGCGAAAACTCTTCTTCTTGTAGACAACCGAGAAAGGCAGCTGGGTTTTATTACCTGCGGGATCAGTGGCAACCACAAATGATGCGTCCAAACGGTCGGCAGAGTAGGGCAGGGCGAAATAGCTGATGTAGGTGTCATCCCTCCCGTCGCCGACCAAATGACCGGGATGAAAGCGATCATTTATCTGAACGCCGCTGCTGATGTCAGAACCGGTTAAACGATAGATGGCGATCCCGCTGCCACCTGGATTGATATACTGCTCACTGTGAAGGATGGAAACTTTTGGAGGTGTGGTATCTATGGTGAGTTCATGGACTACCGTTGTCTTGTTGCCTTTTAAAAGCCCCCGAAGTGAAAAATCATATGCTTCCAATACAATCTGGGCGGGTCCGTCCTTGAAACCTGACTCGGCTGGGCTGAAAGGGATTTTCACCGTTTTTTGAGGTTGCCCGATCATGCCGGTGAAACCGGTTCTGGGAAACTCTTCAAGGTAGAGTTCTTTTACCAGTTCCCCCTGGGAAATTCTGGCCCTGAGTTGTTTCAATCCGCTTTTGCCATCAGTTCCGCTGATTTCCACCATACTATTCTTACCAAGATAGGTCTGTGGAGAGTCGAGGGTGAGCAGCGGTTTCTCCCCTTCAAAAAAGAGGAAGAAGGCCACAGCTCCGCAACCGGTAATTAATAGGATGAATACAAGTAAGAAGGTGGATTTTGATCTGCTTCTCGAGCGGCCTAATCGTGACATGGTTTAAGTTCCCAGAACCAGCAGTTAACTCTGCCAGATTATTTCATATTTTTCGATGTGAAGATCCTTGGCGGGCGCAATGATCAAGCGCTTGCGAATATCATTTTCCAGTTGATCGACGGTCAGTTCCTCTTCTTTAAGGAGCATGTCGGCAATGCGGGGATTTACCCTAACGGTGACCGCGGATCCGTCGGCCCGGCCGGAATTCCGACTGATTTTGCGAAATATTTCGTAACAGATCGTGCGTCTTGATTTCAACACCCCTTCTCCAGCACAATAATAACAGGGTTCGCACATCATCTGATTGAGGTTTTCGCTGTGGCGTTTTCTGGTCATCTGTACCAGACCAAATTCCGAGAGCTTGAGTATGTTTATCCGGCTCTTGTCCTTTTTTACCGCCTCTTTAAAAGTGTTAAACAATTCCTCGCGGTGCAATTCGTCATCCATGTCGATAAAATCAATAATGATGATTCCGCCAATGTCTCGGAGCCTTAACTGGTAGGCGATTTCTTTGGCTGCCTCCATATTGGTTTTGAAAATTGTCTCATTGAGATCATTCTTGCCGACGAACCTCCCCGTGTTAACATCTATTACGGTCAGGGCTTCGGTGTTTTCGATGATGATATACCCGCCCGATCTCAGCCAGACCTTTTTCTCCAATGCCTTGCTGATTTCGACGTCGATCCCGTAAGCCTCGAAAAGCGGAAGTTCACCCCGATAGAGAGAAATTTTATTTTTCAGTTTGGGGGTAAAGGTGTTAACGAAGTTCATCAAAGCATCATAAGATTTCTCATTGTCGATGATCAGATAATCCACATCACTGGTAAAAAGATCTCGAACCGAGCGCAAGGTAATGTCGAGGTCCTCGTAGATAAGTGAGGGAACTTTTTCTGTCGATGCCCGGCCCCGGATTTCATCCCAAAGCAGCATCAGAAATTCCATATCAGCTTCAATATCGTCTCTGGGGGCGCTTTCGGCAACGGTTCTGACAATAAAGCCGACCTCTTCAGGGCGCAACTCCTCGATCATGTTACGCAGTGAAGTTCTGGTATCTTCATCTTCGATCTTGCGCGAGATGCCGATATGATCGGTCTGGGGAATAAAAACCAGGTTTCTTCCGGGGAGAGTGATCTGGCAGGTCAGGCGGGCTCCTTTGGTACCAATTGGGTCCTTGCTGATCTGGGCCATGATTTCCTGCCCCTCACTGATGAGGTCTTCAATTTTGAAGCCCTGCACACTCGGTTTCTCCAGGTGCTCTGCAGGTGCTGCAGAATTGCTGACACTGGATCCGTTTAACGCAGAAGTGAGCTGCCTTCTCTGGGATGGCGGTACATAGATATCGTCAACATAGAGAAAACCGGTTCTCTCAAGGCCAATATCTACGAAAGCTGCCTGCATTCCAGGAAGAACCCTGACCACGCGGCCGAGATAGATGTTGCCCATTAATCCTTTTTCAGTGGGGCGCTGCAGATGGAATTCGGTCAGATTACCGTTTTCAACAAGGGCAATTCTGACTTCATACCTTCTTGAATTTATTAATATTTCAGTTGTCATTTCAGGAAAAGCTCAGCTTCGATCCTCGTCTGCCACAGCGGCCAACCAATCAGGCATTTTCCTCCCTTTTAAAGTGAGGCGGCAGCGGGTGCCATTTCACCCCTCTGAGGGCAGCGATTATAGATCAAGAATTTATTATCGAGTAAGTCTGTTAATATACCGCAGATGACTGTATAATTGCCACCTTTCCTTGGCCTGATCAGAAATTAGAACGGGTTTTAGCCTTTATGCTCGATGTCTCGGTAATCATACCTACTTTCGACAGATCGATGAGACTGCACAAGGCTCTTGCCTCAGTGGCTCGGCAACGAGAATTGCCAGCCGAACTGATCGTTGTTGATGACGGGTCCACGGATACCACCAAGGAAGTTGTTGTCGCCTTCAGCGCCTCGACCTCTGTTCAATGTCGCTATTATTTTCAGTCGAACCGGGGCCCGGCAGCAGCTAGAAACTTGGGGATCGGGCTGGCTACCAGACCATACTTGGCTTTTCTTGATTCCGATGACGAATGGCACCGGGATAAACTAGCAGCGCAATATGAAGCGCTCTCTTCAAACCCTGGATATCTGGTATCGCACACCATGGAGCGGTGGTACAGAAACGGAGAACATCTTAATCAAAAAAAACAGCACATTCCATTACATGGCTATATATTTGCACGGGCACTAAGACTTTGCTGCGTTGGCATGTCAACCGTGATGGTTAGAAGAGAGTTGTTCGATCGCTATGGATTGTTCGATGAAACATTACGCTGTTGCGAAGATTATGATCTCTGGCTCAGAGTCTCAGCTTTTGAGAAGTTCTATCTGGTCGATAAAAAATTTACGATAAAACATGGGGGGCGACCCGACCAGGTTTCATATCGCTTCAGAACCGGGATGGACCGATTCAGGATTCAGGCCCTGGCGAAACTCATTGTGGCGACATCTCTGGATAACGATCAGCACCGGCTGGCCTGCAGTGAATTGGAAAAAAGGTGCACGATATATGGTCGCGGCTGTGCCAAGCATGACAAGAACGTCGAGGCATCGCATTATTTAAAGTTGGCCGACTACTGCAGAACACAGCTGTATTGCTGATAAGCGAAGGTAGAATATGACCCACAATTGGCGCGATCCGTCCGTTTATCTCAAAAAAATATATTTGGCAAAAAATTGTGCAGATGACCCTTATGCCAAGGAAATTATTGAGCGGGCAGGGTTGCCGGTAACCATTGTCTCTGAAGAGGATATGGGATCCCTTGTGGGCGGTGAGTATCCAGAAAACCTGAAGGCGGGGAAGAAGTCGCTGTTACTCTGCAGAAATCAAGGTGACTTTCTCAAAGACTGTCCCGGGACCAAAGAATATCGTTGCTGTGACTACCAGATCCTCAATGTCGGACTTGGCTGTCCGATGGACTGCGTTTACTGTATCCTTCAGGCCTACCTGAACAATCCGTATCTCAGTTTCTTCCTAAATGTCGATGATTTGTTCAGAGAGCTTTCGGCTAAATTGAGATCCCATAAGGGCAAAGTGTTCCGCATTGGTACAGGGGAATTCACCGATTCGATGGCTCTGGATCGAATTACCGGACTCAGCAAACGGCTGGTGAGTTTCTTCGGGCGCCAGGAAAAAGGTGTGCTTGAACTGAAAACCAAAAGTGCAGCAATTGAAAATTTACAGAATCTCGAACATAACGGCAAAACCATAGTCGCCTGGTCACTGAACAGTGAAGAGATAATAAACCATCAGGAAATAAGGGCGGCTAATTTTGAGCAACGCCTTGATGCCGCAGCAAGATGCGTGCAATGGGGGTATGACTGTGCCTTCCATTTCGATCCAATAGTCTCTTATCCGGGTTGGGAGGAAGGCTACAGAGCGGTTATTTACAGGTTGTTTGAAAAAATTCCGGCAGAGCGTATCGTCTGGATATCTCTGGGAGGCTTCCGTTACCTCCCGGCTCTGAAAAAAATAGCCTCATCGAGATTTCCGCACACCCATATTTTTGCCCATGAATTTATCGAGGGGATGGACAATAAACAACGATATTTCAGAAAGTTCAGGGCAAAAATTTACAAGATTATTTATGAAGAGCTGATGGCTCGCTGTTCGCCCCGTACCTGTATTTATTTCTGCATGGAGAGTGATGAAATCTGGCAGGAAGTCATGGGTTTCAGACCGACTGAAAAAGGAGGTATCGGCAACATGCTAGACCAGGCGGCGGGCTTGAAATGATTATGTCAAAGGGACGAGCTACATTCTTTAAAATGAACCTTGTTCTTTGAACAATCTATCGTATAGTCTAGGCAGTTAAAATTCACAATTACAGGGAGAAAGCAAATGATAAATAAGGCGATAATTATAGGAAATCTTGGTGCCGACCCGGAGATTCGTTATACCCAGAGCGGCAGCCAGGTTGCCACTTTCAACGTGGCCACCACGGAACGCTGGAAAGATCAGAGCGGTCAGCAGCAAGAGTCAACTGAGTGGCATCGAATTGTGGCTTGGCAAAGGCTTGCTGAAATTTGCGGCGAATATCTGCACAAAGGTTCGCGTGTTTACATAGAAGGAAGAATTCAGACCCGCAAGTGGCAGGATCAAAACGGAAATGATAGATACACCACTGAAATAGTCGCCCGTGAAATGAAGATGCTCGATCGCCGGGAAGGAGGGACTGGCGGTATGGGATCACAACAGGATTCCGGAGCAAATGAACCGCCTTCCTATGGCAGTTCCATGGGGGAAGACGTTCCTTTCTAGATGACTCTGGGGGTCTTCGCTCTTGGAAACGGTGCAAGCCGAGGATTTTTTAACCAGCGCACCGGATCTTCTGATTGATGAGGGAGATCTGGTGCGCTTTTAGTTTGAGCTTTCCTCACTGCCTGATTTTATATGCCAAAAAGGGAGGGTGCCCGAGCTTGACTGAGAGGCCATCAATCCCTATCATTGTGCCATAAAATAGAAGTAGATGGCTGCTTAACCTTCACCAAAACCGAGAACTTTTTTTTGGCAGAATGGATTATTACAAGACTCTGGGGGTTCCTAAGAACGCAAGTTCCGCTGAGATCAAAAAGGCTTACCGGAAACTGGCGCTAAAGTACCATCCGGATAAGAACAACGGCAACAAGGAATTCGAGGCCAAGTTCAAGGAGATCAGCGAAGCTTATGCCGTGCTTTCTGATCCGGAAAAGCGCAAACAATACGATACTTACGGTTCGACCGGTTTTCACCAGCGATATTCCCGCGAAGACATTTTCCGTGGCTTCGATATTGACGAGATTCTGAAACAGTTTGGATTTGGCACTTCCGGGTTTTCTTCATCAAATTTCAGAACCCATATGGGGGGCGGTTCTTCCCAGCACAATTTCAACTCCTTTTTTAACCAGAATTCTGCCGCATCAGGAGCCTGCGGTGGGGGCTGCAGCCAGCCGGTCAAAGGTCAGGACTTGACCTATCAGCTCTCGGTATCTCTGGAAGATGTGCTTAACGGTGCCGAAAGGCAGTTGACCCTGAGAAAAAACGGCAAGACAGAAAATGTCTCTGTAAAGATTCCCAAGGGAATAGAAGAAGGAAAAAGATTGCGACTCAAAGGTAAAGGCGGTGAAGCGCCGATGGGCGGTATCCCGGGGGACCTCTACCTTAAAGTTCAACTTGAACCGCATAAACGCTTCGAGAGAAGCGGGGAAGATCTCATTCTAAACAGGCATATTCCCTACAGTGATGTTTGTCTTGGATCAAAAATCGAGGTGGAGTCACTGGACGGAAAAAAATTCGCCGTCAGCGTTCCATCAGGGACCAACGGTGATTCAAGGCTCCGTATCAAAGGCCAGGGGCTGCCGAGTGGCCCGATAGGGGACCGTGGAGACCTGTATGTAAAGATAGGTGTCAAGGTTCCCAAAAAGTTGAGTGAAGAGCAGAGGGATCTGGTTGAGTCATTGAGAAAAGCCGGTTTATAGCTCATGCATGCAGCGGCATGTTGCGAGGGGGTGTCTGGTCGTGACACTCCCTTTTTTTTTCTTTCAAGAGGAGCGGGCTAAAGGCGAGCGTCCTCGTCAGGTTCCTTAATTTTTACGCAGAAGGTGGAAAAATGTTCTATAAGTCAGCAGCCTTGCTCATTGTCACGCTGGTTTTTTTTGCTCACGCAACTGTCGCTCCTGCGGCACACGGACTGGCCATAGACGATAGATTGAAATACCCTGCTGATTTCGAGAAATTCGACTATGTATCGGAGCAAGCTGAAAAAGGAGGTGATATCACTCTTCACGCCATTGGCAGTTTTGATAAAATGAACCCTTTTACCCTCAAAGGCAGTGCGCCGGAAAGTCTGCAAAGGTTCGTATTCGAAACGCTCACTGAATCGTCTTTGGACGAACCTTTTGCTCAGTATGGTCTGCTGGCAAAAGATATCAAAGTGGCCGCTGACGGCCTGTCGGTTACCTTTGTATTGGATGAAAGAGCGCGTTTTTCAGATGGTTCGGAAGTCACCTCTGAGGATGTCCAATTCAGTGTCGAGATGATGAAAAGCGACAAGGTACATCCCTTGTATCCTTATTACTACGCTGATATCAATGATGTTGAAATCTTAGATAAATATACGGTGAAGTTGAATTTCAAGCAGCAGAACAGGGAGTTGCCGCTCATAGCTGGGCAGATTCCTGTTATGTCAAAAAAATTCTACAGCCAACAAGGATTTGACAACCGGGAACTGCTGCCGCCTGTCGGCTCTGGACCATATATGGTTAAATCATTCAAGCAGGGTCGCTATATAACTTATGAACGGAATCGTAATTATTGGGCAAAAGAGCATCCGGTTCGAAAATATATGTATAACTTCGATACCTTGACCTACAAATACTACAAGGATCGTTCGGTAGCAGTGGAGGCCTTCAAGGCGGGTGAATTCGATCTGATGCTGGTCAATATCGCCAAACAGTGGGCCAGGGACATTGCCGGATCGAAGGTCGAAAACGGAGCTATCAGTAAACGTAATTTTGCCCATCGAAACAATGCCGGTATGCAGGGTTTTGTAATGAATACCAGGAGGGACGTTTTTAAAGACAAAGTGGTACGAAGAGCGGTGGGGCTGGCTTTTGATTTCGAGTGGACCAATAAGACCCTGTTCTATAATCAATACCAGAGATCTACTTCCTATTTCTCCAATTCCTATCTGGCAGCGACCGGGCTGCCTTCAGCGGAGGAACTTGATCTGCTCACGCCACTGAAGGACAAGATACCTCAGGAGGTATTTAGCTCGGAACTGCAGCCGCCGACAACCGATTCTCCAGGTGGCATCCGCACCAATCTCAGGGAAGCCATGAATCTGCTTAGCAAGGCCGGCTGGACCCTTGAAGACGGGGTGCTTCAAAAAGATGGAGTCAGGCTCAGTTTCGAGATAATTCTAGTGTCGCCTACCTTTGAAAGGGTTATGGCAGCCTTTACTGACAACCTCAAAAAGATCGGCATCAAAGCCTCCTACCGAACAATTGATCCAGCACTTTATACAGACAAGATCAATAACTTCGATTTTGATATGTGCGTCTTTGTATTCGGTCAATCCCAGTCGCCTGGCAATGAACAGATTAATTTCTGGCATTCCAAAGCGGCGGATCGCAAAGGCTCCAGGAACCTCTCCGGCATAAAAGATGAAGCGGTGGATACGCTAATAGACAATATCATCTATGCGGAGAATGGTGAAGAACTTGCCACAGCAGTTAAAGCACTTGATCGGGTACTCTGGTATGGCTACTACCTGGTGCCGAACTGGCATCTCAACAGCCATCGTCTTGCCTTCCACAACAAGTTCAATATTCCCACATCCTTGCCAACCTATTATGATTACATGTCTTTTGTGATGACCTGGTGGCACAAGTAATTATTTAAACGGCCCAGATCCGGTTTGCCCGACAGGGGTCGGAAAAGTCGGAAAAATGGTTCATCCAATTCTCGCTTGTGGTGCTAACTTATTGTTCTGAGGTGGAAAATTTTTGTTTTTTTTCTTGACGCTGCAAAAACCTGCTGCTACAGTGGTTTCAGATACTCCGCTTGTTCGTGAGTATCTGTAATTTCAAGGGGCTGGAGTCCCAAGTTTGACTTGACGGTAACAAACCGTCGCATTGTCGGGAGGAGATCAGAATGTCGGAACGTGTGCAAGGTAAGGTGAAGTGGTTCAACGCAAGCAAAGGGTATGGATTTCTTGAGAGGCCTGATGGTGAAGCTGATGTGTTCGTGCATTTCAGCGCCATACAGGGAGAGGGCTTTCGAACTTTAGAAGAAGGTGAGCCGGTCGAGTTTTCTGTGGCACAAACAGACAAAGGGCTCCAGGCCGAAAATGTGGTAAAAGTCGTTTAATCAGCACAGAGACCGTCTAAAACCCCGAGGCGTTTCCGACGTCTTGGGGTTTTTTTATTTAATTTCTATCTGATTTCCGGCTGCCCGGATTATGAAAATACAATTTCTGTCAAGCTCACTCGCGACCACTCTTGAAGTGGGTAAAAAACTAGGTTCGTATTCTGAACCCGGTGATGTTATCTGCCTTGGGGGTGAACTTGGTTCCGGTAAAACCACCTTGGCTCAGGCTATAGCAGAAGGTGCGGGTGTAGATCAGCGACAATATGTCAACAGTCCTACCTTTGCGGTGTTGCATGAATATGGTGGCAGGATACCGATCTATCACATGGATTTCTATCGTCTGGGCTCGAGTGAGGATGTGCTGGCGCTGGGCCTTGACGAATATCTCTGTGGCGACGGGCTGGCCTTGATCGAGTGGTTCGAGCGAGCCGAGGATGTGCTTCCGGAGTCCGTGCTCGTCGTGCATCTGTCCTTTGTCAACACCAACTCGAGAGCAATATCTCTGCATAGTAGTGATTATAGATGGCAGAAAATAATTGGTGAGCTCAAAACCACGCTCAACCTCAGCTGAGGTTTCCCTTTTTGCATGGCTTGTCTAAATCTTTTTCGAGATTAAATTGATTTAGGCCTTTGGCCATCTCATTTATCGTAAATCATCGCCGTAAATAGCAATAAATCCAGGATTATCACATGAGAAATACGCCCATCAGCTTTCAATCTTGTCCGAAAACCTATACTCGTGATCAGGATAAAGCCCGAACCCCTGAACAGACAATCGAGAATTTTTATCAGCGCCTAGAAATGTTCGATATCAAGATTCTCAGTGAAGTTAAAAGAATCGATAACGGTCGGCTTGATATTCCGGTCTATTTCAGTGTTTGTACGGAGGAGGCCAGATCGCTGACAGGAACCAAAAAACAGATGGGTAAGGGAGCCTCGCCCATCCAGTCAAAAGCCTCGGCTTGTATGGAACTGGCCGAACGGTTTTCCTTTTTTGCCTTCAAAGCCGAGGAAAAGAATTTTGTCAGAGGAGATTTCGCCAGCCTCAGAGAACAGGGTTTTCCTCTGCTGGACAGTAGCTACTTGCTGAGATCCGTAGAAGACACCAAACTGTCGGCTGAAGAACTTGAATCGCTGCTTGATGGTATCCCCATGCAATGGACCTGGGCTACCAACATCAGCAATGGTGAGCAAGTTTTGATACCTTTTTCCTGGTTTTACGCAATCAACGAGTTTAACGGGCCTTCTGCCGGCAACACCATCGAGGAGGCGGCGCTGCAGGGAATAAGTGAGATTGTTGAGCGGCATGTCTGCTCGTTGATAAACCAGCACCATATAGAGACGCCGGCCATTGACAAAGCAAGCATTAAAGACCCTGTGGCGACTGATTTACTGGCTAAATTCGAACAGCATGGGGTTGAACTGTATCTCAATGACCTCAGCTTGAACACAGGATTATGCAGTGTCGGGGCGCTGGCAATTGACCGCTCAACCTTTCCAGAGCTCAGCGAGATCGTCTTCACCGCGGGAACCACTCCGGGGCCGGATAAAGCCATTATTAGGGCTATTACCGAAGTTGCCCAGCTGGCCGGGGATTTCAACACAGGTGCCAACTATGTGGCCTCCGGTCTGCCAAAACCGTTGAGCATGGAAGAGGTTCGATATCTCACCGATACAGAAAGAACAATCGGGGTCGCTGAGATGAATGATCTCGGTGATGATGACATGAAGATTGAGTTGGAGCGCAGCGTCCAGGCCTTGGCTGACATCGATATGGATATTTTCATGATTGATGTGACCCATCCTCGTTTAGAGATTCCAGCACTCTACACGATTATACCGGGGGCTCATTTCCGGGAAAGATCCAGGCGCTGTGATGCGGGGTTGTTTGCTGCCAAGCTGCTCAACGAACTGGTTGACGATCCCTGGCTGTTCCGAGCCAAGTTAGAGGAAATGGAACATCTACTGCCGGAATCTTACTACCTGTCATTCTATCGAGGAATAAGTCATTACAACAATGGCGCCTGTGAAGCGGCATTGGAATCTTTTAACCTGGCGCTAAATCAGGAGCCCGAGAAAGAGGATTTACCTTACATCTATTCTTATATGGGCAACAGCCTAAAAGATCTGCAGCGCTATGACGAAGCAATCGAGGTGCTCAAGCTGGGCTGTGCCGAAGATGACGAGCGAGAAGATTTGTACAACCTGCTTGGCTTCTGCTATTTCAAGAAAGAGGAGTACCAGATCGCGATCTCGCACTTCGAACGGGCGGTCCATCTCAACCCTGCCTCAGCAATGGACTATGCAAATCTAGGGGTAAACCACAACAGGCTTGGCAACCGCGAGGAGGCGATTCGTTATTTCACGCTGGCCCTGACCTTGGACTCGACTCTGGATTTTGCCCAGGACCAGTTGAATGACCTTACCGCTGGTCAAGGAAAATAGAAGAAGCAATTATGAAGACGGCCATAATTGCAGTCACTGCTGCGGGACGAGAATTGGCCCTGCATATAAGCCGTGAGTTGCCCGGAGCTGAGGTCTTAAGCTACAAGCAGGGAGTGAGAAAAGCCCTGGAGCAGGCCTGGAACTCCTACGACTCGATAGTCTGCGTGATGGCCGCAGGCATAGTGGTCAGGTGTCTGAACGGACTGTGCCGGAGCAAATATCACGATCCCTGCATAGTAGTTGTCGATGAAACCGGGCGTCACGCAATAAGTCTTCTCTCCGGTCATATTGGAGGCGCCAACAGTCTGGCTGGAAAAATCGCTGATATTTGCGGAGGAACTCCTGTCATAACCACGGCTTCAGACGTCTCCGGACATACTGCAGTCGATCTCTGGACCGTGGAAGAGAATCTGGCGGTCGCCAACCCCGAAAGACTCGCTGCAAGTTCTGCAAAATTATTAGAGCACGGAGTTCTGAAGGTCTATCAGCAGGCCAATTACATAAAATCGCTTCCCAAAGATTTCCAACCGTGTACAAATCGGCAGGATGCTGATATAGTCATTGCCCTGGTTCATCAGCCAGGGACGGGACTATTATTGATACCGAGGATAAGATTCATCGGATTCGGTTGCAGAAGGGGAGCGACCGTCGACGAATTTAAGCAGGCTCTGGCAGATCTTCAAGAACAGGACGGACTGGATCTCAGAAGTGTCGGGGGGGTAGCCAGTATTGACCTGAAAAGTGATGAGGAGGGGCTGCTCAGACTAGGGGCGCTTTTCAACTGGCCTATTCGGTTCTTCACCAAAAAGCAGATAAACTCAGTCGCAGGGCCCACTAAATCGGACATTGTACATCAGAAAATTGGCGTTTTCGGCGTCTGCGAGTCGGCAGCCATATTGGCTGCTTCGGGCGGAGGTCAGAGCGGACGCTTGATTATAAAAAAGAGGAAATGGGAACGTATAACAGCAGCGATCGCAGAAGCGGAATTTTAAGTGTTGTAGGTACCGGTCCGGGGGCTTTGGATTATCTGATTCCTGCAGCTCGCAAGGAACTCGAACTGGCCGATGTGGTGGTCGGCTACCGTACCTATCTCGATCTGATAGCCGAAATTATCGAGGGCAAAAAAACGGTATCCTCAGCGATGATGCAGGAAGTGGATCGGGTCGGCCAGGCTCTCGATTTGGCCGAGCAGGGCAAACATGTGGCCCTCGTCTCAGGCGGGGATCCCGGTATCTATGCTATGGCTGGTTTGGTCTATGAAGTTGCCGGGCTGCGGGACAGTAAAGTAGAAATAAGGGTGGTGGCAGGAATAGCCGCCTTGAACAGTTGTGCCGAGCGTCTCGGGGCTCCGCTGATGCATGATTTTGCCACCGTTAGTCTTTCCGATCTGCTCACTCCCTGGGAGTTGATAGAGAAGAGAATTCGAGCAGCTACTGAAGCTGATTTCGTCCTGGTGATCTACAACCCGAGGTCAAAAAAAAGAGACTGGCAGCTGAATAGAGCCATCGAGATCATTGCTGGTGTTCGTTCATCCACTACTCCGGTCGGCATGGTTAGAGGTGCCACCAGGGAGCATGAGCTGGTCAGTGTTTCTACCCTCGAAACCTTCGATCCTGCGGATGCCGACATGCAGACAACGGTGATTGTCGGAAATTCGGCAACTTTCATACGCGATGGCAAGATGATAACACCCCGGGGATACGGCGATAAATATCAGCTTTCATGATCCGTTGGAACTCTATCTTGTAAGACATGGGGAATCGATATCGGCCGGAACCTATACCGGCAGTTCCGATGTCGAACTTTCCGCCGGCGGCAGGCAGCAGGCTCGTTCTCTTAGTTTAGTCTTTGATCAGCTTGTCTTTGACCACTGCTTCTGCAGTCCTCTGGGTCGCTGCCGGGAAACCTTCACCCTGCTTGACGTCGATTCTGAATGCAGCTTGGTCGAGAGCCTTAAAGAAATTGATTTCGGCGACTGGGAGGGGCTTAGTTTTGACGAGATTCAGAGCCGCTATCCAGCCCAGTTGGCCAACTGGACTAGTGAAGACAATGATTTTAGATTTCCTGGAGGTGAACAGATCCGGGCCTTCAACACGAGAGTTTCAGAGTGGTTCGACAAATTGCTGACAAACGACTTTAATCGTGTTTTGATCGTAGCCCACGGCGGAGTATTGCGGACCGGTATATGTCATCTCCTTGGTATCGACTCTAGTCGTGCTTTTGCCTTCAGCCCAAAGGAGGGTGCGGTGTCGAAAATTACAGTAACCAATGGTTTTGCTCATCTCGAATTTTTCAATTGCAGGGGGTGACGTTACCGACATGGGAAGGAAAGTTTTGGTTACCGGTGGAACGAGGAGCGGGAAAAGCGATTTCGCTCTAAAGCGCTGTGAGGAATTGAGAGGCAGCCATTGCTTCATTGCGACTTGCCCGGTTATTGACGAGGAGATGGCCGAACGGGTCGAAAAGCATCGACAGGTGCGAGATGAAAATATCTGGGATACGGTTGAGGAACCGCTGGCTATCAATGAGCTTTTAGCCAGAAATGAATACGATGTCTATTTGGTGGATTGTCTGACCTTGTGGATCAATAATCATCTGGCTGACAGCGCTGAAGCCTCAAAAGTCTGTGACGAATCCTTCATTGGTGCTGAAACCCGTCGCCTCCTTCAGACCACTGATTCGATTGATGCAGTGGTCATTTTTGTCACCAATGAAGTCGGTATGGGGATCGTGCCGGAAAACCAGCTGGCCAGGCGCTACCGTGATCTGGTTGGCTTGTGCAACAGGCTTATAGCGGCCGCAGCTGAAGAAGTGGTGCTGGTTAGCTGCGGTCTACCTATCTATCTGAAACAGTAAACTAGCAAGGATAAAAGGATGAACCTTCTTGAACAAACCTGCAAGGAGATCTTTCCCCAGGATAACCACTATAGAGAACAAGCCAGGGCCCGTCTCGAACAGCTCACCATGCCTCACTGGGCTCTAGGCGACATAATGGATCTTGGTGTTGATCTGGCTGGTATCTGCAGGTCCATAAAGCCCAATGTCAGCAGAAAAGTGATCGTCACCATGGCTGGAGATCATGGAGTAGTTGCCGAGGGAGTAAGTAAATTTCCGTCCGAAGTGACGCCTCAGATGGTCTACAATATCGTTTCCGGCGGTGCCGGAATTAACGCACTGGCTCGCCAGGCGGGAGCTGATGTGGTGGTGGTCGATCTCGGTGTCAATTGTGATTTTTCAGATTTATCTGAGGCAGCAAATTTTATCGACCGAAAAATTGCCCCCGGAACAAACAACATAGCTGCCGGCCCGGCGATGAGTATTGCCAATGCGCGAAAAGCGGTGGAAACCGGAATCGAGATCGCTCTTGATCTTGAAAAATCCTACGATATTTTCGGCACTGGTGAGATGGGTATCGGCAATACCACACCAAGCAGTGCCATTGCCGCAGTAGTCACCGGAAAAACAGTTGCTGAATTGACCGGAAGGGGAACAGGGCTTGACGATGAACAGCTGAAGAAGAAAATTACGATTATCGAGAAGATACTCGAGATCAATAAGCCAGATCCTAAAAACGGTCTCGATATACTGGCCAAAATAGGCGGTTACGAAATCGGCGGGATTGCCGGGTTGATTCTTGGTGCCGCTGCCCGAAAAAAACCTGTGGTCGTCGATGGCTTTATTTCCACCGCCGGTGCTTTAATAGCCTATACGATCGAGCCTTTTGTCAGGGATTATATTATCTGCTCGCATCGCTCGGTTGAACCTGGTCACCTATTCATGCAGGAGACCCTGGGGTGTTCCAGACCGTTGCTCGATCTCAATTTCAGGCTTGGGGAAGGAACCGGGGGTGCCCTGGCCATGAATATCGTTGAAGCCGCATGCCGGGTGTTAACCGAAGTTGCCACTTTTGAAGAGGCTGCGGTCGCCCAGGCAGATAAATAAGACTGTTGAATGATCCCAGAGTGGAAAAGATGAGGGAACTACAGAAGGCGGTGCGTCATCCTCTACGCTCGTTTTCAGTCGCCTTCAGATTTCTGACCATCTTTCCGTTTTTCTCGTTGGCCGGAGATGACACGGACTATTTTGGTGCCGCGCGCTATTATTTTGTCATAGTCGGGCTCGTTGTGGGTTGTTTCGCAGCAATCTGCGCCCTGATCCTTGAGGCGGTGGCTTCGTCTCTGGTTTCCTCGGTCGTGCTGGCCCTACTACTTTCTTTTGTTTCAGGTTTTCTGCATATGGATGGGCTGGCGGACACTGCCGACGGCTTCCTCAGCTCGAGAAACCGTGAGCGCTGCCTGGAGATTATGAAAGACAGCCGCATCGGCGTTATGGGGGCGACCTTTATTTGTGCGGTTCTGCTGTTGAAATCAGCGGCTATTTTTTCCCTGGCGGAACAGGACCTTGTCGGCGCTCTCATCTGCGCAGCTGTAGCTGGCAGGACGGCAATGGTAGTAGTGATGTATTTCCTACCCTATGCACGACCTGAAGGAGGCTTGGGCCTGTTGTTCAATACCAGTGAAAATACTCTCGCTGCCCCCTTGATATCGATCCTTTTACTGCTGTTTGTCCTCATTTTTCTGTTGTCCAGCAAATTACTGGTTGTTGGGTGTGCATTTCTTCTGATACTTATGATTTTTTCTGCCTGGTGTCGGAAAAAAATAGGCGGATTTACCGGAGACACACTTGGTTGTCTCTGTGAACTCATGGAGACAGGGGTCCTCCTGGCGGCAGGACTCGTCATCTGATAATTTCTTTTCCCTGGTATATGGTGTGAACGATCTTACTTCCATAACTGATCTCAAGAAGTTCGAGCATGGTGGAAACGTTTACAAGCTTGGAGCGGCCACTGATACGGCCGCAGACTTTCTTGATTTCAGCGCCAACATCAACCCTCTTGGCCCTCCAGCATGGCTGCGCTCGAAGATAAACCGAGATCTTCATCTGCTGGGCCATTACCCAGATCCAACCAGTGAATCACTGATTGACGCTATCTCTGAAAGCTATCGAGTTGACCGTCGATTGATTGTACCGGCAAACGGTACGACGGAACTGCTCTATCTGCTGCCATCGATAGTAGGCCGCACTAGAGTAATAATACCGGTGCCCTGTTATATCGATTATATAAAAGTATTCCAGACGCATGGCTTTGAAGTAAAACTGCTGATGCCCGAGTCCACGGATGCGCTGTCGCCTACCGTCGAACGACTAGAACAGGAACTTGGGGGAGGGGAGACGGTAATTCTTGGAAATCCTGTGAATCCGACCGGCTCAAAGATCGATGACGAACAAATTGTCAGCCTTGCAGGCCGATTTCCCGATAGTCTTTTCATCATTGATGAAGCCTTTCACGATTTTACTGCTTTGTTCACCACAGTTGGCGGCCGGACCGATAATATTATCACTCTCAACTCCCTGACCAAGTTTTTTGCCATTCCTGGCTTGCGGGCCGGCTTTGGTATTTTTCCTGAAACCTATCGTCAGCGCCTCACAGCGCTGCTTCCGCCTTGGTCGGTAAATGTCCTGTCCCAAAGAGTTGCAGAGAAGTGTCTAAAAGACCAGGCCTATTGCCACCGATCTATCTCAAACTGTTCCGAGCTTCGTCAAGAATTGCAGAATGGACTTGAAGATATTGAACAACTCAGCGTTTATGACTCTCAGGCCAATTATCTGCTGGTTGAACTTGCGCCGGGCTTGAGTGGAGAGAAAATCTATCGTCAGCTGCTGAAAGAAAAAATAGTTATCAGACGCTGCGGAAACTATCAGGGATTAAGCGACAATTTTATCAGGGTAGCAGTCCGCACAAGGGCAGAGAATCTGCAGCTGATCGAATCGCTGAACCGGGTGTTGTACCCGCTTGGGAGAAGAGCAAAAAGCTCAGTGTCGAAGTCTCGAGCGATTATGTTCCAAGGTACCTCCTCAAACGCCGGAAAATCGATACTATCTGCAGCTTTGTGCAGAATTCTGCTGCAGGATGGTTATCGGGTGTGTCCGTTTAAGGCCCAGAACATGTCACTCAACTCGCATGTCACCGCAGATGGAGGTGAAATGGGAAGGGCTCAAGTGGTTCAGGCGCAGGCTGCCAAACTTGAACCCGATTGGCGGATGAACCCTGTACTACTTAAACCCAACAGCGATACGGGAAGCCAGATTATCGTCAATGGCAAACCGGTAAGGAATATGAATGTCCGCCAGTACCACGCTTTTAAGGATGAAGCCTGGAAGGCAGCGAGGAGCAGCTTCGACGAACTCAGCTCGGAATATGATGTTATTGTCTTGGAAGGAGCCGGTTCACCAGGGGAGGTAAATCTAAAGAGACACGATTTTGTCAACATGAAGATGGCCCGGTACGCCGGTGCCCCTGTCCTTCTGGTTGGGGATATCGACCGTGGCGGTGTCTATGCTTCATTCGCCGGTATCATGGACGTACTGGAGGAGTGGGAGCGATCATTGATCGCCGGGTTCGTGGTCAACAAATTCAGAGGTGATCAGTCTCTGTTAGATGATGCTCACAGGTTTGTTTTCGACCATACCGGCAGAGAGGTGCTTGGAGTAGTTCCCTACATAACCGACATGTCTATTCCCCAGGAAGATTCGGTTTCGCTCCGGGAAGGGTTCTATCAAGACAGAGGAACCGGCCCAGACCAGGTGGAGATCGCAGTCATCGACCTTCCCCATATCTCCAATTTCACCGATATAGATCCGCTCTATCATGAGGTTGACGTCAACATCAGGTTCATCGCCGATAAATACCTGCTGGGCAAACCCGACGCCCTTATCCTGCCCGGTTCAAAAAATGTGGCGGGCGATCTCCGCTATCTCCGAGAGCGGGGTATAGATGAGGCTATTGTCACTTATGCCCGCCAGGGAGGGACGGTTGTCGGGGTCTGCGGCGGTTACCAGATGCTCGGCAAGCTGCTCAGGGATCCTTATCGGATTGAGACCAATGACGAAACGATTCGAGGACTGGGACTGCTCGAGGTCGAGACTGTTCTTGCCTCAGAAAAGACGCTGATCAAACGACAGGGTGCCCACCTCGAATCGGGTGCACATATTGTCGGGTATGAAATTCATCACGGAAAAACCAGCGGCAACCAACGGCCGGTGCTGCGCTTTGACGATGGAGAGATTTGCGGAAGCACTACTGTCGATCAGCGGATCTGGGGTGCCTATCTGCATGGAATATTTGATGAAGACGCTTTTAGACGCTGGTTCATTGATCGGCTTCGTGTGAACAAAAAATTGTCCCCTCTAGGAGAGGACGGTGTCAGTTACAACGTTGACAGAAGCCTGGACGAGCTTGCCGATCTGGTTCGGTCAAGTGTCGCTATTGAAAAAATCTATGGATTGATGAACCTTGGCCTCTGAGATTACGCTCTATGTCCAGCTGGCGGTTGTGCTTCTGGCCGATTATGTTCTCGGAGACCCGCGACTGCTCCCCCATCCGGTGAGATTTATCGGCTGGTTGTGTGTCGTCTTTGAAGGATGTGCCAGAGATACCTGTTCTTGGCTGTCCCTTAGAATCAGAGGAATGGCTGCCTTTTTCCTGGTCTTGTTTACCACCATGGCTGTTCTTGCCCTGTTTTTCTTTGCCCTGACGCAGATTGCAGCAGGGGCAGCTTTGTTAGGGGCCTTTTTGGTATGTTTTTTTTGTATTGCCGCCGGTGATCTGGTAGCACACAGCAATAAAGTTTATAATTACCTGAATTTGGGCGATGTGACCGGAGCCCGCCAGGCGGTTAGTCTTATGGTTGGCAGAGATACCGCTTTGCTCGATGACTCTGAAGTTGCCCGGGCTTGTGTGGAGTCGGTCAGCGAAAATATGGTTGATGGTATTACCGCCCCTTTGTTCTGGGCCTTTATCTTTTCCTTCGCCGGATTTGTGTTACCGTTCAATCCGCTTGTCTCTGCAGCCTGTGGTTGTATGGCGTATAAAGCAGTGAATACGATGGATTCGATGTATGGATACAAGAATGAACGGTACCTCGAGTTCGGTTGGTTCGCCGCCCGTGTGGATGATGTGAGTAATATTATTCCAGCCCGGGCCAGCGGCTTGTGCCTGATAGGAGCGGCCTATCTACTGGGTTTTGACGGGAAAAGTGCAGCCCGAATATATAAAAACGACAGATTCAAAAGCAGCAGTCCCAATAGTGGTCATAGTGAGGCCGCCGCAGCCGGAGCACTTGGCATAGAATTGGGCGGCCCGTCTGTCTATTTCGGTGAACAGACCTCTAAACCTCTTATCGGAAAAGGCATGAGGCGGGTAGGTCCGGAAGATATCAAAAAGGCCAACCGGCTGGTCATTGGCGGTTCGCTGATATTTTTTATCTGCTCCTGCCTGATACATTTGCTCTTGGTAAACGTTTTTCAATGAGAAAAAGACCGGCATTTATTATCGGTGCGGCCAAAAGCGGCAGCGGAAAAACGACCCTCACGCTGGGGATTGTGGCAGCCCTGGTTGAGCGTGGATTAACCGTACAATGCTTTAAGTGCGGTCCCGATTTCATCGACCCGACCCTGCACCGGGCGATTACCTCGAAAAACTCATACAACCTCGATCTGAGAATGATGGGAGCTGACTGCTGTCGGCGCACCTACGAAGAGAAAAGCCGTGATGCCGATGTGGTTGTGGTAGAGGGAGTTATGGGCTTGTTTGATGGCGGTGATGCCAGCACGGCAGCCCTGGCTAAATTGTTGAATCTTCCGGTACTGCTCGTCGTCGATGCAGGTTCTGCAGCCGAGAGTGCAGCAGCGGTGGTGCATGGCTTCCAGAGTTTCGATTCCGAGCTGACTATACGAAATGTGATTTTTAATAATATCGGTTCTCCGAGACATCGTCAGCTGATCGAAGAAGCAGCAATGAACCATTGCTCCCTTGACTATGTAGGATTTTTCGGTCGCGACAGAAATTATCACATTCCCGAACGCCATTTGGGTTTGCACATGGGAAGTGAGGATCCGCTCGGCCAAGATGGTCTCACCCATCTGGTCACCGCAGTTGAGCAAGATCTGGATCTCGACGCCATCGCGGCACTAAGTCCTGTCGGCTGCGCCGATTCCGGGGTGGCAGAACCTTGGCAATCACAAGCTGCAGTTGGAGAGCAAAATAGAACATATCGCCTCGGCCTGGCCCTGGATGAAGCCTTTTGTTTCTATTACCCGCAGAATATTGAGTTGTTTGAGCAGAGGGGTTTCGAAATCGTTCGCTTCAGCCCTCTCCATGACACTATGCTGCCGGATGGTTTGGATATGCTTTACTTTGGCGGCGGCTACCCGGAAAGTTACGGATCAGAATTGAGCCGCAATCGGCGAATGCGCGAAGAAATTGTCAAAGCTCATCACCATGATCTGCCAATTTATGCCGAATGCGGTGGGTTCATGTATCTCTGTCGTACTCTGAAAGATATGGATGGAGGAGTACATCAGATGGTGGGTATCTTTCCTTTCGACACAGTCATGAACCAGAGATTGAGAAAACTGGGCTATCGGCAGGCAAAGCTACTCAAAGACTGTATCCTTGGAGCCAGAGGAACACAGGTCAAGGGCCACGAATTTCACTATTCGGATATTGAAATTGATGATAAAGAACCTGAAAAACTAAGGAAATATGAACATCTCTATAGTCTTGATAATAATTCTCACGAAGGCTATAGTGTTGGCTCCGCGCTGGGCAGCTATGTCCATCTTCATTTTGGCGACTCGGTCTCGGTAATCGACCACATCTATAAAAACATGCAGAAATAAACACTCCCGCAAATGACCAAGATTAAGAACGTCGCACCCTCGGAAATAGAATCGCAGAGTTTCGCTATTATCGAGCGTGAATTTCAAGACCAGACCGGCCTGATTGGTTCCGAGATAGATCCAGACCGCTTCCAGGTGATCAGAAGGGTAATCCATGCTACCGGAGATTTTGACTTTGCCGGCAGTCTACTATTTCATGACCAGAGTATCGGGGCGGCCATCTCGTCGATAATTTCCGGCAGGGATATCTACATCGATGTTTCAATGGGTGCCGCAGGCATAAGCAGGTCGATTCTTGAAAGGTTCGGCGGTTCCGTCAGCTGCTTCATCAATGATGAGGATGTGGCGGAAAAAGCCAGGCGAGAGGGTAAAACCAGAACCGAGACCGCCCTTGAAAAGCTTTCCGGTACAGATATCGGGATCATTGCGGTTGGCAACGCCCCGACCGCCCTGATTGCCGCCATGGCACTGATCGAGGCTGGTAAAATTGCTCCTGCGCTTGTAGTGGGTGTGCCGGTGGGCTTTGTTAATGCAATGGAATCGAAAGAAATCCTGGCCGCCCAAGAATATCCTTTCATCACTAATCAAGGGCGCAAAGGGGGCACTCCGGTTGCTGTCGCCATCGTCAATGCCCTGCTCAGACTGGGACTTCATGCCTCAGGTCAGGGATGAGTGTATCTCGAGCTTGACAAACCGCAGCTGCGGTGCTACAGGTTTTCTCCCAATTTCACCCTGTAATCAATTCTAAAGAGGATATCGATGGAAAAAACATTTGCGATCATAAAACCTGATGCCTTCGCAGCAGGCAATGCTGGAAAGATTCTTGCCCGAATCTATGAAGAGGGCTTCAAGGTTATTGGTCTGAAAAAACTCTTTTTGAGTAAAAAGGAAGCCGAGGGGTTCTATTATGTCCACCGGGAGCGGCCGTTTTTTGCTGAGCTCACCGATTTTATGAGCAGCGGGCCCTGCATCGTTATGGTGTTGGAAGCTGAAGGGGCGATCAAGAAATGGAGAGACCTCATGGGCGCCACCGATCCAGCCGAAGCTGCAGAGGGAACGTTGAGAAAAGAATTCGGAACCTTTGTCGGCGAAAATGCCACCCATGGATCCGATGCTCCAGAAACTGCAACATTCGAGATATCCTATTTCTTCTCCGGCCTGGAGTTGCTCTAGAGACTCAGCCCGCGATACCCATCTCGCTCCCATCATGTTCTCGCAGAGGATGGTGGGGGCAGCTTTAACAAAGCAGGCGGACCGGTTACCGCAGATGAGTCATTGTCCAGCAGGCCTCATCGACTGCTGATAAAGACAGCTTGGAAATGGCGTCATAAAGAATATTCAATTCATTCAGGCAGCAATTATTTCTATTTATCGCAACCACTGGCGGTAGGAGCCATGGCAAAAATCGCGCTTATCCCAGAGGGGGTAGCTGAAAAATCAGAATTTATCAATAACCTGGGTTTACCCGTCAACTACATGGAAGATTTTTCCGTGCTCGGGATAGTTGTTGACCGCTACCAGGATTCTGTTGCTGTTCTGAAAAAATCGGGATTCACCATCGAGAGCCTCAAGCCGGGGGCAATAATCAGCTGCGAAGATCCTTCCGGAATCGGCAAGATACTGGCTTTGTTAAGCACCCAAAGCATCCGCTGCAATTATCAGGATATCGCCGATTCGTTCTACCAGGCTTGATAATTGTGACTGCCGTCAGGTGACGGCCCGCTCAGGTTTTTTTTCGCACCACCCGGCAGTCCATTGAACCCTGATGAAGCCGGATTTCCACTTCTTCCTCTTCGATCACCTGACTGGTGCTGGTAACGATTTCTTTTGACTTGCCAGCTGTCCCATCCCCTTTGGAAACGATACCATACCCTCGAGCAAGTGTTTTCAGTGGACTAAGAGTGTCTAGTACGGCAGCGTTTTGTTCGAGCCTGTTCTGACGTGACTGGATCACCTGATCCGTTCTGTCGATCAATCTTTGACCAAGGTATGCTAGTCTGTCATGGTGACGATTGATGGAATATTCGGGCGATAGCCGAAGCAGAAGCGAAAACATCTCTGAGAAGCGCTTAGCTTTGAGCTCTACCGATAGTGCCATTGAAGCGTGAAGCCTGGAGAAAAGATGGTCAACGGTGAAAGTATGGTGGCTGAAAGCCTGGTCAAAGGTCGACAAAGTTTCAGTCGCCCTGTTGAGGCGAATGGTGTAATTATCAAGAAGATAGCCCATCGACCTGAGCAGACGCGCGGAAAAATATTCGAGTCTTTCCTTATAACCGGCTGGGTCTGAAGTGATCAGTTCGGCGGCAGCAGTCGGGGTCGCACACCTGTGGTCGGCACAGAAGTCGGCAATAGTAAAATCGGTCTCGTGACCAATCCCTGTAACAATAGGTATTTTAGCCCTAAATATGGCCCTGGCAACAGTTTCTTCATTGTATGACCAGAGATCCTCGATCGATCCACCGCCTCTGCATAAGACGATTACGTCGGGGCTGAAGGTGTGGGCTGTCTCAATAGCTCGACAGATTTCTTCGACGGAGTCCTTCCCCTGGACCCGGACAGGCAGAATCTGAATTAAAAGATCGGAGCGGCGCCCGTGGCATATGGAGATGAAATCATGTACGGCGGCCCCAGTCGGGGAGGTGATTAAGATGGCCTTGTCTATGGCTTCCGGCAACTTCAGCTTATGTTCCTGGTCAAACAGTCCTTCGCTTCTGAGCTTATGTTTTAGCTGTTCAAATAGAATCCGAAGCTGACCGGTACCATCGAAATCTATAGTGTCGACAATGAGTTGGTATTGACCGCGGGGCTCGTAGACACTGATCCGGCCATCGCAGATAACCTGCTGTCCCTCTTCGAGCTCATTGGCAAGCCAGCGCCTCTGGTTTTTAAAGAGTACAGAAGCTAACTGGGACTGGCTGTCTTTAAGAATGAAATAAGTGTGACCTGAAAACGGCTGTCTGATAGTAGAGATTTCACCACGAACCCGAACAAAACGGAAATCTTTGTCGAGAAGTTGACGAATCTCGGAATTGATTTGTGATACGGACTTGACCTGTTGAAGCAATCCTTCTTTCATATTCCCTGCATTAACTCTGAGCATGGTTTACGGATGGACACCTTTGCGCATTTGTACTATATATGACTCGCTGATTTCTAAAACAATAAAAATGTAGGTGAACATCTAGGAGAACTCTGATGGCCAACGAAGATATCTTCGATAAGGAGTACGTTGACGAGCGGGATAAGAACAGTCTTGAAGGATTGCTGGAGCAGCTCAACCTGCCGCCGGCAGTAATTAAATTCGTCAAAGAGCACAAAAGACTTGTTCAGGCTGGTATCGCCGGGCTGATTATTCTTGTGGTGGGCTGGTCGCTTTACAGCTCATATAGGGATGGTAAAATTGAGAAAAGCTCAGAGGCGTTATTTTCAGCTCAGGAATCGAGCGATCAGCAGATGTTGGATAAGCTCGCTGAAGTAGAAAAGAAATTCAAAGGTACGGACGCAGCGCTCTGGGCTTCTATCAATACTGCCCAGGAGTATATGAATGACTCAAAGATGATCGAAGCACAGCAGAAGTTCAAGGAGGTCAGGGACGACCTCAAAGCATCATCTCCTCTCTGGCCGCTAGTTTCTGTAGGTATCGCCCAATCGTCCGAGGCGGCCCAGAATTTTGAAGAAGCAGCCGCTGAGTATACCAAACTGATGGAATTGGAAGGTTATCAGGACATTGGCTATCTAGGAACGGCCCGCATCCATGAATTACAGGGCAATAATGATAAAGCACTGGAACTTTATGAAAACTATCTGGCCATGCTGGATCCATCTGCCACGCTACAGCGGGTAATGGTGGAAGAGAAAATCGCTAGAATCAAGGCAGTAAAGTGATTATCAGCAGATCGATCGAAGAAATTCGTGAGGTTGTCGCCAATTGGCGCCTAGAAGGCTGTGACATAGGTCTGGTGCCGACCATGGGATATTTCCATGACGGGCATCTGGAACTGATGCGGACATCGGTACATAGAGCCGACAAGACGGTTGTCTCCCTGTTTGTCAACCCCACCCAGTTTGGACCGGGGGAGGACCTCGATGTGTATCCGCGAGATTTTGATGGTGACTGTGCCAAGGCTCGGCAGGTCGGTGTCGATGCAATGTTCTGTCCCGGGCCTCAGGAGATTTATCAGTCGGGTTACAAGACAGAGGTTTCTGTTGCCAGTTTAGCTGCCGGATTATGTGGCGTTGACCGACCAGGCCATTTCACAGGGGTTGCCACGGTTGTTACCAAACTGTTCAACATCGTTCTTCCGGACTATGCATTTTTCGGAGATAAAGACTTTCAACAGTTGAGGATCATTCAACAACTCACCCAGGATCTCAATTTCGCTATTTCTATAGTCGGCGTTCCCATTGTCAGAGAAGATGACGGATTGGCAATGAGTTCACGTAATGCCTACCTGAGCGAATCAGAGCGCCAGGAAGTTTTGGTGCTTTATAAGGCTCTGCAGTTGATCAGGCAACGAGTGTTTGAGAGCAAGGGCACTATCGATACCGATGATTTAATCAAGACAGCTGCGGCCCTGTTTGACAAGAATAACTCTTGCTCTCTCGAGTACCTGTCGATTGTCGATGAGCAGAGTCTGCAAGGGCTTTCCAAGGTGTGGGGGCGTTGTCGTGCACTGGGAGCCATCCGGGTAAATCAGCGCATAAGACTTATCGACAATATGGCACTTTACAGGTAGAATTATCCGTATTAACCAGTGAAGTTTATAGGCAGTTTTGTGAGACAGGGGATTACGATTTGGAGGAAGGGGTATGCCTGGTTTTGAAATATTTGGTGCAGAAGAGAAAGAGCAAATTCTCGAGGTTCTCGATACCGGTGTTTTATTTCGCTACGAATTTAGCGAGCAGCGCAGAGGGATATACAAAGTAAAGGAATTCGAAGAAAAATTTGGTGCCTACACCGGAGCCGGCTATGCCCAGGCGGTGAGTTCTGGCACTGCTGCTTTGAAAGTCGCCTTGAAGGCCATGGGGGTTGGGCCGGGAGATGAGGTCATTACCCAGGGTTTTACCTTTGTCGCAACCTGGGAAGCCATCTTAGAAGTCGGAGCAATTCCGGTATTCAGCGAAATCGATGCGACACTGAATATGGATCCGGCCGATCTGAAGAACAAAATTAACAACAAAACCGCCTGTATCGTTCCGGTTCACATGCTGGGCGCGGCTGCTCGAATTGAGGAAATCATAGAAATTGCCGACCAGGCCGGGATCCCTGTGCTCGAGGATACTGCCCAGGCGGCCGGCGGCCACATAAATGGGAAGTATTTAGGTACCTTTGGGAAATGCGGAACCTTCTCTTTCGATTCGGTAAAAACGATGACGACAGGGGAGGGGGGAATGATCATCACCGATGATCCGAAACTTCATGCAGAGATGTCTGAATATCACGATCACGGCCATGATCATGCGGTCAATCCTGGTGGGAGAGGTGGAGAGGGCCGTTCGTTCATCGGTTTTAACTATAGGATGATGGAACTGCAGGGTGCTATCGGTATTGCTCAATTGGCAAAACTCGACTCAATGGTTGCAGCTCAGAAAAAAAACAAGCACAGACTGAAAGAGTCTCTCAGCCTGATTCCGGGGATCAGATTCAGAGAACTGATGGATCCGACAGGAGACAGTGCCACGTTTCTGTCATTCTCTCTAGCCGATTCCGATCATCGAAAGAGAGTAGGCAAGGTGCTGCAGGAGAATGGGGCGGCGGCAATTTGCTGGGTAGAAAACAGTTGGCATTTCTACCCAAAATGGGAACACTTGCTCGCTGGCTCCACCCAGACCAGAAGCGGCTGGCCGTTCACCGACCCTGGAGGAAAGAGAAGGGTTGTTTATGATCCCATAGCTTTGCCGGTTTCAGCCGATCTGCTTGACCGAACACTGGTGTATCCTATTTCAATCAGAATGTCGGAAACAAGATTGCAGGATATGGAGGAGGCGATAAGGAAAGCCGCTGAAGCTTAAACTTCAGATCCACTGCGTTGGTATCGGGAGGGCATCAGAAGGTGATGCTCTCCTTTTTTATTGTTTGTAGAATTTATGAGAGCCGTACTGGGCTATATAGGTAAATCCTGATGCCCAGTTGGGGGTTATGGTTTCAAGGTGGTAGTGAGTTGCTCCATCGGTGAAATCGGGGGTTTGCAGAGCCAGGTATACGGAGTGAAGACATTTGAGAAATGCATCTGGATCATCCGGCACATAAGAATCTTTCTGGAAGGTCCAACTGAACTGATATGGTTGCCTGATGACTTCTTTCAGAGGTAGCTGCTTTTCCGAAGCCCTGTTCAGTGTAACATGGGCAACCGCCACCTGGCCAATCTGCGGTTCAGATCTGGCCTCATGGTAAACGTTCAGTGTTAACCAGAGTAACCCTTCAAGTAAGGTCATGAATATTTACTTTCCTCTTGCTGGCTAAGGGAAAGTCCTCGTATGTATCTTTGGCGACAGATAGACAATTCTTGATCGTCGCTATGATTAATTGTCCAACGTGCTGAAATAAAAGAGATAACTCAGTGATCAGCTAGGAGACTTCACCATCTAGTTAGGTCAGAATATAAAGGTGTTCTTTGGTTAGTCAAGAGCCAAAAATTTGTACTTTCTGGGGCTAAATAAAATTAGGATTTGATCTCAACAGGTTATGGATTTTACAGGGGCAGATTTTTTTTAGGGGTGACTTGGGCGAGGTTTCTGCTCAATCAGATAACCCGAATATTTGATAATTTTCTTTATAAGATTTCAAATATTTTGCTATAATTCAATGGGTTGAAGACCGCTATGGTAAACTGATCTGGGGGGAGTACAATGCAGGCAGTTGCACAGTATCTGACCAAAATATTTACATTTTTCACTACTAACTATATCGCTGCCGGAGTGCTTGCCCTGATAGTAATTGTAGCCGCCATTAAAAAACCCAAAGAACTCTTCAAGGTAACTGCCCTTATCACCCTGTTTGTCGGTGTACTCTACATAATGATTTACCTTGAGCAATCGATGTTCTCCGGAGTATCTTCAGGGCAAAAGGCTTATGACGAGGAGTTGCGCACCGGAGGAAAGATGTAAGTCTTTTCGTTATGTATAATTCATGGTCCCTACATCTTTGCTCGAAGTAGCCCGAATGCAGCTCAATTGTTGTTCTCGTCCCTGAAAAAATCATCGACCATAGCTTGCCGCCAATGAGCCTCCAGCAGTTTCCAGTCACCACCTTCCTGCACCAAAACAATATCGAACCAGTAAATGTCAGCCTTCAATCGTGCCAGAGCTGTACGATCCATGATTGGGCGTGCGGCGAAGGCGGTCAGGACCCTGGCCTCGAGGCGATCATCTTTAAGGGCTGCTGATTCAAGATCAGAAAAGAGATAAATTGATTTAGAGCTTCTAATATAGGCGGCTGCAATGGAAACAACATCTCCTGCACCCCGATTTTCAACATCACGATAGTCAGGGGAAACGAGCTTTTTCAACGCCAGAATGTTGCGATCTGCAAATGCCTCCTCAGCCTGCTTGAGAAAATCTGCACTAATTTTTTCAGGGGGCGTGGGAGCACAACTGGACGCGGCTGCAAGGATAGTCGCCAACAGCAGGCTGGTTAATATGTTAACAGGCAGGGTGGAGTTACCTCTCGTTGTTCAGTTTGCTGCATCGACCTTGAGTCTGAGGAATTGACGCTGGATTTCGAGGCAGCAGCCTATGATTCGGTCACGATCTTCAGAGGATATATGCTGAAAATAATAGGCCGTTTCCCACTGATCATCTTCAACCTGCTGATTTCTGACCGGTTTGGCTAGTATTTTAATTATCTGCGATTCCCGTGTGGGCAGAGAAATTTCCAGTCTAACCAACTCGTCAGCGGGAGGTTTCTCAGAAAACGCAGCCAGTATTCCGTTTCCACTTATGTCGATAGTACTTCCCCTGATTGCCCATGATTGTCCCTGGCTGTGGAAAAACTCAGGCTGAAATGATTTGGATATCATTTCAGTTACCGTGTCGACCCTGAAAAATTCACGCATTTGAGCATGACTGACCAGTTCCTCAGCCGTCATATTCAGAGTCTGGGGGGAGACCGACGCAATGCTTGCTTCCATTGATATATTGGGGCCGCCAAAATCAACGTTAACCAAACAGTTTTTCTTAATATCGAGGTTGTCGAGGGGAAGAGTGCCGGGTTGGAAACGAAGTTCAAAGCGGGGAGGTGCTACCGATTTGTAAACCGCCTGGGTCCGGTAACGCTGATTGTTATTTTTAATAGGCAGATAGATCCTTACCGGTTTGAGATCGGGTATCTTTCTCAGTGCAGCATCGTTATCCATGGTTAAGGGCCTGTCTGTCTAGTTTTGATATCTGCCTGTGCACACAAAGGCTATTTAGTTCAACAAGTCGATGGTAGCATGATCACCCAGCAATTTCAACATAAGCAGACAGCGTGCTGACCGATAAGCATTTGTAATTGCAGTTGTTCTGTCTTGTGTTTGTCCGCAATTCAACCTGTGTTGGTCTGCAGCAGCTGTTTCCAGAAAAACTGTACACTCCCTTTCGGGTAACGCTGGGTAGTAATCGTGACTACCCGTTCGGCAATGGTGGCAAATGCTCTGGCAGTTTTGGAGTTGGGGTAAAGCTCGACAATGACCTGCTGTTTTCTTATCGCTTCGGTCATTTGCCGGTCGAAAGGGATTGAGCCGAAATAATCAATGGAGATATCGAGGTAGCGGTTGGAAACGATACTCAATTTACGGTACACATCCAGCGCTTCTTCTTCATCGCTGACCATATTAACCACCAGGTTGAAGTGCTTCTCGTGATATCTGGTGGAAAGCAGTTTCATCAGGGCGTACACATCGGTGATAGCGGTAGGGTCCGGTGTTGTAACCAGAATAATTTCTTGGGCCGCGGTGTTGAAATAGGTTACGTTTTCGGAAATTCCCGCTTCGGTATCTATGAGCAGGTAGTCAAAAATTATGTTCAGAGAATCAAGTCCGTCGAGTAATTTTAGCTTATGGTCGCTGTCGAGTTGAATAAAGGACTGGAGTCCGGAACCGGCAGGCAGAATTCGAATGTCGTGGGGCCCTTTTACCATGATGGCTTCAAGATCTGCTTCTCCGGAAAAGAAGTGATTCAGGTTGTAGGTGGGGGTGAGCCCAAAAACGACATCAACATTGGCGAGACCGAGATCTGCATCAAGAATAAGCACCTTGTTGCCGGATCTGGCAAGGCTGAGTCCGATGTTGGCAACTGCGGCGGTCTTTCCAACTCCGCCTTTACCGCTGGTCACCGATAAGACTTTGGTGGCTGAGCGTGATTGACTGGTTTCCGTCATATCCGTAGCTTCAATTGCAACTGGAATCAGGACTTCTTATTCCTGTACTCCAAAAAAATGAAAGTGCAAAAAGTAGCAGGGCTGAGATCGCCGCCACTCATTATAAAGTATAAATATCGGGGATCAACCAAGTTTTTCGATGCGGTCGCTGGTACTGATCACATCGGTCAACTTGATCCCGAACTTGTCACCGATCTTTACCGCCTTGCCTCGGGCTATCAATCTTGAGTTAACGTAGAGATCGAGCGGGTCATCAGCCATTTTGTCAAGCTCGATAATTTGCCCTGTTCCCATCTCCAGAAGATCCTTAAGCAGGATTTTGCACCTGCCCACTTCGACGGAAACCTGAAGCGGCACATCATATAAAAATTGCAAACCACGACTTTGAGGAGCGTCGGGAGATGCGGTATCTTCTTCGAAAGAGTCTGGAGTGTTGAAGCTCTCTTCAAGAAGATCTTTCAACTCCTCGGGGTCAGGCCGGGGATTTTTCTGTGGAGTATCGGTCGAGTTCATGGCGTCAAGGGTCCTCAGGCTATTGATAAACTTTTGTTATTCTGACATTTCTTTTGTGATTTAGTTGCCCGGGCGATCCTGAAAATTTGGCAACTCCTTCAACCAGGATATCAACAGAACTTTCAGGTTCACGGTTGATGGGAATGACATCTCCCACTTTGAGATCCATGAGTTGTCGAATGCTGAGATCGACTGAACAGCTTTGGGCCATGACGGTGATTAGCATGGATTCGAGATTGTCACCAATGATGTCAGGCCAGTTTTTATCACTGAGATTGTCTAACCGGGTGAGTTTTTGGAGAGGTTCGCGACAGGGCATAAGAGTCTCAAGGGGAAAGACAAGCTCGAGGATACCCGAAGCCCCGTTAATTTTAACTTCGAAACGGTGAATAGCCACAATGGATTCGGGCGAGGTGAAAGAGAGTAATCTCGGATCGCTTATGGACTCTATTAACCTGCTGTTTATCTGCAGTATTGGCAGAAACGCACGGTCCAAGGCCTGACAGGCAAGTTCCATCGAAGAGCCAAGCAGATTCATTTCCAGCTTGGTGGGAGACCGATCCGGAGCAGTGATACCCGTGGGGCTGAGGCCGCCGAGGAGGGTTTCAAGCAGCAGAAACCAGAGATCTGAATCATAGGTTAGCAGGCATCCGTTATTGAGAGGGTTCAGGCTGAGGACAGCCGTGGGGCGATAGCGGTCTTCAAGTGACAGATAGTCTCGAAATGACATTGACTGAAAATCGATACCATCGATGGTCACCGTCCTCTGCAGATGCTGGGCGAGGGATCGGCTGAACAGAGACTGAAACTGATCAATGATAAGGTTGAAATTCGGTATCTCGATTTTTTCTTGAA
>NODE-12-length-64440-cov-6.68676_pt1 | contig 64440 bp, 68 predicted proteins | sample MGYA00139097_ERZ477577 | MGnify/ENA metagenome assembly ERZ477577
ATTCCCGGTAATTCTTATACATATAGGGACTATAATTCCCTGTAAGTGCATATTAAAGCCAAAAGCAGGAATAGGTCTATCTAATCAGCTTCTTTTAATCGCCAAACAAATGCCAATACGATTAGGCATAAACAGACTAACATTATTTGTAGTCCAATTCGCCCTGTTAAAATCCAAATTGAAATACCGAAGGTGGCAATGATTAAGCCCATGGCTTTATGTTTCACTTTTCGGCGAATGGTATGGTTATGCTCCCATTGCCTGAGCGGTGGGCCAAACCATTTGTTGTTCAATAACATGGCGTGAAAGCGAGGAGAGCTTTTAGAAAAGCAGGCTAAGGCTAAGATAAGGAAGGGGGTAGTGGGTAAGAGAGGGAGCACTGCACCGATGGCACCAAGGATGACAAATAGCCATCCTAAGCCTAGCAATATATGCCGCTTAATTTGAGGTAGCATCGGTGCGTTTTTAGTTTTATGCTCGTGACATGAATTTTGCTGAAACGGTATTCACTTTAATAATTTCACCCGGTTCAATATATTCTGGCACTTGAATTTCTAGGCCAGTTGCAAACATGGCAGGTTTAGTACGAGCTGTCGCAGAGGCACCTTTAATGCCGGGCGCAGTTTCGGTAATTTCCATCGCAACAGCTGCAGGAAGTTCGATAGCCACTAGAATGCCATCTAATAACACAGCAACAACACCTTCTAGACCCTCTACTAGGTAGAGCTTTTCATCTTCAATATCTTCTGCATTGATGGTGTATTGCTCATAATCTTCTAGGCTCATGAAAGTGTAGCCATCATCGTCTTTGTAAGAAAATTGCAGGACTTTCTTTTCGCAATCTACTTCTTTTAGAAAGTCGTCGCCTTTAAGCGTTTCATCTAGTTTTTGCTTTGTTTTTAGGTGATTAAAGCGAATTTTGTATAATGTTGATGCGCCACGAGAAGAAGGGTTGCGTACTTCAATTTCTTTTACTGAGTATGGCTGATCGTTCACTTCAACGACCATTCCGCGTTTCAAATCACTAGCTTTAGGCATTGTATAACTCTTATTTATTAATTAAGTGGCAGCAATTATACCCGACTCTGCTCGGGCATTTTTCATGTTGTTGATGACGTATGTAATGAGGCTTTTAGAATCATTAGTATCGACAATGAGTGAATGCGTTAAAATTACCGTAATAAACACTATTAGACTGAGACAATCATGGCTGAATTAGGCAAATTAAATACCTTAACTGTACTGAAGAAATTAGATTTTGGACTCTATTTAGATGGTGGTGATGGAGAAGAAATTTTATTGCCACGTCGTTATGTGCCAGAAGGTTGTTCAGTGGGTGATGCAATTGAAGTGTTTGTCTATTTAGATTCTGAAGACATGGTGATTGCAACCACTGAAACGGCGAAAGCAGAGGTCGGTGAGTGTGCTTATCTTAAGGTGGTTGAAGTGAATCGCATCGGCGCTTTTTTGGACTGGGGCTTACCAAAAGATTTATTAGTACCCTATGGCGAACAACAAGTCCCGATGCAAGTAGGCCAATCTTATGTGGTTTATCCTTATATTGATCCTGCTTCACAACGTATTGCCGCGAGTAGTAAATTAGATAAGTTTTTAGCGGATACATCACCTTATTATAAAGAGCAGCAGAAAGTGGATTTGATGATCTGTGGTCGTACCGATTTAGGTTATAAAGCGGTGGTCGATGGTGCAACAATTGGTCTGATCTTTAATAGTGATGTGTTTAAGCCTATCCGTATTGGTCAGAAGATGAAGGGTTATATTAAACATATTCGTGCAGATAAAAAGCTGGATCTGTGTTTGCAATTGGTCACGCGTGAAGCATTAGATGACTTATCTGAAAAGATTCTGGCTTTTATCAAAGCGGAAGGCGGTCGTACTACGATGACTGAAAAAAGCCCTGCTGATGTTATTTCAAAACAGTTTGGCGTGAGTAAGTCGAGTTATAAAAAAGCACTGGGAAAACTGTATAAGAAGCGTCTAATCTTGATTGAAAAAACACATATAGAGTTGGTTAAGTAATGGCTGCTATCAATTGGTATCCTGGCCATATGCATAAGGCCAGCAAAGAGATGCGTAAGATCGTCCCTCAAGTTGATCTTATTATTGAAGTGTTGGATGCTCGCATACCGTTTAGTAGTGAAAACCCGATGATTGGTGAGATTCGCGGTGATAAACCATGCATTAAGGTATTGAGTAAAAGTGATCTCGCAGATCCTGAAATGACCAAGCAATGGCAAGATTATTTCGAGCAAGAAAATGGTGTGAAAACTATCGCTTTGACTACGGAAGAACCTGAAAAGATGCGAGAATTGCTCAACCTCTGTCACAAAATGGTACCAGGTAAAAGAGGTGGTGATAGTCGCGTTGAAGCAATGATTATGGGCATTCCCAATGTCGGAAAATCGACATTGATCAATAATCTTGCAGGGCGAATGATCGCTAAAACAGGTAATGAGCCTGCGGTCACTAAAAACCAGCAACGCATAAAACTTGAACAAGATATTTTGTTATTAGATACCCCGGGTGTGTTGTGGCCTAAACTAGAAAATCAGCATGGCGGCTATCGTTTAGCAATTACCGGTGCAATTAAAGAAACAGCCGTGAGTAATGATGATATTGCGATGTATGCTGTGGGTTATTTCAGAGCAGCGTATCCAGAACTTTTAAAGCAGCGTTATAACTTAACTGAACTATCTGAAGATGAGCAGCAGTTGCTCGAAGCGATTGGGGCTAAACGCGGTTGTTTGCGTGGTGGTGGACGCGTTGATTTAGATCGTGCTGCGAAAATTGTGTTAACGGAATTTCGTGATATCAGCATCGGTCGCATTACTTTAGAGACACCTGAAATGATGGAACGTGAGTTAATTGAAATGGCTGAACTACGCGCTGAGAAAGAAGCCAAACTTGCAGCTAAAAAGAAAAAAAGACAGCCTCAAAGAGGCTAATTTATCGTTAAGAAAGACGGGTTTATTCACGTGTTAGCATCATGAACGGGGAATAAGCCATAAGGTTCATGCCTTTGACCTAATTTGAGTCTAGCTAAGGTCTAATTTTATGAACCTTATTTAGAGTGTGATTGCTATGTGAGCGATAACATTCTCAAAAAATACGCCAAGAATACTCAAACAAATATCAAAATAATCTCCTCGAACAAAAACAGTTTTCATCAGTAGGACTATTTTCACCTAAATAGGTCTTCACTTGAATCAGCTACCAACCTGTAACGAAAAGAAAATTAATGCAAGTCTACTAGCTAATCTAAATGAGAATGGTTTGCATTGCTTTTTTGTTTATGTGATAATTACCTCAATTATTTTGACGAAATTGGGAATGAGTAATGAACTTTAAGAAAACGGTACTGGCTTTAAGCGTGATGGCTGCAGCAACAACTTCGGCAAATGCCGCTGCACCTAGCAATGAAGAAATCTGGCAGAAGTTGTTAGAAATGCAACAACAAATGGCGCAAGTTCAAGAGAAAAACCAACAATTACAAGCTGAAAATGAAAGTTTGAAAACGAAAGTTGAAGCGACAGAAAAAGTTGCTTTAGAGGCAACAGAAGCTGCAGAAGCAGTCGCTATCGCTACAGAAGAGGCAGTAAAAACAGCTTCTTCGGCTATGGATAAAAACTCAATAGGTGGTTATGGTGAGCTTCACTATAACAACCTAGAAGATGAAAATGGCAATGATACAAAAGAGATCGATTTTCACCGTTTCGTATTGTATTTCGGTCATGAGTTTAGAGATGACCTACGCTTCTTCTCTGAGTTAGAGCTTGAGCACAGTATTGCTGGTGATGGCAAAAGTGGTGAGATTGAGTTAGAGCAAGCGTATATCGAATACGATATGAATGAACAGCATAGTGTTAAGGGTGGTTTGTTTTTATCACCTGTTGGCATTATCAATGAAACGCATGAGCCTAATACGTTCTATGGAACAGAGCGTAACAATGTAGAAAAAAATATTATTCCAGCAACATGGTGGGCTGCAGGTGCAATGTTTAGTGGTGAGATTGGCAATGGCTTTAGTTACGACGCTGCGGTGACATCAGGTCTTGATGTAACTGCAGGAGGAACTAAAACAACGTATAAAATTAGAGATGGTCGTCAAAAAGTATCTAAAGCGTTGGCAGAAGACTTAGCGTACACAGGTCGTTTGAAATGGACAGGAATTCCAGGTGTTGAGTTAGGTTTAACTGCACAGTATCAAGAAGATATTACTCAAAGTCAGGATGCTACAGCTGGTAGTGCAACATTATTAGAAACACATGCCGTTCTTCAACGTGGTGCTTTCGGATTACGTGCTTTATATGCAACATGGGATCTTGAAGGTTCAGGCCCAGCGGCACAAGGTTATGATGAGCAAACAGGTTGGTATGTTGAGCCTTCATTCCGCATTAATGAAAACTTTGGTGTGTTTGCACGCTATAACGAGTGGGATAACCAAGCGGGCGATGCTCTTGATAGTGAATACGACCAAATTGATTTAGGTGTTAACTGGTGGCCGCATCAAGATGTGGTTGTGAAACTTGATTACCAAATGCAAGATAAACCAGCTGGTGGCGAGTTAGATGGCTTCAATGTTGGACTTGGCTACCAGTTCTAAGTTGAGCTGAGTAATAGATTAAGAAATGGCGAGATTAAGTCAACAATATAGAGTTAAACAGAGCCTTCGTTTGCTAGGTATTGCTTTACTTATGATCGCCTTTTCTGTTTCTGCCCGAGGCGTTTATCAAAGTGATGAAGCATTTTTAAACGAGGCGTTTAATAATGAAGTGCCCAGAAGTAAAGTGGTGTGGAATAAAGGTGAATTGCGCCAAGCGATTTCGACTATTTTAGGTCATGATTATGCTGGTTTGCGTATTCGGTATTGGAAAGACAATAATCGCAGCAGTTGGATTTTAGAAGAAATAGGAAAAGAAAAACCCATTACCTTTGGTGTCATTATTAGTGATGGAAAAGTTGAGCAAGTTAAGGTGCTCGCGTTTAGAGAAAGTCGGGGTGATGAGATTAGACATCCCGCATTTACAAGACAATTTGAACAGGCTGAATTAGAAAGTAATCAGCTAAATCGGCAAGTTGACGGTATTTCAGGGGCGACTATGTCAGTTAGGGCTATGACAGTGGTGGTAACACTGGCATTATATTTGGCTGAATCAATATCTACTGAGTAATTTAATGAACCGTAAAATGCGAGTATTACATCGAACTATGGGCGCAGTGATTGCCATATTCGTTCTATTATTAGCGGTGACCGGGGTGATGCTCAACCATACAAGTGACTTTGAATTAGATAAACGTTATTTAACGTGGGATTGGTTGCTTTCACATTATGGTGTGGGAACTGTTGAACCTGATGTCGTTTATTTACTAGATCAAAGTGCTATTTCGCAATTTGGTTCACAAGTCTTTATCGATGCTAGCCCAGTTGTAAACTCTCAAACTGCTATTTTAGGTGGTGTAGTCATTGATAACTTAATGGTTTTAGCAACCGAAAGTGAACTGCTGCTATTTACTCATGAGGGTGAATTCATTGAGAAAATGTCTGCTAGTGCAGGTGTACCGCCATTAATTCAGAATATTGGCCTGTTTCATGGTGAGCCAGTGTTACAAACTCGTAACGGCATGTGGCGTAGTGACTTTTTATTAGATCAATGGGAAGCAATTTCTCTACAAGGTGTTGGTTGGAGTCAACCTGAACCTATGCCTGATAATGTTGAAAAAGCATTAGCGGAGTATTTTCATGGTCGTGGAATTAGTATTGAACGCTTTGTTCTTGATTTACATAATGGTCGTATTTTAGGTAATGTCGGTGTTTGGTTTATCGATATAATTGCAGGCCTACTCATTGTTATTTCATTAACGGGGATATGGATGTGGTTACGACGAGTAAGCTGATCTGATGCAGACAGTAGTTTTTATTGTTGATTACAGCTAGGTTTTCCCTAATGAGAAACCTTGAATTTCCCTATTTACCAAAAGACTTTATTCAAACTAAAGAAGGTTTTATCTTCGCTGTTGTCAGCTATCAACAACACGATGGAAAAGTAGGCTGCTTTTTACGTTATATTGAGACGCAGCAAGGATGGAAAAAAATAGGCACGGAGCAAGCAAATAGCTTACTCGCTGAATCATACCCCCAATATTTATATCAATCACCACAGTTCGATGCTGCTTTTCATGCCGTATCTCCTCAAGATATTGTTCAACATCATCAACCAGAAGTACATTTACAGGCTGTTCTAGAGCGAGCACCTCGCGATGAAATTGAGCGTAAACTCCATCAATTACATGCTGTTATGGTGCGTTATAAGGTTGATTGCACCTGTTTAGGGCTGACAGGATCGATGTTAATTAATCAGCAGAAAATAACTTCTGATATTGACCTTGTTGTTTATGGCCGAGATCAATTTCATCAAACACGACGAGCAGTAGCATTAGCCGTGGATGAGGGCTTACTCTCTCCCTTAGATACAGAGTTAATGCTAGACAATTTCGAGCGTCGTGCAGGTGAGTTGAGCTTAGAAGAGTTTTCATGGCATGAATATCGCAAATGGAATAAGGCTGCGATTGAAGGAACAAAGTTTGATATTGGAATGGTTTGTTTACCGGGTGAGTTTGAACATGATGAACAGCAATATCAAAAACAAGGAACACGAACATTTAACACTACCGTGATTGATGATTATCGTGCATTTGATTTTCCCGCCATTTATACCGTTGATGATCCACTGATCAATCAAGTCGTATCATTTACACATACCTACGTTGGACAAGCACAGGTAGGTGAGAAAATTAGAGTTTCAGGCGCCGTAGAGAGAAATGAAGTTTCAGGTCAATGCCGGCTTATCGTTGGGTCATCCCGCGAAGCAATTGGTGAATATATAAAGGTTATAGAAAATGAATGAAGTAAAAATATCTAAGGAAGCTGATATTGGTCTCGTTGGTTTAGCGGTGATGGGCCAGAACTTAGTGTTAAATATGAATGACCATGGTTTTACAGTTGCAGTTTATAACCGCACAACCAGTAAAGTAGATGAGTTTTTAGAAGGGCCAGCAAAAGACACCAATGTGATTGGTTTTCATGACTTGAAAGGGTTTGTTGATAGTCTTAAAGCACCACGCCGTGTCATGCTGATGGTTAAAGCTGGTCCTGTTGTCGATCACTTTATTGAACAGCTTCTCCCTTATTTAGAGAAAGGGGATATCATCATTGATGGTGGTAACTCACTTTATAATGATAGTGACCGTCGTACGCATCAGCTACATAAGAAAGGCATTTTATTTATTGGTAGTGGTGTTTCAGGTGGTGAAGAAGGGGCACGTTTTGGACCTTCGATTATGCCTGGTGGTAACCAAGCTGCTTGGTTGGCCGTTAAACCTATCTTCCAATCTATCGCCGCTCAGGTTGATGGTGAAGCATGTTGTGACTGGGTAGGTAATGATGGTGCAGGACACTATGTAAAAATGGTTCATAACGGCATTGAATATGGTGATATGCAGCTGATCTGTGAAGCTTACCAATTGATGCGCGAAGGCTTAGGTATGTCTGGCAATGAAATTCAGGCTGTGTTTGCCGAGTGGAATGAAGGTGTACTGGATTCATATTTAATTGAAATTACGCGTGATATTTTAGCGGTTAAAAATGATGATGGCACTTTATTGGTTGATGATATTTTAGATACTGCAGGCCAAAAAGGTACTGGTAAGTGGACGGGTATGAATGCCCTAGACTTAGGTATTCCTTTGACACTAATTGGTGAAGCCGTGTTCGCACGTTGCCTATCTGCTCGAAAACATGAGCGTGTGATCGCTTCAAAAGTATTACCAAAATTAGCCGCTGAATTTAGTGGCGATAAAAAAGAAATGATAGATGCTATTCGTGATGCCTTATATGCATCAAAAATCATCTCTTACGCCCAAGGGTATATGTTGATGCGTGAAGCAGCAATTACGTATGGTTGGGAGTTAAACTACGGTGGTATTGCCTTAATGTGGCGTGGTGGCTGTATTATTCGCAGTCAATTCCTAGCCAATATTCGTGATGCATTCACTAATCAACCTGATTTAGAAAACTTATTGCTTGATCAGTTCTTTATTGATGCAATTACGGAAGCATTACCAGGTTGGCGTAAAGCCGTGGGCACAGCGATTTCATTAGGTGTGCCTGCTCCAACATTTAGTAGCGCACTGTCTTTCTATGATGGTTATCGAAGTGAACGGTTACCAGCTAACTTATTACAAGCGCAGCGTGACTACTTTGGTGCTCATACTTATGAGCGTATAGATAAACCTCGTGGGGAGTTCTTCCATACTAACTGGACGGGCCGTGGTGGTGACATTTCAGCCACTAACTATGACGTGTAAATAAATTTAGTTACGCAATAAAAAAAGGCCGTTTTAACGGCCTTTTTTATTGATTGAGTTTTATTCGTCAACTTCATCTACATCAGCCTGTCCTGACATACGACGGCGAATATGCGACCAAGACATCCCTGTGGCAAGAATGGCTGAGAATAAGAATAGGATCATGTAGGTCATTACTGAAATGCTATCTACACCTAAGAGCCCAAGATCTACTAACCACCAAACGATAATAGCAAAGAAAGAAAATGCAAGGACAAGTCCAAGCGTGCCTAATGAGCGAAGAGTGGCTCTGATATATACCGTCCAGCCAATAGCTAATACGACAGCAGTCATAGCGAGCGGTGGGGTAATAGTTAATGACTCGCCTAATAATGCTTCTTTAGCCCAGTGGTAAAAGCTGTAGCCACTAGGGTTGTAGCTAAGAAAAACTAATAAGAGTGCAAATACTAGTCGAATGAAAAAACTTTGCCAGTTGAAGGTTGAGCTAGCCATGCCTGATTCCTTAAATTATGGGTATGGAGTGTTTATTGATGATTTTAGGGTATTATAAGCGAACTAAATACTTTTAATTGTCATGCAATGTAATTCATATTGCTGATGGGGCGAGGAGTGTAGTTATGAGTCAACCCATACTTCCTGATGTAAGCGAACAGGTTTTAGCCGCTACCTTAGAAATTATCAGCGATGGAATATGGGACTGGAATGCTTTAACAGGCCATGTGTACCGAAGCCCTGGCTGGTATAGAATGCTCGGTTATGATGTAGACTCATTAGAAAATACAGTTTTTACTTGGGAAAGTGTAATCTACCCTGATGATTACGAACGAGTAATGGCACACTTTGAAGCCTATATTTCTGGAAAATTAGCTACTTACAAAATCCAATATCGTTGTGTTACAAAGTCTGGTGGATTTATCTGGATAGAAGATCGGGGGCGAATTGTTGAACGGACGAACGAAGGTGATGTCGCTCGAATGATTGGCGCTCACCGAGATATTCATGCAGAAAAAATACTTCTAGAAAAGAGTATGAGTGAGTCCTTATCATTGCAGAAAATGGTTGAGTTAAGAACTCATGAATTAAGTGAGATCAACCTACAGCTTGCAAAAAAAGTACATGAAGTCGAACGCCTTGCAACTGTTGACCCTCTTACCTCATTAGCAAATAGGTATTACTTCGAACACAAAATTGAGACTGAAGTTAGCCGAGCAAAACGCTTTAATCAGCCGTTGTCATTAATTGCCATTGATATTGATCACTTCAAAAATATTAATGATGATTTTGGGCATGCTTCTGGTGATAAAGCATTGGTTGCAATGGCAAATATTATATTAAACAACATTCGTGAAGTTGATACTGCAGCACGTTGGGGTGGTGATGAGTTAATGATTATTCTTCCCAATACACAACTCACCGATGCAACAGATTTAGCTGAAAAATTACGTGTATTAATAGGAGAGCTGCAATTAGAAATTGATACGAATATAACTGCAAGTTTTGGTGTTTCAGAATATAGTCTTGGGGAAACTACGAAGCACCTTATGATTCGTACGGATGGCGCACTCTATGAGGCAAAAGAGTCAGGAAGAAACTTAGTGGCTGTAGCTAATGACTAGCTATGAGCCTCGGACTCATAGCTAGTCTTTTCTGGGTTATTCCCACTCAATCGTTGCTGGTGGTTTTCCTGAAATATCGTAGGTAACACGAGAGATACCATCTACTTCATTAATAATTCTATTTGATACCAAACCTAAGAAATCATAAGGTAGGTGCGCCCAGCGAGCAGTCATGAAGTCAATGGTTTCAACGGCACGAAGTGATACAACATAGTCATAACGGCGACCATCGCCCATTACACCTACCGACTTTACAGGTAAGAATACAGTGAATGCTTGGCTCGTTTTATCGTATAAATCATGTTTATATAATTCATCGATAAAGATCTTGTCAGCCTTACGGAGTAAGTCTGCATATTCTTTTTTAACTTCGCCTAAAATACGAACACCAAGGCCAGGACCAGGGAAAGGATGGCGGTAAACCATATCTTTAGGTAAGCCTAGTTCAACACCTAATTTACGTACTTCATCTTTAAATAGTTCGCGTAATGGTTCAAGTAATTTCAGTGTCATGTGTTTTGGTAAACCACCCACATTGTGGTGTGATTTTATGACATGAGCTTTACCTGTTTTAGCTGCAGCAGACTCGATGACATCAGGGTAAATGGTTCCTTGAGCTAACCATTGAACATTTTCGATTTTATTGGATTCTTCTTCGAAAACTTCAACAAATACGCGACCAATAATTTTACGTTTTGCTTCTGGCTCATCTTCACCTGCTAGTTCATCAAGGAAGCGTTTTTCAGCGTCAACGCGAATGACTTTGATACCCATGTTTTTAGCAAACATAGCCATTACTTGGTCGCCTTCATCTTGACGTAGTAGGCCATTATCTACAAATACACAAGTCAATTGAGTACCAATTGCTTTATGTAAAAGCGCCGCTACAACAGATGAATCAACACCACCTGAGAGACCTAATAAAACGTGATCTGTACCTACTTGTTTGCGAATAGTGTTAATACTATCTTCAACGATATGAGCTGATGTCCATAAGGTGTTACAGCCACAAATTTCAGTTAAGAATCGTTCGATAATTCGCTGGCCCTGAAGAGTATGTGTTACTTCAGGGTGGAACTGTACGCCATAGAAGTTACGAGCTTCATCTGCCATACCAGCAAAAGGAGCACTATCTGTGCTTGCAATGACTTTAAAGCCTTCAGGTAAAGCAGTAACTTTATCGCCATGGCTCATCCATACATCAAGTAAACCGTGGCCTTCTTCGTTGACATGATCTTCAATATCTCGGAATAAATTAGAGTGGCCGCGGGCACGAACTTGAGCATAACCGAATTCACGATGCTCTGAGGATTCAACTTGTCCACCTAGTTGCATTGCCATGGTTTGCATACCGTAGCAAATACCTAGAACAGGAATGTTGAGCTCAAATACAAAGGCAGGAGCAACAGGAGCATCACCACCAATTGTTGAGTCAGGACCACCTGAAAGAATAATACCTTTTGGGTTAAATTCTTTGACTTCATCAGCAGTGATTTCAGGGTTTCTCAATTCACAGTAAACGCCTGCTTCACGGATACGACGAGCAATAAGCTGTGTGTATTGTGAGCCAAAATCAAGAATAAGAATTCGGTGGTCGTGGATGTTATTGCTCATAAGATTCTCTGTTGTAATCTGTGTAAAGGAAAAAAACCAGAGCCATAATCTATAGCTCTGGTTTTGATTTCATTAAACTCGAATTTAAAATTAAACGCGGTAGTTTGGTGCTTCTTTTGTGATTGTCACATCATGAACATGACTTTCGTTCATGCCTGCTGAAGTAACACGAACAAACTCAGGTTTAGTACGCATATCTTCAATAGTCGCTGATCCTGTGTAACCCATGCTTGAACGAACACCACCTAATAATTGGTGGATAACAGCAGAAAGTGCACCTTTAAATGGAACACGACCTTCGATACCTTCTGGTACTAACTTGTCAGCTTCACTTGATTCTTGGAAGTAACGATCACTAGAACCTTGTTTTTGTTGCATTGCACCCATTGAGCCCATGCCACGGTATGATTTGTATGAACGACCTTGGAATAATTCAACTTCACCGGGTGCTTCTTCAGTACCTGCAAACATACCACCCAACATAATTGTATGAGCACCAGCAACCAAGGCTTTAGCAACATCACCTGAATAACGAATACCGCCATCAGCAATGAGTGGAATGCCAGTGCCTTCTAATGCTTTAGCAACATTACTAATCGCTGTTATTTGAGGAGCACCAACACCTGCAACAATACGTGTTGTACAGATTGACCCTGGACCTATACCGACTTTAACTGCATCGGCACCGGCCTCAGCTAATGCTAACGCTGCGGCACCTGTAGCAATGTTGCCACCGATAACTTGTAATTGTGGGAAGTTATCCTTAACCCAGCGAACTTGATCTAAAACGCCTTGTGAATGACCGTGTGCTGTATCAACAACTACTACATCCACTCCAGCCTCAGCTAATGCTTTTACACGAGCTTGGCTTTCTGCACCGATACCGGTTGCAGCACCAACACGCAAGCGGCCTTGATCATCTTTCGAAGCCAATGGGTTTTCTGTTGATTTTTGAATATCTTTAACCGTGATCATGCCTTGTAAATGGAAGTTGTCATCAACAACCAATACTTTTTCGATGCGGTTAGAGTGAAGTAGATTTAATACTTCATCGCGTTCAGCATTTTCTTTAACGGTAACCAGTTTATCTTTTGGCGTCATAACAGATGTGACCGGCGCATCAAGATGAGTTTCAAATCGTAAATCACGGCTTGTAACGATACCGACTAAATCATCACCTTCAACGACTGGTACACCTGAAATTTTATTTGCATGTGTGAGTTCTACGACTTCACCAATAGTTGCTGTAGAAGTTATAGTGATTGGATCACGAACAACGCCGCTTTCAAAACGTTTTACTTTGCGAACTTCATTGGCTTGTTCTTCGATGGTCATATTCTTATGAAGAATACCCAAACCACCTTCTTGTGCCATAGTAATCGCTAAGCGACTTTCGGTAACAGTATCCATCGCTGCTGAAAGCAGAGGAATGTTAATGTTGATGTCACGAGTTAATTTAGTTGTTAGGTTAACATCGCGAGGCATGATGTTTGAATAAGCCGGTAACAACAAAACGTCGTCAAAGGTAAGTGCTTCTTGAGCGATTCTCATGTGAAGGTTCCTGATATTACTTATGGTATTATCGCCATAATTATAACAGTATTTTTATAGGTTTTCTAAGCGTTTTTATGGCAATAGATAACAATCCCAGCTTAGCAGCGCGTCCAGTTAAAGAGGTCTATGCCGTATCACGCTTAGTCCGCGAAGCTCGGGGCGTTTTGGAAGGCTCTTTTCCGCTAGTTTGGGTTGAAGGTGAAATTTCAAATCTTGCGATGCCTGCGTCAGGGCATATTTATTTCACGCTAAAAGATGAAGTTGCGCAAGTTCGCTGTGCCATGTTTCGAACCCGTAATAGAAACCTTCGATTTACACCCAAAAATGGCTTGCAGGTGTTATTGCGAGTTAGAGTCACCTTATATGAAGGCCGTGGTGAGTTTCAACTAGTCGTTGAGCATATGGAAGAAGCGGGTAGCGGTGCCTTGCAGCGCGCTTATGATGCTTTAAAACATCGTTTGGGTGAGGAAGGTTTATTCGATCAGGCTCATAAGAAATCATTACCCTTATTACCGAGCCGTATAGGTATTATTTCATCGCCAGACGGTGCCGCAGTTCATGATATTTTAACGGTACTACATCGACGGTTTCCATCAGCGCAAGTGATTCTCTACCCAGTTGCCGTCCAAGGTGCTGATTCAGCTGTACAACTTACTAAAGCTGTTAATTTAGCTGATAAAAGAAAGGAATGTGATGTTCTGATTATCGGACGAGGCGGTGGTTCACTGGAAGATTTGTGGAGCTTTAATGATGAGCAACTAGCGCGCGCATTATTCGCTTGTAAATTGCCAACTATCAGCGCTGTTGGTCATGAGGTCGATTTTTCCATTGCTGATTTTGTGGCCGATGTGCGTGCCGCGACACCTTCTGCAGCGGCAGAGATTGCCGTCCCTGATGTACTTGAACTGACAGCTAAAATAAATAATTTTCATGGGCGTTTAACGGTATTAATTCGCCACCGTCTACAAACTGAGTCTCACCAACTTAATTTATTAAAACAGCAATTACCCAACCCAGTTATTACGATTGCCAACAATATGCAGCATGTAGATCGTATTGAACATCGTTTGCAGCGTGTTTGGGCACAATTAATGAGGGATAAACGTCAGCAAGTTGATTATTGGTCAGTACGGTTAACTCACCCTCAAGCTAAGATTGAGGCACAGCAGAATCGAGTATCTCAACGTGAATTACGCTTGCAGCAATTAATGCAGCAACAAATAGCTCAGAGACGGCACCGTTATGAAATGGTCTTACAGCGATTTAACGCTTTATCACCAGGGACAGAAATTAAAGAACAGAAGGCATTTATCGAGCAAACGACTAAAACACTTAATAGTGCGATTGCAAAATTGCTTGCAGGGCATAAATCGAGATTGGTAGCACAAATGAGGACGCTGGCAGCGGTAAGTCCTTTAAGTACTCTTGAGCGCGGATATAGCATTAGTTCTGTGGGGGCGACAAAGCAAGTTCTCGTGAATAGCCATCAAGTTGAACAGGGTCAGCACATCAACGTCAGACTGCAGCACGGTCAATTAGATTGTCAGGTAATGGTGGTGAAACATGACTAAGGCAGCTATAGCTACTGTAATTATTTTACTGCTTAATTTTCACTTTGTATCTGCGAGTGAACTACCGCAACAATCTTTAGTACCCGGCGGAGTAGCTATTATTGCAATCAATGGTAGTGAGTCCAGTAAGCCAAAAGTAAGCTTTAATAATCGCCGAGTTATGGTAGTTAATAAAGAGCAGCAATGGTTTGCGGTAGTTGGAATTTCTTTATCAACAAAAGTCGGTCAACAATTTCTTGATGTGCAATCAGATCACAGAAATTATCAAATTGCTTTTATGGTGAGTGATAAGCAATATCCAACTCAGCACATAGAAATAAAAGATAAACGCAAGGTGAATCCGAACAATTACGATATGAAGCGCATCACATCAGAACGAGCTCGAATTGATGGCGCTCTAGAAACTTGGACGGATGTTGAAAATATAGATTTTAATTTTATCTGGCCAATTGAAGGCCGAATTAGTGGTTTATTTGGTCGGAGGCGCGTTTTTAATGGGCAACCTCGCAAGCCTCACAGTGGAATGGATTTGGCTGCGCCAACAGGAACTCAAATTCATGCGCCTGCAGAGGGTGTTATCAGAAATACGGGAGAGTATTTCTTTAATGGCAATACTGTATTTATTGATCATGGCCAAGGTTTAGTGACGATGTTTTGTCATATGAATAAAATCCTCGTTGAGGATGGCCAAATTATCAAGCAAGGCGAAGTGATCGGTACTGTTGGAATGACGGGGCGAGTCACTGGACCACACTTACACTTTGGTGTGAGCTTAAATGATGAACGTGTTGAGCCACGATTATTCTTTCCTATGAGACCATCTATGGAAGGAGATGATTTAGAGTAGTGCTTAGTGTGGTGGAATATGATGATGTGTAAGACTTTCACCACAATGGGGACAGTGTTTGAAAGCTGTTGATGTTAGGTGGCCTGAACCTGATAATCGAATTAATGATTTACTTTCTTTTACGCTGAGCCCAAGCTCTATTCGAAGGTGTTCAAGATCACGCAGCTCTTCATGGGTGAGTCGGCCATCATCAGATAAAGATGTAATCACTTTGGCTTGAAATTCATCACGCCTGTTTTGCATTTCAGTTGTGAAACCGCTCGCAAGAATACCGGCAGGTAAAGCTGCAATCCCTACACCTAGTATTGTAATAACGATGCTTATAGCTTTACCCATCAGTGTAACTGGCACAACATCACCATAGCCCACGGTTGTTATAGTAATTGTGGCCCACCACATTGCTTGTGGAATGGATCCAAAATCCTCTGGTTGAACATTACGTTCGACTAGGTACATTGCCGCAGAAGAAAAAATAATGAGTACTAATAAAAAGCTTAGGGCTGAAACAATACCCGCTATTTCATTTTTTATTACTTGTATCAAGGTACTCAGGGAGCTTGAGTAGCGGGTTAATTTGAGCAGTCGTAGTAAACGTATCGCTCGTAGATAACGAGTATCGATTTGGATGAACAGGCCTAGGTAGAAAGGCGCAATAGCCAATAGGTCTATAAGGGCGAGTGGACTGAGTATATAACGCCCGCGACTTTTCCAAGGGGTTAAAGGGTTTAATTCTGCCGAGCTCCAGACGCGAGCAATATATTCAATACTAAATATAACTATAGATAGCTGCTCAAAGGTATGGAACCAACTTTTATATTCTTTATGTATTTCAGGTACGGTTTCAACAAAAAGAATTACTAAGGTCAGTATTATCAAGCTTATGATACTGATGTTTATGAGCCGAGCGAAACCATTTTGCTCATGCTCTAATAGTTGAAAAATACGATGTCTGAAAGAGTTTTCCATTATTTATGATATTACTACGTTAAAGTTTGAAATCACGACCAAGGTAGACTTTGAGAACATGCTTATCTTGCATTATTTCTTCAGGCGTACCTCTGGCGATGACTTCGCCTTCATTGAAGATATAGGCTCGTTCACATACTTTAAGTGTTTCTCTTACATTGTGATCGGTAATTAATATGCCAATACCTCGTTCAGCGAGGTCTTTAATAATACCTTGAATGTCGAGAACCGAAATGGGGTCAACACCAGCAAAGGGCTCATCAAGTAATATAAATTGTGGTTCCATCGCAAGTGCTCTGGCAATTTCAACTCTACGGCGTTCGCCGCCAGATAAGGCCATACCTAATGAGTCACGAATATGCTCAATATGGAAGTCAGCTAATAGTCTTTCAAGTAGCTCTGCTTTTTCATCAGAGCTAAGCTCAGTTCGCGTTTCAATAATCGCATAGATATTATCGCTTACTGATAGCTTTCTAAATACAGATGCTTCTTGAGGTAAATAGCCGATCCCCAGCTGAGCACGCTTATGGATTGGATCGTGGGTTAATTCTTTTTGATCAAGGAAAATAGTACCTGTATCAACAACCACTAGGCCAACGATCATATAGAAGCTAGTTGTTTTACCAGCGCCATTAGGACCCAGTAAACCAACAATTTCACCACTCTTGATTTCTAAAGATATGTCTTTCACGGCTTGGCGTGTGCCATAGCGCTTTGATAAAGCTTGTGCTGATAAAATGCTCATGCGGGAATATCGTTCCTAATTAGTTACTTTCTCTAAGGTAACGACGCGACACCCAGCCAATTATGGCTTTTTCTTTATACATGCCTCTAACTTGCACCCATTTTTTTTGCTCAGTTAGGATATAAACTAAACTACCTGACGATAAAGTTCCGATTTTATTATATTGGGTACCGGGTCCGGTTCTGATATTTAAAGTCGTCGTGGTAGTTGCTGTTGGGTAACCTGCGACTTGCTTAGCTTCGATTATTTCCGGTTCCGAAGGTGTTTTTGAACTTATTTCTGGCTTTTTGCTGCTTGGATTTTTATTTTTACTGCCTGGTGGCTGAATGATGATATGAATCCGTTCTCTTTGCTGAGGTTTATCACCTGATGGTGCAGGTTTAGAGCTTGCATTAACCACATTTTTATTAATGTCATATTCGATGCGCGCACCGCTAAATTCGTCACCATTTTGCCATACATGACCTTTGCCTAATAAATAGATCATTTGTGTCTGAGCATGGTATTCCATTTGTAAGGCACGAGCTTTGACTGGCGATTCGCCTGGTTTTTGAATTTGTTGATATTTGGCTAAATTGCCTTGGGCGACCGCTTTGCTTAACTGCTTATTCTCATCATAATAGAAAGTGATAATATCACCTTCTATTTTTAATGTTCCTTGAGTGAGAACGGCTGTACCTTTATATTGTGTAATGCCTTTAGCATCATCTAGTTGCGCATGGTCAGCTTCTATTTCGATAGGTTTTTCTTTATCACTAGGTAATGCCCAAGCAATGCTAGGAAGAATGATCAGCAGCAGTGTTAGTAGCTTATTTGGTCGGCGGAGCATCATAATGTCCTTTTACTCTGGAATGAAGATTAATCGTTTTTTGTTTTAGTGAAGCATGCAAACCAACAGAATCAGTTATTCCATAAGGCGATTTCATCGTGACAGCAAGATCGGTATAAGCTGTATTATGCAATGTATCTAAATTTAATGCTTCTGTTTGTAGCTCAATTTCTGGATTAGCTGGCTGAGTAATGATGACGTTACCTGTTAGTAGTATGTCGTCACCTTTACCTACTGTATTGCCTTTATTAGCTGAGACCTGCCAAGTATCTTTACCTAATTCAATGAATTGGGCAACGGGGTTGAAAATTTCCGTACTATCATCTTTAGGGTAATGCGCCATCTCCGTTCCAGTGATTACTCGTGAAGGATGACCTTGTATATCCATTATGGTGAGCGTGAAATTGCTCATCGCATAATCGCTGGTTTTGTGAACTTCATTATTCACTTTTTTCTGCTCAGAGGGTGAATCACCATCTGAAATGAGCCATACAGTCAGTATCGCTACTATTAGCAGTACTGTTTTTGCGACTGGCGGGATGTTAGAAATGACGTTCAATTTGGTCTTGCAGGTTACCCTGTCCTTCCATTATTAATTCACAAACTTCTCGAGCTGCGCCTTTACCACCTTTAGAAGGGGTAATCCAATGTGCATGTTTTTTAACTATAGCATCAGCATCTTGAACGGCAATCGCAAGTCCAACACGGCTCATCACCGATAAATCAACCCAGTCATCACCTACATAGGCGCATTGTTCAGGTTTGAGGCCTAAACGATCAATAAGATCTTCAAAAGCGGGTAACTTTATTTGTTGACCTTGATAGAGATGATTAATTCCAAGGCTGTTGATACGGTGTTCTACAACTTTTGATGTTCTACCAGTAATAATACCGATTTCGACACCTGTAAACTGAAGGAGACGCATACCGTGGCCATCGCGAGAATGAAATGCTTTGTATTCTTCACCATCATCGCCAATGATAATGCTGCCATCAGTCAGCACTCCATCGACATCAAAAATAACGAGTTTTATCTGTTTTGTTTTATCTAAAATACTTTGCATTCTTTTTCCTAATCTTAAACAACGCCAGCACGTAGTAAATCATGCATATTGATTGCACCAACCAGCTGTTGCTCATTATCTGTTATCAATAAGGCGTTAATTTTATGACGCTGCATTAACTCTAGTATTTCGGCCGCCAGCATTTCTGCTTGGCCTGTTTTACAGTTAATGGTCATAAAATCAGCAATTTTGTTGGTATGGATATCAATGGTCTGGGAAAGCACGCGACGTAAATCACCATCGGTAAAAATACCAACTATGTGGTTTTTATCCATTACGGCTGTCATGCCAAGCCCTTTATCGGTCATTTCAACTAAGGCTTCTGAAATCAGGGCTTCGCAATTCACGGTAGGAATATTCTTGCCTGTATGCATAATGTCGCTAACATGTAGTAATAATCTGCGTCCTAAGTTGCCGCCTGGGTGCGATAAGGCAAAATCTTCAGCGGTAAAGCCGCGTGATTCGAGTAGAGCAATAGCAAGTGCATCGCCCATCACTAGCGCTGTTGTTGTACTTGATGTTGGTGCTAGACCGAGAGGGCATGCTTCTTTTTCAACGCTCACATCTATATGAACATTTGCACTTTGTGCTAATGGAGAGTGAGACTTACCTGTTAGAGCAATTAGAGGTACGCCTAAACGTTTGATGATTGGCAATATAGTGAGAATTTCACCTGTTTCACCTGAGTTTGATAAAGCGATAACCACATCTTTGTTCGTGATCATTCCAAGGTCACCGTGGCTTGCTTCACCAGGATGAACGAAGAAGGCAGGGCTGCCTGTACTTGCTAATGTTGCAGCAATTTTTCCACCAATATGGCCAGATTTACCCATTCCAATAACCACAATACGGCCTTCGCAGTTGAGTAAATATTGGCAAGCTTGGACAAATGAGTCATCAATACGGTTACGTAATGCAGATATACTCTCAATTTCGGTGTTGATAACAGCTAGTCCGAGTGCTTTTAACTTGTCAGCTTCATTCATCGTTTAGATGACTCCTTGGGAGTTCTGATATGCAAGTAAGCCATTGTAGCCGATATACGTTACTAGCATTAATGTGCCAGCTACTCTGCCTATTTTTCCTTGTCTGCCTGTCTTAGCAAATAAATAAAGTGCAATCGTGAGAACAAACATAAAAGAGAAGTCGCGAATTAACAACATCGGATCGATGGACGAGGCTTGAATTAGACCTGGCATAGCAAGTACAGCCAATAGATTAAACATATTGGATCCTAGGATATTACCGATGGCAATATCATGTTCGTTCTTTAATGCGGAAATTACTGATGCCGCAAGTTCAGGCAAGCTGGTACCTATCGCGACGATAGTTAACCCTATAACTAAGTCACTAACTCCTAATAAATGAGCGACGCCCGTAGCTCCCCATACTAATGCTTTTGAGCCAATCAATAGTGCTGTAAGGCCAATCAAAAAGCTGGCAACCGCTTTTGGAGTAGACATTTTATGGGCTGCGGCTTCTTGCTCGAACTCCTGTTCTAGCTTGTCACTTTTACTACTGTGAATGGCCAGATAGGCCATACCAAATAGTGTGATAATGAAACCTGAAAATAAAATTAAACCATCTTGGAAATCAAGTTCAAGATCCCAAACTAAGTAGGTAGCAACAGCCATTACAAACGCTAACATAGGAAATTCACGCTTCAATGTGTCTGAATGAACGGTTAGAGGCGTTACTAGAATGGTGATACCGAGAACTAAACCAATATTGGTAATATTGGAGCCAATAGCATTACCAATCCCCAGTGCGGGCACACCATCAAATGCAGCAAGTGCTGAAACTAACATTTCAGGTGCTGAGGTACCAAAGCCAACAATAGTTAGACCAACAAGAAGGGGTGAGACGCCTAAGTTTGTTGCAATACTTGAGGCTCCTTCGACAAAACGATCTGCTCCCCAGATTAGGATGGCAAAACCAGCGAGTATGGCAACAATAAAGAGTGCTGTAGTCATGAGTTCTATGAGTCAAAAATTAATAAAAAAAGCCGAACTTAAAAGTCCGGCTTTATATTATATGTTGCTAGCAACATAATGTCTTATTCAGCTGTAATTCCTAATCAGAAAACACATCAAAATCTTCTTCTGGTGGGTTGCCATCATAGACAAGGTTAAGTCTTCGTTGTGTATAAGCATTACGGACGTAGCTATATTCATCTGTAGTGGCTTCGTCTAACACTTTACTAGCACCTAATAAACCCGCACGTTTTTCTACGAGGCCAGTGATAGTTAATGCATTACGTGTGCTTGTATCATCGATATAAGTGATAGGGTGAGTATACATATCACCAACTAAACCAAATGAGTCTCTAAAATTACGAGGTCCAAATATAGGTAAAACAACATAAGGGCCAGGTTGAACACCCCAGTAACCTAGTGTTTGACCAAAGTCTTCATTATTAGCTGTATGGCCCGCATGACCCGCGACATCAAAGATACCACCGAAACCGACGGTTGTATTTAGTGCTAAGCGGCCAAAATCATCAGCGGCTTGTCCAAATTTAAATTGCAACAGATCATTTATAACAACGCCTACTTCAGATAGGTTTTGGAAAAAGTTTCCAATACCCCAAATAATAGGTTCAGGAAGAACTGTATCGTAGACTTGAGCTGCGGGTTTAATGATTGCTTTATCCATTGCATCATTAAAACTGTACATTGCTCGGTTGTAGCCTTCTAAAGGGTCATTTACCCCGTCTACTTGTTGTGTTGTGGCACAACCACTTGTTACTGCTAGCGCACCTAAAAGGGCTAGCTTTGATGTTAATTTTAGCTTACGCATTAGTACTCTTTCCGTGACTATTATTCTTATATTGAGGTGAATAATCTCACGGTCTTACATTACAATCAAGTGAGCGTGGTAATTAATACACAAAGTTTATTTGGTTGTTGTTAATAAACAACTATTGCAAAATAAATAATCTATAAGCTCCAGAAACTAGGGTCAGTGATCGCCGTTTTTTTTTCTGTATCTGTCGAGTTATTGTGCATTAGCTGTAGGAAGGTATGCGTACATGCTTTCCAGTTTCTCTGTTTTGCATAGTGGATACAGTCTTCGCTGTTTAGCATTAACGCTTGCTTAGTCGCAACAGTTAAATCATTATCTAGAACACCTGTTACACCTTGTTGAATGACATCTTTGGGTCCTGTGACTGGGTAAGCTGCAACAGGTACTCCACATGCCATTGACTCTAGTAGAACCAAACCAAATGTGTCTGTTTTGCTAGGAAATACGAATACATCACCAGCGGCAACCCAAGACGCTAATTCATGACCAAATTTAGCCCCTGTGAATAATACATCAGGGTAGCGTTGCTTTAATGAATCTAGGTCAGGACCATCACCAATGACTACTTTACTGCCGGGTAAATCAAGATCTAGATAAGCTTCAATATTTTTTTCAATTGAAACTCGTCCCATATTTACTGATATCGGTCTAGGCAGATCGAGAGGTTGAGGATTATCAGGTTGAAAAATATCAGTGTCTACACCGCGTCCCCATACAAAAACATTGGTGAAACCTCGTTTCTCAAGACGTTTTTTTTGAGAGGCTGTTGGTACAAGTGTGTGAACGGCTTTATTATGAAAACGTCTAAACCAAGCATAGGACCAACTTAGGGGAATGGGCAATCTCAGTTTTAGATATTCAGGAAATTGAGTGTGGTATGAGGTCGTAAACTTAACATTATTGCGTAAACACCAACTTCGAGCCGCTATTCCTAATGGACCTTCTGTTGCTATATGAATAGCATCAGGTCTGATTTTTTCTAATTGTTGGGATATTTTCCTGCCTGGGAATAAAGCAAGGGGAATGCTAGGGTAACTCGGGCATGGAATAGTCCTATGACCTTCAGGTGTCAGCATTGTGACTGTATTCCCTAGCTCGATGAGGTGATCTCGGGTCTTAGTTAATGTACGAACCACTCCATTTACTTGAGGTTCCCAAGCATCCGTGACAATGACTATATTCATCTACGCCACCTGTAATATTTGCTGGTCTTTATTAATATAATCAGTCCACTTGAGTATTTCCATTGAGCCATCGCTGTTTTCTATAAGAGCGGTACAGCTTTCAACCCAGTCACCACAGTTATAATAATCGACACCATGATGCTTTGTTATTTCTGCTCGATGAATATGACCACAGACAACGCCATCAACATTCTGACGTGATGCTTCATGGGCAACGGCTTCTTCGAAATTACCAATATATTGCACAGCATTCTTAACTTTATGCTTTAAGAATGCGGCTAAAGACCAATAAGAAAACCCGAGTTTACGGCGAATATAATTGACCCAACGGTTAGCTCGTAATAAATAATCATATAAACGACTACCTATTTTCGCGAGCAGAGGAGAGCACTTCACAACACCATCAAATTGGTCGCCATGAATGATCAATAATTGTTTGCCATCAGCGGTGGTGTGAATGGTTTCATTTCTAATCTCAACATTACCAAACACCATGCCATCAAAGTCACGGAGCATTTCATCATGATTACCAGGTACATAAATGACCTTAGTATTGTGTTTGGCTTTACCTAATATAGTTCTGATCACATTATTATGTGCTTGAGGCCAAAACATACGTTTTTTCATTTCCCATACATCAACAATGTCACCTACCAAATAAAGGTATTCACATTCTGTTTGGTGGAGGAAATCGAGAAGAAAGTCGGCACTACAACCGCGAAAGCCCAAATGAACATCTGATATCCAGACGCTGCGAACTTTAATTTTGTCTGAGCTCAGTCTTTTTTTCATAATTGCTCTTTAAATATTTCTATATTTGAGCGAACAGTAACGAACTTATATTGCAAAAAGATGACTGAACTATGACGATATGATTACTTTAGGTTTATCATCGTCAGCTTGACGTATAATCACTTTAACTTTTTATTAAAAATGATACTGAGCATTATGACTAATCCTTTACTACACAATGAACGCTTACCTGCTTTTTCAAAAATTTCTCCTGAGTATGTCGAGCCTGCATTAGATCATGTTCTAGAGCAGTCGAAGCAGACGGTTCACAACTTATTAGCTTCACTTGTTGAGCCTACATGGGAATCTTTAGTGCTTCCTATGGAAGAGATGGATGCCAGTATCGATCGAGTTTGGTCTCCTGTTAGCCACTTAAATTCTGTAATGAATTCTGATGAACTACGTGTCGCTTATAACGCTTGCTTGCCCAAGTTGAGTGAGTTTGGCACCGAGTTAGGTCAAAATGAACATTTATTTAATGCTTATAAAAAATTAGCTGAAAGTGAACATTATTCAGAGCTTGATACCGCACAAAAAAAAGTAATTGATAATGCGATTCGTGATTTCCGCCTATCAGGTGTTGAACTATCACAGGCTGACCGTGATTCGTTTAAACAAATTTCACAACAACTGACGGAACGTACAGCAAAGTTTGAAGAAAATTTAATGGATGCGACTCACGCATGGAAAAAACACATTACTGACAAAAGCCTACTATCTGGATTGCCGCCATCAACCGTTGCAATGGCTGAACAATTTGCCAAACGAGACGAGTTGGATGGTTGGGTGTTCACCTTAGATTTTCCATCGTATATGCCTGTGATGTCTTATGCTGATAATCGTGAGTTTCGTGAAGAAATGTATACAGCATTCGCTACCAAAGCCTCAGACCAAGGTCCTAATGCAGGCCAATGGAATAACACGGATGTGATGACGGATATCTTGAAACTCCGCCATGAACTAGCAGAACTCATTGGCTTTGAAAGTCATGCTCATCGATCATTAGCAACAAAAATGGCTCAATCACCCCAGCAAGTTTTAGAGTTTTTAACTGATCTTGCAGAACGTTCTAAACCGATAGCCGAAAAAGAATTCGAAGAATTAAAAGCCTATGCAAAAGAACAAGGTCATAGCGAACAGTTAGAATCTTGGGATGTGACGTATTTTGCTGAAAAATTACGCCAACAACGCTACTCCATCTCACAAGAAGAGCTCAAACCATACTTCCCTGAAGATAAAGTTGTCCAAGGGCTCTTTGCGGTTGTAAACAGACTTTATGGCCTGGAGATTAATGAGCGCCACGATATTGATGTATGGCATAAAGATGTACGCTTTTTCGATATTTTTGATAGTGAAGGCGAATTACGAGGCCAGTTTTATTTAGATTTGTATGCACGAAATCATAAACGTGGTGGTGCATGGATGGATGAATGTTTGGTTAGACGTCAAATTGAGGGTGGAATTCAAACACCTGTTGCATTTTTAACCTGTAATTTTTCTGAACCTGTTGGAGAGACTCCAGCGTTATTTACGCATGATGAAGTCACCACTTTATTCCATGAGTTTGGTCATGGTTTGCACCATATGTTGACTAAAATTCATCATGCTGGTGTATCGGGAATTAATGGTGTGGCTTGGGATGCTGTCGAACTACCAAGCCAATTTATGGAAAATTGGTGTTGGGAGCGTGAAGCCCTAGATTTGATTTCGGGTCACTATGAATCTGGTGAAGTATTGCCGCAAGAATTGTTCGATAAAATGATCGCTGCTCGTAACTTCCAGTCAGCAATGACGATGGTTAGACAGCTTGAATTCTCATTATTTGATTTCCGCCTGCATTTGGAATATCAACCAGATCAAGCTAACCAAGTTGATAAAGTGTTAGCGGAAGTTCGTGAGCAAGTTTCTGTTGTTCAACCACCGAAATTTAATCGCTTTGCTCATAGTTTTTCACATATCTTTGCTGGTGGTTATGCCGCGGGTTATTACAGTTATAAATGGGCTGAAGTATTATCGGCTGATGCGTTCTCTAAATTTGAAGAGAAGGGAATTTTTGATCGTCAGACTGGTTTGGAATTTTTAAATAATATTCTAGAGCAAGGCGGTTCAAAAGAACCGATGGAATTATTTATTGCATTCCGAGGCCGTGAACCAGAAATTGATGCTTTATTAAGGCATTCAGGGATTGCTGCTTAATAAGCAAAAGGGCCGAAAGGCCCTTTTCATTTCTATCATTTTTTCTTCTTAGATTTCTTTTTTTTCTTATCTTTTTTATCTGACTTAGTTTTTTTAGAGTCTTTACCTTTCTTTTTAGGCTTGTCGTCTTTCTTTTTTTTCTTGTTATTTTTAGGTTTAGATTTTTTTGTTTTCTTGTCGTTTGGCTTCACCTTTGTTGGTGTAACCTCCGTTGAAGTATTTACTGGCTCTGATTTAGCAGTTGGGAAAGCGGCCATACCATGTTGACGAAAACGGCCTACCCAGTAGCGTACTTGCCCAATGCTGAGCCCCGTTGCTACTGCGGTATTGGCTTGGGTTGTGCCTTGATGTAATGTTAATAAGGCATTTGCACGAGCACTACTGTAATCATCGCCAGAAGTAGCAATTTTTTTACATTGTGTCACTTGGGCTGGTGTGAGTAATTTCTTTGGGCTACTGGCTTGTTGTGTCGTCATCGTGCTCTCCATACTGCGACCATTGGCTTTATAAATGTGTAGAATCAAAATATTACTACTTAATCATATGACAGTTTAGGTGGAAGGGGAAGTAATGATTTTATGATATCAAGCTCTATTTGTTGGTACTGATAGTATAGACTATATCTATACTTACTCATTGATAGTGGAATTAGATTGAATGCTATCAACGAGGATCGATTAGCCATTTCAATCACATTGACAGATTCGATGAAATATACAGATTTAAGAGACTTTATTAACCACCTTGAACAGCAAGGCGAACTTAAACGAATTAGCGTTGAAGTTGATCCTGTTTTAGAAATGACTGAGATTAGCGATAGGGTTCTACGCGCAGGTGGTCCAGCATTGTTATTTGAAAATCCTAAGGGTAGTGATATTCCAGTCTTAACCAATCTTTTTGGTACACCTGAGCGTGTGGCAATGGGAATGGGGGAAGATTCTGTTGAGGCTTTGCGTGAAGTGGGAAAACTACTGGCTTTTTTAAAAGAACCTGAACCACCTAAAGGAATGAAAGACGCATGGGATAAAATGCCCATCTTTAAGCAAGTGCTAAATATGGCGCCAAAAGAAGTTAAGTTCGCTGCATGTCAGCAAACTATAATTGAAGGTGACGAGGTAGACTTAAGTCAATATCCGATTCAACATTGTTGGCCAGAAGATGCTGCACCATTGATTACATGGGGGTTAGTGGTTACAAAAGGGCCACATAAACCACGCCAAAACATGGGGATTTATCGTCAGCAAGTGATTGGTAAAAATCGAGTCATTATGCGTTGGTTATCGCATCGTGGTGGTGCTTTAGATTTTAAAGAATGGCAACTAGAGCACCCAGGAGAACCGTTTCCTATCTGTGTCGTTTTAGGCTGTGATCCAGCTACTATTTTGGCGGCAGTGACGCCAATTCCAGATACGCTTTCCGAATATGCTTTTGCTGGGTTATTAAGAGGTTCAAAAACTGAATTAGTAAAATGTGTTGGCAATGATTTGCAAGTGCCTGCGACTGCTGAGATTGTCTTAGAGGGTTTTATCTATCCTGATGATATGGCTGATGAAGGACCTTACGGTGATCATACGGGTTATTACAATGAAATAGATCGATTCCCAGTCTTTACGGTTGAACGTATTACCCAGCGTAAAAATCCGATTTATCATAGTACTTATACTGGTCGTCCACCTGATGAGCCTGCTATTTTAGGTGTGGCATTAAACGAAGTATTTGTGCCGATATTGCAAAAACAATTTCCTGAGATTGTTGATTTTTACCTGCCACCAGAGGGCTGTTCTTATCGAATGGCAGTGGTCAGTATGAAAAAACAATATCCAGGTCATGCTAAACGAGTAATGATGGGGATCTGGTCATTTTTACGGCAGTTTATGTATACCAAGTTTGTGATTGTTGTTGATGATGATGTGAATGTGCGTGATTGGAATGATGTAATTTGGGCGATTACTACACGCATGGATCCTGCTCGAGATACCACCTTAATCGAAAATACACCGATCGATTATTTAGATTTTGCTTCACCGGTGTCAGGTTTGGGGTCCAAAATGGGGATGGATGCAACGAATAAACTACCTGGCGAAACAGATCGTGAATGGGGACGTCCTATTGAGCGAGATCAAACTGTAGTGGATCGCATTGATGAGTTGTGGGATTCATTAGGGATAAGCGACACGTAAGTTTAGATGACTGATAATTAAGAGTCTCTATGGCATTATTGTAGGTGTTATTGGGAATTGTTCGAATATAGCATTCACTATTTTAGGTATGGCAGAGTCTAACTTTGCCAACTTTTCTTGACTGACTTCTTCGACGGCAGCACCTTGCCATATCATTTTATTTTGTTGGCGGTCGACGATATCAATAGTAAGGGTACCTTGTTGATATTTTTCTAAATAAGGCTCAAACCCTACCCAAGTATCATAATAGAGTCGTCCTCCTGAGCTGTAATAACCGCCTTGGTGAGTGACGGGGAATTGTTTGAGTGCTTGTTTATCAACTACATCCTGGCGAAAGTTGATTAATAAATCAGGGCTATCTTGGGTAAATTTAAATCCACGGCGAAGCATCTCTTCCTTGGTACTAGCCTTTAAATATTGGCTAAGTAGTGATTCATAGCGTTGATCAGTATCTAGCTTGTCGAAGAAGCCAAATGATTTGTATTGATTGAGATTAACTTGTGGGGTTGCATTGCTGTGAATTGTTGGTCCGATAGCTACACATGCAGATAGTAGTAGCGTGAGCATGACTAACAGTACTTTATTTTTCAACACGTCGAATTTCTCCACCAGTAGTGTTTTTTATTAGTACACAAGGAGACTATTAACATTGAGCATAGTTCACTTGATAGTACGAGTCGCCTAACAAGCATACTGCATTTCAAGCTGTTGAAAGCGTGGCGTGTTACGATCTTCCTTTCTACATATTTTTAATAGATCATCAACAAAATAGTGCAGTGCACGTTGCTCAATTTGCTTAATTTTTGTTTGTTGTTCATCGCTGAGCATGTGATACATGCTTGCTGCACCAAAATCACCAAATAGGATCTGTCCAGACTGATCAAATAAGGTGTTATGAGCATATAGGTCGCCATGGGATACTTTATTGTTATGAATATGTTCGAACACATCCTTCAGCTGTTGGATTATTTTATCTATTAATTCAATTTCTAATGTAAAGCCATCTGGAAAGGTATCTCTTGAACAAGTATCAAAATTGGGAGGAAGCCCAAGATTTTTATAGTGTTCAGGGATGAGTTTCATTATCAACGCTGAATAGTCACCTTCATCGACTTGAGCAATTGACTGAACTAGGTTGGGGTGTTGACCCACTTTCAAACACGCTTTTAATTCATCGGCCGGATATCCATCACTAGTGATACCACCTTTAAAGACTTTTACTGCTATATCATTAGGAAAATCTGTATTCACCGTATTCCAACGTGCCGTTGAAATAATGCCCGATGCGCCTTGACCTAATTGTTGATGGATAGTGAAGGTTGATGATGCTATTGCAGGAATAGACTCTATATGAGTATTGGATTGGCTAAATGGATTACCTGAAAATGCCAACCACGCTAGTCGAGGTAAGTCGAGGAGTTGATCGGGAAAGGCGGTTAATTGGTTGGCAGAAATTCTAACTAATTCTAAGTTCAGAGATTGTGATAACGTAGCAGGCAATTGGGTTAACTGATTACCCGCTAACATAAGCTTTTGTAGGCTAGGCCGCTCACCTAATGAGTTAGGCAAGGTTTCAATTTTATTATCTGTTAGTGTTAACCAACGTAGTTTAGGTGGTAATGAATTAGACGGTACGGTGTGAATTTTATTAGATTTGATACCAATCATTTCTAAGTGTTCACATTGACCTAATACTTCTGGTAGTACCTCAAATTGGTTATTGGATAGAAAGATGATCTTTAGTTTTTTTAATTTACTAAGGCTATTAGGTAATTCTCTTAATTGATTATTAGATAAATCAAGAATCTCTAGGCTATCAGCAAGCGATAATATGTCTTCTGGGAGCGCGCTTAAACTTTGTGAAATTGAAAGGTGTTTAGTGCCAGTTAAATGGCCAGATGTAAGTTGTTCTAGTGTGTGCACTGTGATTTTCTATAGCTGTTTTAAGGTGAATTATCCTAATAGTCTACAATAAAATGTAGTGCTTATTTTGGGCAGGTTCCTGAGCTATGTTAAAATGTGTATCGTAAGTGAGTTAGATTATTACTCTAAATTAATATCTCCATTCTCTGAATTCTCAAGCTACAGATAGAATAGCCTCGATATTAAAGAACTATGCTTACAAGGTGATTGTCATAAGCAGCGATTGCTCTCAGATCTACAAGAACACTACATTAATGACTTCATAGACATTAATATACAAGGAACTCCATGAATAAAAAAATTATTGCTATAGCCTTTACTATGGCTATGTCAGGCTCTGCTTACGCATTAGATAAAGTAGAAACTAATGATGGCAGTATCTTAACTGGAACGATTAAATCTATTTCAGAAAAGACGATTACATTAGTGACTAGTTATGCCGGAGAATTGAAATTACAGCGCGATGAAGTGAAAGGTTTCAATACCGAATCACCTATTTTTGTTCGACTAAAAAGTGGCACTACACTAGCTGGGCAAGTGAGTCATAACGGTGAAGGAAAATTGCTGATAGAAGGTGTTGATGCAACGATGACGACGAATACAGCATCAGTTGTTGAAAGTTGGTCGCCAGCAGACAATGATCCTCAATTAGTGCGTGCTGAAGAAGAAAAAGAAGCCTTAAAACGTCAATGGTCTTATAAAGCAGCTGTAGATATTGCTGGAAAAAGTGGTAACTCAAAAGAATTCAGTTCACGGGTGTTGTTTGATGCACGTTTAGCAAGTGCGGATGATGAATTGAAGTTTTTTGGTTCAATAGATAAAAGTAGCAAAGAAGGCGAAGATACCTCTGATGAAATGATTGTTGGTTCAGAATATAAAGCCTATTTTAGTAAAGTAATGGGTTGGTATGTTCGAGGTGAAGTAGAGCGTGATGATTTTGAAAATTTAGATCTACGAACTACTCTAGGCGGTGGTTTAAATTATCGACTCTTTAAAGAAGAAGACCATGCGCTTGAGTTACGCTCAGGTCTTGGTTACCGTCACGAAAGCTTTAATGATGGTACCACTGAAAATTCGCCTACTTTGGACTTTGGTTTAGAGCATTACTGGAACTTTATCAGTTGGGCTGAGATGACAAACAAATTGACCTATGCACCTGCGGTTGATGATTTTAGTGATTACTTAATTACGCATGATTCTGGTATTGATATTCCATTAGGGCTATCTGATTATTGGAATATTCGTTTTGGTTTACGTAATGACTACAAGAGTCTTCCTGCCGAAGGTCGTGAGAATTTAGACACAAGTTATTACTCACGTCTGCAATTGAAGTGGTAATTATTAAGTAGTAGCTCGATTACACAGCGTGATAAATAGAAAAGCGTGTTTCTTATTGAAATACGCTTTTTTTCTGTGTGAACCTCGCGGTTAGTTTAACGTTCAGTAAGATTTACATTATTGTTCCAATAAATGACCCAGTTTGCATATTCTTCTTGTCAGTCCTGAAAAGTATTAAGCCTGAATTATCTCGTCTCACACCACCTGCTAATAGGTTATAGATGCCAGCAGTCATAACAATTGCAATTGTACTCATGTATTCCTTACCGATTTTTAGCTTTAAAGACAGTATCTATCATAGAGGGTTAAAGGTTAAGATAACTTTGTTAGATAGTAGTGTAAGTTTGTTGAGAAAAGGATTCTAAAAATGAGAATGTTACATACGATGTTACGTGTTGGTAGTTTGCAAAAATCAATCACTTTTTATACAGAAGTGCTTGGTATGTCTGTACTTAGAGAAGAAGAGTTTGCAGAAGCTAAGTTCAATTTAGCTTTTCTTGGCTATGGTGACGAACAAAGTAATACCGTACTTGAGCTGACCTATAACTGGGGAGTAGATAGCTATGATCTTGGAAGTGCTTATGGTCATATTGCTATTGCTGTACCTAATGCTGCTGAGGCCTGTGCACAGATTAAAGCCCTTGGCGGAAAAGTGATTCGAGAGGCTGGTCCAATGATGGGAAGCACTGAGGTGATTGCTTTTATTGAAGATCCCGATGGCTATAAAATTGAGTTAATTGAAAAAGATTAAAAATAAGGCCTCAGTTTATTCCGAGGCCTTTTCTTTTAGCTGTTTAAAGTAGTCACATTTGACCAGTTAAATCCAGTAGGTTCGAGCTCTCGCTGCTTCAACTTGGTAGCAGCTTTACTCATGTCAGCCATAAAGTCATCAAACTGACGACGAGAGAGCCGAAGAGTGACTGCACCGAGGTTGATATGTGTCATTTTACAATCAAAACAATATTGAATATCGCAACTAGAACCCTGTAGTAATGTTTCTGGTTGGCAAGATGTGCGGTGTTCCATAGTATTATTCCTTATTATTTGCTGGTTTTTCACAGTATTGCTGCCAAGTTTTTTTCTGGTCAAGCCATTTATCTCGTTCTGTGCTAGCCATATTTTGTTCTAGCAATAAGCCGTAATTTCTATTTATAAGACTAGATAAACACCGGTTTGGTGAATTTAAATACATCATTTGTAAGTGCTGGATAGCTGCACGTAGTAACCCTATGTGGTCTTGCTCTATCTGAACTTGATTCATCGCAGCCATTAGATGTGTTTAGCTGCTAATGAACGCAGCATTCCCCATACGCTTTTCTTAGATTTGGGATCAAGGCAATGGAAGTCTTCAGGGTGCAATTTACCTTCCTGCATTAATGATTGAAGCTTATTTGGAGAAATAGCAAGGTTGATAATAGCCGTAGGCTGTGACTCAAAGAATAATGGTTTCATAGTATTTATAATCCCTCAGAAATAAACTGAAATTGAATTATAAAATGTTATTTATACAAATGCAAATGATTATCATTTAGATTAAAAAAGGGGGCGTTAATTATGCCTTGCCGCAGGCCACCATAATTGCAGATCTGAATTAGGTGTTCTAAAAGCAGCAATTTTAGCTTGAGTACTGGCTTTAAGCAGATAGTCTTGCAAGGCTTTTGCCCCAGCATAATTAGAGCTATTCATCTTCTTGGGATTAACAATGGTTGAGCTCATGACTCGCTGTAATAGCGGGTCATCATTAATCAGTATGGTTAATTTGCTATTGTTTTTAGCCTTATATTTTAAGAATGGAATCGCACCCCAAATAAAATAAGCCTGCTGCTGTTCAGCAAATTTGGCCACAGAATTGCCACCGTCATTGGGTTCAATAAACCAAGGGGATTTATTTGGTTGCCTTGCTTGATTCCAGATTATATCTGTTAAGTACTGAACGCCGGCTTGTGGGCTGGCAATAAATTTAGACTGGCTATGAGCAATTTTTATGAGTGCTTGGGCAGCATTGATAGATCCTTTTATCTTGGCAGGATCGGAGGAGGGGCCAATAATCACTGCCTGATTTGAAAACACCATCCTGGGCCACTCACCAAACCCCTCTAATACAAACTGATCAAGATGTGCTTTACCAAAATGTGAAATAACGATATCAGCTTGTTCTAATTTAGCTATTTCAAACACATCACTACCATTTGTTAGCTCAACATGGAGCCCTGTCTGCTGTTCAAAATCGTTTATTAAATATTGGATAAGACCACTGTAAACAGGGGTGTTGACGATAGCTAGGCGGATGGGAGTGGGATTAGATACTTGTGTGACATCAGCATAGTTACTGAAATTGAAGAAGAGTAAAAATAACAAAGTGAATAGTCGAGTCATATTTTTACCTTGATTGTCGTGTCTGCGGCAGCTCTGGCTAAGAAAAATCTAAGCCAGAGCTATCGAGATAATACTTTATTTGAAGTCTAGCTTAACACCAGTATAGAAAAAACGACCTGCTTGTGGGAAGCCGTAACTAGTCGAATAGTCTTCATTAAATAAGTTATCAGCACCCACATAAACACTACCTAATTGTTTTGGTAATGCGTAACTTAATTTAGCGGATACTAGATTGAACGCTGATAATTTACGATAAATAGTAGGATCTACACGAGAAAAATAAGCTTGTTCGCCGATACGTTGGAAGCTACCGTTAAGGGTAATATTGTTTGAAATATCATAGTCTGCTTGTAACGATAGTTTTGACTTAGGGCGATATTGCAATGTGGTCGAGTCTGCATTGGCAGATTTGTCCGTTGCATGTAGTAAACCTAAACTTGCTCTAAGCGCTAATTGGTCTGTTGCTTGAATCATGCCTGACATATCAATACCTTCAAGCTCCATTTTTTGGCGATTCATATATTGGTTAGCATTATCTTTTTCAATAAAGTCATAAACGATTGAATGATAGGCTGCAACATCTAGGCTGGCATTTTGCCAGTTGTTGTTGATACCCACTTCATAGTGGTTGGCACGTTGAAAACCGAGAGCGTCATTTCCAGAGCTGGCATCATAAAGTTGTTTAATGGTGGGTGCATCTACTTTACGACCATAACTCGCATATACGGATGTATTTGCATTAAAGGCTTTAGATAATGCTAACTGAGCCGATTGAGTATTATCATCGCTGCCACCGTCTTTATCTAATTGATGATAACCAACACCTGTTACTAATGTTAAATCGTAGGCCAATGGTTGGGTCACTTCAAAACCGTATGAACGTACATTGATATCTTTATTCACATTGGTAGTAACATATTTAGAACTGTTATTACAGGTTCCCGCATTACATTTAGTTTGTTGCGAATCGAATGATTCACGTCGTTGATCTATACTGAATGCTAATTGGGTGTCACTGCCAACCATGCCATTTAATTGAGCATGAGCGCCACGGATATCAGTTTTATCTCTTTGAATAAATGAATTCTTTTTGATAATGGTGTTGTAGTTATTGTCATCATAACCGGCAGAATTTTCATTTTCGTGGTTGTTGAAGAACCATAACTTTCCTGCCCAGTCATCAGTGAAGTCATAATCTGCACCGACTTGGAAAGATGTGCCTTGTTGATCTTCAGTACGTTCGTATTTTGCTTTTTGAGCAAAGTCATCGGTGCCATTATTAAACACAGTTGGTGGTTTGCCATAGTCACCATCAAAATGATTAATAAAGAGGCCTAGACGCAATTTATCCGTGACTTGACGGTTATAAGACCCCATAAAGTTAACACGACGATAGTCACTATTATTACGATCATTATCATCTTGATAATTTGCTACTGTTGTTGCTAGCACTGGATCGAAGTCATTGGATACTGAGAAGGCATCGCGAGCTCTGACACCGGCAGAAAAGAAGAAGTCATTTTTAGCATCGCCATAACCCGTATACGCATTGGTCTGCCAATAATGGTCACTACCTAATTCTGCTTTACCACCAGATTGAAGTCCATCAAAGCTACTGCGAGTGTGAATATCTAAAACACCGCCCATACCACCATCACCATATAAAACAGATGATGCACCAGCTCGAAGATTGATGGAGTCGATGGCGAAAGTAGGGATAAGTGTGGGATCAAACTGACCGTCGTTAGTCGAGTTTAAAGGAATACCGTTTACGAGTAGTTTAATTTGACGGGTACGTAAACCACGGATATCTATTCTAGGCGTGCCATCCGCACCATTGCGAACATTAAGTGAAGGGATAAAGCGTAAGGCCTCATCTAATGAGCGAGCACCTGAACGTTCAAAATCAGTTTGAGAAAGTGAAAACGAACTGCCAATAGCAAGCGATGGGTTAACGATAATTTGACCCAATTGGTATGAATCTTCAGTCGCAGCGTAAGAAGATGTCGCAATACTAAGGGCAAGTGTGCTGAAAAGAGTAGAGGTTATATTCCTACAAATATAACGGTTATTAAACAATTGCATTGTTACAGTCCTAGATAAAATTAATTAGATTGAGTGCTTTTTTGGAAGGTTTTCCAGGCTAATAAGCCAAAAACACCGCCAATAAAGCCGAATAGTGAGTGTGAAAGTAATGGCATTAACACGCCAAAATTAAGTGAGTCGCTGTAGATAGCAAAGTTAGTTTGGGCAGCGGCTTTAATAAGCGGTTTTAGCATATGGGCAATAGCAGTAAACAGCGGTACTAAAATTATTAAACGACCTTGCCAACTCAGACGGTTGTATAACAGATCCAGCGTTAGACCTTGTGCTAACAAAATAATAAGGCCAACTGGGCTTGCCGAGAACATCGTTAACGCAAGCATTGAACCGGTGCTGGCAATCGTTGCTGCCCATTTTTGTTGTGATGCTAAACGCAAGAAAGCAAAAATCGCCATAAACTCTAAACCATGACGACCGGGCATATCGAGCGGCCAACGTAGCGTTTTATGCAATAAGATCGCCACTGCACCAGTACACACTAGCAACAGAAGTTCACGTTGCTTAGCGCTAATCAGATTAAAACTGTCTGAGATACTCTTTTCTTGCAACTTGCCAGACATCGGCATTCTCCGTTGATTGTTCTATAATTAAAGTAGCTTTACCACCGATCCAAATTGCTCTTGGCCATGCGCCCATGGCAATGATTAGGTCTTGGTTGCTAATGACTTGCCCTTCTAGCGATTGAATAACATCTATACCGCTGTCATTTAATAATTCGCCCACAGACACACTTTGCTCTGCTCGTTCACGCATACCTTTTAGCCATAACATACGACCATCACTGCCTGAGCCATTTAAGCCAACGGATGCTAATGCGCCAATCACCCCTTGAAAGTCACCGCCTAAACCCTGTAGTGAAACGCATGCTTGTTTGGCAATATCATGCGCATCATCTTGAGTAACGACTTGGTGCTTAGCTAAAAATCCAAATTGAATCATGGCATGATTTACTTGGCTGGTATCAGCAATGCACAAGCCAGGATCGGATCCTTCTGCACTCTCATTGATTAAATAATCACGACAAAAAGATGAAATGTCATCAACATGATCTGAGCTTGTCGCCACCGTAATACATGCTGCGCTGTTATGTGAAGTGAACGGAACATGAGGACTTACTAATAATTGGTGGCGAGTAATAACATTACATTCACCCCAGTTATTCTCATCCATTGCGGCGCCAATTGAACGGGCATGATACCCAGTACCTCGGCTGTCTAGATTATCGGTATCGTCGATGCCTATAAGTAAGTGAATAGGACGTTTTTGCAAAGACATAGTCTATCTTGGGGTTATCAGTGACGTTATATTCAACCATATATATCGGTTGGTGTAAATGATGGTTCATTCTTGCTTTAATTCACTCATTAATTTGATAGAAGTTGTATCAATAGCTTCCAATGCCTGTCGTTCCATCTGGCGATAAATCTGAATCACGTTGAGACCAAAATCACTGACTTGAGCTCCACCGCCATGTTTTCCACCCGTTGCAGTTATAACTAGGGGCTGCTTAAAGCTAATATTCATCATATTGACTAAATCCCAAGCACGCTTGTATGACATATGCATCGATTTAGCGGCGGCAGAGATTGAACCAGTTGTGACAATGGCTTCCAGTAAGTCGACTTTGCCTGGGCCTAGTGCAGTATCACCATTAAAAGGGATTCGGATATTAAGTTTGATAGCACTCATTTTTATCTAGCCTGCAGTATTGTGTTCAACCCAAACATTACCATCGGGACGCGCTTCTTTTTTCCAGAATGGTGCTTTGAATTTAAGTTCTTCTATCAACCAGTTACAAGCATCTAATGCTGCTCGACGGTGTGCTGACCAACATGCAATTACAACAATGGCATCGGCAGGTTTGATATGACCAACACGGTGAGCAATTAAGCAATCAATGAGCGGCCATTTCTGCGTTGCTTCAGCTTCTAATTTTTTAAGATAACGCTCGGTCATTTCAGGATAATGTTCTAATACCATCTCAGTGACCGCAGCATCATCATTAAAATCGCGCATGCTGCCAATAAATGTCGCTGTAGCACCAAATTGACGGCCAAGATTAGATTGGGTTTCATGTTGGCTGATTAGTTGCCATGGCTCAAAAGTATGTGCTGAAATGTGGATAGCCATTACTATCCTCCTGTCACTGGCGGAAAGAAAGCAACCTCATCGCCATCGTTAACAGGACTCGCTAGTTTTGCATATTCTAGGTTGATCGCAACCAAAAGGTTATCTGGTTGCTCAGCATTATTTGTAGCAATTTTCCACACTTCATCTGCCGTTGATGCATGTTCAATGCTACGATCTGACTGCCCGATTTGTTCACGAAGGCTTGCAAAGAATTTGACTTGTATACTCATCTGGTTGAATGTTTATTTTAATTTAAAGACTATAGGATACTCTGATGGCTGATTTAACGCATTTTAATCAAGCAGGTGAAGCGCATATGGTTGATGTTGGCAGCAAATCTGTCACGAAGCGTATTGCTGTTGCGGAAGGTAAAATTATGATGCTTGAAAATACCTTTGAGCTCATAAAACAAGGTAATCATAAGAAAGGTGATGTGCTTGGAATTGCTCGGATCGCAGCAATTATGGCCGCTAAAAAAACAGCTGATTTAATTCCTTTATGCCATCCTTTAGCGCTGACTAAAGTTACAGTAGACTTTCAGCTCTTAGAAAGAGAAACAGCAGTTCAGTGTCGCGCTCAAGTGGAACTGAGTGGACAAACTGGTGTTGAGATGGAAGCGCTAACTTCAGTCCAAGTCGGCTTATTGACCATTTATGATATGTGTAAAGCGGTGGATCGAGGTATGGTGATTACCGATGTACGCCTACTAGAAAAAGCAGGCGGTAAGTCAGGACATTGGGTGAGAGAGCTGTAAGTACTTAAGCAAAGATTTTATTGAAGGGAACCACCTCACCTGACTGAGTCACATCATAACCAGATAAACCTGCGAGTTGTTGTTTATAAGCGTCACTTTTCAGGATTGTAATAATTTGTTGGACAGCAGGACTGTGTGATGAAGCCTGTGGGACTGCTAGGCAGTAATGTTCCCATACAAGTGGTATAAACTCGAGATTAAACTTCTCAGCCATGGGAGCAATACCAAAGCCGACATCAGCCGCACCGCTTGCAATCATTGCCGCTACGGCCATATGGGTGAACTCCTCATTGTCATAACCAGTGATTTGTGATGCTGAAATAGCATGCTTTTTGAGTAAGTGATCGAAAAGTAAGCGTGTGCCAGAATTAGCTTGGCGGTTAATAAATTGGATATTCTGCTGGCAGAGTGATGCGATGCCTGAAATTTGTTTATCAGTATCTTTACTGACCATTAAGCCTTGATTACGCTTAACGATATAGATCAGTTGGTGAGAATCAGGAGAGAGAGTAGACAGGTAATGTGAGCTTATTTCTTGTGAGAAAGGTGCTTCTGGAATATGAAAACCTGCAAGATTACACTGTTGTGAATCTAAAGCTTGAATACAATCCAAGCTACCATGGAAGTGTAAATCTAACCGTAAGTCAGATTGTTGGTGCATTAAGTCACGTAAAGTGCTGACAGCTAGACCATGACTGGCATATATAGTAGTTCGCTCCTCAGAATGTGTTGAAAGAATAGTTTCAAGCTCTTGTTTGAATTGCGTTGATACATTATCAAGCTCTGGTGAGAAACGTGCCGTTAATTTCTGATTAGCATTGATAAGTGCCTGCCCCGCCGCTGATAAACGTGCGCCTCTACCACGCTCTAGAATCACTAAAGGTTTTTGCAGTCTATCTTGCCACTTATTAAGTAGACCCCAAGCAAAACGGTACGATACGTTTGCATGCTGTGTGGCTTTTTGTAGTGAGCCATTTAGAACAATACCTTCCAATAATGTAAATAGAATAGGATCGATATCGTGCTTCGCCATTTGCCAGCGAAGGTTTAATTTAATTTCCATATAAGCATGCCTTAACATATTTTAGTGAAGAAGCAATATTGCTTCCATTATTTTCTATAGTTGATTTTAGTCAGTTTTAGCCTGATTTTATATATGTATATGTAAACATATTTCTATTGGTTTAAACAAGGTTTAGACTTCAGTTATTCACGCTTCTAATATGTCACATGGTTCATATTAAAGGTGTGCGAATAATTATTAAAAATGGGGAGAGTTAATAATGACAAATTATAAAAAACTACTTGCAGCAACAATACTATCTGCAATGACGACGTCAGCATATGCGGGATCTGAAATTGAAACGTTGATTAACATGTTGCATGAAAATGGAATGGTAAGTGATGCACAATTTGGCCGCTTACAAGCTGAATTAAAGCAAAACCAAATTCAAGCAACAGAAAAAGCGGCACAAGTAGATAAGCAACTTGCTGAAGCGACTAAACCTTCTGACGTTGAAATTGAAGTGAAAGGTGGCGTGAGTCTTAAAACTCGCGATGGTAAATTTACAACTAAGTTGGGCGGACGAGTCCAAGCTGATGCAGCAAGCTATAGTGGTGATCCTGATATTGGTAATGGCACAGAAATTAGACGTGCACGGTTATACTTACAAGGCACTATGTACAATGATTGGGGCTATAAATTACAGTATGATTTTGCAAGTACGGGAGCCAACGGTAAAGGTATTGCTGATGCTTTTATTACCTATAATGGTTTCGATGACTTACAACTAAAAGTCGGTAACTTTAAAGATCCGTTCAGTTTAGAACAACAAACTAGTTCTAAATTTGTACTGTTCACAGAGCGATCATTAGCAGGCGCTTTTGCAGCTGGTCGACACATTGGTTCAATGGTAAGCACAAAACAAAAACACTGGTCATTAGCGGGTGGCGTATTCGGTGATTCCCTCACGGCAACGAATGGCAATAATCACGATCAAGATGAGGGATGGGGCTTAGGGGCGCGAGGAACTTATGCGCCTATTAATGAAAAAACTAAACTTGTCCATTTAGGGGTAGGGTTAAATTACCGTGATGCGGGTGGTGCAAATACAGCACGTTTTAAAACGCAAGCTGAGACACATATTGGTGGTGTAAATATTCTTGATACAGGCAGTATCTCTGCTGTTTCAGATTACACTAAAGTTGGTTTTGAGCTTGCTTCTGTAGTGGGACCTTTCTCGGCTCAAGCAGAATATATAACAACATCTGTAAACCGTAATAATGCGACTGATTTAGATTTTGATGGTTGGTATATCCAAACAGGTTACTTCTTGACGGGCGAATCACGTAATTATAAAAAAGGTGCTTTTGGTGGGGTGAAACCAAAATCTAATGTAGGTGAAGGTGGTATCGGTGCCTGGGAATTAGGGCTTAGATATAGCACGCTAGATTTGATTGATGCAGATGTTGATGGTGGTGAGGCTGACTCTGTAACCTTAGGTTTAAATTGGTATCCAACACCAACATTACGTTTTTCTGCTAACTACGTTGATGTCTTAGAAGTAAAAGGTGGAACGTATGCTGATGAAGAATCTCGCGTTTTTCAATTACGTAGCCAATGGGCATTTTAATAGTTAAATATCATTTTAAGGATAAGAATAATGACGTTATTTCAAAAAGTTATAACAATTATGCTGATGTTGGTCATAAGCTCAGCAGTATTCGCGGTTGAGCATTTAAAATTATCGACGACAACGAGTACCGATAATTCGGGTTTATTAGCTGTATTACACCCACAATTTGAAGAGAAATACGGTGTAAAGGTCGATGTTATTGCTGTTGGCACTGGTAAAGCATTGAAGATTGGTAGTAATGGTGATGTGGATGTTGTGTTTGTTCACGCACCTGCTGCTGAACTGAGTTATGTTGAAAGTGGTGATTTTATTGATCGTAAGGCTGTCATGCATAACGATTTTGTAATTGTTGGGCCAACTGTCGACAAAGCTGGTTTGGCAGGCGCTAAATCAGCCGCTCATGCATTACAACTTATTGCTGAAAGTCAGTCAGAGTTTATTTCGCGTGGTGATGACTCAGGGACACATAAAAAAGAAAAGTCATTGTGGTCTGGAGCGGCTATCAAGCCAGAAGGTCAGTGGTATGTCGCAGCTGGCCAAGGAATGGGAGCTGTATTGAAAATTGCTGATGAAAAACAAGCCTATGCTTTAACTGACCGAGGTACGCAGATTGCTTATGCCGACAAAATGAACTTGAAAGTGGTATTTGAAGGTGATGAAGTTTTGTTCAACCCTTATCACGTAATGGCTGTTAACCCAGCTAAACATCCGCATGTTAAATATGAGTTGGCTTCTCAATATATTGAGTTTGTTACAAGTGCAGAAGGTCAAGCGATCATCGCTGGCTTTCGTAAAGCTAATCAACAATTATTCTACCCTGATGCAGTTAAATAATAAGTTCAAAGAGGGTAGGTCATGTTTTGTTCGACCTGCCCTTGTCCGACTTATTTTTTATTAATTGGGCTGGACAATTTGGCTCTGTGATATGGTAATATCAAACACCTACAAAATGTGCGTGATTAAAATAAGGAGATGACATTGTTCTACCACAACGATCATTTGCCGGGATTGAATTCTCAACTCCCTTTAAAGGCCAAGCTGGCTGAAGTTCACGAGCTTATTCAAACTGATCTTCCTTTCGTTGCCCGGATATCTATGGCGGTCTATGACAGTGATACTGGAATGTTAAAAACATTTTTAGAGAGTAATGATAAAGGACACATTGTTTCTTCCTTAGCTAATCATGAGGCACCTATTAAACAGTCAACATCCTTAGTCAAAATGATGGAAGAAGGTATTCCACGCGTGATTAATAGTTTGTGCAAACTGCCAGAAATTAAACTTGAGCAAACAAAAAAGGTGATAAAAGCAGGCTATGTTTCAAGCTATACCAAGCCAGTTTATAAACATGGTGAATTTGTAGGTTTTTTATTTTTTAATTCAAAACATGAAAATGTGTTTGATAAACACGCATTACGCCAATTAGATGTGTTTGGTCATATGCTTTCTTTGATGATTTTTTCCGAATTATCGATGATAAAAACAATGACGGCAGCAATGAAGTCGTCGAATAGACTGACTAGTTTAAGAGACCCTGAAACGGGGGAGCACTTGGAGCGAATGTCTCGATATAGTCGGCTTATTGCTAGTGGCTTAGCCGATAAGTACCAACTTTCTGATGAATATATTGAGTGTATATTTATGTTTTCACCTCTTCATGATATTGGAAAAATTGGTATCCCTGACCAGATCTTAATGAAGCCTGGAAAGTTAGATGAGGAAGAAATGGCGCTGATGAAAACGCATTCAACATTAGGCCGTAAGATTGTTGATGAAATTATTGATGATTTTAATTTAAGCAAAATTCATAATATTGATATTGTCCGTCACATTGTTGAGTTTCACCATGAAACACTAGATGGCTCAGGCTATCCAAAAGGTCTAACAGGCGAACAAATTCCACTTGAAGCGAAGATAGTAGCGGTAGCGGATATTTTTGATGCATTGACGAGTCAAAGGCCATACAAAGAAGCGTGGTCAAATGAAAAGGCATTTGAGCTACTACGTGATTTGGCAGGTAAAAAGCTCGATCAGGATTGTGTTGATATTTTGCTGGCTAATACTGAAGCCATCCGGCGTATTCAACAACAGTTTAGCGATGCTGAAACAGAAGTTCTTGATTCTTAACTGATCAATGTGTGACTCGAAGATTTATTTCATAACATCATTTGCGATGGTCTGAGTTGACTTCATTGCTCTTTGAGACGTTTCTTTAATTGAGTCGATGGTTTCGCCTGCGACCTCAACCGTTTTATCACCGGCATCTTTTATCAACTTACTAGAGTCATCAATTAACTCTGATGTGTTATCAGTAATTGTACTCGCCACTTCATTGCTGGCTTCTATGGCCTTATTCATGACCTTTCTTGCTTCAACAGATATATCGTTTTTGAGCAAATGGCCAGCTTCAACTGTACTGTTTTTAATGTCATCAGCATGATCTTGAATAGACTTGTTTGTATGTGAATCAGTATTTTGTTCACAGGCTACAAGCACGAATAGTGATGCCACTAAAAAAGTGCTTAATGACGAGGTTTTCATTTTATTTCCTTGGTTTGTATTTCTGACGGTTCTAACCTTGGTTTAATAGGCTACGTAAATCAATGATTGCAGCATTTGCACGTGAAATATACGATCCCATCACGAGAGAATGATTAGCCATAATGCCAAAGCCACTACCATTTAATATTACTGGGCTCCAGACAGTTTCTTGGCTTGCTTCAAGTTCACGAATAATTTGACGTAAACTGACGAGTGCATTTTTCTTTTCCAGAATATCAGAGAAGTCATGTTCCACTGCTTTTAGTAGGTGAACCAAAGCCCATGCTGAGCCACGAGTTTCGTAGAAAACATCATCTATTTGACTCCAAGGAGTTTGGGTTAGTACTTCATCGGGAGTAGGTGTTGATTGATTTGCTGCTGAATCTCCTGCTAAGTCTGTATTAATACGGATTTGGCCGACACTCGCACTCAATCGCTGTGACAGGCTACCTAAACGCTTTTCAACAATAGCTAACCAATCCGCTAAATTGTCGGCACGTGCATAAAACTGGGCATCATTGTTAGAGGGATCACTAAGACGCGCTAAATAGGATTCTAATGCTGCTACACCTTTACGATATTCACGTTCAGTTGGAGGAAACATCCATGAATCATTGTTGAAATTAAACTGTGGTTCAGCAATTGATAGATCTGGGTCTTCTAATGACTGAGACTGCGAGCGGCTAATATCATTACGTAAGGCGCGAGAAAAATCTCGAATTTGTACTAAAACACCGAACTCCCAGTTTGGAATATTGTCCATCCATATCGATGGGGGCATGACGTCATTACTTAAATAGCCACCAGGTTTATCTAATAAGGAACTAGTTAAGGTAATTAGTGTTGCTGTTGAGGTATAGCCTGTTACTATTTGTTGTTGTCTGATAGCTGCCATTTCTGTTGCATTATCGCTCGGGTTGAAGTCGCTGGCGGTCTGATCCCACCACAACATCAAAATAAGTAATACCAGCACAGTAATGGTAATTAATAGAGTGATAAATTTAACTGTTTTACTGCGAGCATTGGGATCATTAAATGTATCTATGATTGTCCATACAAAGTCTCGTCCGCGTTCAAATAAGTTTGAAAGTGCCATGTTGAATTTATCAAGTCCTGAGCTGTAATTTGAATAATTAACAAACAGATTATTCCCTTAACAGGGCAATGGCAATAGAAAATAAGTCAATTAGAATAAAACAAACTTGACTTGTTGTTGCTATGCCCAGAATAATGGCCGGTTATAAAAAAAAATATTGAGAGAGAGGACGATTTTTTGTCATGACATTAAGAATCGAGATCGACAATTTAGCCAAGCATTTTGGCGAAATAAAAGCTGTAGATGGTGTGTCATTTTCAGTGAATAAGGGAGAGGTGTTAGGTTTCCTCGGGCCAAATGGTGCGGGTAAATCGACTACCATGAAAATGGTAACAGGCTTTCTAACCCCGACTAGCGGAACAGTAAGAGTCTGCGGTCACGATGTTTTAGAAGATCCTATTTCGGTGAAAGCAAACTTAGGTTATCTTCCTGAAGGCGCGCCTGCTTACGCTGATATGACTCCTGATGGCTTTTTAAGGTTTATTGCTGATGTTCGAGGTTTATCTGGTGCTGCGAAACAATATGCTGTTGAACATGCCGCCGAAAGAGCACAAATTAAACATGTAATGTTTCAGCCGATTGAAACATTATCTAAAGGTTATAAACGCCGAGTAGGTTTAGCCCAAGCGATTTTGCACAATCCTCCTGTTTTAATTTTAGATGAGCCTACTGATGGTTTAGATCCGAACCAAAAACATGAAGTGCGTACGCTTATTAATGAAATGTCTCACGATAAAGCAATTATTATTTCTACCCATATCTTGGAAGAGGTACATGCTTTATGCCATCGCAATGTATTGATTGCTAATGGTAAGCTGAAATTTGATGGTACGCCGAATGAGCTTGAAGCAATGTCTCGTTATCATAATGCGGTGTGTGTGGCAGTTGCGAACGTCGACAATGATAAAGTTTTATCTTTCCTTAAAAGCTTAGCCTATATAGCTTCGGTCGAAGAGTTGTCAGGAACTAGAGGCTTCAGAGTTTATCCTCAACAAGGTAAACAAATTACCGCAGAACTTTCACAATCTATTCGTGACAACAATTGGGACATCAGTTCTCTTCATGCTGAAAATGGTCGTTTAGATGAAGTATTCAGAACCATCACAATGGGTAGCAACAAATGAACATGAGTAATATTTGGTTTATTATGAAGCGTGAGTTGAGTGGCTATTTTGCTACGCCAGTCGCTTATGTTTTTATTATTAGTTTTTTATTATTAACAGGGTTTTCAACATTTTTTGTTGGTAATTTCTTTGAGCGTGGAGAAGCTGATTTATATCCTTTCTTCTCTATTCACCCATGGATTTATGTATTGTTGATTCCTGCTATTTCTATGCGATTATGGTCTGAGGAGCGTAAAAGCGGATCAATAGAACTGTTGATGACTCTCCCTGTTTCTGTGTTTGAAGCGGTATTGGGTAAATTCTTTGCTGCCTGGTTATTTACTGGTCTGGCATTATTTTTAAACTTTCCTTTATGGATCACGGTTAACTATCTTGGTTCTCCAGATAACGGTGTCATCATTACTGGCTTTTTAGGTAGTTTTTTAATGGCTGGTGGCTTTTTAGCTATTGGTGCCTGCGTTTCTGCAACAACAAAAAATCAAGTTATTGCGTTTGTATTGAGCTTAATTGTGAGTTTGATTTTTGTGTTGAGTGGCTACGGCATTGTATTAGACTTTTTTAGTAGTTGGGCACCAAAAGTACTGGTTGATGCAATTAGTTCTTTTAGTTTCTTAACTCACTTTGATGCGATTTCTAAAGGTGTGATTGATTTGCGTGATATGTTCTATTTCGCATCTGTCATTTTTGTATGGCTATTTGCGAATGCCATTGTTGTTAATGCACGCAAAGCCGACTAGGAGTTTTTGACAGATGAATAAGCAATTATTATCGACAACTGGCTTAGTTTTAGCGGTTATCTTATTTTTATCATTCAATATTGTCACTAATGACAATATGAAATCAGCGCGAGTTGATTTAACGGAAGATAAGCTTTACACCTTATCAGACGGTACTCTCAATATTCTTGAATCATTAAACGAGCCGCTCACTCTGCGTTTCTATTATTCAGAATTAGCGGGCCAAGATTTACCCAGTATCAAATCGTATGCTCAACGCGTTCAAGAGTTATTAGAGGAATATCAACGAGCTTCAAACGGTATGATTCGTTTGATTGTTATTAACCCAACGCGTTTTTCTGATAACGAACAGCGTGCTAAGCAATACGGTTTACAAGGTGTGCCTCTTGAAGGTGGTACGGATCCTTTATTCTTCGGTTTGGCTGGCGGTAATTTACTTGATGGAAGGGAAACGATTTCATTTTTCCAACCAGAAAAAGAAGATGTACTGGAATATGACATTACTAAACTGATTTACAAACTTTCTAGTGTAGAAAGAAAGTCAGTAGCAGTAATGAGTTCACTTGAAGTAGATGGTAAGCAATATGACCATGCTAAAGGTGAAGCCCCTGCAGATGGCGATGCCAAGCCTTGGGCTGTGATGGCTGAGCTTCGCCAACTATTTAATGTGTCAGTATTACCTCTTAATGTGAAACGAATTCCATCTAGTATTGATGTACTTATGGTCATTCACCCTAAAGAGTTCTCAGATAGCGCTCTATATGCGATTGAGCAATATGTCTTGCGTGGTGGTAAATTAATTACCTTTGTTGACCCTTATTCTGAAAGTGATATTCCAGAAAAGGATCCTGATAATCCAATGTCAGCTATGTTGAAATCTCGTAGCTCAAATATGCCTACGTTATTTAGAGCATGGGGCTTTGAGCGTCATGGTGCTGATGTGGTTGCTGATCGTAAAACTGCAATCAAAGTAGATTTTGGTGCCCGTACTAATAATCAGCCTATTGATTATGTATTGTGGCAATCGATTCCAGATGATCAGTTGAATAAAGAACAGATGATCACGCAACAATTGAAGAAAGTTGAGATGGCAACTGTAGGTCGGTTTGTCACATTAGACAATGCGAACACAACGGTAACACCTCTGATTTCTTCAAGTAATGAAGCAATGCTGGTCGATAAGCGTGTTGTACAGTTCCGTAATGATCCGATGGCATTATTGACTAAGTATCAACCAGGAACATTAAGCTATGATCTCGCTGTAAGAGTTAATGGTAAAGTAAAATCAGTATTCCCTGATGGCGTAGCTGATGATAGTGGCCAGAAGAGAAAAATATCTGGTCACCTCAATGAATCGAAGCAAGATATTGACGTGATTGCGATTGCAGATGTCGATATGCTGCAAGATCGTTTTTGGGTGCAATTGCAAGAGTTCTATGGTGAGACAATCGCTTATAGCACATCAAACAATATTGATTTCTTGATTAACTCGATTGATCAGATGTCTGGTGCTAATGGTTTAATTGGTGTGCGCTCTAGAGCAGGTTTTTCACGTCCATTTGATCGTGTTTTAGATCTTCAACGAGATGCTGAAAAGCGTTATAGAACTAAAGAACGTGAATTACAAAAAATCTTAAAAGAAACCGAACAGCGTATTGCAAGAATGCAAGTTGAGCGTAGTGGTAGTGATGATCATATTTTAAGTCCTGAGCAGCAGCAAGAAATTGCTGAGTTGCAAACGATGAAGAATAAAACCGAACAACAGTTACGTGAGGTACAAGGTAATCTACGTCAAGATATTGATAAGTTAGATACGCAGCTGAAATTCTTCAATATAGGCTTGGTACCACTTTTAGTGGCATTGGTAGCTATTATTACTGGTTGGTTACGAGTTCGTAAACGTACCCATGGCCGTAAGCTATAACATTGAACACTACTCAAAATAGGTTGTAAAAAAATGAAAAAATTAAATAGCCTGACTATTTTATTTATCGTTACTGCGGTGATGGTGGTATTGATGTTGATTACTATTCAGCGTCCGAGTCAGAGTAATGACGATGAAGGTTTATTATTCCCTGATTTATATAGTCAGTTGAGTGATATTAATAAGATTAAAGTGAGTAGTAACCAAGAAGAATTCACTATTGTTCGTGACGGTGAAGATTGGTATGTACAGGAACGTTGGAACTATCCTGCTGACTTTAACTTAGCAAAACGTACATTAATTGATCTTGCTGATGCTAAGATTCTTGAGACTAAAACCGATAAGCCTGAACAGTATGGTGTGCTAGGTGTTGATGGCATGGAGGAGGGGGGAGAAACGGTTCACTTAACTCTCTTAAATGATGATGATACTGTTGCGGGCTTACTCTTAGGGCGTGAGCGTGAGCTAGGCCAAACAGGAGGCCCACGTCAATTTTATGTGCGACGTGCAGGTGAAGAGCGTAGTTGGTTGGCTGAAGGCTATTTGAATATTAATCCGTTGATGCTGAACTGGGTGAATAGTGAAGTGATTACGGTTGCTCGTGAACGAATCGCTCAGGTTAATATTATTCAGCCCAATGGTACAACTGCTACTCTTATTAATTTAGGACAGAAAGATAAGTTTGGTACGCCTGAATCACGTGACAAGACAGTGTTTAAATATGCTCAATTAGGCTACGACATTGCTGGAACATTGTTTCAATTACGTATGGAAGATGTGCAACCATTAAGTGGTTTCTCTCGCGGTAAGGCAGAAATTGTTACTGCTGAATTTATTACTTTTGATGGCCTGAAAGTTGTGACAGAAACTTCTTTTGATATCGAGAGCGGCTTATACTTTACGACCTTTAAAGCAGAATTTACTCCAGAAAATATCTCTAATGCACCAAAAGATATTGCAGCACTAAACGTTTTAAAAGATGAGCAACAAGTAAAACAAGAAGTTGCCGACTTAAATAGGCGGCTGTCTAATTGGGTATATCGTTTTGGAGGATTTGTAGGTACTAACTTAATGCGTGCAAAAGCTGATATGGTTACTGAAGCAGATAAAGTGATACCTATGCCTGCTGATGTTACTGGCGGGTTCGGCTCATAATCAGAACGATAAAACCTTTAAGTTAAGAAAGGCTCCTTTAGGAGCCTTTCTTTTTTATTCGTTGGAAAGTTGCTCTTGTTGCCATTGCGTCACAAACTCTTGAACCGTATTCGCAAGTTCGTCAGGTGAAAATTTGGCAATGAATTTATCTGCACCTACCTTTTTAGACATATTAGTATTGAAAGTGCCACTCATAGATGAATGCAGTAATACCTTGATATCAGCGATTCTAGGGTCCTTACGAACCTCTGAGGTCAATGTGTAGCCATCCATTTCAGGCATTTCGATATCAGATACTAATAAGGCAATGTGCTTAGTTACATCAATACCTTCATCAGCCCATGCTTTTAATTGATCTAGTGCTTCTTTACCATTACGAGTAATAGTTGTGTCAATACCTATTTGTGCCATTGCTCGTTTAACCTGATTTCTAGCAACACTGGAATCATCGGCGACTAAAATATGGGGTCTTACTGCTGCATTTTGTGATGAGAAATTGTCGACCAAGTCACTTGATACGACTTCATCTGAGCCGATGACTTCTACCATTACTTTTTCAACATCAATTATTTCAACCAATTCATTATCGATATTGGTGATTGCAGTCATATACGTGTTGGTTCCAGCCACCTTAGGGGGCGGCAATATATCAGTCCAGGTTGTATTAACAATACGTTCAATACTTGAAACCAAAAAACCTTGGATTGAGCGGTTATATTCGGTAATGATGACAAAGCTCTGACTGAGGTCTTCGACGGGTTTTCCACCAATACCCATTGATAAATCAAAAATACTAATCGCAGAACCACGAATATGGGCGGAGCCTCTAACAACTGGATGTGAATGAGGTAAACGGGTCAGCTTAGGGCATGGAATTGCTTCTTTTACTTTAAATACATTAATGCCGTAGCGTTGTTTACCATCTAAGGTAAACAAGAGTAATTCTAATCGATTTTGACCTACAAGTTGGGTTCGTTGATCGACACCATCAATCATACTGGCCATGTTGAAACTCTCCGTTACTTTAGTGAATAAATTATCGGTTATTTATTCGTGATCTTTAGCAAAGAATTGGATACATAATTTTTGGCTTGGTTATTGCTTTTAACTAATTAAATAATGTTTAATGACATAAAAATGACACGGTTAGGAGTCATGAAATGAATACTAGTTGGAAGCAAAAATTAAGTCTGCTTGTAGCTTTATTCTTCGGGATAAATGCTTATGCAGACACTGTACATCCTATTAATGCGATCGAGCAAGCAGCCTATGAATTTTCTTTGGCTAAAGCTCAGGAAAACTTTGATAACCCGCAAGTTGTTACAGGAAAATTAGATAGTCGGTTACGTTTAAAGTCATGTGACGGTGGTTTAACGGTATTTAGCAAAAGCGAATCCGTTTGGATAGGTAAAAAAACGGTGGGAGTGCAATGTAATGGGCCTGTTGCATGGACTGTCTATGTGCCAGTGCAAATAAAAGTATTTAAGCCTGTTTATGTGGCTGCACGAGCATTAGAAGCTAATAAAATAATCGCTCCGATTGATTTAAAGTTACAGCAGTGGGATGTAGGAAGTTTAAATCAGGGCTACGTGAAAGATCGTAAGCTGATTATTGGCCAACAATTAAAGTATCCAGTGGCATTAGGTTCAGTCATAAAATCTACACATTTACGCCCGCAAAAAATAGTTCGTCGAGGTGAATTTATTACCTTGGTGGCAATTGCTGGCTCAATGGAAGTAAGAATGAATGGTACTGCTTTATCTGATGCGACCTTAGGTCAACGAATTAAGGTGAAAAACTCATCATCGAAACGCGTTGTTGAAGGAATTGTTGATGCGCCAGGCATCGTTATGGTCCAGTTATGATTGTGAGACAATTTTTTAATAAAAAAATCTGATGTTTTTACTCAAGTTATGAAAAATCTTGTCGATAAGATGATCGTAAATAAATTAAAGGGACATAATTATGTCAGAAATTAATATTAAGGCGACGGGACTAGCTGGGCTTACAACGCCTAAGCAAGCTAATGCTACTACGCAAAACCAAGAGTCGAAAACGACTGGAGTACAAACTGGCGTTGTAACGGATAAGGTTAGCTTAACTGATACTGCCAACCAACTTCAGTCTGTACAACAAACAGTAGCGGATGCTTCTGCTGTAAATAAGGAACGGGTCAACGAGTTACGGGCAGCCATTGCTGATGGCTCTTACAGTGTTGACGCCACAGAGTTAGCTAAAAATATGATTAATTTTGAAGATCAGCTTCGTTAAGGAAATTTAAAATGGCTATGACTTCTCTACAACAACTTCGTAGTATTTTATTAGCAGAGCGTGATACCGCTTCTGCATTATTAGCGCTACTGAAAAGTGAACGTGAACCGTTAACGAGTTCAGATTCCGAAGTCATGACTAAAATTTCTGCTCAAAAACAGCCGCTATTGGTTCAATTAGAGCAATTAGCTCGTCAACGAGTAGTCGTTTTAAATTCTGAAGGTTTTTCAGCTGATAAGGATGGGCTTGAGGCCTTTATAGAAAACCAAACTGAACCAGCCGCCAATGAGTTAAAGGTGATTTTAAAATCTCTTAAATTAGCTGCTAAGGGCTGTAAAGAAAATAATCAAATCAACGGCAGTATAGTTAATGTAAATCGTCAGTACCTTCAAAAAGCAATGAGTATTCTTCGTGGAAGGGATGTTAACTCAACAGCTTATGGCCCAGGTGGTGAATACACTGATCAAGTCGTGAGACAACCTTTACTCGGCCGCGTTTAACATTCCTCCAAGATCGAGTTCGTAGCAACATAACCAGCGGCCTAGTGACTTTCTCGTCACATCTTTGATGCCAATCAAAATATTCAACAGCCATAGAGGAGCCTTGCTCACTATGAACTGCAAGTTGCCCGAAATCTAATAAATAGTGAAATAAAGTGTCTATGATTCGATGAATTATAGTTTTTAGTAGATTTTGATGTGATGGCTACTTTTTATCATAGTGAATTAAAATAGGTTTTAGCTTTAAGAGATTTAATGGATAATGAATTTATCCGTCATAATTTGAATTATGTGTAATTAGGAAGCTGGTCATGAAATCTATTTCCTTAAGCCTAGTCCTCGTATGTTTGAGTGTGCTTTTATCCGCGTGTGATAATGATGTCCATAATCACTCTAAAAATATAACAGGAAAGCAATTATTTGAATTACATTGTGCTAGCTGCCACAACTCTGACGGTAATGGACAGTTTTTGCTTGGTGTTCCTTCAAATCGAGATACAACCTTAATTAATAGTTATATTCGCGACAAAATGTTGCATGGTTCTGGTACTGATTCAAGTATGCCGATATTTGCCGCTATGCCCGAAAAAGAAGCAATAAAAATAGTTCAATATTTACGAAAGTTAGCTAAGTAGCACTGCTCTTATTTAGTAAAGTTTCAAATTCTTCAATTGGAATTGGTTTACTGAATAAGTAACCTTGAAAGTGTTTGCAGCCTTCTTGTAATAGAGCTTGCTTCTGTTCGATAGTTTCAACGCCTTCTGCAATGACACCAAAACCTAAACTATGTGCCATGGCTATAATAGTTTGAACAATCACTCGATCGCTCACATCAGTAACTAGGTCTCGAACAAACGATTGATCGATCTTAAGTTGATTGAGTGGTAGTCGTTTCAGATATTGTAGCGATGAATAGCCTGTACCAAAATCATCTAAAGAAAATTGAATGCCTAGTTTAGCGATATGATTCATCTTATTGATAATTTCATCGTTATTGTTGAGAAGCAGGCTTTCTGTTAATTCAAGTTTGAGCTTTTCTGGGCGAATATTATATGAATTAATAAGCATTTCCAGTTCAGGTAAAAACTCTTTTTGATGAAATTGTTGGGCACACACATTGACTGATAGCACCAAGTTTTTGGTTTGTTCACTTTTTTCCCACTCTTGAATTTGCTTACAGGCCGTGGCTAAAACCCATTTACCAATCGGTATGATTAGCTCTGTTTCTTCCGCGATAGAAATAAAGTGGAAAGGGGAAAGAACGCCTCGTTTTGGATGGATCCACCGGATTAAAGCTTCGGCACCAATTACCGATTCATTTTCATCGATTTGTATTTGGTAAAACAAGCTAAATTGTTGAAAATCAATGGCTTGCTCTAACTCTTTCTCTAATGCTACACGAGATGTAATTGTTGTCTGCATATCCTCTGAAAAGATACGAAATGCATTCCTTCCGCTATCTTTAGCTTGATACATTGCAATATCTGCTTGCTTTAACAGTTCATCGACAGTTGTTTTTTGCTTATGGAAGAGCGTTGTGCCAATACTTGCACTACTATTATATTCATGATTTCTCAATCGATATGTTTGATTGAGGGCGGTCACCAATTTGTGGGCCGTTTTCTCTGCATAGCATGCCGCTTGTTCACGATCATCGCCCAGATTCTCAAGTAAAACAACGAATTCATCTCCCCCAAATCGGGCTATAGTATCTTCTCTTCGTAGATTTGAGGATATACGAGCTGCTACTTGTTGGAGTAGGACATCCCCTATAACGTGTCCTAATGTGTCATTTAGTGTTTTGAAATAATCAAGATCAATAAATAATATTGCACAGTAATTATCGCTTCGAACATTGCTTGTTATAGAGTGGTTTAAACGATCGATTAAAAGTCTACGGTTAGGGAGTTGTGTTAATGGATCATAAAAAGCCAGGTTTTCAATCTCTTTTATTGCGGCTAATTCAGACTGTTTACGCTCCGTTATGTCATAAAATGTGATGGGATCATCCGTAGTAGTGCTTGCTGACAAGCTAACTAAGACCGTCTTTATTTCTCCATTTTTACAGTGAAAGTTAACTTCTAAAGGCATTAATGAATCTTTAGATGACTTGAACTCATTGAAGTACTTATTCCATTGAACTTTAATTTGATCACGGTAGGTCTCATCAGGATAAGCGTTTAACCACCAATCTTCATCCGTTCTTAAGTCAGCAAGTGTGTAGCCAAACAGTCGAGTAAAGGCTGAGTTTATGAAAACTACCTGCCTATGCTTATTATTCAACACGTAGGGTATCGGAGTGTCCTCAAGATACTGTTTAAACTTGAGATTAGTGAGTGCTGAGTTCATCAGTGTTTTGATAAATGTAAACAATAATATGAACAGTACTGTTGCTGATAGCAATAGGTAGGAACGTGTCAGCCAAATGTCATCAGGCGCGGCTGTCCAGTCTCCTACGGGCCTTGCTGCTATTACCCAAGACCCATTGGGTAGAGCTATAGTGCTTTTAATATGGCGACTTTGGAATAAAGAGGGATCGCCAAAAAACACATCGCCATCAATGCCCAAACCGTCTTTTCCTCGAATGCTGATTTCAATTGATAAGTTGGGATTCAATAACCCACTTTGTTCGAAAAAAAGATCAGCATCAATGACGGCAGAAATGATTCCCCAAAAATATTCATTCCCAGAGCTATCGTCAATGAATACTGGAATTCTAGATATTAACCCTGCTCCTCCTTGAACTAATTTAATAGGACCTGCCAACGATAAGGTCTGTGAGTTTTTTGCTCTAAGTACAGACTTTAGTTGCTCTGGTTTAGTTCTATAATCCAAGCCCACTGCTAATTCATTACCTTTGATAGGGTACATATATCGAATAACAAGGTCGGGTGCCGCAGCAATATTTCGTAACTGCGTGTTATTAACCAATACTTGTTTGGCTGCAGAGGAAAATTGCTGCTGAGACAAGGTTGGGTTGATTGCAAAAATGGAGGGGAGCCCTTTGACCACCTGAATATTATTATAAAGGTTTAGTAATAGTTTATTGTGGATCTCGTAGAGGCTATGAGTAGTTTCTTCATGAGAAGAAGCTATATGTGCATCTCTGATAAGTTTGTCTGCATAAAGCCCGCCGCCGAGTAGAGATAGTACAAGGATGGTGATTAGCAGATAGAATTTAATTTTGGTATTAGTCATTTAATCGTCATTATACAGATTAATAACCTTATAATTACCGAGACTATTCAAATGCCTAGCCCATAGTTGTCGATGAGTACTGGTATTAATGAGCGGTAGTGCTTTTTCTGCATACTGTTTAATTGCTTTATGGAGTATATATCGACTCATAATCAAGCTATGAGTCATTGCATGGCCTGAAATAACTCATTAACTAAATGACTAAGAAAGTAATGGACTCCAGATAAGCCAGTAAATATATACAATGAAAATGAAATGACTTAGAAAGTTCCTCAGCATTTAAAAGTAGGTTTTATTGACAATTAGTTAGCTGGCTAACTATAATTGACAGCATGCTGCAATTACAAGATTTACCAGATACTAAAATACTCAATAAATTCGCACATCGTTACCCCGATGCGAATATTGAGCACGTCCTGCACTTTTTAACATTATTACGAGTTGGCTCTGATTTATCAGATGTCCTTGATCGTTTTTTGACGGGCTATGGTTTATTACAAGGTCGCTGGTGGGTATTAATTCTTTTAATGCGTGAACAAGACTTGATGTCGACACCATCATCATTGGCTGAAAAAGCGGGTGTTTCACGAGCAACGATGACGGGACTTATTGATGGTTTGGATAAAGAAGGTCTGATCATGAGAGTTACTGATGTGAATGATAGGCGTAAGTTACAGATAAAACTTACCTCAACTGGACAAGCGAAGTTGGATGAAGTTATGCCAGAGTATTACAGACGAGTGAGTGAGTTAATGTCAGTTTTATCATCAGAACAAAGTGAATCATTAATTTCATCACTGACAAAATTACAAAATAACAGCGACGTATTTAAATAGTTTTAACTTATTAGTTAGCTAGCTAATTAGTTTGCGTCAATTCAGGTAACCGAGGAGAAAAAATGAAAAAATTATTATCAACACTAACGCTATGTAGCTGCATTGTAGGTGGTTCAGTAGGCTCTGCTATGGCAGGTGATACTAGTCCTGAAACAATATTACAAACGGTTAATGCTAACTGGAATGCTACTTTTAATAGTGGTGATAGTGCTAAGTTAGCAACGCTTTATACTGAAAATGCGACTCTTTCCCCTGGTAATGGTGAAATCCTGCTTGGGCAAGATAAAATTGGCGAACTGTTCAAAAGTTTTATCGATAATGGTGTTCATAACCATACTATAGAAACGGTTGAAGCGTATCGAGATAACGGTCAGATAGTGCAGCTTGGAAAGTGGAGAGCGGAAGGTGTTAATGATAAGCAAGAAGCGATCAGCTTTGGAGGTGTACTTATGACAGTTATTCAACAGAATGCTGAAGGTGCTTGGTTAACGCAGTCACATGTATGGAATATGGGTAATTAATTAGAACTGGCAGGCTTCTTCTTATGAAGGAGTGTTAGTTAGTCTATCAAATTGAAAGCCGTAGTGATTGAGTTCATTACGGCTTTCTATTTGATGGTTCTCTTCAGCCTAGCAGAGTGCACAATTTAACCTCGAAACAGGTGGAGTGAAGCCAACATTAACAAATAGGCGATGATAGTTAGAGCTATTGATATACCTAGACTGAGATAAAAGTTGAATTCGTGTTTAAGAAGTATCGGTAGGGTGAGAAACAATACAAGTGAAGGCAGAACTAACCATACAATGTTAGAGGCTAATGCAATGACTTTGGTTGTATCACCACTCTCGTGATACAACCAAATCATAGCAATAATGGATACCATGGGTACTGAAGCTAAAATCGCGCCCATCATGGAGCTCCGTTTTGCAACTTCAGAAATAGCAACGATGAGCACTGCACTCAGAGCTATTTTACTTATGTAGTACCACATACCGAGTTCCTTTTATTTTCTGCGCTTATCACTTCTGCGATGGAACAGCAGATATAGGGCTGGCAATACGACTAGTGTCAGCAGCGTTGATGATACGATCCCTCCGACAACTACTGTTGCTAGAGGTCTCTGCACTTCTGCACCTGTGCCTGAGTTCATCGCCATGGGTATAAAGCCGAGACTGGCAACGAGTGCGGTCATTAATACTGGACGTAGGCGCTGCATCGCTCCGTTTCTAACAGCAATCAGTAGTGTGCCACCTTCATCTCGCAACTGCTTGATAAACGATAGCATTACAATGCCATTCAGGACGGCGATACCTGATAAGGCTATAAAGCCGACAGCCGCTGAAATTGACAAGGGCATATCCCTAACTGTGAGCGACAATATGCCACCCGTCAGAGCTAATGGAATTCCGGTGAAAACCAGTAATGCATCCTTGATGGATTTAAAGGCGCTGATCAATAAGCCCAGAATCACCAGCAAGGTGATTGGTACAACAATGGATAGTCGTTGGGTGGCTGACTGAAGTTGCTCAAATGTACCACCGTAGTCGACCCAGTAACCCGCAGGTATATCAAGTTGCTGGTTGATAGTGTTTTGAAGATCGGTGATAAATGAACCGAGATCACGATCGACAACATTAGCGGAAACTAATACATGTCGTTTACCACTTTCACGATTGATTTGGTTAGGGCCGATATAAGTTTTGATGTTAGCAATCTCACCTAATGGTACGTAGGAAAGATCAGGATCCTCACTATTTGTTAGTGCTACCGGGAGTTTAGAAAGGTAATCAATGTTCTGTCGTTTATCATCAGTCAGTCTGACAACCAGTTTAAAACGACGATCACCTTCATAAATGAGCCCAACGTCCTGTCCTCCGATGGCCGTTTTTACGGTCTGCTGCATATCACTGACATTCAGTCCCAGAAGAGCAAGGTGGAAGCGATCAGGCTCAATTGATAGCATGGGAAGACCCGTTATTTCCTCCATACGGACATCAGCAGAACCCTCAATAGAAGAAATCAGGTCAATGGCCGATCTGCCCACCATATTGAGTTGCTCCAAATCGTCACCGTAAATTTTTACAGCAACATCAGCTCGAACACCTGCAATCAGTTCATTGAAACGCATCTCAATAGGTTGAGTGAACTCGTACTTATTACCGGGAACCACTTCTACTGCTTGACGAAGCTCTGCAAGAAACTCAGTTTTAGTTTGAGTGGGATCGGCCCAATCTGAACGTGGTTTGATGATTAAAAAGGTATCTGCCACACTCGGTGGCATTGGGTCTGTTGCGATGTCTGGTGTGCCGATTTTGGCGAAGACTCGTTCTACTTGATCAAACTCTCGAATTACTGATTCCAGTTGGTTTTGCATACCTACAGCTTGCTCAAGACCCGTACCACTAATACGGAGGGCATGAAGTGCGACATCACCTTCATCTAGTTTGGGTAGAAACTCTGTGCCCATACGTGTTGATAGGCTTGCTACCCACACCACAAAAAGCAGTGCAGCGAGGCTCACTATTAATGGCATTTTCATAGTAAAGCTGAGAAACGGGCTGTAAATCATTCTGGCGCCACGCATCAGCAGGTTTTCTTTGTGTTGGATGTTACCGCTCACAAAAATGGCGATAGCAGCTGGGACAAATGTGACGGCTAGTATAAGGGCGCCTGTCAATGCAGCAATGACTGTAAAGGCCATAGGCTCGAACATCTTAGCTTCTACACCGCCAAGGGCGAACAGTGGGAGATAAACCAACATGATGATGAGTACCCCGAACACTGCGGGATTAAAAACTTCTCGAGTACTGTCTGTAACTTCCACTAGACGTTCTTGAAGAGTGAGTAAGCGGCCCAGACGCTGTTGTGCGAGTCCAAGTCGACGCAAAGCATTTTCAACCACGATGACAGCGCCATCGACAATCAGTCCAAAATCTATCGCACCCAGACTCATTAGGTTGCCAGAGACACGGTTGCTAACCATGCCAGTAATTGCAAATAGCATACTTAAGGGAATGATAAGTGCCGTAATGAATGCTGCACGGAAATTACCCAGCAAGGCAAACAGTACGACGATGACTAAAATCGCACCTTCTAGCAGGTTTTTTTGCACCGTAGCGATGGTGTCTTCAACCAGTTTAGTGCGAGTGTATACTGCTTCAGCTTTGATGCCTTCTGGCAGGCTACGGTTAATCACCGTCAATTTTTCTGCTACCGCCTTAGAAACGATACGACTGTTTTCACCCATCAACATCAATGCCGTGCCGAGCACGGTTTCTTTACCATTGTGAGTGGCTGCACCAGTACGTAATTGCTTGCCTAGGAATACCTTTGCAATGTCAGCGATAGTGATAGGCATGTCATCACGTTTAGCGACAACGACATTTTCGATGTCTTCCAGTGTTTGTAGCTGCCCCGGTGAGCGGACGAGCCACTGCTCACCATTGGGTTCGATATAGCCAGCACCTATATTTTGATTATTGTTTTGCAGTGCTTCGGCTACATCTGCCAGTGTGAGCTTGTAGGCAATCAATTTAGCAGGATCGGGTGCTACTTGATATTCACGTTCAAAACCACCGACACTGTTGATTTCTGTCACTCCTGGCACTTTGACCAGCTGCGGACGTATGATCCAGTCTTGAATGGTTCTCAGGTCTTCTGCTGTATAGGGTTTGCCATTTTCATTGACAGCACCTTCTTCAGCACTAATGGCATAGGTGAATATTTCCCCTAGTCCACTTGCTACCGGTCCGAGTTGTGGTTCTATACCCTGCGGCAATTCAGACCGAATGGATAACAAACGTTCGCTGATTTGCTGACGGGCAAGGTAAATATCTTTGTCATCTTCAAATACTACCGTCACTTGAGATAAGCCATAACGTGAAATGGAACGTGTATATTTCAACTCAGGCAAACCGGCCATTGCCGTTTCAACTAAATAGGTGACACGCTGTTCAGATTCGAGCGGTGAATAGCCTGCTAGTTCAGTGTTGATCTGTATCTGTTTATTGGTAATGTCAGGTACGGCATCAATGGGTAGTTTGTAGATGTTATAAATACCAAGCCCTGTGATAAGTAGAGTCAAGAAAATCACCAACCAGCGCTGGTTTATCGCAAAGCGAATAATAGAATCAATCATTGTCCGCTCCTAATGGTTGTGGCTGGCGCCATCTTTTAAAATTTCTGCCTTGAGGAGATAACTATTGTGGGTGACATAGTCGGAGCCTTGCTTAAGTCCACTTTTAACTTCGACATAATCTTGATCCTGACGACCAAGATCGACCATCCTGACTTCGAAGACATTACCAAAACGAGCAAATACAACAGGCATGTTACGGAACGTTTGTAAGGCTGATCGCTTCACAGCTAGAGCTACTTCGACACGATCAATGACGACCTTTGCCATCACATGCATGCCAGGACGCCAATCGCCATTAGGATTAGCGATAGTTGCTCTAGCTCGAGCAATATGACCGCCAGTCATTTGTGGGGATAGATAATCCAGCTTACTTTCGACAGAATGTTCATCATGTAAATCACTAATGATGACGGGCATACCTTTGGAGATTATTTCAATGTCTTGAGGAAACATCGACATTTCGACCCAGACGCTAGATAAGTCACTGACCTCAATTAAGGTTCCCATATCAGTGTGATCGCCACGTTTGACCGGACGAAGGGTGATTTCACCTGAAGCAGGGCTTGTTACAGTATAAGTCTGTAAGTTTTGTTGATTAAGAACGGTGAGCAGGCGCTGCCCTTTCTTGACTTTGTCACCAGTTTCGACATCAACCGACTGAACAATACCAGCGTATGGTGCATGAACATGGAATACCATGTCTTCTGATTTACTGATAATGCCATAGACCATATTGGTGACAGTGAGCGTTTTAGGGCCGGCAGTTTCAGTTTTTATCTCAGACAGTTCGATTAATCGAGGTGGAATCTCTGTGCGGCCTTCGTAGCTTTCAAAGTGCCAATGATAGTCACCGCCTTTGTAACTTGCATTGACCTCTACGTCGAATGAATGTGGTTCTACAATCACAGTATCACCCAACAAATAATCTGCTTCCGCATTGAAATCGATGAGATCTTGTTGTCCTCCTGTGCGGTTGAGGCTAACAGTCATTGTGATTTCATCAGGTTTGAGAGCAGATCCATCTTTTAAATAGGGGTAAATGCGTAACTCAGGTGGTATGCCTGACTCAAAAATTGTGAATTCTAGGTTTAATTCATCGCTTTCTAGCAATTTACCACCACGTGGGCCTTCTGGCGTTGCTTCGTGCGCCGTATCGTCATGACCATGGTCTCCAGCGGCAAATAATGGCATGTGAAATAGCAATGCCAAAACAAATAAGTATGATTTCATGATTTATTCCTTGTTCGCAGCTTGAAGCGTTAGATCATGTCCGCTCAGGCGCTCTAATTCTAGATATTGGAGGTGGATAGCGTGTTGGGCTTCGATGCGTTTCCGTTCAATATTAAATAGTTCATCTTGGGCATCAACCCATTGTAAAACGCTATATAGACCGATTTGATAGCCTTGCTTTACCTCGTCGAGTAAGGAATATGCTACTGGTTGTAAATCAGAACCAATGAGCTGAAGTTGCTTGAGGTTATTCAACATAGCTGAATGGATCCGTTGCAGCGACGTCTCAAGGCGTATTTTCATCATATCCTGATGAGCAAGGCTTTTCTCATACAAGGCCCGCGCTGTGGCAATGTTGCCTTGATTGCTATTTTGCCATTGTAACGGCATGGAAATATTGAACACGAAGGCATTGTCATTATTGGCTTCTAAACGCCTAATCCCAGCACCAACTGTGATGTTAGCTTGCCCCTCGGCGTGTGCCAAAGCTAGTTGGGTTTCATTAGTACGGGCTTGTGTAACAGAAAGTAAATAATCAGGTGCTGATTGAACGGCTTGACTGAGGCTTTCCAGAGTTGGCGCAGAAGGTATTTGACTTAAGTCACCTACGACCTCGGTGAAATCAGCGCTTTCAGCCCAGTTAGCGGCTAGTACATTCAATGAATGTGCATGCTGGGCCTTCAGTGCAGAGTGTTTGGCCTGTGATTTAGCTAACCTCAGTTGCATGCGCATGACATCTGCCTTGCTTACTACACCGGCATTGGCACGCCGTTCGATTACTTTTAGCGCTGCCTGTTCTGTTTTAATTCGCTGACTATTCCAAGTCATCAAATGTTGAAGACGAAGTGTTTGATAGTAATCACGCAGCAAGCTAGCAATGATATCCAGTCTTTTGACTTCATACTCTTGCTGTATAGCCAGAGTTTTACGGTCAACAAGGTCGATACGTTTTTCCCGCTTTTGACCCAACTCAATGACCTGACTTAATGATAAGGTCAATTCATGCCCAGCTAGAAAACGACTGTCGCCAGTGCCAAATATATTTTCCACATCGACGTGCAATGTTGGATTGAGTTTGAGTCCTGCCTGAATGGCTTGGCCTTCAAGTGCACGAACATGATAAGGGTAGAGCTGTAACTCTGGGTTTGCTTCGAGTGTGCGAGTGACTGTCGTTGATAATTCAATGGCAAAAGTGAGGCCTGATTTTGCTGACAGTAGTAATAATGCCGCGATACAAATAGCGCGACGATTCAATAGTAATTTCATAGTCCATTCCCATAACGATACTTACGCATGTAGCGTAAAAAAAGTAATTGTTCGAGATGAATTAAGCGTTGGGTGGTGGAATTGGCGGAGAGTAGGTACGAGAAATTAGCTGTGATGGGTAATCTTCACTAGCCAAACTGACAGGTCGTGTTAGTGAAAACGACTCTAATTCAACTAAATCGCCGACAACTTGCAAGTTGAAATGATGGGCATGTTCTGCTTCAACATCATGACTTTCATGCTGGTGTTCGAGCGTATCGTGTTGATGCTCACCAATGTGCAAAAATGCCGACGCACTAGCCGAGAAGACCATGCAGAAAGTAAGCATTAGAGATATTAGGTGAAGACGTTTCAAAGGTTATCCGCCATTTTAGGTGAAGTAGAATCCTATCTTGCCAATTCAAAATAATCAACTATTTTGATGTGGTGAAATAGGTTCGTTATACCAAAAATATTGAGTATTTTTAATCTTAGCTGTAAGTTTGTTTTGGGCTGTGAGACTGTAATATAGACAAAGTTGTCTTGTGGATAGCGGATGTCTCGTATGATAGTTGATGGGGAATTACTAAGTCAGTCTGGTTTTCTTAAAAGTAAGGTTTAAACCTTTTTTTGATGGCAAGATAATCTCATGAGTTAGCTATGTTTTTTTGATTTAGCGGTTATCTGTCTACTTGCTGTCTATTGCTAGAGTCAGTTAATGATGTGAAGTAGTGAGAAAATTATCTATTTTGATACAAAGTTGGTTGAAATCTACGGTTTGTGGACCTTATTTGTATTTATATATAACTATTGTAATTTGAGTTTTTATTTTTACCA
>NODE-13-length-64357-cov-6.35716_pt1 | contig 64357 bp, 71 predicted proteins | sample MGYA00139097_ERZ477577 | MGnify/ENA metagenome assembly ERZ477577
AAAAAATAACTAGGATTCAATCCTAGTTAACACTATTAAGCCAAGTCAATCGTTTTTTATTTAACTTATATTACAGGGAGTTATGAATAAGTGATAAATAGAAAAATCTTAAAACAAGGATTCCTTATAATATTGATATATAGGACGGCGTTCTGTGTATCATACTGTTAGAAGTATGAAAATATGAGTGAAATTGAATTCTTGAGTTTTAACCAAGTGAACCCAGAAAATTTCATGGGCATAGTCAATGAAGACTCTCTGAGAACACACTTAATTGATCACCCGTATTTTGATGCCAGCAGTCTTCAAGCGTGGATGGAAGATAAGGTTAAAACGAATGACATAAAGGGTTGTCGTATTCGGGCAGTTTATATCGGTGGGGCACTAGCAGGTTGGTGTGGAATTCAACCAGATGATAATGGTTTTGAATTAGCGATTGTTATCTCACCAAAATTCTGGGGTTTTGGCATATCAATATTTAAAACGCTCATGTGCTGGGCTAAAGAACTAGGCCATAAAGAGGTGCTATTTCATCTGCTCGAAAGTAGACCTGAATACAAAGCACTAAATAGAATGTCCACTAAAGTGCATAAAACAGAATTAGCGGGTCGGTACTTTACAACCTACCATGTTTCAGTAGGTAAATAGTGCCCACAAAAACTTCTAACAAAACGCTCAAGCGGGACAAAGCACTGCGGGCTTTGCCCCTTAGCTTAGCGTTAGGACGGAACCCAATAGGGTCCGAGTCGATTGATTTACATCCATAAGGAAGGCCAAACACCGTAATATTTCAGTTTACTTTTACTTTTCCATACTGCTAGTTTTGCCTAAAGGTTTATTCCACGGGTAGCTTAGCCTTATTCCACGCCACGATACCGCCATCCATATTGGAAGCATTATTAAAACCTGCTTGTTGTAGTATCTCGACCGCATCGCTCGACCTGCCGCCTACTGCACATTGCATAATCAGTTGTTTGCCTTCAAATGCCTTTAATTCATCCACTCGGCTTTCCAACTCATCAAGGGGAATATGTATCGCACCAGGGATACGTTGTTGGTTCCATTCTTTATCTGTTCTCACATCAATAATCACAGCAAAGCCATTGCTTTGAAGACCTGCCGACTCCATCGGTGAAACTTGTTTGATGTCGCTGTTATCGGATGGTGAACAGGCGATTAAGAAAAGACTTATTAGAAAAATGGAGAATAGTTTATTCATAACTTTAAATCCTAGTAACAATTCATTAAATGGAGGCGTGTTGCGATATAATGCATTGCATACTATGAATAATCAAACCTCTCACAATATTATCACCAGTAGCTTTACTGCTGATTATGAAATAAAAAAGTCTCATTTTATCGGTGCGATTATGCCCTGCTCCACTGAGCGTGAAGCTTTAATACATCTTCGAGCACTTGCCGCAGAACACGCGAATGCCAATCATTTGGCCTTTGCTTGGCGTATTCGTCAGGAAGATGGTTTTATCAATGAGCGTTGTCATGATGCTGGAGAGCCATCAGGTACGGCAGGTAGACCAATATTAGCACCACTAGAAGGCGGCGCAATCATCAATGCAGTAGTTGGAGTTATTCGTTATTTTGGAGGCGTTAAACTAGGAACAGGTGGTCTCGCTAGAGCATATGGCACAGCAGCAAAGCTGGCTATTGATGGCGCTGATTTATCGCCATGGGTCGAGCATACTACGGTTGAGCTGTCACTGGAGTATTCACAATTACAATTACTGGAATACCATCTGAAAAAGATGAAAGGCGAGATTATTGATCAAGTCTTTACTGATCGTGTTCAAGTAACCGTTAACCTACCCGCTTCTCAGCAGCCACAGTTGATGCAATTATTTCAAGAATATTAAGCTTGAGTTAGTCGAGCATGAATTCGACGCCAAAACCAGCTTTATCAATTCGAACTACTTTTGAGGGTAATACTGGAGCATCTTCAATCTCAAGTGTCTGAACTTCTATCATAGCTCCCATCTCAACAATTGACGTATCATCCGTGATGACATACAAGCCGCTTTCAGAAAAATCTTGCATTTCCAAGGTATAAACTTGATCAGAATTAGTCAGCACTCTAAGCATTGCTGCATGATTGACTCTTTCGTGGCGACGATTTTCAATTGCCATTATTTCACTCTCCTTCCGTTTAGAGTCGATAATACAATATTAAAAAACTTAAATCTATAGGAATCATTAATTTAGGAAGTATTTCTAATCTAAATTACTATTATAGAAAAGATAACTGGCTCGCGACTAAACCAATTAACCCACCAAATATGCCGCCCCATACCACCAGCCAGCCTAGGTGTTCACGAATCATTGTCTGAATGATGTCTTTCACCATTTCAGGTGTGAGTTCGTTCAAACGAGAGGTTACGACATGAGAAATTTGTTGCTGGATATCATCTGAAACAGGACCACTGCTAAGCTTAGAACGAACATTTTTTTGGAATGAGTCACTATGTGCAATGTCATTAATTGATGCTTTCATTTTAACAATGAAGGGTTCTTTGAGAGGCACTAACGCTTCTTCTCCACCAAACATCGCCAACATGCTACCAAATGAGGACTCAACAATCGTAGCCACCAAACTGTCATACGCTGGACCGATATCCGTTTGTTCAATTACTTCACTAAAATCTAAATGATGTTGCTCATCATCTGCCACCATTTCAGTAAAGAAACGATCTAGGTTTTCTTTACTGAAAAATTGCTCCATCACTAAAGCATTAATACCTTCTTTGAAGTCTTCAAATCGGGCACTAATGACACCTGAGCCATATAAGCCCGGTACTTTTTCAAATAACATGTGAATGGCAAGCCAGTTAGTCACACCACCAGCTAGTGCGAATAAACCCGTAGAAAGAATAGGGTCGCGAAGCGGTGCATCTACCACTAGCCCTGTTGCAACAAGGCCAGCAGCAATCACATTGGTAATTAAGCTTTTATTCATCGACCCACTTGCTTAATGCTTCAATGATTTTAGTAGCTTGGTCTTTACTAGAAATATTGAATTTAGAACGTTGACTGTATTCACCATTGCGTTTTTGATAACGACGAATAGTATATTTATCAGGGCCAAAATCACCTGTTTTTCGGTCAAGATCTTGATAACGGAACATTAATGTGGCCCATGCACCTTTTGTTAAAACAACCTTATCAAGTTCTTTAACGGTCATTTCATCGCCTTCCATGTATTCGACGGTTAATTCATCAACTGTTTCAGCCATTGTGTTTCCTTAATTGTAAGAGAGTAATAGTCATGAGGTTTTATTTTCAACTCATGATCATTGGTGTACAAACGAATTTAGTACACCGATATAAGACTCGTGCATTTTAGGTAATCGTTATATCTATGTAAATAATCATTCACTATAGAATTAACTGAAAAACTTGCTTAGCACTTGTTTCAACATATAAGCATCTTTACTGCCTGCCAATTCACGAATTGAATGCATAGCAAAAGTAGGAACACCGATATCAAGAGTTTTCACACCTAATGATGTTGCTGTAATCGGGCCAATAGTACTGCCACAAGCCATATCAGACCTGACAACAAAGTCTTGTGCTGGCACACCTGAAGCCAAACACAGTTGGCGGAAATACGCACTGGTTTCACTATTGGTAGCGTAACGTTGGTTGGCATTGGTTTTAATAACAGGGCCTTTATTTAATATGGGGCCATGTTCTGCATCGTGTTTATCTGCATAGTTGGGATGAATAGCATGCGCATTATCTGCTGAGATCATCATAGAATGTTGCAGCATACGGTAATGTGCTTCAACATCTGGCGTCAGCCTCATTAATACAGATTCAAGTAAAGAACCTTGAGCCCCTGAGGTGGATGCACTACCTACCTCCTCATGGTCACTACAGACTAATAAACTTGCTGCAGCGACATCACCTTCAACTAAGGCAGTTAAACCAACGAAACAGCTCAAAAGATTGTCTAGGCGTGCACTACTAATAAAATCATCATTTAAGCCCGTTAGAGCCGCTTTTTGAGTATCGTAAAGACTAATCTCATAATCTAAAACTTTAGCAATATCCAACTCAGGTGATAATTGTTTGATTTGCTGTAACAATAAATCACGAAAATCACTTTTATCACTCTCTTCAACTTGCATGACAATAGGTGGAAGATGATTTTGTAAATTAATCGTACGGTCTTTATTGGCTTCACGATCAAGGTGGATAGCTAGACTAGGGATAATAGCAATAGGTTTATTAAAATCTACTAGCGTATTTTTGATATCACCATTTGAATCTAAGTAGCTAACACGACCCGCCATAGACAGATCACGATCAAACCATGGGTTTAATAGAGCACCACCATACACCTCAACACCAAGTTGCCAGAGACTATGTTTCACCATTTCTGGTTGAGGCTTAACTTGCAAACAAGGACTATCCGTATGAGCCCCGACCATATTAAACCCAGTTTCAACAATAGGTGTTGTTGGCAAATTAAAAGCAACGATTGAAGAATCGTTACGGGTTACATAATAACGGCCAGCAGCTAATGTACCCCAGGAATCTTTTTCATTTAGACACTGAAAGTCATGTTGCTGTAAACACTCAATCATCGTTTCTACGGCATGAAAGGGGGTCGGTGAGGAATCTAAAAAAGAAAGTAAGTTATTATTAAACTCTGTAGACGTTGGGTTAGTCATGTGACTCTTACTATTTATAATAAAAATGCCATCATACCTAAATTTAAGCTGTTATCGTCTTATTTTATTATCTTTACGTTACAATTAAGTCCCCACATTCACGCTCTCATAACTTATGGCCAAAAAGAAAACGAGTCTTGCTAAAACACTAAAAAAAGCAATTATCTACAGTGGCTTATTTTTTGTTATGAGCACTGCCAGCATAGTACTACTTGTCGGCTTACTGCCTCTCAACACATCTTCATTCATGCTGCAGCAGCATCTGGCTGACTTCAATGATGACAAAGGTTTTACCCCAATCAAACAGAACTGGGTTGATGAAGAGAATGTATCACCCTATCTATTCTCAGCAATTATCGCAGCAGAAGATCAGCTTTTCTTCCAACACCACGGCTTTGATTTCAATTCAATCTATTCTGCTATTAAGAATAGCGCTTCAGGAAAGAAGTTAAGAGGAGCAAGTACTATTAGCCAGCAAGTGGCAAAGAACCTATTTCTATCCTCTTCACGTAGCCTATGGCGAAAAGGTCTTGAGGCTTGGTTTACGTTGCTCATAGAGCTATTTTGGTCTAAGCAACGCATACTATTAGTTTATGTAAATATTGCTCAGTTCGGCGATCACCTTTTTGGTGTTCAAGCTGCAAGTAAGCATTATTATGGGATCCCAGCTAAATCAGTCTCATCTGAACAAGCTGCATTATTAGCCGCTAGCCTTCCTAACCCTATTCGCTTTAAAGTCAACAATCCAAGTCACTATATGCTGTCTAAGCAGCAGTGGATTTTAGAACAAATGAGAAACCTAAATTTTCTTTAATCATACGTATGTATAAGCTATTCTTTCTAGTGTAAAAACCAACTTATTGCATTGCTTCAACTAAGCCATGTATAAACATTAATAATATAGTTATGACAATTTTAAGGAGCAATAATGCAGGATATCATCGAAAACATAGATATTAGCCAATATCTACCCGCTGCGGTGTCATGGGCAAGTAACCTCTTGCTTGCGATCGTTATTTTACTTATAGGCTTATGGTTCGCAGGAAAAGTGAATAAAGCCATTGTTGCTCTGAGCAAAAGCAACAGTCATTTAGATGACACTCTCTTCCGCTTTTTAGGCAGTGTGGCACGTTATATTATCCTCGCTTTTGTCATCATTGCGGTATTAAACCGATTTGGTGTTGAAACCGCTTCAATTATTGCCTTATTAGGTGCTGCAGGCCTTGCTGTTGGTTTAGCTTTACAAGGTGCCATGTCTAATCTAGCTGCTGGCGTCATGCTATTAATTTTCCGACCTTATAAAGTAGGCGACTTTATTGATGCTGCTGGCCGCTTTGGTAATGTCACAGAAATCGATCTTTTTACCACTATTTTGCAGACATTTGATAATCAACAAGTGATTATTCCAAACAGTCAAATTTGGGGTGATCAAATCATTAATCATTCTCATCACCCTGTTCGTGGTGTCGATATGCATTTTGGAATCGCCTATGATGAAAACATCGATGCAGCCAGAGCAGTGATTGAAGGCGTATTAGCCGAGCACCCGCATATTTTGAAAGATCCTGCACCGTTTGTTGAGGTAGAAACCTTAAACGATAGTTCGGTCGACTTCTTAGTCCGCCCATTCTGTAATGGCGAGCATTACTTCGATATTTTGTATTCTTTGCCGGAACAAATCAAAAAAGCATTAGATGAACACAATATTGAAATCCCATTCCCTCATCGCAAAATATTTGTTGTGAATGAGAATGCATAGTACCAAACCAAACTAAATTCAGTATTTTATAAAAATCCCTTGTGACTCTGAGTCGTAAATTACAAGGGATTTTTTATTGCCTGATAATAAGTTACAGCTAAACAGTAATTACATACAGTCACACGTGCTAAAGCATCATGAACTCTAATAAAATTATTTTAAATTAAGGGTTGCTTACTGCTACTCAGGTCTATATAGTACGCACCTTCTCTTGGGGTGGTTAGCTCAGTTGGGAGAGCATAGCCCTTACAAGGCGAGGGTCACTGGTTCGAGCCCAGTACTACCCACCAAGAGAATATCCAACATCATAAAAAACCCTAGCAGGGCCTTTCAAACTTCGACATTATCTGTCGTTTCATAAAATACTTCATTAGATTAGATCCGAATAGTTCAATAAACAGATTTAAGCGTAATGTAATTTACCAACATAAAGTTCAAAGTTAGCTATGAAGATTAAACATGGCAGAGTGCCACCGTTTTCACACTAACAAAACTTGTTCTGGAAGTAATCATATTAGCCTCTAGCAGCTGTTCCTCTGCTTAAATTAGCACAAGCTCCCCTACCCTCTATTATTACGTTATTAGCAACTGTATTTAGTGCAGAGTTAAACAATGAGTACCCTAAAGCAAGAAGAGTAGAAACTTACCTTTATGGAGTTGATAGTCTAGAACCGTATGAAGCGACAACAAATTCCAAGCCCACAAAAAAAAAGCCGTAATGAAATTAATCATTACGGCTTTTTTGTTTTCATAGGGTGACTTTAACTTAAGCGATTCTATTTTTAGCTCTACGACGCAAGCCCATAAAGCCTAACAATGCTGGGGCAAACATAAAAGCTGCTGCTGGTACAGGAACAGCAGAAAGACCAGAATCATAGGCTCTGTAATTACTCAAGCCAGATCCTTTGCCACTTACACTTATATCAAATTCCTTGTTTGCAGCAACTAGGCTAGCAAAGTGGAAGAAGACTTCATACTGCCCCATGTGAATAGCTAAATAGTCATAAGCAGTATTGCTTTTTATTGTAGCTGAAGAACCACCGCCTAGACTGTCAATTTGAGAACTCAAGTTTAAAGTTGATAGTCCGAATGTAGATTTAACAACGTCTCCCACATTGGTTGGGTTTTGTGGGTTAAAAGAGTCACCGACAGCAATTTTATCAACGGTAGTCCCTAGTTTAGATTCATCATATGTGAATGTTAACGTTTTATTTTTTGAATTGGTAAACGTAAAAGGGTTAGAAAGAGATATTTCTACCATCGCCGCATTTACGATAGAGCTACTCATAGCTAGCACTAGGAATAGTGAACTAATCGCTAATTTTTTCATGACATTTTTCCTTGATTCTGAAAAATGCAACTCAGCCATCTTAAAATTATTAAGACCCTAGAGCTTTCCGTTGCCTGGCTCACACCAAGTTTGGCTTTAAGTTTTAAGTTTAAAACTAGACACGCAGGCCGAGTTTTCTTCTATAGAATAGTGTGAATACCAAAATAATGATAGCTTCATCACACATTTCGTGTAAATAATATGTTTTATCATTGCGAAATGCAATAGTTATTTCATATTTAATTTGTCACTATAAGCTTTCTAAATAATTGGCTTATAGGCATAAATTAATATCTTTAATCCTTTTTGTGTTACCAAATTTTGAAAAATCTTTGATGGCAGTAATTCTTTTATTAATTGACAATCACTACATTCATCATCAACAGTTTGCATTAGAAAGTCAGTCCCTAAATCAGGTGAGTTCAAACACAGCATCACTAAGCCATCAGGATTCATAAATTCAGGCAGTCGTCTAATAATCTTTTTATAATCACGCTCAATATCAACACTGCCCTTTTGAAAGGATGGTGGATCACAGATCAATAAGTCATAAGGGCCATTTTTGTTAATTCGGCCAAATGATTTGAAAATATTAAGAGAGTCAAACTTTACTTTACTTGTCTCGTGATCATTTAAGCGGTGATTATCGCGCCCCGTTGATAAGGATGCTCTACTCATATCTATATTGAACACACTTTTAGCATCACCAGCGATAGCGGCAACTGAAAATGCACAAGTGTACGAAAACAAATTGAGAACTCTTCTACCTTTTGCATTCTGCTGTACCCACTGACGGCCATTTTTCATATCTAAAAAAAGCCCCGTATTTTGGGCTCGACCTAGTGTGATCTGATATTTAAGTCCGTTCTCAACAACAACGGTCTTAGCACAGTCTTCCCCAATAATTACTTCAATAGGTCCTTGCTGAAGATAACGATATTGAACTTGAATTGAGCGCGCCTCAGGTATTGAGGATGCTAGTTTACTTGCTAGTAAGCGTAACTCTGCTTCATTAACTTTTTTATATAGGGTAATAAGTACAACTGGTGCCAGCCAATCAATAGCGACATGTTGAAAACCATCGTACAAATGACTTCTACCATGAAACAGTCTTTGAGCATCATTATCTTCTGGGAGTTGAAAAGGAACTTGCGTTAACATTGCTTCACTAGCTGTAAAGGCTTAATCATCATCTGACTCTTGTTTCTTTTTCCTCACTCGGCGAGAAGCGCCACCATGCATACGACATCGGTCTGCTAAGGCTCCCATATCCCATCCTTCAGGTTGTCTAATCACAACATTATGTTTACAGCGTCGACCATTAGCCAATGGTGCTCCACATTCCGGACGGTAACGCTTCACTTTTTCCCAGCTTTCTAATACTTGGGTTGCCTTGCGAATCATTTTGGATTGTTTAGCGGTTAAATCTCTATCTGGAATGATTTCTTTGGTTTGATCTTCGACATTACGCCACCAATAACGCACAACGGGTACAGGTAAACCAAAACGTCGTGCTAAGTCATCGGGCTTGCGGAATATGTCATGCTTTAACAAAAAAATCGCGGCCCGTTCTAATCGTGCCGTTAACTCTTTGCTTTCTTCAGGCCTCATCGGGTTCCTCTTTGCTGCCATCAGAAAGAGAAATAATGTCATTGATCAACATATCTGGGTCGCAGTCTGTTTTAGCAATATCGCGCACTGAAATACCTGCTTTCACCACACTGTCAGGGTCACCACTGATCAATGGGTGCCATTCAGGTAACGGTTCTCCTTCAGCTAATAAGCGATAAGCACAGGTTTCTGGTAACCAATCAAAGTATTGCGCATTATCAATGCTAAGCTGGATACAGTCAGGCATTAACGCTTGACGGTTTGAGTAGTCTTTACAGCGACATGTTTTAACATCTAATAAATCACAGGCTGCGCGAGTGTAGTAGATACGGCCATCTTCTTCATCTTCTAGTTTGTGTAAACAACAGCGTCCACAGCCATCGCATAAACTTTCCCACTCATCATGGGTCATTTGACTTAAACGCTTTTGTTTCCAGAATTCACCAGATGTTTTATCCTGTTCACTCATGGAACACTCTTTAGATTTATCAATACTACTCTCACCACTTGTCTCGCAGTATCATGACAAGTCGTTATTACTTGCAGGTGATACCGCTATTAATTTAGTTAAAGACTTGCACGATACCAGATCACGCGTTTTGAAAACACCGTTTAGTCTGCAACAGCTTGATGATTTACCATCAATCGACTTAGCCGTCATCAGTGATTTAGTTGAATCAATGTCAAAACCAGATGCAATTAAATGGTTAAGCATGCTTCGTAATAGCCATGCGCAACAACTTGTTGTTATCACGACAAAAGCTCATGAGTCTAATAATAACTGGCAATTAACAGATTTCTTATCATTAGGTATGAAACAATCCTTTTCTGATTCAGACTTTGCTATATACGACTATAATATAAAAGATTACCGACCTAAACGAGATTGGTTAAACAGCCGCTTTTGGGCCAACCCAGAGAATTATGACAAATACCGTTGGTAGTTCTATCAAAGCTTTGTTAATTAAATTGAAATAATACAGGCGTACAATTGGTCGCACACAAATATATAGGCAAGATTTAAAACATGAACCCTCCAGAACTTACTAGTCCAGACTTATACCTTAATCGAGAACTTAGCCTGCTTGAATTCAACTGGCGAGTGTTGCAGCAAGCATTGGATACGGATGTTCCTTTATTAGAACGTTTAAATTATCTATGTATTTCATCTACTAACCTAGATGAGTTTTTTGAAGTACGTGTTGCGGGTTTAATTCAACAAATAGAAATTGGCGACCCATACTTAGAAGCCGATCAAATTTCAGCTCAAGAAGTGCTAAAGCTTATTTCAGTTCGTGCTCATGAATTAGTAGATGAACAGTACCGCGTACTTAATGATGTATTGCTTCCCGCGCTTGCTGAGGAGTCAATTGAGACATCACCTCGAGCTATGTGGTCACAGGAACAACGCGAATGGTTACGCAATTACTTCATTGAAGAAGTTGCTCCAGTTCTGAGTCCGATGGGTTTAGATTCAGCACATCCATTCCCTCGCCTACTTAATAAAAGTTTAAACTTTATTGTTTCACTAGTAGGTAAAGATGCATTCGGCCGAAACCGTAATTCAGCTATCTTACAAGCTCCCCGTGCGCTACCTCGAGTTATTGAACTTCCCCCAGAGTTACGTGAAGGACGTGAGCATTTATTTGTGTTCTTATCTTCAATCATTCACGCTTTTGCTGATGAGCTCTTCTATGGCATGAAAGTGAAAGGTTGTTATCAATTCCGCGTCACTAGAAATAGTGATTTAGCCATTGATACGGAAGAAACGAGTGACTTATTAGAAGCTATATCTGATGAGTTAACACACCGAAACTATGGTGATGAAGTTCGCTTAGAAATTGCTCATAACTGTCCTACTGAAATGGTCGATTTTCTTCGTAAGCAATGTGGCATGGACCAGGATAATGTATACCTTGTCAACGGGCCAGTAAACGTAAGTCGTCTACAAGCCATTTATTCATTAGTAGAACGATCCAACTTGAAGTTCAAACCATTTACTCAAGGTCGACCTTCAGGCACATCATCATCAAGCGATCTTTTCGCCACAATTAAAAAACAAGATGTACTGTTACATCATCCATACCAATCATTCAGCCCCGTTGTGGATTTAATTAAGCAAGCTGCTGCTGATTCGTCTGTATTAGCGATTAAACAAACCTTGTATCGCACAGGTTCAAAATCCCCTGTAGTTGATGCGCTGGTAGCAGCTGCACATGCAGGTAAAGAAGTAACTGTTGTCATAGAGTTACGAGCTCGATTTGATGAAGCCGAAAATGTTGCCTTAGCAGCACGCTTACAACAAGCAGCAGTACACGTGGTTTATGGCATTGTAGGATATAAAACACATGCCAAGATGTTACTTATTTTACGCCGTGAAAATAATAAGCTACGCCATTATATTCACTTAGGAACGGGTAACTATCACCGCAGTACTTCACGCATTTATACCGACTATGGATTACTTACTTCTGATAAACAAATTGGTGAAGATGTTAGTAATTTATTTGTGCAACTTACCAGTCTCGGTAAGATCCCTAAAATGCATAAATTACTGCATGCCCCATTCACCTTGCATGATGGTTTACTAAAACGTATTGAACGTGAGATTGATAATGCTTCTGCGGGTAAGCCTGCACACATCATCGTAAAATGTAATTCATTAGTTGAACCAGAAATGATTCAAGCGTTTTATCGTGCGTCTATGGCTGGGGTAAAAGTTGATCTAATCATTCGTGGAATGTGCTGTTTGAAACCAGGTGTTAAAGGTCTCTCTGAAAACATTCAGGTTCGTAGCATCATCGGTCGTTTCTTAGAACATACCCGCGTGTTCTATTTTGAAAACAACGGTGAATCTGAAGTTTGGGCTGCCAGTGCAGATATGATGAAACGTAACCTACTTCGCCGTGTCGAAACAGCTTTCCCAATATTAAACAGTAAACTTCATCAACGAGTCATTGATGATCTCAATCTTTATCTAAGCGATAACACACAAGCATGGATTTTATCTGAGAATGGCCGATATGAGCGTGTTAGTCGCCCTGATGATCAAGAAGCCATCTCAGCACAATCGAATCTACTAGCACAAATGGAAAAAGCCTATTAATAGCCCAACTACACATCAGAGTAGACTCTGTCCGCTCTGCAACAGCACCAGTTCAGAGTTTTACCGTGACGACACGAAACACTATCACCAATGTGTTTCGTGTTCTGCTGTGTTTTTAGAGCCTGAACTACGGCCGAATCCTGAAGAAGAAAAATTACGATATCTCCATCATGAAAATGACGTTAATGATCTTGGCTACCAAAAATTCTCATCACCCATAACTTCAGCTGTCTTACGCGATTTTACACCCAGTGATAAGGGTTTAGATTTTGGTGCTGGCACAGGACCAGTAATCGCTAAATTATTAACTGACAAGCAATTTAATATCAGCTTATATGATCCGTTCTTCCACCCAGAAGCAGAGCTACTTGAACAACGTTATGATTATATTGTCTGCTGTGAAGTCATCGAACACTTCTATTCACCATCAAAAGAATTCGCTCTATTAAAGCGCCTATTAAAACCCGGCGGAAAACTTTACTGTATGACTGACCTCTACCATGAAGAAGTTAAGTTTAAATCTTGGTATTACAAAAATGATCCCACTCATGTTTTTTTCTACCACCTACAATCGCTCGAGCATATAAAAAATAAATTTGAATTTAGTAAATTAAGCATTGAAGGACGCCTTATCACTTATTCATGCTGAGTAAAGTATTGAGGCTTGTGGATATTCGATAAGCCGATTATAGCTATAGTGTAGTACACCTACTCGTACAAGCTAAGCCGGAACACCTTCTGGATACTGCCTTCTCCACTCATGGTAAGTTTGAATTAGCTCATATTTTTCTTCAGTCTCAGGAATACAAATCTCTAATGCCCACCAATGCTCAAGAGACTCAATTTCAATATCCATATCAATAGTCATAACTCAATCCCTGTTTATTATTAACAGAAAAGGATTATAGAGTTTGTTTATGACAATGATATGTCAGCAGTGAAACTTTTAACTCTGACGGTTAATCATCCAACAGTAGTGAATTTTAGGGTTTCGTTCAAAATCTTTCGGTAAAGTCGCATGACTGATATCTTTAATAGCTAGCTTATTGAGCGCGCTAGAATCCATTTTAAAATCACGCCGATTCGTTGAAAAGATTAATGAACCTCCTTTAGTCAATAAATTAGCAGCCATTGAAATCAGGGAAACGTGATCACGCTGTATATCAAACACCCCTTCCATTCTGCTGGAGTTTGAGAAAGTGGGAGGATCTAAGAAAATAAGTCCATAGCGTTCTGGTTCTTGCTGAGCACTTTGTAACCATTCCAAACAGTTTGCTCTAACAAAACGATGCTTGTCTGCACTCAAATCATTTAGGGCCATATTTTCTTGGGCCCAGTCAAGGTAGGTGTTTGACATATCAACTGTTGTAGTTGATTCTGCTCCACCCGCAGCGGCATACACTGTTCCAGATCCTGTATATGCAAATAGGTTTAAAAAGGCTTTTCCAGTAGCATGTTCCATAATCATTTGACGCGTAATGCGATGATCTAAAAACAAGCCTGTATCAAGGTAATCTGTTAGATTTATCCAAAAACTTAATCCTGACTCACTGACTTTCAAACGTTGTTTCTGTGATGCCTGTGCTTCATATTGCTGGGTACCTCTCTGTTTTTTACGCAGTTTCAATGCAATATTCGCGGCAGGGATCTCGAGTACCCTCGGTATCACCATCATTACATCATTCAAACGCTGAACCGCTTTTTCAGGATCAATTGATTTTGGTGGAGCATATTCTTGAACATGCACATGGTCACCATACACATCTATCGCTACTGCATAGTCAGGTAAGTCGGCATCGTATAAACGATAACATTCTGTTTTATTCTTTCTTGCCCATTTCCCGAGATGCTTCAAGTTTTTCTTCAAACGGTTAGAAAACATTTCGGCGTTTTCTGATAACTCAATCGCTTCTTGAGGTTCATAGAAATCTTCTTCACCTGATTCATCAGCATCAATCGTTTCAACTGGCTGTTCATACTGTTGAGCGCGTTTCGATACAGGTCTTGGGGCTCGAAAACTTAGAATCTGACATGCAATAGGGCCGTTATCAATAGGCATCGTATCGAAGATGGTTAGTCCCGTAAATTTACCTAAACTTTCATTGTCCGTAATCATGGTGGTTCGCCATGCAGGATAAGATTCTGTCACGATATTACCTAAACTTTCATAGAGGTAATGTAACTCAGAAGCATCACCAATTCGCTCACCATATGGCGGGTTACAAACAATAAGTCCACTCGTGGGCTGAGCTTTTGCTTGAGCAGGCCAGTCTAATAAATCACGTTGTTCAATACTAATACGGTCTGATAAACCTATTTCAGCAATATTAGCCTTTGCAGCGGCAACAGCCCGTTCATCAGCATCACCACCACTCATTTTCGGTAAACGAGCCAAGCCACTATGACGTCGACGCTCGGCTTCAGCTTTTAGCGATTTCCAGATCTCTTTGTCATGCTGCTTCCAGTAAAGGAAACCAAAGTAATCTCGATGACTACCTGGAGCAATATCAGCAGCCATCATCGCAGCTTCGATAAGAATCGTACCTGAACCACACATTGGATCAATCAATCCCCAACCTTGTTTAGCTAGATGCGGCCATTCAGCCGTATATAAAATCGCTGAAGCCAAATGTTCTTTTAAGGGTGCAGCGGTATTCTCTACCCGATAGCCACGGCGATGAAGGCTTTCACCTGATAAATCAATACTGACAATTGCTTGGTTATTCTTTACATAAACATTAATGCGTAAATCAGGCTGATGTAAATCCACTGAAGGACGTTCGCCAGTTTGTTCACGAAAACGATCTACGATACCGTCTTTTACACGTTGAGCGCCATATTGAGTATGGTGAATTTTAGAACGAAAGCTATTAAAGTCTACGGCAATCGTACTACCTTCCGCATCAATATGGTCTTCCCACGGTAACTCAACAATTCCCTGATAAAGTTCATCCGTTGTTTTCGCTGAAAAATGAGCAATCGGCATTAATACTCGTATAGCAATACGTGACCATAAACACACACGATAAGCATCAGCTAAATCACCAATAAAACGAATATTACCTTGTTCCTGTTTGGTTTCTTTAATGCCCATTTCAGCAAGTTCTTTTGCTAATAAAGGCAACATGCCACGTGCAGCGGTAACGGTAAATTTCTGTTTTGTCATGAGGGTATTGGACTATCCTGATATAATTTCAGACTATTTTAATACAGGTAGAACATTCCATGGCAGTTAATGATAAACAAAAGCGATATTTAAAAGGCTTAGCCCACCCTCTTAAACCAGTAGTTATGATTGGTAACAAGGGGCTAACGGACAATGTTCTAGCTGAAATTGATAAAGCTCTTGAGCAGCACGAATTGATTAAAGTGCGTGTATCTGGATTAGAAAAAGAAGACCGCGCCGCAATGGTGAATGAGATCACGCTAAAATCGAGTGCCAATTTGATTGTTATTATCGGTCATATTGCTGTTTTATACCGCCCAGCTAAAGAACCAACTATTCAGCTTCCTAAAAAGTAAATTATTAAGGAAATACGTCATGATTGAAAAACCAGCCATAACAGAACAAAAAATAGAGAACGTCATTGCAGAGCGATGGAGTGGTCGGGCTTATGATCCTCTTACTGCTGTTAGCACTGAAGATGTTGCTTCACTCTGTGAAGCCGCACGTTGGGCTCCTTCTTGTTTTGGCGATCAACCATGGCGCTTCGTTGTTTGGAATAAATTTACCGATGAAAAAAGCTGGCAACAAGCTATCGACTGCCTTGCAGAAGGTAACCAAGCATGGGCGAAAAATGCGCCTGTATTAGTTTTAGCAGCCTCTGTAAATACTTTTACTCACAATGGTAGTGACAACCGCTGGGTCGGTTACGATACTGGTGCAGCAAGTATCAGCCTTTGCTTACAGGCAACGTCACTCGGTTTGATGTCCCATCAAATGGGTGGGTTTGATAGCACTAAAATCAAACAATTAGCTAATGCACCTGAAGATATTACTTGCTGGGCGATGATCGCAATTGGTCACCCAGCTGATTTAGATAAGCTTAATGAAGAAGAATTAGAACGGGAACTAAAAGCACGTGAGCGCCGTCCTCTTTCTGAGCAGTTTTTTAGTAATCAGTGGCAACACCCCGTTAATTCTGGAGAATAGTTATGAAAACGGCATTATTAATAACAGGCATGCTAATCAGCGCAACGACACTAGCAGCAGATCAAATCTACCTAGATCGATTAACTGAAACCAATATCTGCCATCACTGTAATTTAAGTGATGCACAGCTACAAAATAAAGATTTCACCGATGCCGATCTTAGTGAAGCACTGCTAACAGGTATTAACCTAAGCGGCACAAAATTAGTAGGCTCTTGGTTTACGCGTTCTCGAGTTCAAAATGCTAACTTTGAAAATGCCGATTTATCTATTTCTTTAATGGATTATGCTAATTTTACTGGTACAAATTTCAAAGGCGCTAAACTCGATGGTGCTAAACTTAATTTTTCTGATTTAACCAATGCTGATCTCACTGGTGCGAGCACCAAAAACACTGTATTTCGTGGTGTTTTGTATTGTAATACAACTATGCCTGATGGCTCCGTGAACAATAGTGGTTGCCAAGAAAAATGACCGACGAATCTAAACACAGTCAGCGTATTATCGTCACATCAACTAAAAGTGTCGGGTTATCGCTTATCCTCACTTTTTTATTAGGTCCAATTGGGATGTTTTACAGCACCTTATGGGGCGGGTTGATTATGGCACTCGTTGCTGGTTTTGTTTGGCTAGTCACATTGGGAATGGGTTTAATTTTAATCTGGCCTATTTGCATGATCTGGGGTGCTTTCGCTACAGCATCTTATAATAAAAAATTATTCCGCCAGTTAGAACAGTAAGCTCACTCCACAGCTTCATCAACTCTCATTAACACCTGATAAAAACGCTATTTTGAAACAACAAATACAACAGCTTGAACAATTACTTAAAGAAGCAATGTTAGCCGACCAGTTTCCACTACGTCGTCGCTTACAGAATCTACGTAGAAGTAAGGAGCTAAAGCAAGAACAGCTCAGCTCTGTTGAAAAGCAAATTACTAAGTCTGTCGAACTTAAGACCTTCAGACAAGCTAATCTGCCCAAACCAAGCTTTGAAAATGACTTACCTGTAATAGAGCGTCGTGAAGAGATTGCCAAGGCAATTTCAGAAAATCAGGTCATCGTACTAAGTGGTGAAACAGGCTCAGGTAAAACAACTCAGCTTCCTAAAATTTGCTTAGATCTTGGCCGTGGAGTTTCAGGTTTAATTGGTCATACACAACCGCGCCGTATTGCTGCTCGCACAGTGGCAACACGTATTGCGGAAGAATTGAAATCGGAGCTGGGTGACTTAGTTGGTTATAAAGTTCGTTTTCACGATCAAGTTAAAGCCGATCGCAGTTATATCAAATTAATGACAGACGGTATTTTACTGGCTGAAACTCAAAATGATAAATTCCTCAATCAATATGACACAATCATTATTGATGAAGCCCATGAACGCAGCCTTAATATCGACTTTTTGCTAGGTTACCTCAAACAGCTATTACCAAAACGTCCTGATTTAAAAGTTATTATTACTTCAGCAACTATCGATACAGATCGATTTTCAAAACACTTTAATAATGCCAAAGTGATTGAAGTATCAGGCCGTACCTTCCCTGTTGAAGTCCGTTATCGACCTCCCGCAGGTGATGATGACGAGCAACGTGATTACGATATGGTTCGAGGTGTGGTGGAAGCCGTCGATGAGCTATGCAAAGAAGGTCAAGGTGATGTATTAGTCTTTCTATCTGGTGAACGTGATATAAAAGATGTCTCAGAAGCTTTACGCCATCATCACCCTGCCAATACTGAAATATTACCGCTACTCGCACGTCAGTCTGCCGTAGAACAAAACCGTGTATTTAAAACAGGATCACAAAAAAGGCGAATAGTACTTGCTACCAATGTGGCTGAAACATCATTGACGGTACCCGGCATTAAATATGTCGTCGACCCTGGCTTTGCCCGTATTAGTCGTTATAGTGTTCGTAACAAAGTTCAACGGCTACCAATAGAGAAGATATCTCAATCAAGTGCCAATCAGCGCTCAGGACGTTGTGGTCGTGTATCTGCAGGTATTGCTATTCGTCTATACGATGAAGATGATTATAAAAATAGACCAGATTTTACTGATCCTGAAGTATTACGAACCAACTTAGCCTCCGTTATTCTACAGATGGCATCCTTGAAACTCGGTGATCCAAGCAAATTCCCATTTATTAACCCGCCACCCGATAAAATGATAAATGACGGTTTCCGTCTCTTAGAAGAACTCGGCGCCGTTAATAAAAATAGAATGCTCACTGACGCTGGACGTCAACTTGCTAAGTTACCGATTGATCCGCGTATTGCACGTATGGTGCTTAGTGCTCAGCAGAGAAACTGTTTAACAGAAGTTCTGATTATAGCCAGTGCGCTCAGTATCCAAGATCCACGTGAACGCCCAATGGATAAACAGCAAGCTGCTGATGAGGCTCATGCTAAATATAAAGATGAGCGTTCAGATTTTCTTGCCTTCTTGAAGCTATGGGCACTCTATCATGACAAGAAAAAACACCTAAGCCAGAATAAATTACGTAAATACTGCAAAGAAAATTTCTTATCATTTCTACGTCTACGTGAATGGCACGATATTCATACACAATTACACGTTCAAATCACTCAAATGGGATTGAAGCCGAATAAAGTACCAGCCGAATATCAAGAACTACATCAGGCTTTACTATCTGGCTTATTGAGTAATATTGCAGTTAAAACAGATAAAACTGAGTACACAGGTACCCGAAACCTTAAGCTAAAAATTTTCCCGGGTTCAGCTCTACACAAAAAGGGTCCGAAATGGATCATGGCTGCAGAACTAGTTGAAACAGGACGGCTTTATTCACGGATTGTCGCCAAAATAGAACCAGAATGGATTGAACCTGTTGCTGGGGATTTAGTACGCAAACAATATTCTGATCCTCATTGGGAAAAGAAACCTGCCCAAGTCGTAGCGTTTGAACAAGTGTCTTTATATGGACTACCTATTGTCCCTAGACGTCGCGTGCACTTTGGCCCAATTGATCCCATTCTGTCACATGAGATATTTATCCGTGACGCACTAGTTCAAGGAGATTGGTTCTGCCGTGCGCCTTTCTTTAAACACAATATCGACCTAATACAAAGTATTGAACAACTTGAACAAAAATCACGCCGTCGTGATGTGTTAGTTGATGATGAAGTGCTATTCGAATTCTATAAAGCCCGTATTCCAGAACATATCATTAACGGTGCTGGCTTTGAAAAGTGGCGTAAAAAAGTCGAAAAAGAAACACCCAAATTATTATTCTTAGATCGTGATGATTTGATGAATCATCAGGCTGAACATGTCACAGACAATGCCTTCCCTGATCAAATGCTAGTCAACCTCGTTCCTCTCAAACTAGAGTATCACTTCGAGCCAGGCAAACAGCATGATGGCATCACCCAATCTATTCCCTTATCCCTATTAAACCAAACTAATGCTGATCGTTATGAATGGTTAGTACCGGGATTACTACGTGATAAAGTCATTTTTCTAATTAAGAGCTTACCTAAATCTCAACGTCGCCATTTTATTCCAGTGCCTAACTTCGCTGATAAATGTCTCGCGAATATGTCTGCCGATATGGGTGCTTTATTACCAGTATTAAGTGAACAATTAAGAAAACTGACTGGTGTAGAAATAGCAATATCAGACTGGAACCTGAGTGAGCTTCCCACCTACCTTCAAATGAACTTTCGCTTATTAGATGAAGAAGGTCAGTTATTGGACGAAAGCCGTGACCTAGACTATTTAAAACAGCAATGGGCTACTGAAGCTGCTGCCAGTTTTAGGCAAATGCCAGATAGTGAGTTTGAACAAAAGGGTTTAACTTCATGGTCTTTCGAACAACTGCCTGAAAGTATCACGCTACAACAAAATGGTTTAGAGATGACTGCCTATCCAGCCTTGGTTGATAAAGGTGATTCTGTTGACTTAACCCTGATGGATACACAAACCCAGGCCAGTGAATTTACAAAAAAAGGCTTACGTCGACTATTTATGTTGGCTCAAGCAGATTCCGTTAAGTACTTATATAAGCACTTGCCTGATATTCAAAGAATGTGTCTACATTATACTAATGTGCCCCCTGCGCCTTTTTCTGAAGACAGTGCAAATTCTAAGATAACACCTAGCGAGCAACTTAAAACAGATCTCATTGCTGTTGCATTTGATCGCTGCTTCATATTTGATCAAGCTCCAATATTAAATAAAGCTGACTTCGAACAACGATTAGAAACTAAACGCAGTGAATTAATTTTGACAGCGACTGAACTTGCAAAACAAGTAGCTAAACCATTGGCTGAATATCATGCCATAGCAAAACGTTTATCTGGAAAAATGCCAATTACGGCACTAAATGCAATCAAAGAAATTCGTGAACAACTCAACCACTTGCTCTATCAAGGTTTTGTTCATTCAACGCCTGATGAGGCTTTGAAGCGTCTACCTTTTTATTTCCAAGCTATCGGCCATCGACTTGATAAAATTGGCTCAGATCCTATGAGAGATAAGCAGTGGATGCAAGAAGTCGCGCCTCACTGGCAGCGTTACCTATCTAATATAAACAAAAATAATTCTGATGAATTTATTAAATATCGTTGGATGTTAGAAGAGTTTCGTATATCACTGTTTGCCCAAGGAATTAAAACAGCCTATCCAGTATCTGCCAAACGCTTAGTAAAGCAATGGGAACTTTGCTAACCTCCTTCCTCCCTCCAATTTTTAAAATGCTGGCATAGTAAATGCTTTTTGCTTTTCATGCGTCATAAAGATGTCGCGTTATGACGCTTAACTTAAAATTTACATTGCTACGTTTCACTACATTTATTGACATTGCCTACTAGCTAACAGTGATTAGCTAAACGATGTTGATTCAGGAGAACAACATGGAAGCTATAGTACACGACGATAACCTTTACAGCGCACCTGCGCAGGATCTTGCCTCACCATTTCCCCAGTTAAAAACTCATTATGACGAGAAATATAAAGTCGGTTGGTTTTTAATGGATAGTGAGCCAAGGCCTTGTTTTACCCCAACGTTATTAAACAGTATTTCACATTATTTTGAATCCGTTAAAAGTGAAATGATCGAGACAAATAATCAAAAGTATGACTTTCTTGTACTAGACTCAAATATTGATGGTGTATTTAACCTAGGTGGTGATCTAAATTTATTTGCCTCCAAAATATTAGAAGGCAATCGTGAAGCCCTACTAAACTATGCTGTCAGCTGTATCGATGTCTTATACGCGAATATGACTCACCTTGATACAGAGTTAACGACCATTGCATTAGTCAAAGGAGATGCTCTTGGTGGTGGATTTGAGGCCGCACTCTCAAGCAATGTCCTTATTGCAGAGCGTGGTGTGAAAATGGGCTTACCCGAGGTTTTATTTAATTTATTCCCAGGAATGGGGGCTTTTTCATTGCTATCACGAAAGATCGGCACAGCTCTAGCAGAAGAAATGATAATGTCAGGTAAGACCTACAGCTCTGATGAATTATTTAAACTAGGTGTTGTCGATATTCTTGCCGAGCAAGGTGAAGCTGAAATTGCTTTACTCTCATATATAAAGTCACGTAACAGAAGTGCCAATAGCTACACTGCAATGCAAAAAGTGAAAGATCGTTGCAATACTATCAGTTATCAAGAGCTTATTGATATCACCCATATATGGGTTGATGCGGCTCTAAAGTTAACAAAAAAAGACCTTCGAATGATCAATCGATTAGTGAAAAGACAAAGTCTAAATGCTAATGCCTAAGCTCGTTAATTATTAGGTTTAAGATCAAATTGACTACTCTGTAAGCTTTCCTCTATCGACTCTATAGTTGTGAGGAAAGCATGTTCAATTTGAGCACTTAACTCCATGATGGAATTGCTATTCACATCATAGGGTTTTAATTGTTCGGCTTGTACACATAAATCAACTAATTTAGTTGCTCCAAGTTCAGCAGCTGAGCCCTTCAGTGCATGTACACTTTCACGAAAATTCAGATAATCATCTTTGGCAGCCGTTTGAATAATCGACACATGTTTCATACCATCTTGCTTGAAGCCCATAACTAATTGCGATATAAATTTATCGCCGCCACCAAGCAGCGCTAATTCAGACAAAATATCGTTCTCAGCCCACTGACTACTCTTACCGTCATTACGGTTAATCTCTTTTCGCTCATTTTTTTCTCTAGTCAGCGAGGAGGTCAATATAGAAATTTGTTCTAATAAGTTATTTGAGTCCAACGGTTTGGTTAAGAATATAGAAGCGCCAGCATCTAGGCAGTTTTGTTTTGCTTCAGGCGTTGCATCTGCAGTCAACATAATGACAGGAATAGTGCCTAAGTTCATGAACTGCATTGCTTGCAATACTTCAATCCCAGTTAACTCAGGCAAATTCATATCTAAAATTAACAAATCAATTTTATCTAAATTATGTGTAAATGCATCCAGTGCTTTCTCGCCATCATTTACGACAGTACATTTATAACCTGCGTTTTGTAATACACCTTCTAACACTTGCTGATTCACTCTATTATCTTCAGCAATAAGAATATTTAATGGAGAGGTAGCTTTGTTCTGAGAAAATTTAGCCAAGCTAACGACTTTATCACTCTCAAATTGTGCGGTTTCAGCAGCATGAATTGCATTAAAAAGTAATCGAGAATCTTCTAAATCATATAACTCTGAGATATACAATTGGCTAAAGTTTGAACGAATGGTTTTTAATCCCTTTGAATGAATTAAAACTAATGCTAGATGCTCTAAACTAGGCTCTGTTCGAATCATTTGAGCAAAATTTTCTGGGCCAATATCCTCTATACACGACTCTTCTACTAATAAGGTTTGATATTCATTACCATCTTCAACGCCAGACATGAGTAAAGAAAATGCTCTTGCCGATGAGGAGGCCCAGTCATAAGATAGATTCCATATATCGAATGTTGGACTGATCTTTTTAACGGTTTCATTTTGTGTTAACAATAATATTTTTTTATTCGTCAAAGGCAAATTCTCAATAGACAAATTAGTAAATGGAACTTCAAACCAAAAGGTACTTCCCTGATTTTTTTTACTTTCTAGACCAATATCTCCGCCCAATAAGTGGACAAGTTCTTTCGAGATAGTTGTACCAAGTCCCGTACCAGCAACATCATTATTATTGGTCGTATTAGCTTGGGTGAAGTCATCGAAAATTATCTCGATTTCATCATAAGTTAAACCAATTCCCGAGTCCTGTATTTCAAAGCGAATTAGCGATTTATCAGTCTGTATTGTCTGATCTACAGGAAATATTGAGACTTTCACCCAGCCTTCATCAGTAAACTTTATGGCATTTCCGATTAAGTTTACCAAGATCTGACGCAAATGTTGCGGATCACCTTGTAAAGAAAATGGTGTGGCAGGATCGATATAACATGAAACCGTTAGATTCTTTTCCTCTCCCATTGGGGCTTGTATCATAACAATTGTGTTGACCAGCTGATACAAATCAAATTGTTCGTCAGCTATAACTATCTTCCCTGCTTCAATTTTGGATATATCCAGTACATTTTCGATCAAGCTAAGTAGCGATTTTGCCGAAGACTTCATGATATTTACGTATTCAGACTGCTGACGATTAAGCTCCGTCTTACTCAATAAATCAGCCATCCCCGTAACACCATTGAGTGGCGTACGTAACTCATGTGACATATTGGCTAGAAATCTACTCTTTGCTTCATTAGCTTCTTTAGCACTCGCAATTGCAGCGTGTAACTTCTTAATCAGGAATGAGGTATACAGAGGTACAATTAAAAGTACCAGAAGTAAGCTTACTGCAATCTCACTCCGCTCTATTCCTTGCCAATAGTCCGAAAATAGTAATGCAGAACTAAAACCGAGCAAGCCAACTGCCAATGAGAAATGTAGGTATCTCGTACCATAACGAAAGCCATTACCCAATATAACCCATAGGTAAAAAACAAACATGAAGACACTTTCTTGACCAGCAAAATAAGTTAAAAAAGATAATGAAACAATATCTAACAGTATTCCGGCTATACGACGGAGAGGAGAAGAAACCGGATTAATAATAATCGCTGTGACGATTAATATGGCACCTAAAAAGAATATGAATGCAACAAGGCTAGGACTAGAAAAAAACTTTTCTACCAATGTTTCATTTTTCTGCCAAGGTAAGCAGAAGTAAATAGCAATAGCAAAGGCAAGAGTAACCCTAATGTGAAGTGCTTGCTCAACCTCAGAATCTCTTACTTGGTCTAACCGCTGCTTTATTTTGGCAAAAAATGAAGCATTTTTATTCTGGGTTTCAGGCATCTCTTTTTTCTCAATATAACTATCCTAGTCGTCAGAATACTTACTTCTAATTAAATTTACATCATCTAATCTGTTTAAAAAAGCTTCAACGCATAATGGGTCTAAGTGTGTGCCTGACTGTTCTTTTATATAAGCAACGGCATCTTCATGAGACCATGCCCGTTTATAAGGCCTGACTGACACAAGCGCATCATAGACATCGGCAACCGCTACAACTCTAGCAATAAATGGAATTTGCTCACCTTTTAAACCATTTGGGTAACCACTACCATCCACTCTTTCATGATGGTTAAGTGCTATTTCAGCACCTATTTTCATATATTTTGAACTACTTGAAGATAGAATTTCATGACCTATCTTCGAATGGGTTGTAATAACTTCCCATTCATCTGCATCCAATTTACCATTCTTGAGCAACACAGAATCAGGAATACCGATTTTTCCAATATCATGCATTGGTGCCGCATATTCCAAATCAATACACTCTTCCGGAGTCAATTTTCCTGTTTCTTCGGCAATAATTCGTGAATACTTAGCCATACGAATCACATGGTTCCCCGTCCCTTCATCACGGTATTCACCTGCTTTTGCAAGACATAGAAGCGCTTCTCTTTCCCGTTGAACTATTTGTTGCGTTGCTAATTCGACCTGTCTTGCTAACCAGTCAGCACGATCCTGAATGATGAGATGTTGTTCATGTAGTTTTAATAAATTTCTACACGTTGTTCTACACTCAATCTGATCCATTGGTCTGTTTAAAAATGCTGAGGCACCTGCTTCTAAAGCTTCATAACGAACCGCCTTCTCACTGTTAACGCTTACCATAATAATTGGCACATTTTCGTATTCAGGTTTAGAGCGAATTTCTGTTATCACTTCAATGCCATTCATATCAGGCATAAGGTAATCTGTGACAATTAAATCTGCGGAATGACTATCAAGCCAACTTAACGCTAAGGCTGGTTCAGAAAAAGCAATAACAGAGATATTTTCAGCAATTTGAATAATGATTTTTTCTAGAATAGATCTACCTGTGGATTGATCATCAATAATCACAACATAGCGCTTATCTTTAATCACTCTCCTTCTCCTTGCCCGTTCATACGTATCCAAATTATCATTACTACTCACTAAAAACATCTTCCTTCTGAATTTCTGAAATTTACATCATGTTACTCAGAAACTCACTCGTCACAAATAGTAAACAGTCCTTAATCGTTCACTCACGCCAATATCATACCTAAATACTGTGAGATACATACATCATTGATAAGACAGTGTGATGTAAATCAAATATTCATTCTATTCAGTTTTGGTTCATCTAGGTTTCGCTAATCTGTGCCTAACAGTCATCACAAAAGGAGCACTGTCATGAATAAAACATTAATCGCAGTAGGTATAGCATCATTGTTAAGTTTATCTTCAATGAATAGTTTTGCAGGTAAGCATCATCGACATAATAATAGTTTTGAAGATACAGCCCGTGTTGTCGATGTAGAACCACTTTATACAAACGTACGTGTCGCATCCCCCTACCGAGACTGCTATAAACAGCCCCATCATCGTGAAAGTAACTCACAAAACCAATCTTATACAGGCACTATTGCTGGCGGAATTATCGGTGGTGTAGTTGGCAATCAATTTGGCGGCGGCAGCGGTAAAAAAATTATGACGGCAGCTGGAGCATTATTAGGTGGTTCAGTAGGTCGTGATCTTACTTATCAGAATTCTTCTCATAGAAATACTTATAGAGAACAGTGTCATGTTTCCAAACGTTACCACCAAGAAAAGCGTATTAATGGCTATCTCGTAACCTATAAGTACAAAGGGCAACGATACACAACAGAAATGGATCAGCGACCAGGAAAGAGAATTCCAGTTCAAGTGTCAGTAAGACCATCACACTCTTACTATTAAATAGCATGAAAGATTTACATTCAGTTTCTGTTCATCTTTGGATTGCTAGAGTGTATTCGAACGGGCTAATTCCGCCTGACATCATTATTAATTAAAGTTAAAACCTTTAGTCTTAGGAGAGAAAATGAAATTACATAATAAATTAATCATGCTTGCTAGTGCCGCTACCTTGACATTTGGAGCATTCACACTACCTGCTTATGCAGATGAAGCGCCCTACACAGTAACTAATGGCAATGAATTAGATGCTGATAGTTATAAAGGTTTTAAACTATATCGCAACTGGTGTGCTCGTTGTCATGGTACTTACGGTCAAGGTATGGTCGGTCCTAACCTTGCTGACAGTTTGAATGTAATTTCTAAAGAAGAATTCTTTCAGACCGTAGAGAATGGAAAATCAGGCACAATCGGTAGCATGCCCGCTTGGAAAGCAAATGTAAAAGTAATGGAAGGACGTGAAAAATTATATTCCTACCTAAAAGCACGTGCAGACGGCGCAATCGGTGTTGAAAAGCCTAAAAAATCTAAAAATAAATAAGGTATAAGTTGCAAGCTCTTCACAGAATTAATGAAGAGCTTGCACTCTTATTTGATACCATTAGAATATAAAATCCACGGAGACAAAGGTTAAATTATGCAGTTCATTCGGTATCTAACAATAAGCCTACTGCTTACATTACCTATTTTTAGCCAAGCCAACCACCTAGCCGATGACATTGAACCAGGGGATGGTGTCAATGAGATTCAACTCCCTCTAACAAAACAATCAGCAGCAGAACTAATCAGAGTAGAATCAAACGGTAAGATATTATCTGTTGATGAACAGATGCACAAGGGTAAGAAAATATTCAAAATCAAAGTGATACATGACGGCGGTAAGATACAATACTATCGACTAGACCCAACTACTGCACACCCCCCTCATTAAGGGTAATCATGCGAATTCTATTAATTGAAGATGAAGTTCACCTCCGCCAACAAATCAGCGAACAACTAAAGCAACAGAAGCTCACTGTAGACTCTGCTGCTGATGGTGAAGAAGGTCTATATTATGGGCTTGAATATTCTTACGATGTGGCTATTATAGATTTAGGCCTACCGAAACTATCCGGAATCGAAATTATCGAGCAGCTGCGAGCCGCCAATAAAGACTTTCCGATCTTAATTCTAACTGCTCGCAGCCGCTGGCAAGATAAGGTAGAAGGATTAGAAGCTGGTGCTGATGATTATCTTGTGAAACCATTTCATTTTGAAGAGCTATCTGCTCGCATTAATGCTCTAGCAAGACGTGCGTCCGGCTGGTCAAATGCAGTGCTCAGCTGTACACCTATCAGCCTCAATCCAACTTCACAAGAGGTGTTGAATAATAAAGTGAATGTTGACTTAACGGCTTATGAATACCGCTTGCTTCACTATATGATGCTTCATGCTGGTGAAGTGCTATCAAAAACAGAATTAACCGATCATATTTACGAACAAGATCATGATCGTGATAGCAATGTAATTGAAGTTTTTATTAAACGGTTACGTAATAAACTTGATCCTGAAAAATCACTTAATGTAATAGAAACTCTTAGAGGCCGGGGCTATCGATTTACATTGGAGCGTGACAATTAATCGGCTTTCTCTCAGTGCTCGTCTGTTATTTGCCGTTAGTCTCGTATTAACTGCCTTTCTTGGTTTATCTGCATTTAGTCTTAATAATGCCTTCCAAGCTACTGCTGAAAGTGCCCAGCAAAAACGACTGATAAATTATGTCTATACTATTTTAAGTGCCGCTTCATTTGATGAGTCTGGTTTATCTCATGTGCCAGATCAATTAGCTGAGCCTGATTTTTCAACACCTAATTCCGGACTATATGCACAAATAACTAGCGGCCGTAAGATCGTTTGGCAGTCGGAATCGTCATTAGGAATATTCATTGCACTTCCCGAACACCCCGGCGAGTCAAACCAATATTTTTCCAATGTAAAATTAAACGATAATGTTAGATTACTGAATCTTGCCTACGGTATTGTCTGGGAAAATGAAGCTGGTAAGAAATTTAACTACACGATTAATGTCAGTGAAGATTTAAGTGCTTTTGATCAACAAAATGCTGAGTTTGAACTGAGTTTATGGCGTTGGTTAGGTGGTACGGGCTTAATATTATTAATTGCTCAAACATTCATTCTTCGATGGGGGTTAAGACCTCTACATGATGTTGCGTTAGACTTACATGCTATAGAGAATGGTGATCATAAACGTTTATCCAAACACTATCCTAAAGAACTCAATCAGCTAACACAAAATATCAATACCCTCCTCGACCATGAGCAATCACGCCGGGAAAGATATAAAAATTCATTGGCAGATCTTGCTCATAGTTTGAAAACACCACTTGCTGTTATTCGTGGTGAATTAGAGCAAACCTCTGAAACCACATCACTTCGTGAAACAACCTATGAGCAACTTAATCACGTATCTGAACTTGTAGATTACCAACTACAACGTGCAGCAACAGAAGGTCACAGTAGCTTTCAGTCACCCATCTCATTAGGCGAGATTATTCATAAAATTTTAAAGTCACTTAATAAAGTTTATCAAGCTAAATCAATCGTAAGCCAGTGTGAAATTGAACATGACGTTTTCATTCACGCTGATGAAGGAGATATGTACGAATTATTAGGTAATTTATTAGAAAATGCCTTTAAATATTGCAATAAAAAAGTAAACATTTTTATTACGTCTCAATACAAGCAAGTCAAGATTCAAATTGATGACGATGGTAAAGGCATCCCTAAAAAATCTAAATATAACATTATAAAAAGAGGGCAACGTATTGATACACAAGTAGAAGGTCATGGATTAGGCTTGGCTATTGTGAGCGATATTATAGATGCTTATGAAGGGACCATAGAATTCAAACGAAGCCCAATCGGTGGGGCACGTTTTACAATTCAATTACCACAATAGTTGCTCGAGATTACTTCAATAAGTTAAACGTTTTATATTGTTGAGAGTATGGGCATTTGAAACTCAATAAATAAGCCTGTAGCTGTAAATTTTCTTTATCTCCATCTTTACCATGCAAGCGATCACCTACGACAGGATGACCTAATAAAGCACTATGGATACGAATTTGGTGTTTTCGCCCAGTATCAATTGATACATCTAATAAACTTCGATCACTATCAGAATCGTAGTTCACTAATGAAAAATAGCTAACGGCATGGCGACCATCAATCTCGCTATTCACAACGACAGGGTTTTCAAGCGTCGCATTTTCATCGAAATGACCATGAACTAATATTTGATAGCGTTTATCTACTGTGCGTTGCTGAAATAATGCTGATAATGATGCTGCTGCATTCTTTTCATGAGCAATTATGATTAGGCCATTTGCAGCGCGATCTAAGCGGTGGACAACAAAGCTAACCCGCTGTGGAGTTAAGTGCTGTTCAGCCCAGCGAGTGATCGTGCAGTGGTCCCCCCATTTAGACCCTTGAGATAATAAACCATAGGGTTTATTCCAAATACTATAACGCCCTTCATCAAAGATTAATTGAGGTTCTTCTGGAGTCTTATCTAATACTGACTCGTCATAATAAATATGAATTATTTCGCCTTTATTCAGCCCTTTTTTTGCTCGACGCAGTCGCTGTGTTTTTTTCCCCCTGCTTATCCATACAGCTCCCTTCTGCATGGTTTGTTTTATTCTTTGCTTAGACAAACCCGTTTCTTGAGCTAATAAGTCGACAGCATTAAGGTCTTTTTGAAGCACGTCGATGTGTTTTTCAAATCGTTGTGTTATAACAGGCATTATTAAAGTCTCAGGTTTTGCGTACAATTATTATAAATTCCAGGATGAAGGCAGCTAATATGTTTACATATAATTTACGGCATAGTTATCTCTTACTTATATTACTTAGTATCACTCATATTTCCTATGCAGAAGTTTATAAATGGGTTGATAAAGATAAAATGACACACTACTCAGAGCAAGCGCCAAGAGGTCATGATTATGAAGTCATTAATGACCCACCTCCGCCTGCAATTGATCCTGCTGTAGCTCAAAAAGAAGCAGATTTATTCATTGAAAAGGTAGAAGGCACTTATGATGCGAAAGAAAATGAGCGTCAACAGGCAAAAAAAGTAAAAGAAAGGCAAGAACAAAAGAAAAAGTATTGTGAAACGATAAAGAACAATTTAATACAATACCAAAATAATCCGGGGCGACGCATGATGGATGAGAATGGGAATATTATTGCTCCCAATGAAGATCAGCGTCAGCAAAAAATAGCTGACCTCAAAAAAGAAATCGCAGAAAATTGTAAATAAGGAGACTCTTATGCCTTTTTTAAATATTGTAACTAATACTAAAATTCCAGAGCAGACTCAGCTATTAAAACTTACAAGTCAGACTGTTGCAAGTGCCGCTGGTAAGCCAGAAAGCTATGTCATGGTGACCTGCCAATCAGATACAAAGATGCTTATGGGCGGAAGTGATGCCCCAGCAGCTTTCTTAGATTACCGAGCATTAGGGCTTCCATCTGATAGATCAGAATTTTCTGATGCATTATGTTCACTAATTACTAACGAACTTGGCATCTCAGGTGATAGAATTTACATCAGTATGACTGATTCAGAAAGACAGAACTGGGGCTGGAATCACAGCACATTCTAACGACTTCTTTTCAAACATAAATTACCAACATAACAACAACAGGTTACCTAACACACATGCGCGCGTCACAAATACTTATTGCCACATTGAAAGAAACACCAGCAGATGCTGAAGTTATTAGTCATCAGCTAATGCTACGAGCGGGACTAATTCGCCGCCTAGCTTCTGGCTTATATACTTGGCTACCAATGGGACTGAAAGTATTACGCAAGGTAGAAAATATTGTGCGTGAAGAAATGACTCGTGCTGGTGCACAAGAGTTATTAATGCCAACAGTTCAACCTGCTGAATTATGGGAAGAAAGTAAACGTTGGGAAAAATACGGCCCAGAACTATTACGTATCACTGATCGTCATAATAGAGAGTTTTGTTATGGCCCAACCCATGAAGAAGTCATCACAGACTTAGTCAGACAAGAAATTCGTAGTTATAAACAACTACCCATCACTTTTTATCAAATCCAAACTAAATTCCGTGATGAAATTCGCCCCCGTTTTGGTGTAATGCGTTCACGTGAATTTTTGATGAAAGATGCCTACTCATTTCATCTTGATCACGAATCCTTGCAGAAAACCTATGATGACATGCATGCTGCATACAGCCGAATTTTCACACGAATAGGTCTTAACTTCCGCCCAGTTCAAGCAGACACTGGTAGTATTGGCGGTGAACAGTCACATGAATTTCATGTACTAGCAAATTCTGGTGAAGATGATATAGCCTTTAGCGATAGCAGTGAGTATGCAGCAAATGTTGAATTAGCAGAAGCCGTTGCGCCAACTGGTAACCGCCCATCTCCCTCAGCAGAAAAAACAATCGTAGAGACTCCTCAACAACATACTATTGAAGAAGTCAGCCAATTCTTATCAGTATCAGCACAACAATGCGTTAAAACATTATTTGTTGAAGGTAGTGAAGAAGGTTCTGTTGTTGCTCTAGTATTACGTGGCGACCATGAACTCAATGAAATTAAAGCAGAAAAACACCCTGCAGTTGCTAGTCCACTTACTCTAGCAACACCTGAACAAGTATTAACGCATAGCGGAGCAAATATAGGCTCTGTCGGCCCTGTTGGTTTAAACATTCCTGTTATTGTTGACCGTACAGCAGCTCACCTCGCAGACTTTGTCTGTGGCGCTAATGAGGATGATAAACATTTCACCGGCGTAAACTGGGGACGTGATTGTGATGAACCAGAGATCGCAGATTTAAGAAATGTTGTAGCTGGTGATGCAAGCCCTGATGGTCAAGGTACCCTAGATATCGCCCGCGGTATTGAAGTTGGCCATATATTCCAATTGGGTGATAATTATAGTAAAGCACTTAACGCCAATGTCCTAGCCGAAACAGGTAAATCACAAATTTTAACTATGGGTTGTTATGGTATTGGTGTATCACGTGTTGTTGCAGCTGCCATTGAACAAAACCATGATGACCGTGGCATCGTCTGGCCTTTAGCTATCGCACCTTTCCAAGTGGTATTAGTACCGATGAACGCACATAAATCAGTTCGTGTACGTGAAGCTGCTGATGAAATCTATACTCAATTACTTGAGGCAGGCATTGATGTATTAATCGATGACCGAGGTCTACGTCCAGGCGTGAGTTTTGCTGATATGGAATTAATGGGTATTCCACACCGCCTTGTATTAGGTGAGCGAGGTCTCGATGCAGGAATGATCGAATACAAGTCCCGTGCTGGAGGTGAAGGTGACGAATTTGCTATTACGGATGTTGTCAGTGAAATAAGCAAGCGTTTATCTGCATAATTTAAGTTTAGGATTCAGGCAAGATGACTGTAATTAAAAAGCAGGATTTTATTGATAGTATAGCTGATGCATTGCAGTTTATTGCCTGCTATCACCCTAAAGACTTTATCCAAGCAATGGCTAAAGCCTATGAAAAAGAAAGTTCACCTGCCGCCAAAGATGCTATTGCACAGATCTTAGTCAACTCAAGAATGTGTGCTGAAGATAAGCGGCCTATTTGCCAAGATACTGGAATTGTCAATGTTTTCATCAAAGTTGGTATGGATGTGCAATGGCAAACCGATCAAAGCATTGATGATATGGTTAATGAAGGTGTGCGTCGTGCCTATCTACACCCAGATAATGTACTACGGGCTTCTGTTGTTGAAGATCCACTAGGTTCGCGTAGAAATACTAAAGACAATAGCCCTGCCGTTACTCATACCGAAATGATACTGGGTGATAAAGTTGAGGTTCATATCGCTGCCAAAGGTGGTGGCAGTGAAAACAAAGCTAAATTTACTATTCTAAACCCAAGTGACAGCGTGGTTGATTGGGTTCTTGAAACTGTACCTAAAATGGGTGCGGGTTGGTGTCCTCCTGGTATTATCAGTCTTGGTGTTGGAGGAACAGCTGAAAAAGCAATGTTAATGGCTAAAGAGTCATTAATGGAATCTATTGATATTCAAGACTTACTGGAGCGTGGAGCACAAACGGCTGCTGAAAAACTACGCGTTGAACTTTATGAAAAGATCAATCAGCTTGGTATTGGAGCACAAGGCTTAGGCGGCTTAACAACAGTACTTGATGTCAAAATCAGTGAATACCCTACTCATGCAGCCTCACTGCCTGTAGCAATGATCCCTAACTGTGCAGCAACACGCCACACACACTTTGTACTCAACGGTACTGGCCCCGCAGAGTTTGAGCCTCCAGCACTATCAGATTGGCCAGAAATCACATGGCAAGCAGCAGAAAATACACGCCATGTTGATTTAGACTCAATAACACAGGCTGATATTGAACAATGGCAGCCTGGGGAAACATTACTCCTTTCAGGCCACTTACTAACGGGGCGTGATGCTGCTCATAAAAAAATAGCTGACTTATTCTCTCAAGGTCAGAGTCTTCCTGATGGTTTAGACTTCAATGGACGCTTTATTTATTATGTTGGCCCCGTCGATCCAGTCAATAATGAAGTTGTAGGCCCTGCCGGCCCAACAACTGCCACTCGGATGGATAAATTTACTGACATAATGTTAGATAAAACAGGCTTACTAGGCATGATAGGTAAGGCTGAGCGCGGCGAAATCGCCATAAACTCCATCAAGCAGCATAAATCTGTATACTTGATCGCAGTAGGCGGTAGCGCTTACCTAGTCTCAAAAGCGATAAAATCATCTCGTATCGTGGCATTTGAGGAGCTTGGAATGGAAGCTGTACGTGAATTCTATATAGAAAATATGCCTGTGACTGTAGCAGTGGATAGTCAAGGTGAATCAGTGCACAAATCAGGTCCAAAAGAGTGGAAGCAAAAAATCGCCGATATTCCCGTCCACAAAAAAACATAATAATTCTATGAAACAAGTACTATTCATCATAACAAGTATTTTGTTTTCGATGGCAAGTACTGCTGCGCCCATCGTCAAACAAACCAATAGTGATGGAAAGATAGAGTTTTCTAACACCTCATCGAGTCATAAAGCAAAAAAAACGGTCATTTATAAAACTAAGACGAATCAAGTTCCTACATTTACAGATACCAAGCCAACTAATATGGCTTATGAAGTGTTACGATTCGACTGTTTTGCCTGTAACCCAGATTCAGCCATTGATTGGTATAAGGTCAAATTAAACCGAACTGCCTATGCCAGCACAGTAAAGCAAGTTGCCAAGAAAAACCGAGTAGACCCAGCTCTAGTTAGAGCATTAATACATGCTGAGTCTGCATTTAGAGCAAAAGTAAAATCAAATAAAGGTGCAATGGGCTTAATGCAATTAATGCCGGCTACAGCAAAAGAATTAGGTGTGCGTGATGCACTTGATCCGGAGCAGAATATACAAGGTGGCGTGAAATACTTAGCTCAGCTACTCCGCCAATTTAAAGGCAATATTCGTTTTGCTACAGCAGCCTATAATGCTGGACCTAATGCAGTTAAACGTTATAACGGTATTCCACCTTATAAAGAAACGGAGGTTTATGTCGAGCGAGTGATGATTCTACATCAACGCTATAAACAGACAATATGAGCATGAAACCATTAAAGAAATTTTTAGCTGAGAACGATAAGCTGATTCACATGACGATGCAGAAGGTCGAATCTCACGTTCAACGTCAGGTTGGTGACTGGTCACATAATACCGTACTGCTAGAAGGTTATGATGTGCCATTTAAATATAAAAGACAGAAAAAATATCGGTCTCTAAAAGGTGCTCGTGTAGATTTAATTTATTACCCAAGTACTGAAGTCGTGGCCGGTATGAAATTTGAAGTAATGAATGTAGTAAAAATAGCTCAGTCCTAAATGAAATCAGATACCCTTTGTCCCTGTATTAGCGGGCTAGAATATAAAAACTGTTGTGCCCCACTACATAAAGGTGAAATAACAGCTCATAATGCTGAACAACTCATGCGCTCACGCTATAGTGCCTTTGTCTTGGAAAATGTTGATTACCTTATCTCAACCTTGCATCCTGATAAACGTAAACCTGATGATGAAATTGTATTAAAACAAACAATAACTGAAACAGATTGGCTTGGCTTACAGATCATTAAACATCGTTCACAACAAACTACTGCTAGTGTCGAGTTTATCGCTTTCTACCAAGAAGCTAAAATTGAACAGCTACATGAACAATCCAACTTCATCAAACTTGATAAGCAGTGGTTTTATGTCGATGGTAAATTCTTACCAGCAACTAAAGTAAGTCGTAATCAAGCTTGTTTTTGCGGCAGCGGCAATAAGTTCAAACACTGTCATGGCAGAAACTAATCACCTAGATAACGTTTACGTTTAGCCGCTTTAAGTTTTTGCAAGTCGACCATCACTAAACCATCAATACAATCTGAAAAGTCTGCATCAATATTGAAGTCGATGAAGTTAACACCATTAGCGTCACATAAATCAGAGTACTGCTTATAAAGTGTTGGTACACTCACATTCATATGCACTAATTGCTGACGTAATGCCTTAAAATCCGCATCGTAATTAACACCTGTAATCACGTCATTTACTTGCTGCTGAAGTTCATCACTTACATGAAAAGGCACTTTGGCAACGGCAAGCTTTAGAGGTTGTTTAAAGTAATGTTGATAAAAGCTTACAATGAGTGCTTTGGCGAACTCTGGGTAGCTATTACTTAAGCTCACAGGTCCAAATAAATAACGGATATTAGGGTAACTTTTTAAATACGCGCCAATTCCATACCAAAGATAATCTAGACTACGTTTACCCCAATATTTAGGGCTAACAAAACTGCGGCCTAACTCTATGCCTTGTTGAAAATGACTACTAACCGCTTCAGAATCATAGTCAAATAACTCTTGGCTATAAATGCCTCGGCTATTATCTTTGGTCATTAAATTATTCACTTCAGCTAGACGGTATGAGCCTGCTATTTCTAACTCTTTCTCATCCCATAAAACAAGATGGCGATAATCACGATCATAGCGATCAAGATCACACTTCTTACCTGTTCCTTCGCCCACCTGCCGAAATGTAAACTCTCTTAATCGACCAATTTCATGCATCACAGCTGAGTCAGATTTATAGTCAAACAGATAAATTTTCATACCATCTTTTGTTTCACCTAATAGCTCGGCCTGCTGTAACTCTTTTTTGATTGCACGCCTTTCTTCAGGATGAACAATGGTTTGCTCAGTAACAAATAATGGTGATTTTCCTTTAGCAATTCGATACAAGTGACTTCGTATCAATCTCGTTGTGGCTTTTTTGTTTAATGGCAATTGTGCTATTTGCTTATAAGGTATCGCCTGACCTACTTTCATTGAAATCGTTTTCGAGTTCTTATTGAATATTTCATGCGCCAGTAACATGCCTGCTAAAGGCTTATAAACCATTGAACTGCTATAAAATAAAGATGAATTTCTAGCGTTCACATAAACAGGCAATATGGGTGAATTAGACTTTTTAGCAAAGGTTAAAAAACCGTTCGTCCATTTGCCATCTCTGACACCATTAGGTCGAATTCGTGATACTTCACCCGCTGGGAAAACGATAACCGCCTCGTCATTATTTAAACACTCAATAATGTCTGAAACACTGCTCTTCTGAGTTGTTTTAGTTAGGTTATCAACGGGGAGCAATAAACTATCGACAGCTTTAAAATTCATCAGCATATCATTAACGACAATCTTCACATCTCGCCTAATTTCCCCTACTAGCTTCAATAAAGACAGGCCATCTAAAGCACCTAAAGGGTGATTAGCGACAATCACTACGCGCCCAGTAGCAGGAATATTCTTGCGGTCACGATGAGAAATAGAATAACTAAAATTGAAATGTTCGAGTACTTGCTCGATAAAATCGAAACCTTCTAAATCTTGGTGAGTATCTAGAAATTGATTGATTTCATCTTCATGGCTGAGCCTTTTTAATAAACCAAGGGTTGGTTTTTTTATCCAAGGGCTAGTGTGCTCAAATTTTGGGAATTTCTTTTGGAGGGCACTTTCAATATTAAGCATTTTAGATCTCTTCTTTCACGTATTTACGTAAGAATAAGAGATCGGTATTACATTATCGTAACAGTTAGGTTACTGTTTTATGACTCTATGCTTAGTGATCTTCTGCGTGAGAAAGGTAGAGTGTTACACCTATCAAAGCAATGCCGCCAGCTAAAGTTAATAGATCTAAGGGGGTGTGAAAATCCATCGTGATTGCATGTTCAAAAAAGTTCACAATTAGAATCATCAAAATAACGCGACCTAAACGTGTTTTTAAGTCATCTAAACTACTAATAGCCAAAACATTCTCTGCTTCAGAAGCTTGTTCAGCCTGATCAATTTTACTGATAAAAAGTTCATATAAACCTAATGAAAATATCAGTAAAACGGTAGCTAAAAGATATCCATCAATTATTTCAACCACATGAGTGATATTTGCCGTTCGAAAATCAGCTCGCGCCTCGCCAGAAAGACTAGAGGAAGCGTAATCCCCTAGGTGAGATATCATGAAGTAAGTGTCAACTGAAGCCATATAAAACACAGCAAAAGCAGCTAACAGACTGGCAATAACAGCTAATAAAACGACAAAGCGACTATTCCACAGCATCGTCTCAAACATTTTTTCCATTATAAAGTCTCTGGGTTTACTATAAGTTAAGCTTATGCAGCTTGAACAGGTATAGCGTGACGTGTATTGATAATATTGTTTTCTTCATCAAGGTACACCAAAGTAGGTTTAAAGCTCGCTACGTCGGCTTGTTCCATTGCGGCATAAGCACAAATAATAATACGATCACCAGGTGATGCTTTATGAGCAGCAGCACCATTAACAGAAATAATCTTTGAGCCTGCTTCAGCACGAATTGCATATGTCGTGAACCGTTCGCCATTGGCTACATTATAAATTTGAATCTGTTCATATTCATGAATGCCAGCTGCTTCAAGCAAGTCACTGTCAATGGCACATGAGCCTTCATATTCCAACTCAGAATGAGTCACACAAGCACGGTGTAGTTTTGTTTTAAGTAATGTCAGTTGCATTTACGGCAAATTCAATAGTTGAGTAACTGCATATTATCGCTTTTTCGGCACAATCAAGCAAGATTACAAGCTATATTATCAATCAAACGGGTGGAACCCAGTCGTGCTGCAACAAGAACTCTAAGTTGTTTATCGCCCTTTTCAGCTTTTTCTAAATCACCTGAGCGGCGAACATCAACATAATCAGGAATAAACTTAAGATCAGCTAGGCTTGCCATTGCTTGCTGTTCAATTTCTGAAAATGATAAATTCCCTTGCTCAAGTTGTGATTTTACTGTTAATAACATTTTGTGCAACTCAGCTGCTTTATCATATTCATCATCACTAAGATGTTGGTTTCGAGAACTCATTGCCAATCCGTTTCGTTCACGATAAGTCGGTGATCCAATAATATCGATTGGAAAATTCAGGTCGTGAACCATTTTTTTAATTAGCAATAATTGTTGATAATCTTTCTCACCAAATACAGCGAGATCGGCCTGAACCATATTGAAAAGCTTTATCACTACTGTAGCAACACCATCAAAATGACCAGGTCGATTTAGACCACACAATTTATCATCCATATTAGGCACGGTGACGTTGGTATGGTTTGTCATACCATTTGGGTACATAACATTCACCGTAGGCGTGAAAACAACATCGCAATCGACCGATGTGAGCTTTTGAATATCTTGCTCTATAGTACGCGGATAGGCCGATAAATCTGTCGGGTCATCAAATTGAAGTGGATTTACAAACACACTAACAATTACATAGTCAGCTAATGCTTTAGCTCTATCAACTAATGATAAATGACCTCGATGCAAATTACCCATTGTGGGTACAAATGCGATCGTTTTATTTTGTTGTCGCCATGCTTTTACTTGCGCACGTAATGCTGCAGTGCTCTCAATTCTTTGCATTAAAACTGCTGCTCAATGGTAGGAAAGGATCCTGACTTAACCTCTTGAACATACTTGTTAATAGCAGCAGGTATCGCACCCGCATCAGCTAAAAAATCATGGCTAAATCTTGGGCGTTTTCCAATGGTCAGTCCAAGCATGTCATAAAGCACCAATACTTGGCCATCACAATCTGTTCCAGCACCAATACCTATCACAGGAATAGTTAGTACTTGTGTAATTTTTTTAGCCAATGCAGCAGGGATACATTCTAAAACAACCATGTCAGCCCCAGCATTTTGCAGCGCCTTAGCATCATCAATTAGACGTTGAGCGGCATCATCATCCTTACCTTGCACTCGGTAACCACCCAAGCGATGTACTGATTGCGGCAATAGTCCTAAGTGTGCACATACAGGAATACCTCGTTCAGTTAATTGCTTAACGGTATCAGCAATCACAGCTCCACCTTCAAGTTTTACCATTTGAGCTCCCCCCTCAGCCATCAAGCGGGCGGCATTGGTAATTGCTTGATCATGATTGGAGTAACTCATAAAAGGCATATCCGCGATCACGAATACTGACTGACTTCCTCGCACAACATTACGTGTATGGTAAATAATTTCATCGACTGTGACTGGTAAAGTACTTTCTTGCCCTTGAACAACCATTCCTAATGAATCACCAACCAAAATAACATCCACACCAGCTTGTTCAAGCAAGTGTGCAAAACTAGCATCATAGGCTGTTAGCATCGCAATCTTATTCTGCTCTTGTTTCATTTTGCGAATATGCGTTAAGTTCAAGCGACTCATTTCTTTTTCTCCGTTACAGGCAGAGGATTATAATACTGCCGCCCACTTTGCAATGTGGAAATTTGTGCTAATAAGTTTTGATAATCCGCTTCACTATTAACTAAGTCAATTTGTTCAGCATTTACAATTAACAATGATGATTCATCATAATAATGGAAAAAATCAGCATAACTATCTGTCAGCCGTTTCAAATAAGCATCTTCAATTCGTTGCTCATACCCAATTCCACGTTGGGTTACCCGAGTTTTTAATACCGATAATGGAGCCTGTAAATAAATCACTAAATCAGGCGCGCGGTGTTCCATGGTTAAATTGTCATAAACCATATTGTATAAAGCTAATTCATCATCATCTAAGGTTATCTGAGCAAACAAACGATCTTTTTCTACCATGAAATCAGCAACGACTAGATCTGTAAATAAGTCATCTTGTTGTAATTGTTTACTTTGCTTTACTCGCTGCATTAAAAAGCTGAGCTGAGTAGGAAGTGCAGATTGTTTAGGGTAAAGGTAAAACTTTTCTAAGAAAGGGTTTTCTTCAGGTTGTTCGAAGACAGTCGTTCCAGAGAAACTTTCTGCTAAGCGCTTTGCTAAGTGCGTTTTACCAACACCAATAGGCCCTTCAACAACAATATAACGCTGAGGTAAGACTGTTTTTTCCATCATTAATCTATCCGTTGTAATCCATCAAGAGGGCAATTTTTAAGTAACTCTTGCATTGCTCCTAATGTTGGAATAATTAGGTCTGGAGCTATTTCAGCTAAAGGATGCAAAACAAATGACCGTAATGCAATACCAGGATGAGGTACATTTAAACGCTCATCCTCTAAAGTGTTTCCACCATAAATCAGCAGATCAAGATCAATAGTGCGTTCGCCCCAATGGCGTTGACGAACCCGCCCCTGCTGCTGCTCAATTTCTTGTAGTTGATCTAATAACTTATGGGCAAATAAGGTCGTGTCAATTTCTATTACAGCATTAATATAATCAGGCTGATCTTGAGGCCCCATAGGAGGACTAGAATATAATGATGATTTTGACACCACCGATACATCATCCAATAAATCAATTGCCTCTATCGCAGAATGAATTTGCGCCATAGGCTCTGCAAGGTTACTACCTAAACCAATAAATACACCTTTCATTATTCACTCTTCGCTGCTGGTTTTGTTTTTTTACGGCGTCTTCGACGCGGTTTACGTTTTTGACCAGCTGGAGCAGCCAAACCATTCACTAATTGCTGCTGTTCAACTTCTGTAGCAAATTGGAACTGAGTCCACCACTCTGCTAACTCTGTAAGCTGCTCGCCAGACTCTGTCCGCAACAATAAGAAATCATACCCTGCTCTAAATTTTGGATGTGTCAATAAACGAAATGCACGTTTACCAGCACGTTGTTCTAGACGCGGCTGTAACATCCAAATATCGCTAGTGACTACTGTGAAGCGTTTAGGTACGGCGACGCGTTTCACTTGCTCTATAATCACATCTCTTGCTGCACGCTGTAAGGCTGGAAGAACAGGCATATTGCGTTCAATATTTTTCTGCCAACCTTGTCTCACCGGCTCCCATAGCAATGCTGCAAATAAAAATGCGGGTGTTATAGTTTTTCCTTCATCAATACGTTTATCAGTATTTTCTAAAGCTTTAATTAATAAAGTACGTGGGTAATTATCTTGCTCGGTGTGTAATAGCTTATCTGTTTGAGGGAACAGGTGTTCAAACACATGATAGTGACAGAGCAACTCATGAGTCACCGCGGCATTCCCCGTAAGGTATAACTTTAATGATTCATCAAATAGTCGTGCTGGAGGTATATCAGATAACAGTCTAGCTAGGCTTGGAATAAGTCGCTCAGTTTCATCATCTAATACTAGACCTAATTTACCGACAAAGCGTAATGCTCGAAGCATCCGAACAGGATCTTCACGATACCGTGTTTCAACATCACCAATTAAGCGAATCTTACCTGCTCTTAAATCAGTAATACCATCGGTGTAATCGACGATAGAAAAATCGCGAATATTGTAATAAAGTGCATTGATAGTGAAGTCGCGTCGCCATGCATCTTGCTCTAATGTACCGTAGACATTATCACGCATAATCTTGCCAGCATCATCAACATGGTGCTCCGCTTGCGGTGGCGCTCTGAATGTTGCTACCTCAATGATTTCTCGACCAAATCTTACATGAACTAATTTGAATCGACGACCAATTAACTGACTCCGACGAAATACTTTATGCACTTCTTCTGGAGAGGCATTGGTAGCCACATCAAAATCTTTCGGTTCATGGCCTAATAATAAATCACGGACACAACCACCGACCAAATACGCATCAAAGCCTGCTTCAGTCAGACCATATAAGACTTTCAATGCTGCGGGACTAATCTGTTTGCGAGAAATACTGTGCTCAGCGCGAGGAATAATAGTCGCTTTTGGCCCTGCGCTTACTCCGTGGCCTCGAATTCTTGGTTTTTTTCTGGTCAATTTATCAATGATTTTATTTAATGAAAACATGGGCCACTATAATAGCACGCTTCTTATAAGGTTTTACTAAACGCCCCTGTCTCTATCTGAATTTTCTACAAGCATTTTCTAGCTCAGAAAAATAGACAGATAACCTTAGAACATGCCTAATTGTAGTTGAGCGGCTTCAGTCATCATATCTTTAGTCCATGTTGGTTCCCAAACTAACTCAACATGTGCTTTATTCACACCATCCACTGTCATTACTTTCTCTTCAACTTCACCAGGGAATGTTTGAGCAACAGGACAACCAGGTGCAGTCAAAGTCATATCAATAGAAACATTACCTGAATTACTGATTTTGATATCGTAGATCAAACCTAACTCGTAGATATTAACAGGAATTTCAGGATCGTAGATTGTTTTAAGAATCTCGACTACATCTTCTTTTAACTCTTCAGGCGTCATTTTAAAATCTTCTAGACTCATCACATATCTCTCTATTCTGTTGTTACTGATACGTCATGGTCATTATCCATAGCCGTATGCATTGTATGCCAAGATAATGTGGCGCACTTAACTCGAGCAGGAAACTCTTTCACTCCCGATAATACTTCGAGCTTACCTAATGAACTGGCATCAAACTCTTCGCCCGTCATTTGATTATGTACTTGCTGATACAGGTACTCAGCTTCTTCAAGCGTTTTACCTTTTAAGGCTTCAGTCATTAATGAAGCTGAGGCAACAGAAATAGCACAGCCACTGCCTTGAAAACTAAGATCTTCAATTACACCAGCATTTAACTTTACGTAAACAACCAGTGCATCACCGCACAATGGATTGTTACCATGAGCCATATGATTAGCATTGCTCATTTCGTGAAAGTTACGCGGTTTTTTATTGTGATCCATGATCACTTGTTGATAGAGATCTCTTAAATCAGCTGAACTCATGCAAATAGCTCCTGAACTTTCTTAATACCATCTACGAGGGCATCGACTTCTTCCATCGTATTATAAAATGCGAATGATGCTCTCGCCGTTGCGGGAATACCAAAAAACTGCATCACAGGCTGAGCACAATGATGACCTGTTCGAATAGCAACACCCTGTTGATCAAAAATAGTACCTACGTCATGAGGGTGAACACCATCAATCATAAACGACAATACACTGGCTTTGTTTTGAGCCGTACCAATAATCCGAACGCCTGCTAGATCGCTCACTTTCTCTGTAGCTGATACTAATAAGTCATGCTCATGTTGAGCAATCTTTTCAATACCAATATATTGCATATAATCAATCGCGGCACCTAGACCAATCGCACCTGAAATATTAGGCGTACCTGCTTCAAATTTGTAAGGTAATTCATTGTATTGAGTATGATCGAAACTCACAGATAAGATCATATCACCACCACCTTGCCATGGCGGCATTTCTTCTAATAACGCTTGCTTGCCATACATGGCTCCGATACCTGTTGGTGCAAACATTTTATGGCCAGAGAAGACGTAAAAATCACAATCCAAATCCTGAACATCTACCATCATATGAGGCACAGCTTGAGCACCATCAACCAAGACAGGAATACCTTTAGCATGTGCTTTTTCAATCATTTCTTTAACTGGGTTAACGGTACCTAATGCATTTGATACATGACCAATTGCCATGATTTTAGTGCGTTCAGTTAATAAGTTTTCCAATCCTGATAGATCGAGCTCACCGACCTGAGTCATAGGAATGACTTTTAATCTCGCACCTGTCTGCTCACATAACATTTGCCAAGGCACAATATTGGCGTGATGCTCCATATGACTAATAAGGATTTCATCGCCTGCTGATAGCATAGGTCTAACAAAACTTTGAGCAATCAAGTTAACTGCTTCTGTCGCACCTCTAACAAATACAATTTCTTTATCCGATTTTGCATTTACAAAGCCACGAACTTTTGATCTCGCTCCTTCATAGGCATCAGTAGCTCGCTGACTTAAGCGATGCACACCTCGGTGTACATTGGCATTATCGTTACGATAATAATCAGATACAGCATCAATCACTTGTACAGGTTTCTGACTACTTGCAGCATTATCTAAGTAAACCAAAGGCTGTCCGTAGATTTCTTGATGCAAAATTGGGAAATCATTTCGAATAGCAGTTAAATCTAGCAGGCTCATAATACTTTGCCACCTTTCGGTAAATGTTTTTCAACTTGAGCCGACAATGCTTCGCGAATAGTAGCTGAGGAAATACGTTCTAAAACATCTACTGCAAATGCATAGGTTAATAAACTTCGAGCCGTTACTTCATCTAGGCCTCGTGCACGCAGGAAGAATAAATTATCTTCATTAATCTGACCGACAGTACTACCGTGAGCACTCTTCACATCATCAGCATAGATTTCCATTTCTGGCTTAGTATCAATCTCACAACCGCGTGATAATAATAAGTTATGGTTTTGCTGATTCGCATCTGTTTTCTGTGCATCTTTATGAACAATCACTTTGCCGTTAAATACAGCGTGGCTCTGTTCATCCAACACACCTTTATACAATTCTTCGCTCGTTGTATTAGGCACGGTATGGTCAATTCTCGTGTGGTGATCAACATGCTGCTCACCTGTAACAATATATAAACCGTCCATTGTCGTATGAGACTCTTGGCCAACTAACTTACTTTGAACATCCGTTCTTGCCAACTTAGCCCCTAAAGCAATTGAACTAGTGTTCCATTGACTTCCTCTGCCTTGATTTGCAGACAATGTAGCTATATGAAACGCATTTGGTGATTCTTGCTGTAGTTTGTAGTGATTTAATTCAGCATCGCTTGATAAAACGACTTCAGTAATCACATTAGTCAATGAAACAGCATCACTCAAACCTACATAATGTTCAATCAAGGTCGCTTTACAATTTTCTTCCATAACAACAACATTACGTAAGTGTGTTGCTAAATGTTGAGTTGCGCCACTATTGATAACTAAGACTTCGATAGGCTTATCAATCTGAGCCTCGGCCTTTACTGCAATCATATAGCCATCATTCATCAATAGCATATTGAGTGCATTAAATCCTGCTTTTGCTAGCTCAACCTGCTGTCCAAGGTGAGGTTGTGCCTTTGCTAAACCTTGCTCAGATGATAGAGGGCAAATAAACAGCCCTTCTGGCAAATTAGTTAAGTTAGATAACTCAGCTGAAAAGATGCCATCAGCAATAACCAAGCGATAACTATCACCTAATAAAGCTGCTTGCTCTACTTGTTCAGCAGTAATAGTCGATTCTGAGGCCTGATGGGTAAACTCTTGTTGAGATAGCTCCCATAGACTAGTGTATTTCCAGTCTTCTTCTTTTTTCGATGGTAAACCTTGTTTGTTGAAAACAGCCAACGCTTTCAAACGTTGTGCCTTTAACCACTGAACATCATTGCCTAGTGTGGTATCAACACTGGCAAACGGTGTTGCCAATTCTGTTAATTGTTTCATACTAAGCCTCTTCATTAACCCAGCTATAACCTGTTTTTTCTAACTCTTTAGCTAATTCTTTATCACCAGATTTAACAATTTGACCATTAGAAAGGACGTGTACAAAATCAGGAACGATATAGTCAAGAAGACGTTGATAGTGGGTAATCATAACGATAGAACGATCAGCTGAACGTAAGGCGTTAACACCATCAGATACGGTTCTTAAAGCATCAATATCAAGCCCAGAATCTGTTTCATCAAGAATCGCTAGAGAAGGTTCCAATAATGCCATTTGTAAAATTTCATTACGTTTTTTCTCTCCACCAGAGAAGCCTTCATTTACACCGCGATGTAGAAACTGCTCATCCATTTTTACTAACTCTAGCTTGCTACGCACTAGAGTTAAGAAATCGATTGCATCTAAATCATCTAAACCTTGATACTTACGAACAGCATTTAAAGCAGCTTTTAATAAGTAGATATTGCTAACACCTGGAATTTCAACAGGATATTGAAATGCTAAGAAAACACCTCGTTGAGCACGCTCTTCAGCAGCAAGTGCTAATAAGTCCTCATTTTTATAGAGCACTTCACCTTGAGTAATTTCATAGCCATCACGACCTGCTAGTACATTAGATAATGTACTTTTTCCAGCACCGTTTGGCCCCATAATCGCGTGAACTTCACCTGCATTAATAGTCAGGTTTATACCTTTTAAGATTTCTTTGCCATCAACACTGGCATGAAGGTTTTTAATTTCTAACATGTTTAATCTCTTTAATATAGATAGAGGGCGATTGGCTTAACCAACCGAGCCTTCAAGTGATAGTCCTAATAAATTCTGTGCTTCTACTGCGAATTCCATTGGTAATTGACGCATAACGTCTTTACAGAACCCGTTCACAATCATAGATACAGCATCTTCGACATCCATACCGCGTTGTTTACAGTAGAACAATTGATCTTCACTAATTTTCGACGTCGATGCTTCATGTTCAACTTGAGCTGTAGGGTTTTTAACCTCGATGTACGGGAAGGTATGAGCACCACATTGATCGCCCATTAACAGGGAATCACATTCAGTATGATTACGTGCGTTTTCAGCGTTAGGGCCAATGCGTACTAGACCACGGTAGGAATTCTCTGAACGCCCAGCCGAAATACCTTTTGAAATAATAGTTGAACTCGTGTTTTTACCTAGATGAATCATCTTGGTTCCTGTATCAGCCTGCTGCAAATTATTCGTTACAGCCACTGAGTAAAACTCACCAATAGAATTATCACCTTGTAAAATGACACTTGGATACTTCCACGTAACGGCTGAGCCAGTTTCAACTTGAGTCCACGATACTTTTGAGCTTTCACCTCGACACGCAGCACGCTTGGTGACAAAGTTAAAAATACCGCCCTTGCCATTCTCATCGCCTGGATACCAGTTTTGAACCGTTGAGTATTTAATCTCAGCACGATCATGTGCAACTAACTCCACCACGGCAGCATGCAATTGATTGTCATCACGCATCGGAGCGGTACAGCCTTCTAGATAACTTACATAAGCATCGTCATCAGCAATAATCAATGTACGTTCGAACTGACCCGTGTTAGCAGCATTGATTCGAAAATACGTCGATAATTCCATTGGGCAACGCTTACCTTTCGGAATATAAACAAATGACCCATCACTAAATAGAGCTGAATTTAATGCCGCGTAGAAGTTATCTTTATAAGAGACAACGCTACCTAGATACTTTTTAATTAGCTCTGGATGCTCATGCACTGCTTTTGAAAACGGCATAAACAAAATGCCCTCTTCTGCTAATTTGTCTTGAAATGTATTTGCTACAGACACGCTATCAAATACAGCATCAACCGCTACACCCGCTAGTCGAGCACGTTCATCGAGTGGGACACCGAGTTTTTCATAGGTTTTTAATAACTCAGGATCGACTTCATCCAAGCTCTTAGGACCATCCGTTTTCTTTTTAGGTGCTGAGTAATAACTAATAGCTTGATAATCAACCTCAGGATAATGGACATGAGCCCACTCAGGTGTTTCAAGTGTTAGCCAGTGACGATAGGCTTGTAAACGCCATTCTAATAAGAATTCTGGCTCGCCTTTTATACGTGAGATTTCACGAACCGTATCTTCAGTTAAGCCTGGTGGTAAGCTATCTACTTCAATATCGGTAACAAAACCGGCTTGATAGTCGCCAGCAAGCACATCATCAATTTGTTCTTTTTCAGCTTGTTGTTCAGCCATGTAATTCACTCTTATTTGATTTTGCTGATGGATAAAAATGTATTGGAGTTTCACCAGCACTATTCGGTACTAACATATCGGAGAGTTTTACTTCATCCAAAGCATGAAATACCGCGTTGTTAATACGTGTCCAGTTTGTCTGGACCGTACAATGAGATTCTTGTTCACACTGACTTTCTTCACTTACACATTCAGTCAATGCGATAGGTCCTTCAAGCGCAGTGATAATTTCAGCAACTGAAATTTGTTTCGGGCTTCGGCTTAAATTATAGCCACCTTGAGCACCACGCTCAGAAGTGAGTAACCCGCTAGAAGATAATGCTTTCAATACCTTTCTTACTGTTGGCAGGGGCATATTTACAGCATCAGATAGCGTATGAGCACTATGCTTTTGAAATGTTTTTGAAGCTAAATAGCTCATCAAAACGATACCGTAATCGGTTAATTTTCCCATGCGTAACATCGTACACTCTCCTAATATGAGACTATTATAGTATCATTTAAGATAATAACCAAGCAATATACTAGGCTATTTTGAAGAATACTCTTGTCATATTTATGCGATAATCAGCCATTGTTGAACTTTATCGATATTTAGCTTACTAAACATTCAGCATCAGATATTGATGACTTTAGACATTTATCATTATTGACTTTATGAGTACATAAAATGAAATTAAAATCACTTGCAATTCTTCCCTTTTTATTTGGAGCTCCAGTAATGGCTGATACTCACGCCGCAAAATTAGATACAGAAAAACAACAACTTAGCTATATTTTTGGTATTCAAGTTGGCCAAAATATGAAAGCTGAAGGTGTCGAACTAGATATGGAATCATTTTCTGCAGGTGTCGCAGATATGTTTGCAGGCAAACAACCTCAACTGGATCAAGCTACAGCTGAAAAAGTGATTGGTGAATTCCAGCAGAAAAAAGCCAAAGAAATGGCTGAAGAAATGAACAAGAAACAACAAGTAGCTCAAGCTTTCATGGCTGAAAACGCTAAAAAAGAAGGTGTTGTAACAACAGAAAGCGGTCTACAGTACGAAATTCTTAAAGAAGGTGACGGTGCACAACCTACTGCAGACGATAAAGTTATCGCACACTACAAAGGTACTTTATTAGACGGTACGGTATTTGATAGTTCTTACGACCGTGGCGAACCAGCAACATTCCCAGTTAATGGCGTAATTCAAGGCTGGCAAGAAGTCCTTCCTATGATGAAAGAAGGCGGTAAATGGCATGTTGTGATTCCTGCTAACCTAGCATACGGCCCACGTGGTGCTGGTCAAGGCTCACCAATCGGTCCAAATGAAACATTAGAATTTGATATTGAATTAGTTGCTATTACTAAGTAATTTAATTCTCAGTTCATAAAAAGCCCCAAGTGATGGTATCACTTGGGGCTTTTTTTTACGTGGCTGATAGCTTAAAACCAAAAAACTACCAAAGATAATCTAGCGTGTTTAGATCTAGCATTACTTTCAATGTGACTTAATACAGCTTAATTTTAGGACTTGCTAATTATTGAGTTAATAAAAAATGTAAGTGCTGCCAATCAAAGTATGGCCCTGGATCGGTTTTTCGACCCGGAGCTATATCTTGATGACCAATTATTCTATCTAGGGTGAGATTTGGGTAGCAATGACAAAGCGCCTTTATTAAATCAACTAATGCCTGGTACTGACTTGACTCGAAGTTTTGTTCATCACAACCTTCTAATTCGATACCAACTGTAAAGTCATTACATCGTTCAAGACCATCCCAACACGATACGCCAGCATGCCAAGCACGTTTATGAAAGGGTACGTATTGAATCAGTTGTCCATCCCGTCTTATCAGTACATGAGCAGATACGCGCACATCTGCAATCGCTTCAAAATAAGGGTGTGCTTTCGGATCCAGCTTATTTAAAAACAAATCATCAATCCACCCACCTCCAAATTCACCAGGCGGTAAACTAATGTTATGAATCACAATTCCAGTTATATCAGTACTATCAGGCCGCTCATCATGATTAGGGGAGCAATGATATTCTGCACCGACTACTAAGCCTACTTGTGTATCAATATTCAAACCTAATCCCTATCTCTAACACCATACAAAACCATACCTGTAACACTTACTACACCAACTAACTTGCCGTTATCTATAACTGGAGCACGTGATAAGTCCAATTGCTCTAATAAGCGAGCACAGTAGCGAATATCCATTGATGCATCGATGGTAATGGCGGGTTTTGTCATAATTTCATATACATTGACACGATCAGGTGACCTATCTCGAGCTAATACATGATGTGCAATATCTGACATTCTAACGACGCCATATTCATCATTGTCATGCCGCTTATCAACTATCATCATTTTATTTTCTAAGTTTTTCATTTGGATCAATGCGTTAGATATGGTTGTCATACCATCGATGATATCAATTCCCGCACGCATTACATCACGCACACGTACTAGTTCTTTTGGCTTCATTTAGATTTCATCCTCTACAATAGTTTGTAATGTTTGTATTTGATGTGACACACCAACGGCATCCTCAACATCAATTTGAATAGCTATTCCTGACCCAGGTTTATTATCAAACTGACCCGCTTCTTCAATAGTTTCTAATATCTGTCTGCTCATGTGCTCTTCGACTAAAAACAAAATTACATCACGTTGGGTTTCTAGATTTAGCCCAAAGAAGGTTTTGCTCTGTTCCACCCCTTCTCCGCGGGCATTATTGATAATAGTTGAACCAGTCGCCCCTGCATCGCGAGCAGCTTTCATAACTTGGTCAGATTTACTATCTTCGACAAAACATATAATCAACTTAAAATGCATTATTAGCGATCCTCACTCTTAATTTGTTTTTTTAGCACACGCCATTCAGATAATTGTGCATAGGCCATTACACTCATAATTGGGAATAAACTAGCAAAAGCGATCAAGCCAAACCCATCTAAAAGTGGACTACGGCCAGGTACGGTTGAAGCAAGGCCTAAACCTAAAGCAGCGACTAAAGGTACGGTAACAGTCGATGTCGTTACGCCGCCTGAGTCATACGCTAATGCAATAATCATTTTCGGAGCATAAAAAGTCTGAATAATCACTACGACATAACCCACCATAATGTAATATTGTAACGGTGTGCCTGTAATAATTCGAAATGTCCCTAATGCAATACCGGCGGCGACACCTAATGCAACGGCAATTCGTAATCCCCACACAGAAATAGCACCACCCGATACCTCTTCAGCTTTAATAGCCACGGCTAATAAAGAGGGTTCGGCAATAGTAGTTGAAAACCCAATTGCAGCAGCAAATATATATACCCACATATAATCTTGCCAATGAATAATAGTGGGAACCGATGCCATACCGTTATAAATAAATGCGGGATCAGTCAGCTGTGCCGCCATGAGTTTCCCAAGAGGGAAAAGCGCTTGTTCTAGGCCTTGTAAAAATAGTGTTAGACCAACTAAGACATAAAAGAAACCTATAAGCACCTTTTTAAGGTTCGTAATGGCCTTTCGTATAACCAATAACTGAAAGCCAAAAATAATAACGGCAATAGGTACGACATCTTTTAATGTGGATATAAAGTCACTGGCTAATACTGTTAGAAATTCCATCAAAACATCATTCCATAAGCCATTACAAAAATCATAGGCGTTAAGGATGCGAAGGCAATCAGGCCAAAACCATCTGTCATCGGGTTTCGCCCCTTAATACTTGAAGCTAGGCCAACACCGAGAGCAGTAACTAGAGGAACAGTAATTGTTGAAGTTGTCACGCCACCAGAATCATAGGCTATTCCAATAATCTCCTTAGGAGCAATAGTGGTCATTAATACAACGCCCATATAGCCGGCGATGATTAGGTAATGTATAGGCCAACCTTTTAATATGCGTAATACACCCAGTACGATTGCAAATCCTACCGAGATAGCAACGGTATAACGTAGGCCTGCTGCATAACGGCTCATTGCCATCTCAGTCTCTTCTATCACGCCTCCAACGGCAGCCACACTTGCAGCTTCTTGAGCAACCGCTATAAGCGCGGGTTCGGCTACTGTAGTGCCAAACCCTAATGAGAAAGCAAATAATAGCAGCCAGAAAACACTACCTTTACGTGCAAAAGCATAGGCCATGCTCTCACCAATTGGAAACAGCCCCATTTCAAGGCCGCGGATGAAGAAGGTCAGCCCTAGCATCACAAGCAAGACTCCGCCGAGTATCTCCCCAACATTTGGAATAGGCTGTTGTAATACTATGAGTTGAAAGAAAGCGATGACAGCAATGATCGACGCAAGATCTCGCGCACTACTTAAGAAGTAGCGTAAAAAGATAGAAAATTGCGCTTTCACCAGTTACCCTTATTACTTTAAATATTGTTTAAGATTTTCGAGACTATGAAATATAAAAATACAGTACCTAAAGACCTTATTACTTATCAGGTCAAATTAGCACTACAAGAGGACATTGGTCAACAAGATTTAACGGCGGATTTAATTCCCGCAGATACACAGGCAACAGCAACTATTATAACTCGAGAAAAAGCGACGTTATGTGGGCAAGCATGGTGTAACGAAGTATTTAAGCAACTAGATGAAACCATTCGTATCGAATGGCATTTTACAGATGGTGATAGCCTGCAAGAGAATGACATACTTTGTACACTTCATGGTTCAGCTAGAACGCTTTTAACAGGTGAACGAACAGCCATGAATTTTATTCAAACCCTATCGGCAACAGCCACATTAGTAAAGCAATATACCGATCGCGTTGCGGGGTTAACGGTTGATATTCTAGATACTAGAAAAACGATTCCAATGCTGCGATTTGCACAAAAATATGCCGTGTTATGTGGTGGTGGTGTCAATCACCGGTTTGGTTTATATGATGGAGTATTAATAAAAGAAAATCATATTAACGCTGCTGGCTCTATTACGAATGCGGTTCAACAAGCACGAGATTTACATACACACATAGCGATTGAAGTCGAAGTTGAAAATTTTGATGAGCTAGAACAGGCTCTGAATGCGGGAGCGGATATCATCTTATTAGATAATTTTGATATTCCTGATTTACAAAAGGCAATAGCAATCAACCAAGGCAAAGCAAAGCTTGAAGCTTCCGGCGGTATAACCATTGAAAACCTAAGAGCAATTGCAGAAACTGGGGTTGACCGTATATCGATTGGCGCATTAACCAAAGATATTAAAGCTGTGGACTTATCAATGCGTTTTATTTAGACATAAAAAAAACCGTGATACCTAAATAGCATCACGGTTTTCTTTAATCTTTAGCTAAGAGTAAGTTTACTCTAAACCAATCTGCCAAATTTCACGATTCGCTTCAACGATTTCACCTGAAGTAGCATCCACTTCAACTTTCATTTCTTGACCAGCAATTGTTGTATCAATGTCGAACTCGTATGAAGCTGCACCATTAGGTTCAATTTCATATTCAACTTCAGTTACTTCGCCAGGGTAAATTGCCAAAGCTATTTTACGAGCATCAGCCTCACTGATTTTCGCCTTAGCTTTAAATAATGGATGTTTCACACTATCAACTTCACGTTCAACTTCAGAAACCAAGCCTCGGTGAGCATTGCATTCTACATCCCAATCAGAACCATCAGTACCACGAATATCGAACTCATACATATGAGCACCCTCTTCGTTTTTGAATTCAACTTTTACTACTTCACCTGGACGTTCTTCAAGTGCCGCTGTCATACATTTTTCAAATTGGTGTGGATTATCAGCAGCCAATACACTATTTGACATAGCCAGTAATAAGCCTGAAACAATCATTGTTTTTTTCATTTTTTATAAAACTCCATAGGTACAAAAATTAGTGCTATTTAAATAATACCGCCTTTGTAGGCGTTAAAACAAAATGACCCAAATCACTGCTTATCACAATGATCTGGGTCAAATATTAGGTTTTTGTTGCTATATCTACATTGATAGTTTGAAACCAATCCAGCCAGCTCTTGGTGCTCCTGCACCTACAAAACGAGGATCTTGGAAGTTAAAACCAGGTGCTTCATCAGGTTCACCGTAAAGACCAAATGTTTCATACTCACTATCAAACAAGTTATCCACTTTAGCAAACACTTGGAAGTTCTTATTGACTTTATAACGCGCATGCATGTTCACAACTTGGTATGAATCAACTTTTTTATCAACATTTGCTTCATCACCACGATAGAACTGACTTGAATGATAAGAAGCCGTCATACCAACTGTTAATTGTTTATTAAGGTGATAGTCAGCACCAATCTTAATATTATGTGCTGGAATGCCTGGAAGGCGATCACCTTTTTCAACAGTGAATGCTTCTACGTTACCATCCACCGCACGGGCATATTGAAACTCATCTTCAAATGTTGCTCGCACATATGAGTAATTTGCAAACCAATCAAATTTATCTGCTTCACCAAACACACCAAATTCAAGTCCTGCCCGTGCAGTTTTATCAATATTGTCAAAGATACCGACATTTAAACGAGGATCTGATGGGTCGTCTTCTGTTGATGGGAAGAAAAACAAGTCATCCTTCAGTTCAGTATAGAAAATATTTGCATTCCAATTAATCGTGCCTTCTTTACCACGCAAACCGGCCTCAATGGTCCTTGCTACAACATCATCTAAAGGAGGATCTGCCAAAAATGAATTAGGTAAAGAACAAGGCACGTCTCTTTCTGAACATGTTAGCTCTGAAGGTGTAGGTGCACGATTAGATTCACTATAACTACCGTATGCAGAGACTGAGTCATCAATTGCGTATGTTAAGCCTAGCGATGGATTAAAACGGGTAAACACGTGAGTTTCACCCGTTTCATTTAAATTTTGATCACCACCTTTACTCGAGCCTGAAATATCAATTTCAATTCGGTTATAACGTCCTGCTAATGTCAACGCCATTTTTTCAGTTAACGAAATGGTATCGGTAAAGAATAAGCTATACGTTTCTGTATCAATCTTACCGTCTACAACTGTTTCATCAATAATGAAACCAGTGCCACTTGTACCACGGCTATCGGTAAATTGAGCCACTTCTGATTGAGATGTGTAATCAACATCTGAACGGTCATAAGATGCGCCAACAATCAATTGATTTTCTTTACCAAACAAATCATCTAGGAAGGTAAATTGAAGGCCTAAACCAAAGCTGTCTTGCTCTGTTTCACTCGTATTATTAAGAGCGACATCATCGCCATCTGCAAAACCAAGTGCAGCAGCATTGTTAGTTAAGATCTCATCATCGCCATCAAACACGCCATCTACGCCGTCATTATCTTCACCTAAATCATTACCAATTACAGAAAGCTCTGAACCGTCGCCATTAAATGTAGAACGGTCACTTGAACGATAATAGGTATTGGCTGATAACATTGTCATATCATTCAACCAATGTGATCCGTTTAACGCGATCATTCTTAATTCATTTTGTGTATTATCTGGATGGGTAAACACCGCTTCTCTGTCAATATCGACTAATTCAGTAGGTGACGCACCATTACCATTAAGATCGCTGTCGATTGCCATCAAACTTAAATCTAAACTACTCGTTTCATTTTGATAACTTAGGTTAGAAAAGAACTGTTCAACACGAGAAGGTGAATGGTCTCTCCAACCATCTTCCTTAGTGACTGAACCTGTTACGAAGTAACCAAGTGTTCCGTCATTGCCACCGCTAGATATCGTTCCTGAATCACGACCAAATGAACCTGTATAAGCTTCTAACTCATGGCCTTGAAAATTAAAGCCAGTTTTAGTTTGAATTGATAAAGCACCACCCAGAGTGTTCAAACCATATACAGGGTTTGAACCAGGGATCAAGTTCATACTTGCAATAGCAGATTCAGGAATTAACTCGAAATTTACTGCATCACCAAACGGTTCATTCACACGTACTCCGTCCATATATACAGATAAACCTTGTGCATTACCGACTAGTGGTGAGGCAGTGAAACCGCGATATTTTAGATCAGGTTGAAATGGGTTATTTTGAGCTTGGTTAAGACTTACACTACCTAGAGTCTTATTCATAAACTCGGAAATATCTAGACCTTGAAGGTTTTCAATGTCTTCAGCCGTTGCGCTTTGAACATTAGCGGCTACCATATCTGCTGGTAAACCAACACCGTGAAGAGGTGTTGTTCCAATTACTTCGATATCAGTCAATTCAACACTGTCTTCAGCAGCAACAGCGGCGCCGCTTGTAATCATTGCTGTTGCCAGCATTAATGACAAGGCTTTGCGTTTATGTGGCATATACATTACTTGCATTACTCTCTCGTTGTTATTATTCAAGCTAGATTTATAGCAATTCTAATGCCACTAAGAAGAGCTTCGACATATCAAAGAGTTAAACGGGAAAATTTCCTAAACAGAGTTGACTGTGTTTGTATTTAACCAGCACTTTGGTTGTTATGAACCATCAAAACCAGTTTAATTGTTCATGTAAATTCACTACATGACCAATAATCACTAAAGTTGGTGCTACAGGTTTTTCCTGTTCAGATACTTCTGGCAGTTTAGATATTGTACTCACCCACACTTTTTGATGTGCTGTTGTACCTTGTTGAACCAATGCTGCAGGTGTATTAGGATCCATTCCGTGCTTTTGCAATTGTTCACTTAAACTAGCAAGACCTGCAAGCCCCATATAAACGACAACGGTTTGCCGAGTTTGAACCAATGCAGACCAATTAAGATCTAGTTCGCCTTCTTTCAGCTGACCGGTTACAAAAATACAACTTTGTGAGTAATCCCGATGTGTTAAGGGAATACCTGCGTACGTTGAACAACCTGAAGCAGCTGTAATACCTGGAACCACCTGAAAAGGAATACTTTCAGCTGCTAAGCTTTCAATTTCTTCTCCGCCACGTCCAAATATAAACGGATCACCACCTTTCAGTCTTAATACACGCTTTCCTTGTTTAGCATGGGTTACCAATAATTGGTTGATTTCTTCTTGCCTCACAGCATGCCATGCGCGTTGCTTACCCACGTATACTTGTTCAGCTTCACGACGAACTAATTCCAGTATTTCTTTACTTACCAAGCGATCATAAAAAACGATATCTGCTTGTTGCATCAATCGCAATGCTTTGAATGTTAATAACTCAGGGTCGCCTGGACCTGCACCGACAAGATACACCTCACCTTGCTGTAACTCATGGGTATCAGTCTGCTCAAGTAATACATTCAGTGCCGCTTCTGCCTGCTCATCTCTACCTGCTAATACATGATCAGCGACCTTACCTTGTAATAGGTCAGACCAAAATCGACGACGCAAACCTAATGTTGGTAGTTTCGCTTTAACAGTATCTCTATAGCGCCCCACTAGACGAGCTAAGTTTCCATATGTTGGAGGAATCAATGTTTCAAGGCGAGCTCGAAGCTGTCGTGCCAAGATAGGTGATTTACCTCCACTTGAAATAGCAACAACAATGGGTGAGCGGTCTAAAATTGAAGGAAGAATAAAGTCACATAACTCAGTATTATCAGCGACATTAACCAAGGTATTCTTTAATTTAGCTTGTTCATAAACCGTACTATTTACACTTTCATCATCCGTCGCAGCAATAACTAAGAAATGGTCAGCCAGGTGTTCTTCATGGTAATCGCTATTAATCCAAACTAATTTATTGTCATCAACAAGTGCTTGGCTAGCTAACGATAAAGATGGAGAAACAATTGTTACTGTCGCGTGTGATTTTAGGAGTAGGTTAGCTTTACGTGCCGCTACATCACCACCACCGACAACTAAACAAGATCTATCTTTTAAGTTAATAAATAACGGTAAATAATCCATCGATTTTCTTTATTTTAAAGGTATAACAAGGCTCTGTAATACGAAGCCATCTTCTAAGTTTTGAACTAATGCAACTATTCTTGTTTGCTCCAAACTCCAGTCTTTATCGAGTTTAATCTCTGTGACGAGCTCACTAGCCCCAGACTCATTTAATGCTAAAGGGCCAATCCAATCACGCACTAAATGCTGATGATTAAAGGTTTTACCAGCATTATCACCACCATTGACTTTATTCACAAGGTTATCTTCAACCACAGCCAAATACAATTTGGAATACTGTTTGTTTTCATCACCTTCAATGGTAATGTTAGTTTTAACGCTTAATTGTTCTTGTTCTTGTTCCACTGTCACAGAGATGTCTGCTTCGGGTTTAAAACCATTAACAGCTTTAATCACTTCTTTCGCATGTTTTCTCCAGTTATGAACCACTTCACCACTGATAACAAACTCAGGTGTATAGACTGTTTTGTATAAATTTAACCGAGCAAGTTGACGTTGACGCTCTGAAAATTTCGCTTTAGCGTATTTATCAATCCAACCTTTTTTATCATTCAGATAATCAATATGAAAACCTAACACAATAAGATTTCCATCTGCTATATTTTGATGAGCTGTCGTTTCAACCCATTTGTCTGCCGCAGGGCATAAGCCGCAGCCTTCAGAAGTAAATAACTCTAAAACAGCTACTTGTCGGTCACCACTTTCTGCTTGCCACTGTTGAGAGAAAGCGAGTGCAGGCATCAACAATAATACTAAATAGATAAAGCGCTTTGATTTCAACATATTCGGGTACCTTTAGTTCACTGTGTTTCACTAAGTGTGATTGACTGTTTATCAGTATAGTTCCGCTGCTGAGCATCTGTAATTATAGCTAACTCTCTCAGCACTGCAGTAGCATAACTTCCTGCAGGTAAAAAGAATGATACTTCTAACTGGTCCTCACTTAGAAACTGCCATTTCAACTCAGCTGGATATAAACGTAATGATCGTCGGTCTTGACTTAAGCCCTGCTTTTCTAAGCCAGCTTTCCAATCAGTCCAAGCTACTAATGTATCTTGTTCTAAAGCCAAACTCTCCGCCGATGAAGGCAAGGTGCCTCGCCCCCACATTGGACCAGTTGGGTGTATATCCATTGTTTCAATACGATGCAATAAGTGCTCATCAATGCTTTCACTTGTAAATGAACTGGCCTTGGTCCCAGACAACAACATAATGTCACCTAACAAAGCCTGATTCCAATTTTTCTGTTCTACTCGTGCCGACAAGACTAAATTAAACAACCATGAACGAGCAGCTGAAAGGTAGATACTTTTTTGATTACGTTTTCTGGGAGCTTTACCTGTAGAGAACCAATAATCTGCACGCTGTAAATTACCGCCATTATGGCCAAAGCGTTGTTCAGCAAAATAATTGGGCACACCCTCTTTCTGAATTCGTTCCAGCGCATGTTGCCAATCAGTTTTATCACCGACAATATTCGTTAAACAAAGCGTGAAATAATTACCTGAAAGAACGCCTCTCTTTAACTTTTTACCATGCCGTGTTTTTTCGATAATGTGAATAGTGTCAGATTCGAACTCTTGCCAATTAGGTTCTTGATGACCTTCCATGTTGATGCTAAACCATTGTGTAGTCACTGCGTGGCGATCTTTTAATCCCGCATAACCCACTGCAACTTGTGGAACACCAGCGAATTTAGCTAATTCTCCGGCTAACCAGTCAGTGTTTACACCCTTCTTTTGTATTTTTAGCCATACATGGCCCCCAGAACCATCCGCTGAAAAAGGGAGTTTTTCGTTAACCTGAAAATATTCTTCCTGTGCTCGAATATCAGCAGAACAATTTAAACTCGACTCATTAACTCGAGCAAGGCGTTCAAAATCATAATGTTTCAAGTTAGTTTTTCTTTACTAATAAAACAACAGCATAGGCTGCAATGCCCTCTTTACGACCAGCAAAACCTAGCTTTTCAGTCGTTGTTGCTTTCACATTAACAGCATCTGCATTGATGGCGAGATCATCTGCTAATAAATCTTTCATCAAGGGAATATAAGGTGCTAATTTGGGTGCTTGGGCAACTACTGTTGAATCTATATTATTGATTGCCCAGCCATGTTGGTCTAAGTCCAGTACAACACGCCTTAATAATTCACGGCTATCTATACCTTTAAACTCATCGTCAGTATCGGGAAAGTGATGACCGATATCCCACAAGCCAGCCGCGCCCAATAATGCATCACAAATAGCATGAATTAACACATCACCATCTGAATGTGCTTCTAGGCCTTGATGGTAAGGAACGTTAACACCGCCAATAACAAGTGGTGCCTCAGAACCGAACTTATGAACATCATAGCCATGACCTATTCTCATTAAATGTTTCCACCTTGTTGCTTTAAAAATAAACTAGCCAAAGCTAAGTCCTGTGGCACTGTGATTTTAATGTTATCAGCATGTCCCTCAACCATTACCGGTTGGAGTCCTGTTAATTCGATTGCACTTGCTTCATCAGTCACGGCTAAACCATTTGACTTCGATTGTTGAAGTGCTTCCTTTAGTATCTGTAGTCGAAACATTTGTGGTGTAGAAGCTCGCCATAAACCTTTCCGTTCAACAGTTTCAACAATACCATTTTGAGTGTCAGCTCGTTTGACGGTATCGCTGACAGGCACGCCTAAGATCCCACCAACTTTATGCTCAGATAATTCTTGCAACATGGTCGTAATGTCTTGATTGCGAAGACAAGGGCGAGCAGCATCATGAACGAGTACCCAATCATTCCCATCAGCTATATCACTTAATGCTATCAGTGCATTCAAAACAGAATCTGCACGTTCGGCACCACCTGTAACAACATGAATTTCAGCATTTTCTGGAAGCGAAACCTCATGCCACCAAGGGTCGTTTTCTGCAATTGAAACAACAATTGCTTTGATGTCAGGATGGGATGCTAAACGCTGTAAAGTATGTTCAATGACAGTCATGCCATCTAAATCTAAATATTGTTTAGGCCTATCAGCACGCATACGTGAACCAATGCCTGCTGCAGGCACAACAGCCCATGCAGTTTGCTTACTCATGCTTAGTATCGTCAATAATTTGGAAAAATGTTTCACCAGGTTTGATCAAACCTAGTTCGGTACGAGCACGTTCTTCAAGAGCATCTAAACCACTTTTCAGATCATGAACTTCAGCTGCTAATACCTTATTACGCTCTGACAGCTGCTCATTCTCTTGCTTTTGAACTTCAACAGCTCGGTGTAAATAAAGCACTGAAGGCAAGCCATCATGACTAAACCAGAGTCGATATTGCAATAAAAGCAATATTACAACGAGTATAGTCATGACGGCCTTCATAGGGATTAAGCGTACTTAAAAGCCTTCATACCAGGATATGTTGCTAGCTCACCTAATTCAGCTTCAATACGAATTAATTGGTTGTATTTAGCAACACGATCAGAACGAGACAAAGAACCTGTTTTGATTTGACCTGCAGAAGTTGCAACCGCTAAATCAGCAATTGTTGTATCTTCTGTCTCACCACTTCGATGTGAAATAACAGCAGTATATCCAGCATCTTTAGCCATCTGAATGGCTTCTAAGGTTTCTGTCAAAGTACCAATTTGGTTTACTTTAATCAGGATAGAGTTTGCAATATTTTTGCTAATACCTTGCTCTAGAATCTTAGTATTAGTAACAAATAAATCATCACCGACTAATTGGACGCGGTCACCGATGCGATCAGTTAATAACTTCCAACCATCCCAGTCATTTTCATCCATACCATCTTCGATAGTTATGATTGGGTACTTATTCACCCAAGACTCAAATAAAGCGACTAATTGCTCAGAACTTAAACTACGTCCTTCAGATGCAAGTACATATTTGCCATCTTTAAAGAATTCAGAACTTGCTGTATCTAAGCCCAGCATAATATCTTTACCAGCTTCAAAGCCAGCATTAGCAATTGCTTCTAGGATAACTTCAATTGCGGCTTCATTAGACGGTAAATCTGGAGCAAAACCACCCTCATCACCTACAGCTGTACTTAGGCCACGTGCATTTAGAACATCTTTTAATGCATGGAAAACTTCCGCACCATAACGAACAGCTTCTGAAATAGAAGAAGCGCCAACAGGAATAATCATAAACTCTTGAAAATCAACGCTATTATCAGCATGTGAACCACCATTAATGATATTCATCATCGGCACGGGCATGGTAACAGCTTCTTCTCCACCTAAAGATTTATATAAAGGAAGATCAGCATCTAAAGCCGCTGCACGTGCTGTTGCCATTGAAATAGCTAATAAAGCATTAGCGCCTAAACGGCTTTTATTTTCAGTACCATCAACTTCAATTAATTTTGCATCGATAGCTTGTTGGTCAGAAGCATCCATATCAATTACAGCATCACCTAACACACCGTTAACTGCTTCTACTGCTTTTAATACGCCTTTACCTAAATAACGAGACTTATCTCCATCTCGTAATTCGACTGCTTCACGTTGCCCTGTTGATGCGCCTGATGGCACAGCCGCTCGACCAATAATTCCACTTTCTAAAATAACATCTGCTTCTACTGTCGGGTTACCACGCGAATCTAAAATTTCACGCCCACGAACATCAATAATTTTACTCACTACTTTCTCCAGCCAACAATTAAATTCGGTTTAGGTATAACTTTAAATTTATAAGTCTGTTTCGACTACTTCAATAAAGAGTCTTCGATAAAATCTTGTCCTTTGACAGTGCTATCAATGGCTTGCAGTGTCACTAATAGCTCTTCCATTCTATCTAAAGGCCATGAATTAGCACCGTCACTTAATGCTTTTTCAGGTTCAGGATGTGTCTCCATAAACACACCAGCCACACCAACAGCCGCCGCTGCACGAGCTAATACAGGAACAAATTCACGCTGACCTCCAGAAGAGGTGCCCATACCGCCAGGTTGTTGTACTGAATGCGTTGCATCAAAGACTACAGGACAGTCCATCGCACGCATCTGCGGTAATCCACGCATATCTGAAATCAAGGTGTTGTAACCGAATGATGTACCACGGTCACACAACATGATTTGATCGTTACCCGTTGATTTTGCTTTTTCAGCAACATGAGCCATATCCCAAGGTGCTAAGAACTGACCTTTTTTAATATTCACAGGCAGGCCTTGGCTACACACATCAACAATAAAACTAGTTTGACGACATAAGAAAGCTGGCGTTTGTAAAACATCAACAACACTTGCTACTTCAGCTAAAGGAGAATACTCATGTACATCAGTTAAAACGGGCACACCGTATTCTTTCTTTACTTTCTCTAAAATCGCTAAGCCCTTTTCGATACCTGGACCTCGGTAGCTATTAACAGACGTTCTATTTGCTTTATCAAATGATGACTTATAAATAAAATGAATGCCTAAGGCATCTGTCACTTCTTTTAATTTACCCGCCACATCCATTGTCATTTGTTCGCTTTCTACAACACAGGTTCCAGCGATTAAAAATAATGGTTGTTTACCACCAACTTCTTTTCCACATAAATCCATTACTTATTTCCTTTAGCCTGTTTATTTTTCTTAGCAGCATTAATAAATCCATCAAATAATGGATGACCATGGCGAGGGGTAGAAGTAAACTC
>NODE-14-length-63051-cov-6.63001_pt1 | contig 63051 bp, 53 predicted proteins | sample MGYA00139097_ERZ477577 | MGnify/ENA metagenome assembly ERZ477577
GAGCTTTCTTCAGGATATTCTACGTCTTCTGAGCTCATGTAAAGTCCTTTCTTATAGTAACGTCCTTTATAATTACCGTATGTAAAATTTCCTGATTCAATGATTGGTTGGATTTCAGATTCAATAAACAAAGCCTGTATATCGGCTTTCGTCCAATTTGTTGATTTCCTTAAGAGAAGATGAGCTTGATTTGCGCTAACAAAGCCGAATTCGTATTTTTCACTATTTATAGCACCTAGTAATTCGGCTACTGGCGCATTCATGAAATCGGTTAGTTGATTAATGTCCACTTCATCAGGACGATTAATAATGAGTATTTTTTCATCGGTTATTCCGAATAATTCCTCAGGCGCATAATTGTTTTTGTCGTTAAGTATGTCTAAGCCTACATAGCCAATCCAGGCAAGACTTGCTACAATTGTTAACCATAATAGCCCCTTATTGATCATTCCGATGACTTTAGTCTCAAAAGTAGTCAGAATCAAGGCGCCGTTAATTGTTCATGACCTATAGAAATCAACAATTGGTTGTTTACTTGAATAGAGAGAGTTGGTCGGCTGGTAATAAAGTGAAAGATTGTCTATGATGCACACAGTCTCCGTGGGTTCGAATTGCACTCCTGTGTTTTTTTGTAGGGTATCCTTTGTTCTTGTTCCAGTCATAAACAGGAAATTCTTCATGAATTTTTTTCATATACTCGTCTCGATATGTTTTTGCTAGGATAGAAGCCGCGGCAATGGAGAGAAATTTCCCATCCCCTTTAATAATACATTCGTGCGGGATTTTGGGATAAGGGTTGAATCGATTTCCATCAATTAATAGCATTTCTGGACTAACATTTAATTGATCAATCGCTCGATGCATTGCGGTGAAACTGGCATTTAGGATATTAATTTGATCGATTTCTTTTTCGCTAACAAAAGCGACACCGTAGGCTATTGCTTCTCTTTCAATAATAGGCCTCAGGAGCTTTCGGTTAGCTTCAGAAAGTTTTTTTGAGTCGTTAAGCATTTCGTTTCTAAAACCTTTCGGTAAAATTACGGCCGCAGCAACCACGGGACCCGCCAAACATCCACGACCGGCTTCATCACATCCAGCTTCAATAATGTCACTGTTTTTAAATAACAAAAGACTACTCATCAAAAGTAAAATTGGCAAAAAAAATTGTAGTTTAGCCCATGGTGTGATACAACTTTTTAAAAAGTATCACGTCTTATATAAAAATTAGAAAGATGAAAAAGATATTTTTTACACTTGTTGTGTTGGTTGGTTTTGTAACTGTAGGATTCTCTCAAGAACAGGGAACTATGGCAGTTGCTGAAGGGAAGTCAGAGTTAATGACGAGTAAAACGTCGGGTGTATATACAATTACACTGCCGTCAACAGTTACAGACGAGATGGTAAAAAAGAATGCTAGTTACTACCCTTCTTACTTTACTGTTGGATTCGATAATGATTCTAAAAATGCAACAATTACATTGGTAAACAATGAAGCTCAAGGACGTTACGTAATTGCACGATTCTTATCCTCATGCGGAGTAAGAGAAGTAAAAGTTGGTGATGAGACACTAGTGCTGGATCAGTTTATTGAGCAGTATTTGAAGTAAAACATTTAAAACATTCGAATTAGGGCCAACTCATTTTCAGTTGGCCTTTTTTTATGTGTAATTCACATGAAATTTCTTGACTTCTTCCCATATTTGTAGAGAAATAAAAAAACAAACACAATGAAAAAAATTGGATTAATGATTGCTGTTGCCGCACTTGTTACTGCATGTGCAACAACAGAAGTCAAAACAGATCAAGGTAATGAAGGGGTAGCTGTTGAACTTGGAGAAAGTTATGGACCTGTAGAAGTTAATGTTGATGATGCAATTACAGTTGAAGAGATGCTTGCAGCTTATGAAGGGAAGACTGAAGAAATGGAGTTTACTTTTGAAGGTAACTTAGTTGAGGTATGTTCAAAAGCTGGTTGTTGGGTAAATATTGATAAGGGCAACGGCGAAACATTTATGGTTCGCTTTAAAGATCATTTTACGATTCCACCTAAAACGGACATCAATACGGGGGCGTATCTTCATGGTGTGGCGCACTGGGACACCGTATCTGTTGACATGCTTCAACATTTTGCTGAAGATGCCGGTAAAGATCCTGAAGAGATTGCTAAAATTACAGAGCCCAAGTTTGAGCTTGGATTTACTGCTGACGGAATTACATTAAAAAAATAGTTCTAACATAATATTTTGAAAAGCGACATGCCTTATGGTATGTCGCTTTTTTCTTCTAGAATATTATCTTCATTCTCGGTTACTGCAGTAGGTTCAGTTTCCGAGTCCATAATTTTTGACTTTTCTCTAATCGAAGCATCAAGCAAAAAGCCAAGCATTATAGATATAATCACGTAACCTCCAAAATAATACAATCCAAATAGAACTTTAGCATCCATCTCTACACCAGGACTCATATTAGCAAAACTTAGGTAGGCTAAGAAAGCACCAACTACAAATACATCTGCCATACTCCATTTTGCAATGTAGGACAAAATCTTTCGCAATCGCTTTAGCCCTCTTACAGGTAGGATTAGAATAAGTAAAGTGAAAAGTAGTTTGATTGTCGGAACAATAATGGAAAAAGTTCCAATAGCTATTGCGACAGGTTTATTTCCTGATTTCCAAAGTAATGAGATGACATCCATGATCCCCTTGTTTTGATAATAGAAGTAGGTAAATCCTGGAAACACTTTGTCAAATCCGACGTTTTCATTTGCATTCTCCTTGAGATATCCTTGCCCGTCATCTACTAGTGATTGAATGGATTCAGCCCATTCAGTTCCGTATACAGGTACGTACTTAATGTAGTCCGCTAGATCACTAACTTCACTCATGTAATCGACGATTTCTTCAAAGTAGGGGATGTCATTCGGGTGAACGTAGACCTTGATAGTCATATTTTCTTTAAAGGCGGACATTTCCAAAATGGGATTGGAAATCCCTTGACCTAGTAAGGTGATTCCGATAAATGATAGTGCCATTGTTAAGCCAAAAATGATTCGCTTTTTTGCGTAAAGGATTAACATGAAAATAAGGAAGCCAAGACTACCGAACAATAGGTAATATCCGTAGCTGAGCGCACTAGAGTAGTGCTGATCTGCTTTTTGCACGGCGGCATCGAATTTTACTTTTTTTTCTTGCCAGGCAGTTTCGCTGAAAACCCAGTCTCTAAATGACAGCAAGCGATCATTGAAATTTAATATTTTAATGATTTCATTTTTTTCTTTTTTGAATTGCTCCGAATGTTCTGCACTTTTTGAAATGAGAATAAATGAAGCAATAAGAAAAACGAATCCGAGAATAAGCCCTGGAACGCTGTAGAATTTTTTCATTGTGGCACAAGTTTTTTCTAAAGTAAGAAAAACTAGGGATAGCTGAAGATTTGTTGTAGGCGGTTAAAGGCACAAAAAAAGCCCCGAAGTAATTCGGGGCCAGTCAATATTTATAGTGTTTAGAAACAATAACTGTTCGCGTCGATTAATTTCGTTGCAATTAGTTGACGAGCAACTTTTGGGTTAAATGGTTCCGTCTTAGTGAATCGCTTCAAGCCCATCAGCATCATTTTGAGTTCATCACCTTCTGCAAATGAATTCAATGCATCCTTTCCTGCCTTATTGATTTTGTCTGCTACATCATAGAAGTAGGTTTTCACCATTGCGATTTGTTCTTGGCAATTTTCTTCCCCTTTTAACTGAATCATTTGTTGAACTCTCAAAAGCGCTGATTCAGCCATATATGTATAGATCGCCATATCCGCTATATTCATAAGTATTTCTTGTTCTTTAGATAGACTTTGCATTAATTTTTGAACAGCTGATCCAGCAGTCATAAGGATTGTTTTTTTGAATCCTGTTAGGTAAGCTGTTTCATTAGCTAATATACCTTCGGGCTTATCTCCGAAATCAGGAATGCTCATTAATTCACTTGCGACCTTCATTGCAGGTCCCATTAAATCAAGCTCTCCTTTTAATGCGCGTCTCAAAACCATGTCTACAGTTAACAAACGATTTATCTCATTTGTACCTTCAAATATTCTATTGATTCTTGCGTCTCGATAAGCTCTTTCTACTGTGGATTCTGCAGAATAACCCATTCCTCCAAAAATTTGAACGGCCTCGTCGACTACGTAGTCTAAAACTTCGGAGCCCGCAACCTTTAAAATCGCACATTCTGGTGCGAATTGCTCTATCCCTTTTAGAGTTGCCGCAGCCTTGCTCATGCCTTCATTCATATATCCAGCAATGGCATCATCGATATTTTGTCCAGCGCGATAAATAGCAGATTCAACTACAAATGTTTGAATCGCTTGTTCTCCTAATTTATAGCGTATAGCACCATACTTCGAAATTGGTCGACCGAATTGTTCTCGTTCATTTGCATATTGAACAGAAGCTGTGATGGATTGTTTAGCTCCACCCATAACGCCGGCACCAAGTTTTATACGTCCAATGTTTAGGATGTTAAGCGCAATTTTGAACCCATTTTCTCTCTCCGAAAGCATGTTTTCAACTGGCACTTCAACATTATTGAAGAAAATTTGTCGTGTGGAAGACCCCTTTATTCCCATTTTCTTCTCTTCTGGGTTTAATGTGATTCCTTCACTATCAGCTTCGACCAAGAAGGCTGTCAATTTTTCATCCTCATCAATTTTTGCGAAAACAGTGTAGAGATTGGCAAATCCTGCATTCGTGATCCACATCTTTTGCCCTGTAATCTTATAATTCTTTCCGTCGTCGCTAAGAATAGCTTTTGTCTTTCCGGAGTTTGCGTCAGAACCAGAACCAGGTTCAGTTAAACAGTATGCGGCTTTCCATTCACCAGAAGCTAATTTGGGAATATATTTTTTCTTTTGCTCATCATTTCCATAATAGAGAAGTGGCAAGGTCCCAATTCCCGTGTGAGCGCCGTAAGCCACAGAGAATGAATATCCCATAGCTAGTCTTTCCGTTGCTAGAAGAGATGTTTTGAAATCTACTCCCATGCCGCCTAAATCTTCTGGTACCGACATACCGAGCAGACCTAATTCGCCTGCTTTTTCTAATATCGAAGGCATCAGACCTTCTTCCATGGCATCGATTCTATCAATATGAGGGACAACTTCAGTAATGATAAAATCATCACACATATCGGCAATCATTCGTTGTTCTTCCGTCCAATTTTCTGGGATGAAAATGTCAGAAGGAGCAGTGTCACGGATAATGAATTCTCCTCCTTTAATTGGTTTTTTTTCTTCTGTAGACATTCTTTTTCGTAAAAGTTGAATAATATACCACTAAGGTAGTAAAATAATTATTGCTATGCACGCATATTATGTGTGAATTTTTTACTTGTTCAATAAAAGTGCTACATTTAGTCAGATCGTAGCTTATGAATAGAACAGTTTTTCTTTTTGCGCTTCTCGTTTTTTTTTCTTGCGGTTCACAAACTGGAGGCGTTGAGATACCTGCGATAGAAAAGAAGGTCAATGGTCTCAGTCTTGTATCCATGAATAAACTATTGGATAAAGAAGAGATTTTGCCAATTCTGCAAACCAACGCTAATTGGACATCTGTTATTCCATTTGCTTTTTTGCCTGACGAAAATAAACCGGGATTAGTGTTTGACAGTGAATGGCAATGGATTGGAGAACGAATTGAGGGTGCGGTTGAAGCTATTCAGTTGATGCATAAGAGTAATGTATCTGTAATGTTGAAGCCTCAAATATGGGTGGGGAGAGGTGTGTTTACTGGCGAAATACAGATGAACAACGAGTCTGACTGGAAGAAGTTTGAGCAAGAGTATGGGAATTTTATTTTAACATTTGCAAAGCTAGCCGAGAGAGAAAAGGTTGAAATGTTGTGTGTTGGAACCGAAATGCACCACGTAGCCGTTGATCGTCCATTTTTTTGGAAAGAGCTGATCAAGGAAATTCGTATTGTATACTCAGGAAAAGTGACATATGCAGAAAACTGGGACTGTTATGATCAAGTACCATTTTGGAATGATCTTGATTTTATTGGGATCGATGCCTATTTCCCAATTGCTGAAGGGAATAATCCGTCAGATAGAAAATTATATGAAGGTTGGAAAAAATTGGACCTCGAACTTTCTTCATATTCTGAGAAGTTGGATAAATCTATAATTTTCACGGAATATGGCTATAGAAGTATTGCTGCATGTGCTGAATCTCCATGGAATTATAAGTCAGAAAGTAATGTGAGTGAGCAAGCTCAATATAGAGCCTTGAAAGCGCTATATGATGTGATGTGGGAAAAGCCTTATTTTGCGGGTGGCTTTTTGTGGAAATGGTATCCAGACCATATTAATGCTGGTGGGAGCAAGAATACAATGTTTACTGTTCAAAATAAAAAAGCCGAAGAGCTTGTTCGTAGCAGATATGGAGACTAATTAGTCTGTTCGTGAGTAGTTTGCTTTATTTGGAGATCGCAATTTTAAGTCGTTTTCCTTTTACTTTTTCTCCTTTGATTTTCTGAAAAACAGATTTTACTTTTTTCCGTTTAATGGCAACATAGCAGGCTCTATCTTGAACTGTGATAATTCCAATTTCTCCTTTTCCTAAGTCACCTTTTTTAGATAGGAACCCTACAATATCAATCTTATTTACTTTGTCTTTTTTTCCTCCACTAAAGTAAAGGGTTGTCCATTCTGGTTCGACAGGTTCATGGACCATTAGGTTTAAATCAATAATAGATTCAGGAGTTTGCACATACATTGGTAATTGGCTCTTTTCACCTTTAAATAGGTAAGAATGACCATTGGCTGACATTCGGGCAGTTCTTCCCTTTCTATGAATAAACGCCTCTTCACTTCCTGGATATTGATAATGCACAATATGCATAACATCAGGTATATCAAGTCCACGAGATCCAAGGTCAGTGCAAATTAGAATTGTTGAGCTACCATTCCTGAATTTAATTAAAGCTCGTTCACGTTCGTCTTGCTCAAGTCCACCGTGATAATATGTGCTTGTAATACCTAGCTCATCAAGTTGTTTAGATACGTCTTCACTCACCTCGCGATAGTTGCAAAATACAATAGTCCTATCGTGTTTGAATGATTTTAGTAAAGTCGCCAGGGCCTCGATTATGTCATAATCGCATTTGATCAAATGCTCTTCAATGTTAATCACATCATCCTCTTCAATCTTATCAATCTCATGATACGATTGCATACCAAGATAATTAGGAATGCTTTCCAATCGAGTAGCTGAAGCGAGCATTTTGTGCTTGAGGTGTTTCAATGGCTTTGTGATGAAGTCCATGTCATTTTCAAAACCGAGTTCTAAGCACTTATCAAATTCATCGATCACTAAAAAAGAACAATATTCAAGTTCATCCAGATTTCGTCTATCAATATGATCCGCAATTCTACCTGGTGTGCCAATCACGAGTGCAGGAGTTTCAGATAAACTGTTACGCTCTTCTTTCATGGAGTGCCCACCGTAGCAAATCGTCACTTTTAGTCCTGTTTTCAACGAACGAAAAACATCTTCAATTTGTAAACATAATTCACGAGATGGAGCCAAAATTAATCCTTGAATTCCTGCATTCGATGGATCAATTTTTGAAATCATCGATAATAGAAAAGCCAAGGTTTTACCAGAACCAGTTTTAGAATACAGAACAACGTTTGCATGGCCTTGAACTGCTTCAATAGCTTCTTGCTGGACCTCCATTAAGGACGAATGACCAGCATTTTTAATGAGTGAATTAATATCCATTTTTTGTATAATTCTAATGTCTGATCTTAGTTATTGGCTGGAATTCTAAAGCTTAAAGCATTTCAATCACTCCAGCAGCTCCTTGTCCTGTACCAACACACATGGTTACAACGCCATATTTTTGATCACGACGCTTTAATTCGTTCATTATCTGAACTGACAACTTCGCTCCCGTGCATCCTAAAGGGTGCCCAAGTGCTATGGCTCCTCCATTGACATTTACTATTTCTGGATTCAATTCAGCTTCACGAATTACTGCTAAAGATTGTGATGCAAAGGCTTCATTTAGTTCAAACAATGAAATGTCATTCATCTTAAGTCCCGCTGCTGCAATTGCTTTTGGAATAGCATCTACTGGTCCTATCCCCATGATTCTTGGTTCTACGCCAACAACGCTGTACGAAGCTAATCGAGCAATTGGTTCTAGGTTTAGTTCTTTAACCATATCTTCTGACATCACTAGGCAAAAAGCTGCGCCATCTGATGTTTGGGACGAATTCCCTGCTGTAACGGATCCGCCGTTTGCGAATACAGGTCTTAATCGACCTAATCCTTCCATTGTAGATGAACGAGGTCCTTCATCTGTATCTATTATATATGATTTTTCTTGTCGCTTTTCATTTTCATCTAGATACACCTCGTTTACGTTGATTGGTAAGATATCGTCTTTAAATCTACCAGCCTTTATCGCAGCTATTGCTTTGTCGTGAGAATTCAAGGCAAACTGATCCTGCTCTTCACGTGTAACATTGAACTGCTTTGCTACAGCTTCGGCTGTTAAGCCCATTCCCCAATACCATGATGGGTTCTCTTTACCAACAGATGGGTTCGGAACAATTCTCCATCCTCCCATTGCCATAACTGACATGGACTCCACACCACCTGCGATAATGCAGTTAGCCATACCGCTTTCAATTTTTGCAGTGGCAATGGCGATAGTTTCTAAACCAGAGGAGCAATAACGATTGACAGTCATTCCAGGTACCTTATCAGTGTCTAGCCCCATTAACGAAATCATTCTCCCAACATTTAAACCTTGTTCGGCTTCTGGTGTAGCATTTCCAACAATAACATCATCAATTCGATCTTTGTCTAATTGTGGTACTTCAGACATTATATGTTTAATTACATCAGCTGCTAAATCATCAGGTCGTGTAAACCGGAATCCACCTTTGCCAGCTTTACCAACTGCTGTTCTGTATCCTTTAACTATATATGCTCTTTTCATTTTTCTCGATTAAAAACGTTATTACTCCCAATTGAAAGTTCTAACAATTAATTCCGCAATACTTTTCCTGTCTTCACAATACTCTCCAAACGTTCCAATGTTTTTCGTTCTGTGCATAATTCTAAGAACGCTTTCCGCTCTAGATCTAAAAGGTATTGTTCGGAAACAATAGTATTCTCCGATAAGTCACCTCCACATAGGACAAAACCTAATTTTTCAGAAATAACACGATCGTGCTCGGACATATAATTTCCCGAAAGCATCGTGTTTGCTCCAACATAAACGATTCCTAGTCCTTCTTGCCCCATTACTTTTATGTCCTTTTCTCTTTTTGGAGCAACATAACCTTCTTCTGCCATATCAATACAGGCTTCTTTCGCTCTTGTTAACAAATGATCTTTACTAACAACGACTTCATCTTGACCCTTACGCAAATAACCAAGGTCAAAGGCTTCGTACGCAGAGGTAGAGACTTGGGCTTGCCCAATGGTAAGGAAGCGATCACGCATACGGTTGATCTTAATGTCTCCGGCTTTTAATTCTTCGGATAATCTTTTCGCAAATTCCTTGGTACCTCCACCTCCAGGAATGAGTCCAACTCCGAACTCAACCAATCCCATGTATAGTTCTGCATGAGCAACAACTTTATCCGCATGCATCGACAATTCACAACCACCGCCAAGTGCCATGTTGTGAGGAGCTACTATAACTGGTATATTGCAATAACGGACTCGCATCATTGTATCTTGAAATGCTTTGACGGCAAAATTAAGTTCCTCAAAGTCTTGTTCAATGGCCATCATGAAAATCATCCCGACATTAGCTCCTGCTGAAAAGTGTTGTCCGTTATTAGAAATGACTAATCCGCGATAGTCTTTTTCGCCGAGATCAATTGCCTTGTTTATACCTTCAATTACACCTCCGCCGATAGTGTTCATTTTTGTATGAAATTCAAGGTTGAGTATACCGTCTCCTAAATCAACAATTGTTGTATCTGAATTACCCCAAAGTTTATTCTCACTTCTTAACGATTCTAGGATAACCATGTTTTCGGTTCCAGGAATTACTTTATAGCTTTTAGAAGCAATATCAAAAAATAGTTTCTGACCATTTTCTGATTTGTAAAATTTAGTGAAGCCTGCCGTTTTCATCTCATCAATCCATGGCGCAGCTTGTTTGTTTTCTTTAGAAATCAGTTTAAGACCTTCTTCAAATCCTAAGATGTCCCACGTCTCAAACGGCCCAAGTTCCCATCCGAACCCTGCTTTTAATGCATCATCAATTTTATAAAGATCATCGGTGATTTCGGGAATTCGATTGGATACATAGGCAAAAAGACCGCCGAAAATTTTCCTGTAAAACTCACCAGCCTTGTCCATTCCCATCAGGAGCATTTTTGTTCTTTGATGTAGATCGTCTATTGGTTTTGCCATATCAAGTGTAGGGAACTTGACTCTTGATTTTTCTTTATATTCAAGTGTTGTTAAGTCAAGAACAAGAATTTCACTTTTTCCGCTATCATCTTTCACTTTTTTATAAAACCCTTGCTTAGACTTTGATCCGAGCCAGCCGTTGTCAACCATTTTGACAATATAGTCTGGAAGAGTAAATAATTCGATTTCTTCGTCATTTGGGCAATTTCCTTTTATTCCGTTTGCCACATGTACGAGTGTATCAAGACCGACAACATCACATGTTCGGAAAGTAGCAGACTTAGGCCGACCCATAATAGGTCCTGATAGTTTGTCTACTTCTTCGACTGTCAGATCCATTTCTTCAACAATGTGAAATAAGGACATGATGGAGTAAACACCCACTCGGTTTGCAATAAACGCTGGTGTGTCTTTACAATAAACAGTTTTCTTGCCCAAAAATCTACTTCCATAGTCCATCAAGAAATTGACGATTGTTGGATCAGTTTCTGGTGATGGGATGATTTCGAGAAGTTGTAAGTATCGTGGAGGGTTGAAGAAATGCGTTCCACAGAAGTGCTTTTTAAAGTCATCACTACGTCCTTCGAGCATCATGTGAATTGGAATTCCCGATGTATTGGATGTAATTAATGTTCCTGGCTTTCTGTGTTTCTCAACATTTTCGAACACCTGTTGTTTGATGTCGAGTCGTTCAATCACAACTTCAATTATCCAGTCGCATTCATTAATCTTTGAAAGATCGTCTTCTAAGTTGCCAGTTTCAATTCTTCTAGCAAACGATTTTTTATAAATTGGTGAAGGATTTGAATTTAAAGCAAATTGTAATGCTCCATCAACAATTTTGTTTCTGAATTTTTTGGAATCTAAAGTGAGTCCCCTTTTTTTATCTTCTTCAGATAATTCTCTTGGCACGATGTCCAACAATATGACTTCGCACCCAATGTTAGCGAAGTGGCATGCTATTCGCGAACCCATTACACCGGATCCGAGGACAGCGACTTTGCGAATGTGTCTGTTCATTTTGAAATCTTAAAAATTATTCAATTCAATATCAAGTGTTGTGTCCATACGTTCAGCAACCTCAAAAAATGTTTTTAGTTTTCCTTTCGGAATATTTGACATTAGGCGCTCGTTAAAGTCAAGCACCACATGTTTTGCGATTCTTCGTTTGTCGATTCCTTCTTGCGTCAGAAAGATCAAAACCTTTCGTTTGTCTTTGGCATCTGATTCACGACGAATAAGACCATTTTCTTCCATTGTTTTTAACGTACGAGATAAACTTGTAGGTTCCATACCCATTTTTGGTCCAAGCTGCGTACTCGGTGTGCCCTCTTTATCAACATTAAGCAGAATAAAGCCGATGGAAATAGTCAGCCCATATTCGTTTGCTTTTTGATTGTACATACGTGATATTTTGTGCCATAAATGGCGCATCACAAAATCAACCAAATACCCTTTCTCTTTTTCTTCTGCCATAATGATTTTTTGACGTTTATTTCAAGACGTGTAAATGTAAGAAAAAGTTTTATGCAGACATAGGATTAATATCCTTTGTTTAATCAGGGTAAGCAAAAAGCCTTCGATTGATCGAGGACTACCAGTTATCCATGGAAATATGAACTGTTCCTTTGAATTTAGAAACTAGTTGATCTTCATCGTTAAAAATGTCAACCGTATAGATGCCAATAGTTCTTCCTCTATGAATTTCAATGCATTCGACTCGCAATTTTGTATCCTTATGAACAGGGCGCAAATGAGATATTGAGGTCTCGACACTGACGCATTTGAATCCATAGCTGTTTGAGGCGAACGCAAGGGCTGAGTCGGATAGCGAATAGGTTATTCCACCATGTAAAATATCAAAACCATTAAGCATTTCCTTTCGTGTAGTGCAGACTAATGAGCAGCCCCCTTTTTTTAACTCAACAATATCAACATGCATCCATTCGCTGAACGCATCGTTGTCTAGCATTAAAGCAACTATTTCTTCGGGAGTTTTCATTATTTAATAACTCTGCCCATCAGTGTTATCATGGCTGTTATGACGATAAATAACTGGGTGGCAGTTTCGTCGTCTAAGGTTGTGCCATCTTCATCCGCAGTGCTGACTTCCATCATAATAAATCGAATAAGTTCAGGTTGATCAGTGAAGTCATGAATGATATCTTCATCATCTTTGTCAAAATATTGATCCAACATTTCGAAAAATGGCTCTTCGAATGCGTCTATGGTTTCATCGCTGATTTGTTCTAGTTGAACTTGTTCTTGCGCAAATGCTTCTGAAATCAAACAATAGTAATATATAAGAAGTCCCTCAAGGCGTTCGTTTTCATACTCAACAGCTGCAGACATAACATATCCCAGTAAGGTTTGCTGTGCCAAAGCGTAGGTCTCAGCCAGTTTTTCTAGTCCATCTTCATTAAGGTTGTCGACTTTTGCAATTGCATTCTCGATACTTGATACGGTGATGTGCTTCATTAATTCTTTTTTTGTAAAAGTAGACGATTTCATTTCAAGTAGTTAGAAGATTCGGGAATATTATATTCTCTGAGCTCACTTTTTCTTACTTTTGGATGAATAAACAGTGTTTTTTCGTTTTAAGATTCATCCTGATTAGTTGAAAAGAGCGATTTGGGTATGAGCAGTTCATCTTTACTTTATTTAAAGAGAGGAAAATCATTTGGAATTAATTTAACGATATAATAAGATATTATCATGATGAAGCGAATTATTCTAGCAGCCATTTTGCTGCTTTCAACAGTTTCTTTTGGTCAATTAAAGGAGCTTACGTTAGAGGATGCAGTGATGCAACAATATAGAGCGTTTAATCCGAAATCCCTTTCAATGTTTCAATGGGTACCAAATACTGATTGTTACACCTATCTTAATGGCTACACCTCGTTAATGAAAGCTTCAGTTCGTAACATTGAAGCTAAAGAAATTATTGGAATTCAGGAGTTGAATAAGAAGCTTGGTGCGGAGTTGTATTGGTTTTCTGGCTTCGAATGGAAGAATGAGAATGAGTTTTGGGTAAATGATGGAAAGAAGTTTTATGGCTACAACACTGTGGAGGGAAAAGGTCATTTGATTCACGGCTTGGATGAAAATGCCGAAAATGCAACTTTTCATAATGGGTCTGAGAATATAGCTTATACTAAAAACAACAATGTTTATTTGCATACTGGTGAAGGGTTGAAGGTAATTGTCACGGATAATTCGGATAAAAATATTGTTTCCGGCCAGGCTATTGCTAGAAGTGAATTTGGAATTACCGGAGGTTTGTTCTGGTCTCCGAGTGGTCAAGCTTTGGCTTATTACCAAAAAGATGAAACAAATGTCCATGATTATCCTTTATTGGATAATAGTACTACCCCAGGAGAATTGAAGTTGATTAAATACCCAATGGCTGGACAGAAATCTGAGAAGGCTAAAATTGGGATTTTCAATCTTGAAACACGTGAAACGGTTTATATTTCTGCTCGTGAAGGTGAAGAGAATTACTTGACAAACTTATCTTGGTCACCAGACAATAAGTACGTAATTATTGCCGAGGTCAATAGAGATCAGAATCATATGTGGTTAAATGTTTTTGATGCTACTACCGGTGGTTTTGTGCGTACACTTTTCGAAGAAGAGAGTGAGACATGGGTTGAGCCAGAGCATCCAGCATTTTTCCCAATGGAGTCCTCTAATAATTTTGTTTGGATCTCAGAACGAGATGGATTCAACAACTTATATTATTATGATTTTCAAGGGAAACTATTGAAGCAGTTAACTGATCATGATTTTGTTGTGAAAGACATCATGGAAGTGAAAGGCGGACGTATTTATTATACTACAACAGGACAGAATCCAATGGAGACACATGTTTATTCTGTTGATTTGAAAGGTAAGGGGAAGATTTTAACTCGAGCAAAAGGAACACATTCTGTAGAAATTTCAACAGATGGGAAATATTTCCATGATCATTTTTCAAGTCATGATGTGCCCAGTAATGATTGGATTATTGGTGCTAATGGAAAGATTGTTAAAAAGCTAATGGAAAGCACGAGTACTCTTACAGATTACAAGATTGGTACGGCTGAAATTAGTTCGATTACGGCCAAAGACGAAACAAAGTTATTCACACGTCTCATTAAACCAAGTGATTTTGATTCCAGAAAAAAATATCCCGTATTAGTTTATGTATACGGAGGTCCTCACGCTCAATTGATTACTAATTCTTGGTTAGACGGGGCTAGTCTATGGATGTATTGGATGGCAGAGCAGGATTATCTTGTTTATACGGTGGATAACAGAGGGTCTGCCGAACGAGGTGTTGCATTTGAGTCACAAATTCATCGTCAATTAGGAGTGGTAGAAATGGAAGATCAACTTTCAGGTGTTGAATATTTAAAGAGTCTGCCTTATGTAGATGGTGATCGAATTGCTGTTCATGGATGGTCCTTTGGGGGGTTCATGACTACATCACTTATGTTGAGATCACCAGGAACTTTTACAACGGGAGTTGCAGGTGGGCCTGTAACGGATTGGAAATATTATGAGATCATGTATGGTGAAAGATACATGGATCGTCCAGAAGAGAATGAAAAGGGATATGAAGAGGCTTCATTGATGACACATGCAGGTGGTCTTGAAGGAGACTTATTATTGATTCATGGGACCGTTGATGATGTAGTAGTGATGCAGCACAATCTTTCATTGGTGCAAAAGTTTGTTGAATTGGGTATTCAAATGGACTTTTTTCCTTACCCAATGCATAAGCATAACGTGCGAGGGAAGGACCGTGTTCATTTGATGGATAAAGTGTTGAACTATGTCATTGAGCATAATAAGTAGTAATTGACCTCGTGAATTAGCAAAATTCAAAATCAAATATGACTAGCAGGATCAATTAATTGATCCTGCTTTTTTTTGTTTCTTATTGTTTGAGCGAAGACTAAATTCTACAGGTGACATACTCGTTACTATAGATCGATGTATGTACTTTCAGCTTGTTTCCGTATATTTGAATCCCGAAAAATTGCACGTAGATGGCGGAAATTGAAGTGAAATCAAAGAATGTGAAGATGAAAACGTCGAAAGCGACATTAATTGATGCGTTCAAACTGATGTGTACAGCGAAAACGCTGGCAGAGAAGTACGAGCTGAACAAGGAAGTTACAGCAAAGTATGTTCATGCTACTTCTAGAGGTCATGAGGCAATTCAATTGGCGTGTGGAATGCAATTAAAGCCACAGGATTGGGTGGCGCCTTACTATCGAGATGATAGTATTTTGTTGGGTATCGGGATAACTCCATACGAACTAATGCTTCAAGTTTTTGCTAAAAAGGATGATCCCTTTTCTGGAGGAAGAACATATTACTGTCACCCATCTCTAAATAGAGATGATATGCCGAGAATTCCACATCAATCTTCGGCGACTGGGATGCAAGCAATTCCTACTACGGGGGTTGCAATGGGTATTCAATATAAAGAGAAGCAAGGGCTGGCAGAAGATTTCGGAGGAGAGAATCCCGTTGTAGTGTGCTCACTTGGTGATGCATCATGTACGGAAGGAGAAGTTTCTGAGGCCTTTCAAATGGCAGCGTTGAAGCAGTATCCAATCATATATTTAGTACAAGATAATGGATGGGATATCTCTGCGAATGCAGAAGAAACGAGAGCTCAAGATATTTCACATTACGCTCGAGGATTTAATGGAATTGAAGTTCGAACAATTGACGGAAGTGATTTTGATCTTTCGTATCAGACCATGAAAGAGGTGATTGAAATCGTTAGAAAAGAACGTCGTCCATTCATTGTTCATGCAAAAGTTCCTTTGCTTGGGCATCATACGTCAGGTGTTCGGAAAGAATGGTACCGTGACGACCTTGAAGAGGCTGCTACGAGAGATCCATATCCTAAATTAAAGGACGCTTTGCGTTTGTCAGGAGCAGATGAAGCTGACATTATTAATATTGAAGCAGAAACAAAAAAAATAGTTGATGAGGAGTATGAAAAGGCCGTAAATGCAGAAGATCCATCTCCAGAGTCAGTTACAGATTATATTTTTGCTCCTTCTCCAATCACCGAAGAGAAAGGAGAGAGAGAGCCAAAGGGAAAAAACAAAACCGTAATGGTTGATTCCGCTTTGTTTGCTGTTCGTGAATTAATGGCGAAGCATCCTGAGGCATTGTTGTATGGACAAGATGTTGGAGGAAGATTAGGTGGGGTGTTCAGGGAAGCCGCAACTCTCGCGCAGCAATTTGGAGACGACCGAGTTTTTAATACTCCAATTCAAGAAGCTTTTATAATTGGGTCTACTGTGGGTATGTCAGCAGTAGGGTTAAAGCCATTTGTTGAGGTTCAGTTTGCCGATTATATTTGGCCTGGTTTGAACCAGTTGTTTACAGAAGTTAGTCGGTCGTATTATTTGTCGAATGGAAAATGGCCTGTGAGCTGTGTGATTCGTGTTCCTATTGGAGCGTACGGTTCTGGGGGGCCGTATCATTCATCGAGTGTTGAATCAATCTTAACGAATATTCGTGGTATTAAGGTGGCGTACCCTTCGACCGGTGCAGATTTGAAAGGCCTAATAAAATCGGCTTATTATGATCCAAACCCTGTTGTTTTACTTGAGCATAAAGGACTGTATTGGTCAAAAATCGCTGGTACTGAGGGGGCGATGTCGATTGAGCCAGATGAGGATTATATTATTCCTTTTGGTAAAGGAAGGGTTGTTCAAGAGGCCACGACTGAAGCAATTGAGAAGGGTAATTCTTGTGCTGTTATTACATATGGTAGAGGAGTTTACTGGACAATCGAAGCAGCAAAATCACACGAAGGAAAAGTTGAAATTATCGACCTTCGGACGTTGAATCCGATAGATTTTGACTTAATTAATGAAGTTGTGAGGCGTCACAATAAGGTTATGTTAGTTACGGAAGAATCGGTAGAGGCTTCGTTTACTTTAGGATTGGCTGGACGAATTCAACGTGATAATTTTAAATCGCTTGATGCTCCTGTGTCTATTGTTGGGTCTATTGATACTCCAGCTATTCCATTGAATTCAACTCTTGAGGCAACGTTATTGCCGAATGCTGAAAAAGTTGAAGTAGCTTTAAACAACCTTTTAACCTATTAAAGAATTCAAAATTCGTTGACATAAGGTGTCAGGATCTCTGCCCAACGGATATAACCTTCTCCGCTTAAGTGAACACCGTCGATGGTAAACTGAGGACGAATTTCACCATTTTGTGCGAAGAATGAGTGTGTGTCGATGAATGTAAAGCCTAGTTGTTCTGAAAGGTTTTGAATTTGAGAATTAAGTTCAACTATTGTCTCGTTAATTTTTGTGCCCGAGTAACCAACCATCCCTTGATTTTTATTGCTCACAGGAAGTATAGAATTCACATAAATTTGTGTTTCTTCCGAATTTTCTTGGATGTCATTGATTAATAGTCTGAATTCAGAAAGTATCGCTTCTTTAGAAAGATTACGATCTCCAATATCATTAATTCCTGTTTCTATGAAAATTTTTTTCGGTTGTTCTTGGATGATAGGATTCAATCTGTTTCGCATGCCTCTCGTCCAATCCCCATTAATTCCACGATTTTGAGTGTGTTCGTTTTTGAAAGCTTCATGAATTTCGAAATTTTGAGTCAAGCTGGTTCCTAAAAAAACAATTGCATTTGAGTCAGGTGATAAAACCTCATAATATTTATCTCTTTTCATGGAGTAGGTCGATTGGTTGTCTGAGGCTGTATTACTTCTGTCGTTGAGCTTTCGATATATTTTCGGAGCAAAATAGATCAGCGCGCTAAGATTAAAAAGCAAGGAAGTATAGAGTATTATTTTAGTCTTTGTTGTCATTGAATAATCTATCCATTTATCTGTGTGTAAACTTATTAATTTATTTGAAGGAATTCTCATGCAGTCTATGTTAACACTATTAACAACATAGGGCGGATAACATTTCGAGATCATCTCTGACTTTTCTGGGTTATGGCTTAACTTTACTAGTTAAACGTAATTGGAATGAAATTTACACGAGATTATACCGTGAAAGAGATAGCTGAATTAATTGGCTGTAAATTTATTGGTGACGAAAAACATATTGTCACTGGCATAAATGAAATTCATAAGGTTGAAAATGGAGACTTGGTCTTTGTTGATCATTCTAAATATTACGTAAAAGCTCTAGAGAGTGCGGCAACAACCATATTGATCGACAAAGAAGTTGATTGTCCTGAAGGTAAGGCGCTCATTATTTCTGAGGCACCATTTGATGATTACAACGCTCTAGCAAAGCACTTCATGCCATTTGTCCCTCAGTCTTCAAGTGTAGGGGGAAACACAACGGTTGATAGCACCGCAATCTTATATCCCAATGTTTATGTAGGTAATAATTCAAAGATTGGCAAAGGAGTTATTTTATATCCTGGTGCAGTCATTGGTGATAATGTAACTCTTGATGAAGGAGTTATTGTTGGGCCAAATTCTGTAATAGGTCACTACGCATTTTATTACAAGAAAAAACCTACAGGCTACGATCGGATGCATTCTTGCGGTGGTGTGCATTTAAAGAAGGACGTGGAGATTGGTGGTCTATGTACAATCGATGCAGGTGTATCAGGTATGACTGTTATTGGGAAAGGGACTAAAATCGACAATCAAGTCCATGTTGGTCATGATACCGTTGTAGGAGATCATTGTTTGATGGCAGCAAACGTTGGGCTTGCAGGTTGTGTTATTGTAGAAAACAATGTTACGCTTTGGGGGCAAGTAGGATGCGCGAGCGATGTAACCATAGGAGAAGGAGCGATCATTCTCGCGCAATCGGGAATTGGGAAGAGTCTTGCAGGTGGTAAAACTTATTTTGGAAGTCCCTGTGGAGAAGTTCGAACAAAATTTAGAGAATTGGCAGCTATGCGCAAGCTCCCTGAAATAATAGAAAACTTGTAAATGTTAGAGCAACTCGTTACAAATCTAGAGAATCAAATTCAACTTAAAGATTTTAAGTTGAACTCGCTATTGGATATAACGACTGCTATTAATACGAATCAGGATGTAGAATCACTGACCCGATTATTCGAGTTTATTGTCCGAGAGCAGTTAGGTTATGATAAGTTCGTATTGTTTAACAAGCAGGATGAATGGAATTGCCTTACGCGTGTTGGTTATAAAGGAAAACTCCGCGAACTTGATATACAAAAAGAGTTAGGGCGATTCAAAGAGATCACAGTAATTGAATCTTCTCACTCTGCCCTACTTAATGAGTTCGATGTTATCGTCCCTGTTTTTCATAAGGAACAGCCTTTAGCATATCTACTTATTAAAGGTGTTGAGTATGATGGGAAGCACTTGAATAGTGCGCTAAATTATATGAGTTTTATTCAAACATTAGCGAATATTATTGTTGTTGCCGTTGAAAATAAACGAATGGCAAAGATAAATGTTCATCAGGAGCGCTATAAGAAAGACTTGGAGGTTGCATCTATAATGCAGCAACAATTATTTCCCTCTGATTTACCGACGAATAAGCGAATGGATATTTCTGCGAAGTATACACCTCGACATGAAGTTGGCGGAGATTATTACGACTTTTTTCCGCTTTGTGAAGATGAGTATATTATATGTATTGGTGATGTTTCTGGTAAGGGGGTCTCTGCAGCTATGTTAATGGCAAATTTTCAAGCGACATTGAGGACCTTGTTCCAGTATCAAGATTTCGACATGAAAACATTAATGAATGAGCTTAATAAAAAGGTCATGAATAGTGCGAAAGGGGAGAAGTTCATTACCTTTTTCATGGCACATTATAATGCCAATACTCGAATTTTAAGCTATGTCAATGCTGGGCATAATCACCCTTTTATTACAAATGGACGTCAATTTGAAGACCTTGATCAGGGCTGTATTGGATTGGGTATGTTAGATGAATTGCCATTTATTAATATTGGAACAAAAGAGTTAAGTCCAAACACAACGATTGTGCTCTACACGGACGGAGTTGTAGAACTTGAAAATGAAGAAGAAGAATTCTTTGGGACTGAACGTCTAGTGAAACTTGTGCATAGTTATTACCCATTGAACATGGACGATATGAATAGTTTGATTTTTTCGAAACTCGACGAATGGAAGGGGCCACTAGATCTTGTCGATGACACTGCCATCTTCAGTTGTAGATTCTTTTAATCTCTAACGCAGAATATACATCTTTCCGAAATCTTTTTTGAAATGGGGGTCGGCCCCAGACTCTCGATGCTTAATGTCTTCACCATTGATCTTCGCTTTTACTCGATATAGGTAAACGCCGTTCGCTAAAGGGTCACCGAATTCATCTGTTCCATCCCAGGCGTATTCAGAAATATTACGACCAATTTGAATAATTCCTAGTTGATCTTCAGTTATTTCGCGGACTACTCTTCCTGATACTGTCATTATTTGAATGATGATATCATCTGGCGCTTCAGATCCCGTCAATGTGAACACAAATCGAGTACTCGTGCTGAATGGGTTGGGGTAATTCATCATGTTCGTTATTGTCGACTCATGAACGATTTCAAAATTCACTCGGTATTCGTAGTCACCTGATAGGTTCCCACTTCGGTCGGCTCCTTGAACGAGAAGTTGGTATTTGCCATCCATTGTAAATTCCGCTGGCCAAATTATTTTAAATCTTTTGTTCTGAGAGTTTGCAGGGATCCATTGCATTATTGTTGATCCTTGACCATCCACAAATGGGATTGAATGCAAAGCTCCCTGGGGGTCAGTAATGTATACGCCGAATAAAGTTGTGTCCGAAATATCATTCATGATGAGGTACTCATTATCGTCTTTTAGAGTGATAAGAATTTCACTATTGGGATCAACGATGTCTCCATTTAAAATATGGTTACCGTTAAAGGTTACATCTAAAATTGGGTTGATACTATCACCAGTTACAAAAAATGGAATTTGCAGTAAATTATTGAAATGCTCCTGTTCAGGCTGATCAGTTATGAATAGACTGCCATTTACATAGGGGTTAACTTCCATCCAAAGGGAGTTAATTCCAAGATGACCAGTTGTTGGAACGGAGATCGTATCTCTCAATACATCACCTACCTTTAGAGAATCTTGACGGGTATAAGGGATAGGGTAAATAAGATTGTTTTCATCTTCTATCCAATAGCTAATCAGAAGAGAATCCATATCAACGGTGAAAATATTTTTGACGTCAACGGCAAATTCAATAGATTCACCTTCCGCAACGGTATTGTTATTTGTTGCTGACCACGTATAGAGGGTGGAACCATCAATTGCCGCTTCAGGAAGAGGTGCGAAAAGAACATGCCAACGATCAATTTGTGCAGGAGTAAATGTGCTAGTATCCACATAATATGCACTTAGATCAATATAAGGGGCTTGCGCTGCATCAATGATAGAGTTTAAATCTAATATGGAATCATTGAGTGTAAAGGAAGTATCAATTCGATACTGCCAGTTACCAGAAATATCATAAGCATTAATCGTGAGGACTGTTGAGTCTAGCGAAGAAGTTTCCATTGGGTCTTGTTTCCAATACACGTTGCCCCAGTCGCTTGTTGGTCCTATAAGGGGGGTCGTTTCAATGCCGATATTATCGAATCCTTCCAGTGTTGCTTGGAGAACAAAGTCGTCAGTATAATCTTGTGAGCAATACTCTACAACACTTGATGGGTCTCCTTTTTTACAGAAAAATGCAAATGGGAGGTCAGGACGCCCGGTGAATATACTATCAGAGCCAAGAGCAGCAAAGGTTGTGTACATGTTTGGATCGATCGCATCCCATTGCGAATATGATGCTTGCAGAGGTGTGTATACAAGGATGTAATGCCCGTCTGGCACAATGTTATTCACCAAATTTTGGAAAGAAGCTAAGTTAGCACCGTTATTTTGCCTGTAAATAAAGTAGTTTTCTACCCGACTTCTACAACCACCATTGTCGTTAACATTTCCAAAATCATTTCCAGGATTTTGTCCATTATATCTTGTCCCCCATGGTTCATGCGTAATTGGATCAATAATAGCTACGTATAGTGAAGGAGAAAACGTACAGAGAGCATATTCTTTTTGATTTCCGTTAATGTAATAGGAGTTATAATCCCATTGTGCCGTTTGGTTGTATACATGACACTCTAGTGATTTGTCATCTTGCGAGAATTCTCTTAAACGTGCAGGCCGATTATAATCAACTCCATTAAAACTGTTCTTTTTGAATTGGTAGAAATGATCTTGCCCCCAACCCTGGCGGTTTGTAATGTATTGAAAAGAGCTCTCTCTCCAATTGGTGTCACCTTCTATTGAAACTCTCCAAAAGTAAACAACGCTGTCTTCACAAATTAATGTACCGTCAGCACTTGGACTCGAAGTCAACGTCCATTCAGAAGGGTTGACTTCTTTTACACCACCATAACCTGAAACGATTGCAAATCGATGAGCTGGGCTTGGAGTACCAACAAAATCAATTGTGTCCAATTCAAATCGATAAGTATTGAAATCTGCAATTGGATTATTAGTAGATGCCTTAACGGTAACACTATCATTGGGAACCACGGCAAATTCATATGGAATTACCGGTATAATCCCATCGACATCAATGAATAATGTTTTAACAATTTGATTATTCCCAATCTCATCGTATTGTTCTTCAATAATGGTAGGTAAATCAACAGAGATATTAAAACTGTTTAATCCGAGTCCAATATTTGCCTGCATCGGCATTTTAAAGCTGAATTCTGTTGTGTAGTGTAAATTTGGTAATTCGAATTGGTATACGGAATCAACACTGGTTCCGGGGAAATTACGGACAACTTCAAGGGAGAAAGTGTCTACAATTGACATACCCAGATTCTTCAAATCAATATGCATCTCTATACTATCCATCGTCAGATCTAGATTCTCTGGAGTAAACCACACGTTTTCTTCGAGTAATTCTATTTCAGGATGTTGGTGGAAATTAAGCCGAGCCATTGGGTCACCATTCAGTACCATTTGTGTACAGGTCGTCTCATTATATAAATTGTCAGGACCAAAAGGGGGTTCTAATCCTTCAATATTAGATTTCATCTGTGACGCAATCGTGGAACCATATGAATTATATGAAAATTGACGGTATAGACTATTGGAATACCAATTAAGTTGACCTGCATATCCAATGTTGGTGGACGCAATGTAGCCTATCGCTCCAGCATTCGCAATTTGAACAAACTCTTCTGATTTAGAATTTTCATATTGGAATATATTTCCATTATAACAGGAGTTTACCAGCATTAATGGATATTTCCCCGTATTGTTCCAGTTTGCTGGTTCATCAAGATTAATTTCAAATCCACTATTCGTGGAAGAAGCGTGTCCAAAATAATTCAATAAGCTCACTCCTTCTTGAATTCGATCCGTAACACTAGAAAGTACCGTCGGGTCGAGTGGATTACTATTAGATTTGTAGATGCGCATCACATTACCTCCAAATAAACTATCCTCGATAATGTTGGCCATTGCATCCATGTAACCAGCGAACCATGTCTGTTCTTGGGCGTTAGAACCTCCAGTGAAATGAATAATTTGTTTTTGCCAGTCTTTATTTGGAGTATTGTAGACATCCAATGAATCTTGCTGTAATTCGTGTTCTACAATTTTATCAAGATAATCTTGTAATTCTGAATCTGTTCTAGCTGAAATTCGTCCCGTTGCAATCAGTGGTGACCATCGTGAAGTTCCTTCTAGACCAGCTGTTATGCAGACATCACTAGAAGGTTGGCCAAATGAGGGGATCAAGGATTCTTGATAATACGTAGTGTTTCTACGAGTTCCTTGGGCCGCTCCAATTGTTGCTTCTCGAATACCTTTACCCATTAAGAAAAGTCCAATAGGTTTAGCAGAAGATTGATTGTGGATATAGTGAGCAAATCGTCTAATTCCATTAATGTGTTTTTCGACCCCCCCTCCAAACTGTTGATATAATTCATTAACGTTTGCTCGGACAACGTTATAGTTACCTCCTGCGCTTGACTCTCTATATGCTTGATAGGCGTCGGAGGCATTCCCTAATTTGGGATGACTTACCATTATCAATGCATTTTCGAGATTCTGAGAAGCATAGTTGGTGAAAAAACCGTTGCCGTTTATGGCAGTTAGTTTATCGACCAATCGAACTGTCGAGCTGTCTTGGTAAACAATCTCTTGGTTAACTCCGTTTGTTGAATTGGTAACGACCGTTGTATACACTCCACCATTTTGAGTGAGAGTTAACATTTTAGGGATATCTCCATGTGCAAATACAATAGGTGAGTTGAAACTCAGCCCATTTAGATCTAGTCTAATTTTACTAGCAGTTGTGCTATTCGCAGCAGAGAAAAATTTTCGTGTTTCACCTGCGAAAGTTGGGATTCTTGGATAAAGAAAAGACCAGTGAGAAATAGATTGATAATCTGTTGGCACTGGTAAATCACCAACGATGTCAATCATCAAATTCGTTCCGCCACTTGCTGGTAGTACTGCGTTCGGAATAGAAGCATTCATCGTAATTCCTTTGTATCCAGACCAAAGAGAATCAATAAAAACATAATTGGAGGCACCAATTCTCCAAATGACATGATGGTCAGGCGCAGTTCCGTTAGCTGGATCTGAAATTCCAATTTGCATTCCGTGAAAAGTTACATCTGGGGCACCGGCACCTTGAAAGATCGCCGGAAATTCTACTGATGCGCCACTCCAAGTAAAACCAGAAGCACCATCAGTTTTTCCACTTGACCAACCTTCTCCATTTGTGTAAAAAGAACTGGAGCTATAGGATAGTCGTTGTCCTTCTTGGAATTCTCCAGTGTTCGATTGCCATCTTTTCGAAAAAATATAGCTGGCAGGAGTATAGAGAGCAAAATCTGAATTGTCCTCAACTACATAGCGCAAGTTATTTGTTGACGTGTTCCAGGTAAAGAAGTACTCCAGAGTATCGTTATATAGACTATAGTAGGGATTTCCTATTGTGTTCGGGTCTTCATAAATCGTGGAGTCAATCCAACCATCATTTCGTTCGGTATAGAAAAGAATGTAATCACCAGGGTCTAAAACAGAATCACCTCCATCTTCTATGTGTAATGCGATTTCTTTTTCTCTTCCAAAAATCTGAATATTTTCCGTGTTGAAAGTACTTATTGGAACACCTGAAGCTACTAAAGTTGAATGATCTAGTTTGTATATTCCCGTTTCAACATTGCTCAAGTCACCAAAATAAAGCGGCATTGAAGTCGGATACACTTTAAAGGAATAATACTTTTGAGTGTAGTCGATCCATTCATTCCCATAAGTCTGAGCTTGGCCAAAATATACGACGAATAGGTATATCAATAAAATACTATGTCGCAATTTGAAAATCATTCTTTTTTACTCTTGGGTTTATTCAATTTTAGTCGAAGAGAAATGACATGTGAATATAATGCTACAGAAGCATCTCCAATGTCTGTAAATGCATAGTCCAAATAAAAACTCTTGAAATTCAATCCGATCCCAACGTTTGGTTGAATGTTGAACGAACGGCTGTCATCAAAATTCTTTACATATTGCATATTAGAAATTCCAGCACGCAAGGCAACAAAGCTCTTGAAACCAACTTCAATACCGAGGTGAGGATCTAGAGAGAAGACTCCGGAACGAACAACTGTATTACGCCTGCCATCCGTAGTGATGTCGACATCTATTTCTGCGGATGTATAGAATCCCTTTTTGCCGAGATCAAATTTCTTATATCCAGCGAGAATCACTCGTGGAAGAGTCAATTCTAAGCCGTTTTCCGGCAGTTCGTTTCCTGTTGCTATAAAAACTTCTTGAGTTTCCTGATCAAGAGTGAATACCCAGGCATTAAAAGTTGAAGTAATGTCGCGGGCCATTAACCCAAATTTCCACTTGTTTTTTGTTTGATATTGAAGTCCAGCATCCAAACCAAACCCCCATGATTTAGCAAAATCTCCTACTTTACGGTGGATGACTTTAAAGCTTCCTCCTAGACTAAGACCCTCAATGTTCAATTTGCGAGCATATGAGAGTAAAAAACCATAATCAGCAGCTGTAAACGTTGTAATTCTATCGTAATCAATATATCCGTTGTTATCTATCAGTTGTGTGGTGTTTGGGATGTCATCAACTGCAAAACGAATAGCGGTAAAACCAATCGTACTTTTCTCATCAAGGGAGTGTGCTAGCCCCAAATAATCATATTTGGCGATGCCTGCAAAATACTCTGAGTGCATTAATCCAACTTCCAACCATTTGTCAACTGCTGTTAATCCAGCTGGATTCCAATAGCCAGAATTAACATTGTCTGTTTGGGCAACCACGGAATTTGCAAGTCCAAGTGCTTCAGCCCCAAGTCCAATAGCAAGAAATTCGTTTGAATATTTAGGGGCGACAGTTTCCGTTGGAGATTCAGTCTCCGATTGACCAAATGAATAATTGATTGAAAAAACTGAAACGCAGGCAATTATCAGCCAGAATGTCTTCATATGAAATAGAATTTTACGCTTCATAAACAGTTTTTTCAGCAAAAAATTGTGTTCTTTGCATCAAGTAGTTCACTTTATAGACGTAAATGTAATAGTTATAGTTGATTCTACTCGTACAAATTACCGAATGCCATGTTTAGTTTACCCAATTTATTAACAGCAGGAAATTTGCTCTCCGGTGTCTTGGCTGTATTGCTAGCCGTGACTGGAAGGATTGATTTGGCGCCGTTCGCTGTGCTTTTAGGTTTGCTTTTTGATTTTTTGGATGGTTTTGCAGCTAGAATGCTGAAAAAATCAGGAGAAATGGGGAAGCAACTAGACTCCTTGGCTGACATGATAACATTTGGGGTAGCACCTGGGTTGATTATGATGGGTGTTTTAATTGTCACGACTGCTGATGCTGGAGAGTTCTCCTATTTTTCAAGAGATTATTATTCACAATGGGTGCATCGAGCTATTCATCTTAAGGACATCAATTATCTCCCTCTTGTAGCGTTGACCATACCTTTTTTCGCCCTTTTTAGATTAGCAAAGTTTAACATCGATAAGAGACAATCTGAGTCCTTCATTGGGCTACCAACACCTGCTAACACTTTGCTTTTTATGTCTTTCCCGTTAGCATTGGGAGTAAGTGTTAGGGTTGCGGACATCAATGAGCAGCTTTGGACTTTTTTATTTAATCCCTGGCTTATTTCTATTTGCATCATCGCTTTTAGTGTCTTGATGGTTGTTGACCTTCCACTTTTCTCTTTAAAGTTCAAACATTTCAAAGTCAAAGGAAACGGGATTCGCTACCTCTTTTTGTTAATAAGTTTGGGATTAATTCTCTTTTTCAAGGTGTGGGCTTTTGCATTAATCGTATTTTTGTATCTGATTTTATCACTCGTAGAAAACACGTTTTTTAAAAAGAATAGGAATGAAGTTTAAAGCAGAAATCGATGTAATGCCATTAGATGCATTGTTGGATCCACAAGGGAAAGCAGTAACAGGCAGTATGAAGAATATCGGCTTAGAAGTTATCGATGGAGTGCGGATCGGTAGGCACGTTCGCTTGTTTGTTGAGGCCGATTCTCAAGATGAAGCAGAGCAAAGAGTTGAAGAGGCTTGTAAAAAACTCTTAGCGAACCAAATCATGGAGAGCTACACCTTTATTGTTGAGAAGGTTTAAGCTTTATTAATTTCACCTTATCGAAAAAATAGATGGCTCCACAGGGTACGTCATTGTGTTTAATAGACATGAGTGTTTTCCTGTTTTGTCGAAGAAATGAAATCCCTGGGATTCTTTCGTGATGCTGAGTTAAGACTTCATTGATTTCAATGTTGGTTTCTGAATCAGACCCTTTCAATTTAAATTGTTGATTATCTGTTATTGCGTGGTTGTATGCAATGGACAAGTTGTTAAATAAGGATTCATTAATACATTGTTCGAACCCATGCCGAAAAAGATAAACGCCTTCATAATTGTCGGGTAGATTGATAAGAATAAGTTCTTTTTGGTCGTCCAATTGTGTTATCTCACTCAGAAATACATCTCGAATATTTTTAGCTTCAACCCAATGAGTATTTGTTTGGATCGTCAAGTAGGAGGAAAGTCCAACAATAGTTATTCCTGTCAAAAAAAACAATTTGGGCCAAATAGGACGAAGGGAAGCTCCAATAAACAATGCAAAAAAGATAGATGGGAAATAACCATATCGATCACTCTGAATATTTCCTAAAAAGGATGTTTCAAGATTTAATACTGGGAGTAAAGAGATTATAAAAATACTGAGAAGAACAAGAATAAGCTTTCCTCTATTTTTGGTGAGTGCCCCAAATCGTGTATAGTGTAGTATTGCAATGACGAAGCTAATAAGAAAGATGATAATTGGAATCGCGAGTCTAAGTTCTTGTGGTAGGTATCTATAGTAAAGGAAAAACTTTGCTAAATAAGCGATGATTCCATAAGTGAGGATTTGTGGGGAAAGATTAGTGTGAGCTTCGATGCCATAACCGCCGATAAAAGCACCTAAATATAGGTAGCGTAAAGTAAAATAAACCAGCAGTACAATCAAATTTCCTAAAATGAAAAGTCGAAGGTTGACCTTTTGATTGTTTGATTGGAGACTCCGAAGGAAAAAAGCGATGAAAGGAAGAATTAATGAAATCTCTTTGTTTAGTAGAGCGAAAAAAAAGAACAATAAGTACAAATAGAAAGCTGTATTTGTTTTTAGAGTGTCTTTGATTAGTTGGTGGAGCGCAAGCATTGCGAAGAAAGTGGAAAGTAGGTAGGCTTGACTGGAAAACCAATTAACAGCTTCTGTCTGATAAGGTGAGCATAGAAAAAGGAGCGTAACAATAAGAGTTGTGCTTACTTTATTTTTTGGATTCCCGCTAATTACAAGGATTCTTGTTGTGATCATATATAATAGGAAGGAGGTAGAAAGGAATAGTAATAGGTTGATAATTTTAATTGCTAAATATGATTTGAAAAAGGAAAGTTCAAGTGCTTGAAAAATGAAACTAAACGGCATGTAAAAGGGATTGTCGTAATTGTTGGACAACCCTCCGAGTCCCATTTTGTTGTAACGTGCAATCCCTAGAAAGTCGTCAGAGAAGAACCCAAGGTTTAGCGTGTTGGAATAAAGAAAGCCAACAATTATAACCAAGAGACTAAAATGGATAAATTTTGATTTTTTAAAATTGCGAATGCTCATTTATGCCCTTTTTGTTGCTTCTTTTCTCGTTTGATTTTGTCTAGGTTACAGTATTAAATATTAATTTTACTAATCTAAAGTATTTTCTTTGAACATTTTTACAATTTAAACGTACATTATAGTGTTCTAATAAGTAAAGAAGTATGTCAGAGATCCAGCAAACAGAGAAGAAGGGAAACGGAGCATTTGTAGCTATAATAATCATCTTGTTATTATTGCTTGGCGCAATGGGTTATTTGTGGTCTTCAAAGAATGGTCAGCTTAACGAATGTCAGAATGAAAACAAGTCGTTGAATGCTGATATGGAGGGTATGAATGAGATGATGTCAGGTTATATCGGTAATATGTCGAATGACATGAAGACTGATTTCACAAGTATGTTGGCGACGTATGATGCGTTACTAGAAAAAGACAAGACTCAAGCAGATTCAATCAACGCTCAGAAAGAGCGTATTCAAGGTTTGTTAGAAAAGGTGGAGCGTGGTGATATGAACGCTCGCCAATTATTTTTGGCGCGAAAAGAAATTGAGACGATGAAGCGCATCATGCGTGGGTATATTGTTCAAATTGATTCGCTTAACACTTTGAATTTACGTTTGACAAATGATCTAGATTCAACTAGTTCTGCGTTAAGTATGACTAAGGAAGAGAGAGATCTAGCTAGACAAGAAGCAGAACAGCAAGGAGCTTTGGTTAAGGAAGGCCAGAAATTACAGGCGTTTGGATTTGTTTCAGGCGGTCTAAAAATGAAATTAAACAATACGGCTGCTCCTACTACGAAAGCGCGTAATACCGTGGAGATTACCTCAAGTTTTACTATTTCTGAAAATCCAATTACTACTCCGGGCACAAAGACAGTCTACATGCAGGTTATCACCCCTGAAGGAAAAACCCTGCAGTCAAGTTCAAGTAATGTGATAACAACTACACAAGGACAAGTAGCATTCTCAGATAAAAAGAATATCGATTACCAAAACCAACGTGTTGATATAGCTATTTACTATAAATTGCGCGGCGAAGAGGTTTCTAAAGGAAATTACAAAGTCAAGATATTCTGCCAGGGAGATTTAATCGGAACTGACAGCTTTACGTTAAAATAGAAATAAGAATGGTAAATATTTTTATTGCAAATTTGGATTGGAGTATAACATCTGAAGATTTGCAATCGACGTTTTCAACTTTTGGAAAAGTAACATACGCTCATGTTGTGTACGAGCGTGAAACCAAACGCTCTAAAGGGTATGGTTACATTGAAATGGAAGATGCAGACGAGGCCATTCAGGCTATTGAAGCGTTGAATGGACTAGAGGTTAATGGTCGAGCTATTGATGTTAAGGTTGCGTCTCCAAAGGACAATCGTCAGAATCGAAATAAAAACTAATCAAAGATCTTAAATAATATGTCTGAAGCAATTCACCAAGGACACGTAGATGTGTCTGTTGATGATAATGGGATAGCGACAATTGAATTTGGTCACCCATTAAGTAACTCACTCCCTGGAAAAATTTTACAAAAACTTGCTGGTACGATAACGACAATGGGAGAGGATGACGAAGTCAAAGTTATTGTCTTACGTTCCGCTGGAGAGCGGGCATTTTGTGCAGGCGCTAGTTTTGATGAGTTGATCTCAATCGAAGATTTAGAAAAGGGTAAAGTGTTCTTTTCTGGGTTTGCGAGTGTAATAAATGCTTGTAGAAAGTGTCCAAAAATTATCATAGGTCGAGTTCAAGGAAAAGCCGTTGGGGGAGGTGTTGGAGTTGCATCTGCAGTTGATTATTGTTTTGCAACCAAACATGCAGCAGTTAAGTTGTCTGAATTAGCAGTTGGTATTGGGCCGTTTGTTGTTGGGCCTGCTGTAGAACGAAAAATTGGCGTTTCTGCAATGAGTCAATTAGCAATTAACGCTACAGAGTGGCGGTCGGCACAATGGGCAAGACAGAATGGGTTGTATGCAGAGATCTTTGAATCCGTTAATGAGATGGATGAAAGGATCGTAGAATTGTCATCAACTCTTTCGAAATCAAATCCCGAAGCCATGAAACTATTAAAGCAGGTCTTTTGGCAGGGTACTGATCATTGGGATGACTTGTTGTCGGAAAGAGCTGCTATGAGCGGGAAGCTTGTGCTTTCTGATTTTACAGTAAATGCAATAAATAGTTTTAAAAAGAAATAAAATAAAGGAGGTGTTAAGTTGTTGTAGCTACTTTATTGACGACAATTTTCTTAGAAATGATCCCGACGCGGAATCACACCTTTTCAAAACAAACTAATTCTTTATTCAAAAGGGTTTGTTAATAAATCTATTAATTATATCTTTGCACCCCCAATTTAGGGGAATTGTCTTATTTAATAAATGTAAAATTGTGGATACATTAAGTTACAAAACCGTTTCCGCTAACAAGGAAACCGCTGATAAGAAGTGGTTTGTAGTGGATGCAAACGGCCAAACAGTTGGTCGTTTAGCGAGTAAGGTGGCGAAAATCATTCGTGGTAAACACAAACCGAATTTCACACCTCACGCTGACTGTGGCGACAACGTAATTATTATCAATGCAGAGAAAGTTGCTTTTTCTGGAACTAAGTTAATTGATAAAGAATACGTACGTTACACAGGTTACCCAGGAGGGCAGCGTTTTACTTCTGCTGAAGAGATGCTAAAGAAGCATCCTGAAAGATTAATCGAAAAAGCTGTGAAAGGTATGTTGCCAAAGAACAAGCTTGGACGTCAATTATTTACTAATCTGAAAGTGTACAAAGGTGCAGAGCATAGTCAAGAAGCTCAAAAGCCTGAAGTACTAAACTTAGATACATTCAAATAATAGCATGGAAGTAATAAACACTTTAGGAAGAAGAAAAACAGCAGTTGCCCGCGTCTATATGACAAAAGGAAAAGGGAACGTTACTGTAAATAAGAAGGACTATACGGAAATGTTTCCTATAGCCGTTCTTCAGTCGAAAATCACACAACCATTTGCGTTGACTGACACATTGGGTCAGTACGATGTTACTGTGAATGTCTCAGGTGGAGGAATCAACGGTCAAGTTGAGGCGATCCGTTTGGGGATTTCAAGAGCATTGGTGAAGATTGATGAAGAAAACAAGCCTTTATTGAAAGAAGAAGGATTGATGACACGTGATCCAAGAATGGTCGAGCGTAAGAAGCCTGGTCAGCCTAAGGCACGTAAGAAATTCCAGTTCTCGAAACGTTAATATTATTTACACTTCGCTTAGGCGAAGTATTTTTGACGGTTGTTTAGTATCCAAATCTTTGAGTACTGTTCGCTAGATTAATAAAGTGGAACCCTTTTAGATTGTCATACTAAAGGAACGTAAACAATTAAACAAGAAAAAATGTCAAAAGTAAAATTTGAAGATTTATTGAGTGCAGGTGTTCATTTCGGACACTTGAGAAGAAAATGGAACCCGGCAATGGCGCCGTATATCTTTGAAGAGAAAAAAGGTATCCACATTATTGACCTTAATAAGACAATTGCACATCTCGATCAATCAAGTGCGGCTCTAAAGCAAATTGCAAAGTCAGGTAAGAAAATTCTTTTCGTAGCAACAAAGAAACAAGCAAAGGATATTGTTTCCGACAAAGTGAAGGAAATCAATATGCCATTCGTTACAGAACGTTGGACAGGTGGTATGTTGACAAACTTTGCAACTACACGTAAGTCTATTCGAAAAATGTCGGCTATCGACAAAATGCAGACTGATGGAACTTGGGAAACATTAAATAAGCGTGAGCGTTTGTTCAAAACACGTCAGCGTGAAAAGTTAGATAAGAACTTTGGTTCGATTGCTGAAATGACTCGTCAACCAGCAGCGATTTTCATTGTTGATATCATTAAGGAGCACATCGCATTGAAAGAAGCGAAGCGTTTGAATATCCCGACGTTTGCTATCGTTGATACAAACTCAAACCCTACGTTAGTTGATTTCCCAATTCCTGCGAACGATGACGCAACAAAGTCAATCGCTATTATCATGGATTCTATTTGTGGTTCTGTGAAAGAAGGGCTAGAAGAGCGTAAGAGCGCAAAGAATGCTGATGCTAAAGCTGCTGAAGATAAGAAGAAGGCAAAAAAGGATGCTCCTGCTGTTGATGAGAAGAAGACAGAAGCAAAGAAGGAAGAAGCTCCTGCTGTTGAAGCGAAGAAGCCAGCTGCAAAGAAAGCTGCTCCGAAAGCAAAGAAAGAAGAAGCTCCTGCTGAAGTAGTAGAAGAAGTTACTTCAAAAGAAGCTCCGGAAGCTCCAGAAGCAAAAGAAGAAGAGACTAAGTAATTAGTCGTTGAGAAAAAAGAATTAGTAATAATATTTAAAACTTATATCCATGGCAATTACAGCTGCAGATGTAAATAAATTAAGAAAGCAAACAGGAGCAGGCATGATGGACTGCAAAAAGGCTCTTGTTGAAACGGACGGTGACTTTGAAGCTGCTGTTGACGTACTGCGTAAGAAAGGTCAGAAAGTGGCTGCTAAACGTGGTGAAAACGAAACAAAGGAAGGGTTGATCTATGCTCAGGCAACTGAAGATGGTAAATCTGGTGTAGTTTTAGCATTGAGTTGTGAAACTGATTTCGTTGCGAAAAACTCTGATTTCCAAGACTTCGTTCAGTCAATTGTTGATGTTGCTGTGGCAAAAATGCCATCTAGTAAAGATGAACTATTGGCATTGTCTTATGATGATAGATTGTCAGTTTCAGAGAAAATCACAGAACAAGTTGGTGTGGTTGGTGAGAAATTGGTAATCTCGGGTTATGAGAAAATTAGTGCTGATCGTGTTGTAGAATACAATCACCCAGGAAACCAATTGGCAACACTTGTTGGACTTAACAGTTCTTCAGAAGTTGCTTCTGATGCTGGTAAGCAGGTTGCAATGCAAGTTGCTGCAATGAATCCAATCGCTTTGAATAAAGAAGGGATTGATGATGCTACTATAGCAAGAGAATTGGAAATTGGTAAAGATTTAGCGATACAAGAAGGCAAGCCTGCTGAAATGGCAGAGAAAATTGCTCAAGGTCGTTTAGGTAAATTCTTTAAAGAAAATACGTTATTAAGCCAGCCGTTTGTTAGAGATAACAAGCAAACTGTAGAGCAGTTCCTGAATGGATCTGAGTCTGGTTTAACTGTAATAGAATTTAAGAGACTTTCTTTATCATAAGATTTCTTAGAATATTTAGGAGCCGCTTCACAAATGAAGCGGCTTTTTTTGTTTCTATTTTTTTTCAAAGTGTTTATTTTTAACTGTTTACTAGGTTTGTTTTGGTGTTAAAATATTTATGACGCCAGTCGAGCCGAATTTATTGAATGAATAAGAACCATAAAACCTAATAATATCCAATATCTAAATCATTGAATCTTTAAATCCGTAATAGTATATTTGCTTAACTCAAAACCTCACGAATGAAGTACAAACGAATACTCCTTAAATTAAGCGGCGAATCTTTGATGGGAGATAAGGCTTTCGGGATAGATAATAACCGATTAAGTGCTTATGCTATGCAAATCAAAGAGGTGCGTGAAATGGGAGTTGAGGTTGCCATTGTAATTGGTGGAGGCAATATCTTTCGAGGTGTTCAAGCTGAAGAAGGTGGAATGGATCGTACTCATGGAGATTATATGGGAATGCTGGCTACTATGATAAACGCCATGGCCTTACAAGCTGCCTTGGAGTCTGTTGGGGTTCAGTCTCGTCTGCAGTCGGCTATAGAGATGAAAGAAATTGCTGAGCCATATATCAGAAGAAGGGCGGTGCGTCATCTAGAAAAAGGGCGCGTTGTTGTTTTTGGAGCCGGAACGGGTAATCCATATTTCACTACTGATTCCGCAGCTTCTTTGAGAGCAATTGAGATTAATGCAGACGTAATATTGAAGGGTACGCGTGTTGATGGAATCTATTCATCAGACCCAGAGAAAGATGCAAATGCTACAAAATTTGATATGATCAGTTTTGATGACGTTTATGGAAATGGATTAAAAGTGATGGACATGACGGCTTTCACTTTGTGTAAAGAAAATGATCTCCCGATAATTGTTTTTGATATGGATACTCCAGGAAATCTTCAGAAGGTTTTGAATGGAGAGCAAGTTGGAACTTTGGTAAGGAACTAAGTAATAAAGAAGCAGCTATGATTGAAGATTTGAATATGATTTATGATGAGTTTAGAAGCGCAAATAAGAAAGCAATAGAGCATTATGAAGTTCAGCTTTCTAAAATTAGAGCTGGAAAAGCGTCACCCGCAATGCTTCAAAGCGTAATGGTTGATTATTATGGGTCACCTACCCCTTTACAACAAGTCGCAAATGTGAACACAATGGATGCTAGAACAATTACTGTTCAACCCTGGGAAAAAGCAATGCTCGATGAGATTATGAAGGGAATTATTAATGCTAATTTAGGGTTTGCACCACAAAGTAACGGTGAATCTTTACTCATATCGGTTCCGCCTCTCACTGAGGAGCGACGAAGAGATTTAGTTAAGCGAGCCAAATCCGAATCTGAACATGCAAAAGTTGGTATCAGAAATCATAGAAAAGATGCTCTTGACATGGTGAAAGATCTGAAGAATGATGGTTTATCTGAAGACATGCAAAAAGATGCGGAGGGAGAAATTCAGAACATCACGAATTCATTTTCTACAAAAATTGATGAATTACTCGTTGTTAAGGAAAAGGATATTATGACAATATAATTGAGATATTAATCCCTCTTCAATTACATTTTATTTATAAAACCATTATTTCAACGCGGCGATTCGCTTGCTCTTCATAGGAAAATTTTGGTTCCGAGAATACTGGGCGCGTATTTCCATAGCCTACAGCCTTAAGCCGAGATTTGTCTATACCATTTTCAATTAGATATTTCAATACACGTTTCGCTCGTGCTTCGGAAATGCGTTGGCCTGTCATTGAGTTATCTCCAAGTGAGAAAACATGTCCTTGAATTTCAATATTTAATTCTGAATTTAGTGCAAGAAAATCTTTTAACCGCTGCAGTTTAGACTCAGAACTATGCACAAATTGGCTTGTACCCGGAATGAATTCAATGTCCTCTATCTTTAGGCTTTTCCCGCTTGAAACAATATCTAAAGGAATGATAAGTTCTACATCTTCATTCGATGAAATAGATTCAATCCGATCATCAAAGAAATAACCTTCTACGTCGCATTTAATTTTTAGTTTACAGTTTCGGTCTACATTAAAGAAAAGATCAGATCCTCTGTAGAGGGCATCTATGTTTTTCGCACCTTCAATAGAAACATTTGCCACCAAAGGTTCATTGGTCTGCTTGTCGCGCACTTTAATACTGAATGTTGGAGCAAAGTCATCATATCGTTTGTCAACGATTTTTGATTCCATTTCTGACGATATTGTAGGTGAGAATTTCCAGTCGAGAAACAATTTGTCCGTAACGTCCTTCTCTGTAGCGAACAATACTTGTATTTTGTCACCTTCTTTTAATCGTAAAGAGTATAAGACTCCACCACCTATTTCGTAATCAAGTCCAACTTTGGTTTGATCTTTTTTAATGTGTAATCGTTTTATTTCTGCTATCCCTTTATTAATCTCACCACAAAGATCATTTTGTTCTTCAGTGAAAACAACCATTTGTAGAAAGCCTTCTTTTTTATGAGCATTAAAAGTTAATTCTCCAGAATTTGATGCGATAAAAGAACACCAAAGAAGGTTGTCATTCGAAATTTCAGATAAAGATGGATAAGCTTCTAAGTTGTCGGAACTTTTTTTGCTTGTAAATTGAAGTTTGTATTCTCCGCTCTCAAAAATGTTCACTGCTCCGTAGCAAGAATTTATTGCTACAGGCGAAGTCACTTTTTGAGCATATATATGCAAAGTGAATGACCAGGAGAGAAGGAGAAAGAGTATTTTAGTCATTTGTTATACCAAAGATAGATAAAGAAAACGGGATTTTTTACCCTAAAATTGTTGATATGGAAACGATTTATTCAAAAATTGGACCAGATAGATTACTTGTTTTAGTTGACAAGTTCTACGACATAGTGTTTTTTGATTCCAAAATATCCCATTTATTTGATTCGGATAAATCACAGATTAGAGATAAGCAGTATCGTTTTTTAACACAGTTTTTAGGTGGACCGAGTTTGTATTCTGATAAATATGGTCATCCGAAAATGAAGGCGAGACATTTGCCTCATTCGATCGGTGAAAAAGAAAGGGATGAATGGCTGCGTTGTATGAAAAGGGCGATTAACGAAATGGAGTTCGAGGGTGATTTAGGGGAAACACTATTCAATTGTTTTCCACACGTAGCTCAGCATATGGTGAATAGAAATGATACGGAGTAACTTGTCACTTATCAAATTCTTTTTAACTCACGTCAATTGCTTACATGGTAAGCTCTAATTTACCTGTACTGTGAACTCGAAGGTGAAGCTCTTCTGCTTTTGGGTGAATTAGTCGGATATTTACTTCTTCTACAGCTCCTTTCATAAAGACTCCTTCATCTAATTCTAAGTTTAGAGATTCATTTAAGGTTGTTTTCAAGGTGTCCAGATATGGCTTCAAATCCATTGAAGCGGATTCACGAATTGCTTCTGTAATCTTTTTGTTAAACAACCATTTCGCTGATTTTAGTAAAGCACTTTTAGTATCTACATCAAAAGCAATGTCGGGGAATGAAATATGTTGATGTTCAGTATCAAAGACAGGTGTACCTGTGAGATAAAGTACTCCACTTTTGTTTCCTGAGAAATTCACTTTTAAGTGAATCATTCTGTTACTAGCACCATGAACCTCTATGTCACCAAATACAATTTTCCTTCCACTTAGAATGACTTCGGTTCCTTTTATATTTTGAGTTAGGATAGAGCTTAAAGAATCATACGTTGCATAAATGTCCATTGTAATATCGAAGCCATCGCTATTTTTGTATTTAGCCAACTTTGGAAGTCTCTTCTGCTTTAGATTGGTTTGTCCCGTATAGATCGTGGGGTGTGCTTCTAGAATTGCATTCAATGATGCCGTGTCACCGTTGAATTTAATATCACTCACAGAAATGTCTGATGGTCGGATGTATAGAAACCCATAGCCTTCAAGATTTGTTGGTTCTTGCAATAGGTTCCAAGTGTCTTCCATTAATGGTTTGAGATCGACAGCTGAAATTTCTTTGTCAATGTCCTTTTCAATTGCTTTTAACGCTGTTGCTACTTCTTCTTCAAGTGTTTCTGTTGCATCGTAGTTAATTACTGTAATTTGACAAGGAGACAAAGCCTTTACACCCCTTAATTTTGTATGAGAAGTCAGTTTGTAATGGTCTGATAATCCGATTTTCGTTTCATAACCAACATGAATTTTTCTCATTGGTTCGTCTATTCCACATGAAGCATAAATTCGTGGAGTAGCACAACTTGGTCCGTAACCGAAAGGATCGACGCATTTAACACAATAGTTAATGTTGAGTGCATATTTTCCGTCGACATCGAAATACAGCTCCGATCCTCTGCCATCAAAGACAATAGGTTCACGTAAGAATTTATAAGAAAAACTAACTCCTTCACATGTTTTCTCATTACCTGTGAATTTTTTCGGTACAGACTTTTCAGTTTCTTCGAAATATGGAGCCAGATTTATCTTGATGGGGATGTTAATAGATGAAACTGACTGTTTCGGGATTTCTAATTCTGCTACGATTATTTCGGGTGATCTTGGGTTGATCGTTGAACAAGACCAAACGAAGGGCAAAACGATTAAGATGTAGAAAATTGATTTTTTATAGTGTTTCCAGATGTGCATGTTTGATTCAGTAATTTTCGTGCAATTGATAACCAAAAATACAATCTATTTTTCAAATTTCTCTTCGGAATTTTGTGGAGTATACATCGAGACTAGGTCCTAGAAACTCGTTTACTGAATATTAATTGTAGTACATTTCAATAAATCTATGTAACTTTACCTAGTTTATTAAAAATAACCTATAAAAACATTATTATGAAAAAAGTAATTGCTGTTAGCGCGTTTGCATTGTTAGGAGTTGTAGCATTGTCTTCTTGTAAGAAAGATTACGAATGTGTTACTTCTGACGGAACTGTTATTAGTGAATGTAACGATTGTAAATCTTCAGGTCTTATTAAAGAATCTTTTGATGCTAGTTGTTCTCTTTCTGGAGGATCTGTTCAGACTAAATAATTTGAATTTCAATTGAAGTAGGGAGACTTAATTAGTTTCCTTACTTTTGAATATTTTGAGAAGCATATAAACAAAACAAATATATATTATGAAAAAAGTAATTACTGTAGGAGCTTTGGCTATGTTGGGTGTTGTAGCACTTTCATCTTGTAAGAAAGAGTACACTTGTACTTGTGTTACGGGTGTAAATAGCACTGTAACGACTGAAACGAACAAAGGAACTGATGCAACTGATGCATGTGATGACCTTACATCTGTTCTTGAATTGAAAGCTTGCGTTCCAGCGTAGGTAAATCAATATTCAATATTAAGGGAAGTTTCTGACTTCCCTTTTTTTTGTCAAACAAAATAAAAACCAGCAGTACATGAGCGGAATTGAAAACATGTTTTTGGAAATGGGATTCTCTTGGACCATAAGCAAAGGATTGCCATATGTATTAGCAATTCTTTTTGGCTTGATATTGATCTTTCTCTTTCGAAAACGGTTTAAGAAAAAGGCAATTCTTAAATGGGTTTTTAGAGTCACATTGTTGGTCATTCCTTTCGCAGGGTATTTTATTTATTCTCCAATTTATCAAGGAGATTTTTCAAACAATTCCATTGTTGTTGAAAGAACGGTTGAATACTCGGAGCTAACGGGTAGAAAGCTAGTGGTTCTATCGATGCCCAATTGTCCATTCTGTTATCAGTCAATTGAACGAATGCATCAATTAAAAACGCGAATTCCAGATGCTGAAATTGAGTTTGTGGTGAGTAGTTTAGTAGAAGATTCTAGTTATATTGAATGGTATCAAGAGAAAGGCGGAGATGATATTACTGTTCGTTTTGCAGATAGCGCTATGGCAATGAGTGTTCTTGCAGATGGTCGTTTTCCAACATTTATTCTCGTTGATGGCGATAAACCATTCAAGAAATGGACAAATGATGGTTTCGGGGTTGTGGCGATGGATGAAGTAGAGCTATTGCTTAAATAAAATCATTTTATTCTACTCAAAATCACTGATTGAACTAATGTTGGTTTTGGACTTGTTACAACGACTTTATCACCATTTTCGTCTGGAAGAGTTTCGGATATAGTGGGCGATTCATTTGAGGCTCCGAAGAGCTCAAATATGAGTTGATCTTCTTGTTTGCGAAAGGTTGTTGTATATATTGTTCCCATCACCTCATACATTCCATAAAAGCAATCATTCATAAAAGTGAGTTCCATAATGATTCCGTTCTGTTCATCAAGAAGAAAATCAGTCTTATTGTCTTTTCCTACTGCTCTAATTAGGTAGTCTTTTTTGATTTTACCATATTTCTCACTGTGGTAGTGCATTTGATCTGTCCAAAGAGAATCTTTGATCAGTTCTTCCATTATAAATTCAACGTAAACAGTGTCATTTGGTCTATTAGCGAAAGTTATAATCATTTTGCCAGAATACCTTCCAGTCCAGTTACTAAGGAATGAAGAGTTTTGACCATAAGTCATTGTGCTGAATAGCAGGGATAGGATGATTAAATATTTCATGCTTTCAAGGTAAAGAAAAAGGGCAAGGAATCTGGTTCCTTGCCCTTGTCAATTTATAATAGTGCACTTAAAGCGTTGCTATTGCATTATTCAATGTTTCACTTGGACGCATTGCGTCAGCTACTTTCGAATCATTTGGATAATAATATCCTTGTAGTTCAATAGGGCTGCCTTGCGCTGCATTTAATTCCTTCATAATCGTATCCTCGTTTTCATTTAATCGACGAGCTAAATCAGTGAAAGATGCACTAAGCTCTTTATCCTCTGACTGACTGGCTAGGGCTTCAGCCCAATATTTAGCCAAGTAAAAGTGACTTCCACGGTTGTCGATTTCTCCAACTTTACGTGAAGGTGATTTTTTGTTCTCAAGGAACTTAGTTGTTGCTTGATCTAAAGTGTCCGCAAGTATTTTTGCTTTTGCATTGTTGTCTACCGTTCCAAGATGATCAAGAGAGCAAGCCAGCGCTAAGAACTCCCCTAAGGAATCCCAACGTAAATGTCCTTCTTCTACAAATTGCTGAACATGCTTAGGTGCGGAACCTCCTGCACCTGTTTCAAATAAACCTCCACCATTCATTAAAGGCACTATGGAAAGCATTTTCGCACTAGTTCCCAATTCAAGAATAGGGAATAGGTCTGTTAAATAATCCCGTAATACATTTCCAGTTACAGAGATAGTGTCTTTTCCGTCTTTTAATCGCTCTAAAGTGTAACGAGTGGCAGCAACTTGTGACATGATTTGGATTTCTAGTCCTTCCGTATCATAATCCTTCAAGTAAGTATTTACCTTCTTAATCAACTCAGAATCGTGCGCTCGATCTTCACTCAACCAGAATATGGCAGGTGTTTTCGTCGCTTTTGCACGGTTTACTGCAAGCTTCACCCAGTCGCGAATAGGGGCATCTTTAACTTGACACATTCTCCAAATATCTCCATCTTGAACATTATGCTCTAGTAAGATAGATCCTGAATCGTCAACTACCCGAACCATTCCATTACCAGATATTTCAAAAGTTTTATCATGCGAACCATATTCTTCCGCTTTCTGAGCCATTAGTCCAACATTAGGAACAGTACCCATAGTTGTCGGGTCAAAAGCTCCATGTTCTTTACAGAAGTCAATAACTACCTGATATAATTCAGCGTAACTATGATCCGGAATAACAGCTTTTGTGTCCTGCGCTTTTCCATCAGCATTCCACATCATGCCAGAAGTACGAATCATAGCTGGCATGGAGGCGTCGATAATTACATCGCTTGGAACATTTAGGTTGGTAATCCCTTTGTCGGAATCAACCATTGCAAGAGCAGGTCTATTATCATAACAACGCTGAATGTCTGCTTCGATAATTAAACGTTTGTCTTCTGGAAGAGATTGAATTTTCGTAAGTAAATCTCCGAAACCATTGTTCACATCTACACCGATTTCATTAAATGTTGAACCGTGCTTTTCAAATAAATCTTTGAAGAATACAGTGACAACATGTCCGAAGATGATAGGGTCAGAAACTTTCATCATAGTGGCTTTCAAATGCACAGAGAAAAGGACGTTCTTTGCTTTAGCATCGTCTAATTGTGTCTCTAAGAATGAAATCAATGCCTTTTTACTTAATACTGTTGCATCAATTATTTCGCCTTCTAATACGGAGGTTACTTCTTTTAATATTTGTATATCTCCATTTTCAGCAACAAATTCAATTTTCACATTACCTGCGTTCTGAATTGTCAAAGACTTTTCATTAGAGCAAAAATCTCCCTTTGTCATGTGCGAAACGTGCGACTTAGATTCTGGCACCCATTTTCCCATAGAATGCGGGTTGATCTTAGCATATTGCTTTACTGGTTTTGGTGCTCGCCTATCAGAATTCCCTTCTCTTAATACTGGATTTACAGCACTCCCTTTTATTTTGTCATATCGTGACTTTATTTCTTTCTCCCCTGCATTTGAAGGCTCATCTGGATAGCTCGGGATCGGATATCCACCATCTTGCAATTCCTTGATCGTAGCTTTCAATTGTGGAATTGAAGCACTTATGTTAGGTAGCTTAATAATGTTAGCTTCTGGCTTTTTTACCAATTCTCCCAATTCCTCCAAAGCATCTTCTATTCGCTGATCTTCCGAAAGAAACTCAGAGAAACGTGAAATAATTCTTCCAGCTAGGGAGATATCACGTGTTTCAATTTCAACTCCTGCCGACTTTGTAAAAGCCTTAACAATTGGCAATAACGAATGCGTTGCTAATGCTGGCGCTTCGTCGGTCTTTGTGTAGATGATTTTTGACATATGTAGATTTTATTGTCCGCTTCAAATTAAGTTGTTGGATAGCAAACCTGTTGGTAAATTCAATGGTTACAAAGGTACTGTTTGGATAAGAAAATATCAACAATGTAGTGCTGAATTCCAAAGCTATTCTACTCAATTTGATGGTTCTTTACTTTTTTTGTTGCATTAGTGGGAGTAAGTTCATGTTTTGAGTAGAATACATACCCTTATCAAATCAATTCGGTTTTTCTATATTAGTGCGGTTTTAATTGAATTTAAGAATGTTGAACCTTATTCCTAAGTCATTTGCGGGTAGAGTAACTTTGTTTTGTGCATTGTTTCTTTTGATAATTCTATTCGGAAATGGTCTACCCCCAAAGATAATTTCTTGGGATGTTTATGGGTATTACTTGTACTTGCCACAAGCAATAATTCATGGAGATCTTGGAATTGAAAATTTCGACACTATTAGTGCTGCATTGGACTCATCTGTGGAATCTGGCACGTTTTATCAGGCTACACAGGCAGAGACCGGTAGTTGGATTATTAAATATCCAATGGGAATTTCGATTTTCTATTTACCATTCTTTTTGTTAGGACTTCTTGTTTCGTGGATCGGTGGTTATCCTTTGGATGGTTTCTCTTTACCAAATGAGTATGCAATGACGTTGGGGAGCGTTTTTTACATGTTGGTTGGGTTATGGTTAACTCGGAAGATTCTCACTCATCTCTTTTCTGATATCACCGCTGGAATTGCACTTTTACTCCTAGTCTTTGGAACAAATTATTACCAAATTCATACGGGGTCGCATTGTATGCCTCATGTATATTTATTCACTGGTTATGCGGCACTCATTTGGTTAACTATTCGGTGGTATGAGCTAAAAAAACTAAATTATGCAATAGGAATAGGTTTAATCATAGGTCTTTTAACCATTAGTAGACCCACAGAGATTATGTCTGCACTTATTCCAGTATTTTATGGGATAACATCGCTCGATCATTTTTTCCATAGACTAGGAAGGATCTTGAAAAGGTATAAGCATGTTCTATTAGCAGGTTTGGCAATGTTTATAATGATCATTCCACAACTTCTTTACTGGAAGGTGTACACTGGTCAATGGTTCTACAATAGCTACAATAATCCAGGGGAAGGCTTGGATCTAGGAAATCCGAATTTAATGGAGTTCTTATTCTCATATCGAAAAGGATGGCTTTTATATACACCTCTAATGCTGTTTGCGCTTATTGGAATTTTTCGAGCCAGAAAAAGTATAAATACCTGGTTTTGGCCTGTAGCAATATTTACCGTTTGCTATATTTATGTGTCTTCTTCCTGGTCATCGTGGTGGTACGCTACCTCATTCTCTCAGCGAACAATGGTTCAGGTTTATCCCGTTCTTATCTTGCCATTGGCTTTTCTAATAGACTATGCGAGAAAAAAAATGGGAACACGTAGTGTAATGTACATTCTAAGTGTCTTACTAATTACTTTGAATATTTTTCAAACCTGGCAATATCATCAAGGAATTATTGACTCATCTAGGATGACTAAAAAGTACTATTGGAAGGTGTTTTTTGCTCAAACAATACCAGGTGGGGCTTCTAAATATTTATTGATTGATAGGTCAACAACAGTGAAAGAACATGTTGGGGATTTTTCAGATTATTATTGCCATTCGACACACTATCTTAAAGATAATAATGGAGTATTTAAGGGAGGTTCTCAATTGGAATTTTCGAATAGTGTATCAATTTTACCAAATTCGCCTTCAGCAAAGTATGAAATGGCATTTGGCGATTTAGCAACCAAGGATCATGCATGGATTCTCGTGTCAGGAAAGGTGAGGGTGGATGAAAAAAGTGCTCTTGACAAAATAATGGTTACATCGACTTTTGCTCATGATGGCTTGGCATACAAATACCATAGTCAACCACTTCCATCTTATCTAGTAGGAGACAGCGAAGATTACGACGAGTTTTATTTGATATATTTGACTCCTGAGGTACGTTCTAAAAGTGATCCATTTCAGTTTTACATGTTTAATAATAGTGTTCAAGATACTATAATTCTATATGACGTAAGAGTTGATGTATACCAACGCAGCGCATTGTATGAATAGGAAAAAAGTGATCGTAATTGGAGCTGGGCCTGCTGGGATTTCTGCCGCCTATTCTTTGGCAAACAGAGGTGTGCACGTTGACGTTTTTGAGGCGAGTCCATTTATTGGGGGCATGTCTAGAAGTTTTGACCTTTGGAATCAGCGTGTAGATCTCGGACCTCATCGCTTTTTTAGTAATGACCCTACAGTTAATAGTTTTTTTTCTGAGTTAGTTAAGGAGGATTATACCGTGGTGAATCGACTAACAAGAATACACTACGGAAACAAATTTTTCTATTACCCTTTGAAGCTAGGGAACGTAATTCGAAATCTGCCTTTCACAACAATTATTCGCGTGTTGTACGATTATGTTGTTCAACGAATCTCGCCTATTAAGAACCCGAAGAGTTTTGATGAATGGGTGATTAACCGTTTTGGGAAAAAATTGTATAGTATTTTTTTTAAAAATTATACAGAGAAACTATGGGGGATTGATGCTTCGGATATTGATGTTGATTGGGCAGCTCAACGAATAAAGACACTATCGCTTTATGGTGCGGTCAAGAATGCAATGTTGGGTGGCAGAAATAATAAACACAAAACGTTAATTGATCAATTTCATTATCCCAAACGGGGTACTGGAACTATTTATGAAAGAGCTGCCGAACAAGTAGCACTTAATGGAGGTAAAGTACATTTATCGACAGCAGTCAAGAAGTTAATTGTTGAAGGTAAAACAGTAAAGGGGGTCGAGTTAATGGATGGCAGTACAGTACTTGCGGATGAAGTGATAAGTACAATGCCGATTACAAAACTTGTTCAAGGATTCGAGATCTGCCCTTCAGAGGTTACTAGTGCCGCAAATGAACTTTTTTTCCGGAATACAATTTTAGTTTATCTGAATTGTGATTCAAGTGAATTGTTTGAAGATAATTGGATTTATGTTCATTCAGCGGATGTCAAATTGGGGCGAATTACCAATTTTAGAAACTGGTGTCCTTCACTCAATAATGAAGAGAAAAGTACAATTCTTTGTCTGGAGTATTGGGCTTTTGATAACGATGAGATCTGGAACATGGAAGATAATCTTCTCGGTGATTTGGGAGTTAAAGAGCTTAGAATATTGGGGTTAATGAATGAGGATGTTAAAATCTTGGATACCTCTGTAACTCGGGTTCCAAAGTGCTATCCAGTATATCAAACGGGATATCAAAAACATTTGAAAGTAGTAGAGGCATACTTAGACACCTATGAACACTTGACGGTCATTGGTAGGTATGGTGCATTTAAATATAACAATCAGGACCACTCAATTTTGATGGGGATTCTTGCTGCTCGTGATATTTTGAGCGGAGAAAAAACGAACCTTTGGGACGTTAACACTGATTCAGACTACCAGGAAGAAGCACAAATTAAAGATGTCCTAATTCAGTAAATCGAAATGAACTCGATACCAGGAATTAAAAAACACCATGATACGCTATTAGCGATAGGCGTTTTTATTTTTATTTCCATTCTTGTCTACAGTGCTGAAAGCGTGTACGGAGGAGCGGATACTTATCAGCATTTTATGATTTCAAGCTCTTCTTGGAGTCACCCAGACCTTCTATTAGACCATTGGGGAAAGCCCGTGTTTACTACTTTAGGAAGTCCATTTGCGCAATTTGGTTTGTATGGACTTCAGTTGTTCAATTGTCTCGTATTAATAACGACTGCGTGGTGCTGTAGTAGAATATTAAAACATTGGAAAGTTCCTGGACATGCAGCTGTAATTATTGTTCTTCCGATTATCCCTTCTTATTTTCTTGCTTCTTTTTCAGGATTAACGGAGCCATTATTTGGCCTGTTCTTGATGGGGAGCATTTTACTTTTTCTCAAAGAGAAGTATATATTGGCAGCTCTACTAATTTCCTTCATTCCACTTGTTAGAAATGAGGGCATGGTATTTCTTCCAGTTTTTGGACTAGCATTGCTATATCTTAAGCAATGGAAGACAATCGCTTTTTTAGCAACCGGCGTCTTGTTATATTCAATATTGGGGTATTTCTTTTCTGAAGAAGGTTTTTTCTGGCTGTTGAAGTCAAACCCGTACGATAAGCAAACGATCTACGGTGCAGGTGAGTGGAATTATTATTTAGTAAAATTACCTGAATACATTGGCAATGTATTTCTATGGAGTTCAATTCTGGGATTGATTTTGTTTGCAGTTGATGCTATTCGTGAAAAATCAAGCCGTAAACTGATCTTTTTAGGGTTGTTTTTAACATGTGGACTCGGGTATTTTATTCTTCATTCCTACGCATGGTGGAAAGGTGAGTATGGAGCACTAGGGTTAGAAAGAATTTTAATCCCATTCTTCCCTTTCGTGGCGATTTCGGTTTTGTTATTTGTGGGGTCATTAGCTAAGAAATTGAAGTGGTTTAAATGGCTGACGTTACCTATTCTTCTTTTAGGTCTTTTGCAAAATCAAGCTTGGTCACGCATTCCATTTAATAGAGACTTTGAGGAGGAAGGGATGTATCTTGCTGCACAGGAGATTAAGAAATTGAATACTTCCAATGCTGTTGTCTATGCGTATGATCCAAGACTTTGGTATTTTGCCGGGTTAGATATGTTTTCCTATGAAGAAACGCGTTACGCGACAAGAGTGACGGTAGATGTGGAGCCAGGTTGTTTTTATGTTTGGGATAGCCATTTTGGCCCTAACGAGGGAGGGACAGAACTAACAAAGCTATTATTCCATCCAGATCTTAAACTTCAAGAAGAGTACATGCCTGATTCGAGTGCCATTGTTTTGGGTGGTTATCAATACAAAGTATCTCTTTTCAAGTCTAACGGAAAAAACTCTAATGAATGGACGACATTAAACTACGCTAGTGATTTTGATCAGAACGGAGGTAACGTAAAACTTCCTGACTCGATGAATGTGCGTATCTCTGATAATGAGAGTGTATATGTTATGGATGTACAACATCCTTTTATTGAGATGACCAATTTTGTTATAGAAGACAGTATTGAGTACGTCTATGCTTCAAGTCTTGTGAAAGCTAAGTTGACGAATGTTGAGGATATTGAGAAATCACTTGTAGTAATTGCTGTAGAGCGTGATGGTGCACTTGTTGAATATTTTACGCAACCATTAGTGACGAAGATAGAGGAATGGCAAGAGTCATCGAATGACCAATTAATAATCAATCATAAGGGGGAAGAAACTAGATTGAAAATCTACGTTTGGTATTTTGGAGAAAATGAACTTTTACTCCAAAAAATAAAAGGATGGATGTCATTATTCCACTAAAAGATCGAATTACTTAGCCGCTAAATAATTCATCATATTTTTCAGAGCTCGCGCTCTATGGCTGTACTGATTCTTTTCGTCCAAGGTCATTTCTGCAAACGTTTTTCCGCAGTTTTCAGGTTCAAATATTGGATCATAACCAAAACCATTTGTGCCCGTCATCATTTTGCGAATTTCGCCTTTGACGATACCTTCGAATAGGTGTTGTTCTCCATTGATGTTAAGTGCGATGACAGTTTTGAATTGGGCAGAACGATCGACTTCTGATTTTAGCCCTTCCAATACTAAATTCATATTGTCTAGGTCACTTCGTTGGTCCCCTGCATACCTTGCGGATTTAACTCCAGGAGCATTCTTGAGTGATTTGACTTCTAGTCCCGTGTCATCAGCAAAACAGTTGAGGCCAAAATGTTGTGTAATGTAATTAGCCTTTTGAATTGCATTCCCTTCAATAGTCGCTGAGGTTTCTGGAATTTCTTCATTAAGATTAATATCATCCAAAGTGAGCATCTCAAAGGATTCAGGAATCATTTTTCTGATTTCCCGGGCCTTGTTTTTATTGGAGCTAGCGAATAGAATCCTCATAATTTAAAAAGATTTAAATAGTTCGATGAGTTTGCTTCGACAGAATATTTTTCCTGTACGGTATTCCTTCCCTCAAGACCCATTTTTGTTCGTAATGATGAGTCCTCTAATAGCTCAACTATACGCTTCTCCCATTCTTCATTTGTTGAGCAGAGAAATCCATTTAAGCCATCTTTGATAATTTCGTTATTCATTCCAACAGGGGAGAGTATTGCTGGAATTCCTAGTGCCATATATTGTAGTCCTTTAAAGGCGCATTTTCCTTCTGACCATTTGTTTTCTTCCATCGGCATTACACCGATTCCAGACTTCGCTAAGTCGCTAATTTCAGATTCTTTGTCCCATTTTATGAAACGCAAGGAACTGAGATCGAATTCCGGTTTTTGGTTTGATATTATTGTAAACGTAAATGAATGATTTTTTTCTAATTTTCGCAAAAGAGGAATGAAGTTATCAAGGTAGCGCATGGTCGTATGTGTCCCGGTCCACACTATATTAACTGGCAAAATTGTGTGATCAGCCAACTTGTTATGCACCTTCTTAAGGTCAATAGTCGTTGGAATAATCACCACGTTTTTATTGAATTGCTGGGCGTATGTTTTTAAGTAGTTGTTACCTGCTGAAACAGTTCCAGCCCATTTTATTATTTTCTTGATTTTCCCGTAGGCCTTCAATCGATGAAAACGCGCATTGCTGTCACTATAATTGGGTAACCAGATGGCATCGTCAAAATCAAATATGTATTTCTTACGTAGAACTTTTGCGATAATCCATTCAAATATGGGAGGGCCAATCATAGAGGCTTCTCGATGAATAAATATAAAATCAGCTTTCCCTAATTTGAATAAAAGAATGAATCTGCGCCAAAAGCTTCCCATTATTCCGATTGCTTTCGCGAAAAATGATCCTTTTTTGTATAACGCATTCCAAGTTTTGTCGCTTAGAAAAGCATGAAATTCAATCGAATATCCTTCTTCTTCAAGCAAAGAAAAATATTGCTCGAATCGAAATCGCTGTGAAGGTGCCTGTCCTTTTGGATAGGGAGCAAGAAAGACGATTTTTTTACCCATCTATGGCTTTATACACTTGAAGGTAGTGTTTTACTCCTTCATCCAATGAAAAATATGTTTTAGCTCCCTCAGTAATGTTATTAGGATCAAACACCTCATTGCTAAGAATTGCTTCTCGATATGCTTCTTCATTGAAGCTTTCAATCACTATACCAGATTGATACTTTACTACAATTTCGTCCGTATCTCCAACTCCCGAATTACAAACAAGAGGGATGCCCATTGCCATTATCTCCCCTTGTTTAGTTGGAGAAGAAGCTTTTTTCGAGAAGGTTGATCGAATGAAGAATATTGATTTATCAAATATTGAAATATGAATAGGAACTTCATTGTGCAATACCGATGTAATTATTAAATCATCATTATGTATTCCTTTCTCTTTCGCAACTTTATAGATGGAGCTTGGTGTTTCGCCAGTAATGAATAGAAACTTTGCATTTTCTTTCTCTTTCTTTAATACTTTGAAATAATCAAGCATTTCAGGTAACATATACCAAGTACCAATCGAACCGACGTATCCTAAAATGTATTCATCGTCGTTAATACCCAGTTTTGTCTTGAGTTTTCTTTTTTTGTCTTCATCGATTGAATTATAATCGAACAAATCTAAATCGACACAACATGGAATAACCTGAATTTTGGGTTTCCTGCCACTTAAGGATTTCCAAGATTCAATTTCTTTTTTCCCATTCCAGGTTAGTGATATTGTATAATCCGATTCTTTGAAAAATTGTAATTCTTTTCGTTTAAAGTAGTTAAAAATGGTTTTGTAAAGAGGGTTTTTAAGGTCCCAAAGTTTACCGTCCACACGTTCATCTGCCCAAAATCCTCTCATATCGAAGATGAATTTTGTTCCTTTTTTCTGTTTAAGTTTCAACCCCGCTAGTGCGGCAATATAGCTACGACAATGGACAATAGAGAAGTTATGCTTGTCATGAAGATAAAACGCAATAAGTCGCATCTTTCGAACTTGGCGAATTGTGGTTAGAATAGAACCACCTAGTACGTAGTCTTGTGGATGCCAAATAATGTTGGCCTCGTCGCAGTATTGTTGAATGTGAGCTCTGTGTTTTTTGAATTTGTCAGGCTTTTCATAGCTAACAAGGTGGATGACATAACCGTGCTTAGCAAGTTCTCGTAAGTATGGGAGAACTTGTGATTGACCTAATGGATCGGTCATTCCATCATATGATAAGTATAAAACTGTACTCATTTCAATTCATCCATTTTGCGTACCACATTTGAAAAGTAAGTACGTACCAGATTTTCGTGTCGTATTCTTTCTTTCCGTTAAAGAAGTCATTTTTCAATTTAGAAATATACTCCCAATTTAATATCCCTTGTTCTTTGATTTTCGATTCACAGATGAATTCTTCCACCAAATCTCTCAGTTCATTTCTCATCCAGTCTGCAATTGGAATGGCAAAGCCCATTTTGGGTCGATCCATCATTTCTTTTGGAATGGATTTATGAACAATATCTCTTAGAATTCGTTTTTTCACTCCGTTGTGATACTTATATTCATCAGGTAAACGTGCTGCGAATTCTATTATTCGCTGATCGAGAAAAGGTTCACGCCCTTCAAGGCTTTGTGACATGGTAGAGCGATCAACCTTCTGTAAAATATCATCTAGCAAATATGTCTGATAATCAATTGCCATCATGTAAGATAATGGTGTTCTTCCGTTAATCAACTCTTTACTCTTATAAAGTGTGTCAAGTGATTTGAAATCAGATTGGATGATTTCGCGCATTTGCTCATCGGTGAATTGCTGACTTAGGCTTAACATGATAAATTCATCAGATGGATTCCTCAACACATTCTTAAGCTTTTCATAGCGATTGTGAAAATTGTATTTATTCTTTAGTACAGGGATTTTATCTGATGGGATAGCTCGCATTAATCCTGCGACTGACTTTCTTGCAAAGGACGGAATGCTGTTCAGTTTTTTTCCGTACTTCAACATATAGTCGTAACGATTGTAGCCCGCAAAAATTTCATCTCCGGCATCGGCACTGAGCGCAACTGTGACATCTCGCCGAGCCATTTTACTGACCAAAGTTGTCGGAATCGCACTTGAATCTGCAAAAGGCTCATCGAAGAAATAAGGTAATTCTACAATGAGTTCTAGAGCATCTTTTTGCGTACAATTGATTTCGGTGTGGTCTGTGCCCAAATGAGAGGCAACATCCTTGGCATATGGGGCTTCATTAAGCCCGATATCTGGCACACCAATAGTAAAAGTTTTCAGTTTTTCCGTTCGTTCTTTTTGCAATAAGGCTGTCACGCATGCACTATCATAGCCACCACTAAGAAAGACGCCTACAGGAACGTCAGCAACCATTCTGTAATTGAATGCCGATTGTAAAATTTCTTCGGTTTCCTTTAATGCTTCTTGATAGGAAAGATCCAATTTGGGCTTGTTATATGCGTCATAAACGTTCCAATATTGAACTTGTTCAACGACAGTTGAGTTGTTTGATAAGTTCTTTAAATCTAATGTAAAATGATGTCCTGGCTTTATTTTACTGCAGGATGAGAAAATGCAGTGTGGAGTTGGTACATTCCCATATTGCATGAATGAGGCTACCGCATCTAAATTTATTTCTCGCTTAAAATCAGGGTGCTCGTGAAATGCTTTTAATTCTGAAGCAAATAAGAATAGGCCATCTTTTAGATAGTAGAAGAATGGTTTTACTCCTGCACGATCTCTTGCACAGAAAATAGTTTGATCCTCTTGATTGTAAATGAAGATCGCAAACATTCCAATGAATTTATCCAAGCACTTTTCTCCCCATTCTTGATATGCATGAAGAATCATCTCTGTGTCTGAATCACCTTTGAAAGTGTGTCCCAGTTTCAATAGCTCGCTTTTTATTTCTCGAAAATTGTAGATTTCTCCATTAAAACAAATCCAGAATGAGAGATAACTCATTGGTTGTTTTCCTTGTTCGGAGAGATCTAGGATGGCTAGTCGTCTATGACCAAGTCCAATTTGTGCTATATCAGTTTCAATTAATTCGATGCCATCGCCGTCTGGCCCTCGATGAGCGAGCATTTTTGTCATTCTCTCCAATATATCCTTCGAGGATTTTTTGTTGAAATCAATAAAGCCGCTTATTCCGCACATAGTTGTAAAGTTACTTATGAATAATGAAATTGAGAAGGGTTGTTGTCAAAGTTGTTAATACTCATTGGTAGAAAAGAGAAATTGTTGTAATTTTCGGTGTTAATCAACATTAATTTATATGAAGAAATTACTACTATTTGCATTTGCTATTCCCTTTTTTAGTTTTGGACAGACGAACCGAACTACAACCGTTTCTGGCGATTTTCTTAACCCTCTTATTTGGAGTCCTATTGGAGTCCCAACAAATGGTGATAGCTTGACGATTAACCATGCAGTGAATATTACCACAGATATCTACTATAATAGTGGACAGATATTGGTGAGCTCTTCAGGATCATTAATTCAAGATGCAAATCAGCGTTCGGTATGGATTGATGGTGGGTCTTTAGTTAATCATGGGGTTTATTCATCTCATTTATTGTGGGTTTCTAGTGGTGGATACATTACGAACACTGGTAGTTTAAATAATATTGATAGTTTGCTTGCTCAAGGGGCCGTGACTAATTCAGGAATGGCTGGGATTAATGATTTTTGGATTGCTGTTGGTGGGTCAATGAACAATTCTGGGACTTTGACAAATACGGATAGCCTGCTTGTTCAAGGGCCTTTCATTAATACTGGATTTGCAACTGTTTACGATTTAGCTGTTGATGAAATGGCAACATTTGATAATTCTCACATCTTAACTGTGACTAACAACATGCATAACCAAGGTACAATTAACAACACTTGGAGTATTGATGTTGCCAATGATTTCTCAAATTGTAATACACAAAATTTTGATGGTGTTATAAATAATGACGGAGTGTTCTGTATTGGGCATGACTTCCTCAACTGTGGAGGTGATACAATTATGGGGTCAGGCGACTATTACATTGGTAATTTGTCGAGTAATTTGGGTGTTTTCACAGGCACGCATTTTTTTCACACACCAAACGGTTCCCTCACATTGAATACTGGAACTGTTGATGTTACTGTAACACTAACAACGGGAGCTTGCACGGCAGGTATTTCAAGTGAAGAAAAGTTGAGTTTGGAAGTCTATCCTAACCCAACAGAGGATGTCCTACAATTATCAATTTCGGATGTGAAGTTTGAATTATTTGATTACACAGGAAAAATTGTGATGGAAGGAATTGTTGAAAACCATATGATTAACTTACAAAATGTAACAGAAGGTGTATACCTATTGAAGGTAGATGGAATTCACGTTCATCGTATAGTAAAGAAATAATTGAATTGAGATAAATGAAGGTCGATACGAAGTGTCGGCCTTTTTTATTTCTTAATAAATGAAGCTTTTAGACTATCACCTATTTTAAAGAGGTTTAAAAAGCTATTGGTAATACCTTTTCCCATACGTAGGAACCAGTTACGCTCTATTCGATAACGAATCATTTCGTCATCAGAAGTCTCTGAAACGTAATCCTGATTACTCTTTCCTTTACTTGTTCTCAAGCGGGTAAGACTAATTCCCGTAGTGCGTATTTTTTCTACTTCAAAACCATGTTTTGTATAAAGATTCCGAAGAGTTTTAGCAGTATAATAGCATAGATGTAAAGGGAATTCAATTACGTCATATTTTGACTTAAGGCGATACCTTAATACAGCATTGAAATTCGGTGTCGTCATATAGACTTTTCCGCCAGGTCGGAGAATTTGATGCATTTCTTTGACTAAGTCATTTGGATTGTTGATGTGTTCAATCACCTCTATACTTGTGATGATGTCGAACATGTTTGGATCGAACCCTACTCCGTTCAAGTTACCTTTTCGCATATTGATTCCTTCTGCTTCACAATGAGCTACGGCATCATCAGTTAATTCGGTTCCATAAACTTCCCAACCACGCTTTTTTGCTATTTTCAAAAGAAAACCACAGCCTGCTCCTACGTCTAAGATTTTATTCGTCTTTCGATACTTTTCGAATTCATCTAATAATTCTTCATAACGGTTAATGGTTATAGGGGAAAGGTAGTTTGTTCTGTTGTAATTTTTACCGCTGTAGTATTCCTCTAGTTCATTTTTCGAAGGAATATTCCGAGCGAAAACAAATGAACATTCTTGACATTTATTTAGAGATGTTTCTTCATATTCCGGCAGAGCAGTAAGCTTATCGGAACCACAGATCAAACAGTTTTGGTGTTGAGGATAACTCATTATGTTTTTTTCAGTAGTATGGCTAGTTGCATGCCTTTATTGGTTGACTTCATATAGGGTTTTAGAGCAAAGTCTAAAAATGAAGGTAAAAATGTATCACAGACAATGTAGTGAAAATCTGCAATTGTGTAGTCGTTTTTTTTGGCGTGAAGTTGAAAAGATTTTAATCCAAATTCATATAAATGATAGGGTTCATGCATAGGACTCAGGTTTGCAACATAATCCATGCCCTTCAACTTATAAATGCGATTAATAAATTTATTTGTGAACCAATGCGCACTTGGAACTTCAATGTGAATTAAGCCACCTGGCTTAAGCCATTTCATTGCTTTTTCAATTGACTTCCCAGGGTCGTATAGATGCTCTAGAACAGCTCCAAATGTAATGAAGTCAAAATGTTCATTTTCAAAACTTGCCTCTTCAATAGCAACATTCTGTATTCTGTCCTTGTCGATTTTCATGCGACCGACAGCCCGTTCAAAAAAGGGAATAGAAGGCTCAATCCCTTGTGCTTCGAATCCTTCGTTTTCCATTGCGATCATGCTCTTCCCAATACCAGCACCGATGTCGAGCGATTTCATACCTTGTTCAATAGGATGGATACTCTTCACCCAATTAAGCACACCTTTGAAATAGTTTTCATCTACAGTAAAATAACTGTCGATCCAATAACTCTCCGGAGGCATTCCATAATGATCTTGTAAATCATTTGGAATCGGTTGTGGGTTCGCGAAAACAAGATCACAATTACTGCATTGCTGAATAGTTGTTGTAATACCTACTTTTCGTCTTGGATTTTTCCCTTGACTTTGATTCAGGCGCTTTCCTAAGGTTTTAAATTTTTCCTTATTAGCCCCGCACATATTGCAGGTCTCAACAGTATGAAATGTGTAATTCACTCGCAGTTGGATCGGTTTTCGGAGGTTGAAATTAATGAATTATCATTCAAAGGCAAGATTACTCAAGGCTATCTATAAAAAGAATTTAAAAATTGCCTTGTAGAAAATTGAATAGCGATAAGATCGTGAAAGCTTCAAACACTTTTTGAATAGACGAAAAGCGGCCTTCTTTTGTTTGTGTTTTAATAGAACATTGACGCATAAAACAAGTGTATAAGCTTCAATACGAGATTGAAATTCTTTGGAAATGTTGTTTTCGCGAATAAATTTTTTCGAAGCAAGTAAATTATATTTGACAAATGAGGATGAATCAGCTGTATTCATACTTCTTTCTGAATGATCGCGAAGATTATTCGTCACATGAGCTCGCTTGAAAATGGGGAAAGAATTGACAATGGTTCTAAGAAATAGCCAATCTTCAGAAATAGGGATACGTTCGTCTGACCAACTTACGGGGATTTCACGAGCGTGGCATAATTGATTGGCCGTTAAAGGATTGTCTTCAATGAAATCACCTAGCGTTAAAATGATCCGATCTTTATGGAGCTCACTTCTTCTATATTTTTTTAGAATAGAATTGATATGCTGATCTACTGCAAAAGCTTTGAAGTCGGCATTTTCTTTGATTGAATTGTACATGGTGCTCAAGTGATCGGTGTAGTAAAGATCATCTGAATCGAGGTAACAAATCCAATCTCCCTTTGCATTCTTTAAACCTTGGTTTCGTGCAAAGCAACGCCCTTCATTTTGTTTTAGGTCTATTACACGAATACGTTGATCCTGCTGGGCGAAAGCATTGAGAACCTTTAAAGAATCATCTGTACTTGCATCATTGATCAATATGTATTCAAAATCTGAAAATTGCTGGTTGAGGACTGACAAAATCGTTTCCACAACAATTTCAGATCTGTTGTAAACAGGTGTAATAACGGTGAAAAAAGGGTGGTCACTCATTTAAGTATTGCTTGATACAAGTTAACCAATTTTTCAGATTCTAGATTCCAGTCAAGTGCAGACCGAGCTTTAACTGCTTCTGATTTGTACACATCATAATTGCTAATCATAATTTTTATAGCCTTAGAAAGTTCCACGCTTCTATCTGCCTGATAAAATTCAGAACAACAGTAGGTATTATTGATTTCTTTTGTGAATTCCTGCGGTGTCGCAATCACTGGGATACCTGCCATAATGTATTCAACAAATCGATTAGAAAATCCAATTCTATGAGCTTCCCATTTGTCAATGATATGCAATAAACCAATGTCAGCAGCAGCTAAGAGGTTGATTACTTCTTTTTGATTATTAGGGTAAGGATGAAAGAAAAGAGTTTTATTCAAGATTCCTTTCTTGTTAGCGGCCTCTTCTACTTCATAGAATTTCGGGCGGTTACCAATAAATACAAGGACTATATTTGAGTTCTTTTCAATGATCTCAAAGAGATGTTGTAATTGATCATCTGTGTGATAAATGGTTCCTGTATGAATGAGAATTTTTATGTTAGGAGGTATTCCATATTTCGTATGGAAGTATCCCTCTCTAATTGATAGGTCGAATTTATGAGGGTGATTACCAATGACATGCGGAAGTGTTTTTAGTCCACAATTTAGCTGAAATTGTTTGGCAATACCGTTCGTAATGGTAATGACTTTGTCTGCTGCTAGGATCTCCTTTTTTTCTTTTCGAATTAGTTTTTTCCAGACTAATTTACCTTTCCATTTGTTTATTCCTTCTGATGTTTTGTAAAAAGGCCAACCTCTAAGGTATTCGTGCGCATCGTAAATTAGTTTGACTTTTGGACGTCGTTTTTTCACTTCAGCACCAATGCTTAACATATAAAAATCATGACAGTGTATCACGTGAAAGTCAAGAGTAAGAATTTCATTAACCACCGTTTCAAGGTAAGTTTTATAGTTTCTTCGTAATGGAGCATTATAACCATCTGGAATAATTCGACTTATTGTGTAGCCATTTCTGGTTTCCACCTTTTTTAGCTGTGTATCTTCTGTACATAAAATGGTTAGCTCCACTCCTGAATCAACAAGTGTTTTTGCCTCTTTTTCAACACGTGCGTCAGAGGTAAAAGTATTGTCTAAAAGCATGATTACTTTTAATCCTGATAACGAAGCTAGGTCTCCCATAAATCAGAACATTTCATAAATGAAGTCTCTTATTTTTTCAGAATTGATCAATTCCAAATCCTCTTCTGTCATTGTTGATAACCAATTATTAAGCTTGATCCTCATTTCTGGAATCAAGAGTTCATCAGTGTTATTGAACTCCGCTAGAATTGCTTCGACCAATGATTCGGTCTCTTCAATTTCGATAGGAGTGCTAGCAACGGAGAATTTTTCTGATGCATCCGGCGTGATCCAATATGATTGACTATCCTTCGGCTTTTGCTGTTGAATGGAATTTTTCATATTAGTCTAGTTCAAAAGTTTCTTGCCAGTTTTCAATTTCATCCCAATCGGACTGCTCGCTTTTAATAAGATAATAATCATTCAATACAAGCACATCCATGTTTGTTCGCATAAAACATTTATAGGCGTCATTAAGATTACAGACGATAGGTTCGCCACGTACATTGAAAGAAGTATTTATTAAAACTGCTTTGCCAGATCGTTTTTCGAATTCCATTAGAATGTCATGAAAACGTTTGTTTTGGTCTTTATTAACGGATTGTAATCGAGCTGAATTATCCACATGCGTAATAGCAGGAAGTTCACTTCGCTTTTGATTAACAACTTCAATCATATTGTCAGTCTCCAAATGATCAGTACTTGGATTGATCAATAGGCTATCTTTTACGTTTCTGACGACGAGCATATATGGACTGGGGCGATCGAAATCAAAATAATCTTGCGTGCGCTCTTCAGCAAAAATAGGTGCAAATGGTCTAAAAGACTCTCGGAACTTAATTTTGAGATTTAGCTTTGACTGCATATCGACATCCATGGGGTTCGCGATAATAGAGCGGTTCCCCAAAGCTCTTGGACCAAACTCCATTCGTCCGTCGAAATAACCAATGATGTTTTTATTATTGAGTAGTTCAGCTATTTCTGCCGCACGATTTTGTTTCTCAAACTTATGAAAGGTTAAATCTTTCGTTTCCAGAAACGCAGCAGTTTCATCATTAGAAAATGCAGGTCCTAAATAAGCATTTGGCTGATTTATTCTCTTTGCGTCGGAAACATTTTCGAAATACCAATTCAAAGCACATCCTACAGCTCCACCAGCATCGCCTGAAGCCGGCTGGAAATAAAAATCAGTAAATGGGGTGGCATCGTATAGTTTACCATTCGATACACAGTTCAAAGCAACACCACCGGACATGACCAAATTTTTCTTGCCAGTGATTTTGTATGCATGATTAGCCATCTTAATAACAATCTCTTCAGTCACCGCTTGAATCGATGCAGCAATATCCATTTCCCTTCTAGTAATATCCGTTTCCTTTGGGCGTTCAGGACCACCGAATAATGCTGCAAAAGCATCATTAGTCATTCGTTCTCCCTCTAAAAAAGAGAAATATTTTAGATTCAGGAAAATGGATCCATCATCTTTAATATCTACAAGATGTTCTTTGATAGTGTCTACGAAAGTAGGGTTTCCATAGGGAGCAAGTCCCATTAACTTATACTCGCCAGAGTTTACTTTAAATCCACAGAAATAAGTTAATGCTGAATACAAAAGTCCAAGAGAATGAGGGTAATGCTGTTGAGCTAGGATCTCGAGTTTTGTGCCTTCTCCTGAACCGATGGTTGAGCAAGCCCACTCACCAACACCATCAATTACTAATATGGCCGCTTCTTCAAAAGGCGACGTATAAAAGGCTCCCGCAGCATGAGAAACGTGATGCTGTGTTTTAAAAATCTTCCCTTCGTAGTTTGTTTCTTTCCGAATGATATGCGGCAATTTCAGCTTCGCAAAAAGACTTTTTTGTGCTTTTCCCCAGAATTCATCACCTTTCCCCCCGATAGCCAATGAGTTGTGTAGAACACGTTCGATGGTCCAAGTCTCATAATCGTAATATACAATTGCCTTCAGCTCATTAATTCCAACTCTACCTTCTTCCAAACAATAATTAATCGCATTTCCAGGGAAAGCTTTATCATGTTTTACGCGTGTGAAACGTTCCTCCTGAGCTGCTGCAATGACCTCACCATTTTTTAATAGTGCTGCACCTGAATCGTGGTAGAAACAAGAAATTCCTAAAACAAAATTGTCTGTAGAACAATCCTCCTGTTGAATAGTCTCTCTCATGAGGAAAGAGAGCGAACTCCTTAATTCAGCCGAAATGACATCAGCAACAAGTTTATGTGCCTTTTTTGTAAAATGTCCACAAAGAGGGAGGAAAATCTCGTCATTTTCAATCGAATGAACTGAATTAATAGGCGTTGCAATATCTAAAACACGGATATTATTTTGTTGATGCTTTTGGAATTCGTTTAAATAAAAAGGTTCTTCTTTATAGGTTACCGAATCGTAGAAGGGAATGGGTGCGATGATTAACGGTCGCTCTCCAACGGCATGAATCAAACGCTCCAATAATTTGTGCATTAATGTCCATTCAGCGCTATTGGTGTCCGAAAATTCAGGATGTAACTGATTCTTAAGTACCCTTCGGCTCATGTAATTTTTAGCCCGGGAGAAAAACGAATTTGTATTAGGTGATTCATTTGAGTCTTCGATTCCATTTCGTTCCATTGGAACAGGTACATTGTTTAACACTAATGTATCCTTGTCAATTGTAAAATAAGGTTTAGGAATCAATGTTGCTTTTCCTGTTGACTTGTCTATACCTTCTCGAGCTTCGAGTAAATTTCGTTTTAAATCATCGAGGTGAGGGGCAAAGATTACGCAATCATGAGGAAATTGGTCGCTAAATTTCTCATAAGTGAGAATTTGTTGGTCAGCTCCGAAACCTGAAACTGCAAGGTTAATTACTTTACAATCAAGTTCCTTTTGAAGAAAATCGGAAAAACGGCTTTCATTTGGAACTCCATCTCCTGCGGTAAACGAATCACCAATTAGAAGAATTGTTTTCTTTCCTGGTAATGAGTTTTCAGAATTACGAAACCCATGTTGATCTGTTTTAATAAAGTAACCATCGTTGCCATAACGTAAGCGCACATTTTGATTAGGTACATATGTATGTCCTAATAGATTGTCATAGCGTATTATTTGTCGGAATGTTTTCAAGTAAGCTTGTTCCTTTTTTGGTCAAACACGAAGTTACTTATTCTACATGAATGACTCAAAGGATAGCGCTCTATTTATCCAAAATCGATACATTTGATATGCAAATTGTTAAGGAAGCATGGGAATCACCAAACCTAAAGTACTGGTTGTTGGAGCGAATGGGTATATTGGATCGAATTTGTCAAGGCGATTGATCGATCTAGGATATGAAATCAGATTGTCTGACCTTTCTAAGGATTCGTTGATTGATTGTGATGATTATTTCCAAGTCGATTTCTCTAAAACTGAATCTATCCCTGGTTTGCTAGAGGATATCGATGTTGTTTATTTTTTCGCTGGCAAGACAGGTAATTCTGAAGAAGGATTCAATCACCCCGATAATTTCATAGTAGGAAACGAGATTACTTTGGTGAATTTGCTCAATGTTGTAAAGGAAATGGATAAAAAACCTAAGATCATTTTTCCATCTACACGTTTGATATATAAAGGGATCCTGGGAGAGTTGATAACAGAAGAATCTGAGATTGATCCAAAGTCGATTTATGCGGTAAATAAGCTTGCTTGCGAAAAATTTCTAGAAATCTACCATACTAATTTCGATATCGATTATTCTATATTTCGAATTAGCCTTCCTTACGGTACATTGGTAGAGCAGCGTCATGTTTCCTATGGCGTGATGTCGTTCCTAATTAATCGTGCGAAAGAGGGCAAAGAACTCTTCGTTTATGGTGAAGGAACACAAAAAGGTTCATTGATTCATATTAAGGACCTTGTAGAAATACTTGTTACGGGAGGAATGAGTAATGAAACTAGAAACGAAGTATTTAATGTTGGCGGTCCAGATCATTTGGAAATGGGGTATGTGGTTCGATCCATTGCTTCTAAATTCAACGTTCCTGTTAGTCAAGTTGAATGGCCGGGAGTTTCTGAAAAAACGGATCAAGGAGATTTAGTCTTTAGTTCTGATAAACTAATCAATAGAATTAAGTATACCTACACGAATAATTTCTCTAAATGGCTAAATCAGA
>NODE-15-length-62820-cov-7.03832_pt1 | contig 62820 bp, 58 predicted proteins | sample MGYA00139097_ERZ477577 | MGnify/ENA metagenome assembly ERZ477577
CAAAGGAATTAAAGCCCGGATATAGTCTTTTCTTAAAACCTTTAGTTGTGACGCAACATAATTTAATGCAGTAAGCCCCAGAAGCGAAAAAATAATCCCCATTCCATTTGTACCATCTTCTCTAAGAAACAGTGTTGCAACCCCCCCAAAAAGAAGGAAATGTGCAAAATCAACAAAACGATAATTCTGCTTTAACTGAAGAAAGAAGGTAGCTAAGGCAACAGAAACGAATCCGATGATAATTACAGACATACGCGTAGTTTTTCAAGATTACAAACAAATATAATGATTAAAAATCGCGATAATTAACAGGGTTAAATTAATAACAGTTACAAATTAGCCAGCTAACTCAGCATTTTTCAATTCCAATTCTCCTAATTTATGAAAATACGGTTTCGTGAGATTTTCTTCTAAAATCATTAAGTGATCCATTCGGTGACAGTCCGTTGCAACAAAATCGACTAATTTATTATCAACCAACGCCTCGGCTTGTTTTCTTACCTCGGGACCATAATGCCCTCCGAGAGAATTAAAATTAAGCTGGATATTTATACCCTTCTCTCTCCATTCAGCAGCTTTCTCCAGCGCGCCGAAAAGAAATGCGTAGCGCTCGAAATGAGCTAAAACCGGTTTATATCCTTGAGTCAACAATTCAAAAAATAGTTTTTCTATGCGACTCGGCTCAGAATGAAATGAAAATTCAAAAAGAACATAATTGTCGCCAAATGTCAAAAGCTTTTCTTTATTCGCAAGACGCTCTAAAAGAGTCTCGTCAAAATAATATTCCGCAGCCGCCTCCACTTGAATGGACAAATTCAGCTCTGAAGCTGTTTTTCTTAAATCTTCTAATCCAGAAATAATAATCTCAGGAGTGTTTCTGAAATAATCACTCATTATATGCGGAGTGGTTATCACCTTTTCATAACCAAGGCTCTCAAATTTCGCTAGCATAGCAATGGATTCATCCATAGACTTCGATCCATCATCAATACCTGGAATCAAATGACTATGCATGTCCGCTTTGAAAACGGACAAATCGAAAGGAGTCAGTTCTACTTCCCTCTTGCCAAATAGACTTCCAAAAATCCCCATTTATCGATCCTGATACATGTTTTCGTAGTAAGCTCGGTACGCGCCACTAGTCACTTCTTCAATCCAATCTGTATTAGCCAAATACCAATCAACTGTTTTATCCAATCCTTCCTCAAATTGTACTGAAGGTTTCCAATTTAACTCGTTTTCAATTTTAGTCGCATCAATTGCGTAACGCATATCGTGCCCTGCTCGATCAGTTACATAGGTTATTAAACCTTCGTTTTCACCTTCGCTGCGACCAAGTTTCTTATCTAGTACACGACAGAGGTAACGAACTAGATCAATATTTGTCCATTCGTTCAATCCTCCAACATTATAAGATTCTCCAATTTTTCCTTTGTGAAAAATTGTTTCAATGGCACTTGCGTGATCATTCACCCATAACCAATCACGAATATTATCTCCTTTCCCATAAATAGGCAAGGGTTTTCTATTCACAATATTATTGATCATCAGCGGAATAAGCTTCTCTGGAAATTGATGGCTACCATAATTATTAGAACAATTCGAAATCTTTATTGGTAAACCATAAGTATGATAAAATGCCCTAACAAAATGGTCTGAAGATGCTTTTGAAGAAGAATATGGACTACGTGGGTCGTATGCTGTTGTTTCTTCGAACAAACCTTCGGCGCCCAATGAACCATAAACTTCATCTGTCGAAACATGATGAAAAACGTGGTCACCTTCTTTCCATGATTCTTTCGCTTGCTGTAAAAGATTAACAGTACCTACAACATTTGTCATCACAAATTCCATTGGCCCCTCAATCGATCGATCCACATGTGATTCTGCTGCCAAATGAATAACATCAGTAACTTCATACATTTCAAAGACATCCTTAATTGCCTTCGGGTCACAAATGTCTGCTTTAACGAAAAAATAGTTCTCAGCAGATTCAACATCTGTGAGATTTTTTAAATTGCCAGCGTAAGTAAGCTTATCAAGGTTAATAATCCGATACTCAGGATATTTATTCACCATCAATCTCACAAGGTGCGATCCTATAAATCCAGCCCCTCCAGTAATCAGTACATTTCGTTTCCAACTCATCTTATAAACTCCAATATTCTAACTCTTTAATTGTGTCTTTAAAAATCCCTTTGACATCAACAAAAACACCTTTATCATCTTTCATCATACTCCTGAAATCAGCTTCAGACATATCTTTATACTCTTTATGATTTACTGCAACAATGATCGCGTCGTAATCATTAGTTGGTTTCTCAATTAAAGATACTCCATACTCGTGCTCCATTTCTTCTGAAGATGCGTGTGGATCAACTAAATCTACATCTATCATAAATGACTTCAATTCAGTAATTATATCAACAACCTTTGAATTTCGAATATCACTAACATCCTCCTTAAAAGTTGCCCCCATCACCAAAACACGTGCATCCTGGATAGCCTTACCTTTCGCAAGAATCTTCTTAACTGTTGTCTTACCAATATAAAACCCCATCGAGTCGTTTACATAACGCCCACTATTAATAACGCGCGAATGATAGCCTGCCTGTTTAGCCTTGTGCGTTAAATAATAAGGGTCCACTCCTATACAATGGCCACCTACTAACCCAGGCGAAAATTTCAAGAAATTCCATTTTGTTCCAGCCGCCTCAAGCACGTCAAATGTATTAATTCCCAACTTATTGAAGATAATTGATAGTTCATTTATCAAAGCGATGTTTACATCACGCTGGGTATTCTCAATAATCTTCGCCGCTTCGGCCACTTTAATTGAGGAAGCTCGATGAACACCAGCACCCACAACTAATTCATATATCTTAGCAATCTCCTCTAAAGACTCAGGTCTGCATCCCGAAACAACTTTCACTACATTTTGTAATGTATGTTCTTTATCCCCTGGATTAATTCGCTCCGGGGAATAACCAATCATAAAATCATCTGGAAAAGAAAGTCCAGATTGCTCCTCTAAAACTGGAACACAATCTTCCTCCGTGCAACCTGGATATACCGTTGATTCAAACACAACATAATCTCCTTTTTTCAACACAGATCCAACAGTTCTACTAGCACTTAATAAAGGTGCCAGATTGGGAAGGTTAGCTTCATCGATTGGTGTCGGAACAGCTACAACGAAAAATTGAACATCTTTCAAATCATCAATATCTGCTGTGAATGTAATATCGCAATTATCGAATTCTGAACCTTCCAGTTCATTACTCGGGTCGATACCATTCTTCATCATTTCTACGCGATCCGCATTGATATCAAAACCTACGACCTTAATCTTACGCGCAAATTCAAGTGCAATTGGCAAGCCTACGTACCCCAAGCCAATTACGGCAAGTGTAGCATCTTTATCTAGTAATTTATTATAAATCGAGTTGCTCATTTCTTACTTTATAAATTCTTTCAATAATTTCAACAACCTTGAGACCTTCTAATGCATTAGTGGTTGCCGATGTCCTTCCTTTCAATGTATCAATTACGTTTCTAATTACGTAATTATGATTTGCAGCAGAACCCTTGTATGGTCCATAATCGTTAGCAGGGTTTGCCTCTTTTAATACAGGCATTTCATAATCCTGAATATCGCAAACCTCCACCTCATTCATATACTGACCACCAATCTTAACACTCCCTTTACTACCAATGATTGTCATTGAACTTTCCAAATTTTTATTCGCAACAGAAGTCGAATAATTTAGACATCCCATGCCGCCATCAACGAAATCAAAACTAACAAATCCCGAATCTTCAAAATCTGTAGTATCGCTATGTGTAAAGTCCGCAAATTTCCCTTCAATATTATCAATATCTCCAAAGAGCCAATACATGATATCGATGAAGTGAGAAAATTGCGTAAATAAGGTACCCCCATCCAAATCAGCAGTTCCTTTCCATCCACCCTTCTTATAATATCTACTATCTCTGTTCCAATAGCAATTCAATTGAACCATATAAATATCACCTAATAGTCTATCGTCAACTACAGACTTAATCCATTCTGATGGTGGTGAATATCTATTCTGCATAACACAAAACACATTCTTCGACTTTTGCAATGATTTAAAAATTACTTTCTCGCAATTATCCTTCGAGAGCCCCATTGGTTTTTCACAAACTACATGACTACCATTCTCTAACGCTATAAGACTCTGCTCTGCGTGTAAACCATTCGGGGTACAAATGTTGACAACATCAATATCTAAGCCTGCATTTAGCATTTCATCAATTGAGCTAAAAAATGGCACTTCGAAACTATCGGCATTGCATTCTTCTTTTGATCGTACATCAATCATTGCTACCAATTCTGCTTCAGATTCTCTTCGAATCATCTCAGCATGTCTTTTACCAATGTGCCCTGCACCAACAACAGCAAATTTTATCTTTTGGTTTTCCTCACTCATCAAGCTTGAATTTTGTTACTCTCTGATTCTCCAATCTATATTCATCTCCACTTTCAGCACATGTAGCTTTCCCTTCACCGTCAAACTCCAATCGATGGCCGTATTCACTCATCCAACCGATTTGTCTAGCAGGGTTCCCTACAACAAGTGCAAAAGCAGGAATGGTCTTCGTCACTACAGAGCCTGCTCCAATAAAAGCAAACTCCCCAATATCATGACCACAAACAATGGTCGCATTTGCACCAATACTCGCTCCACGTTTTACCGTAGTTTTAGCGTATTCACCTCTACGAACAACTGCACTTCTAGGGTTAGTAACATTGGTGAATACCATTGATGGTCCTAAAAACACGTCATCTTCGCATACTACTCCTGTATAAATAGAAACATTGTTCTGAACCTTTACGTTCTTTCCTAACTTAACGTCTGGTGAAACCACTACATTTTGTCCAATATTACAACCTTCACCAATAACCGAATTAGACATAATATGTGAAAAATGCCATATTTTAGTTCCTATCCCGATCTTGCAGCCTTCATCTACCACGGCTGTTTCATGTGCAAAGTATTCAGACATAATTAATACCTTTTCGATCAAATTACTTTATGATAAACTTATCAAAATTGTAGTGATCTTTTTTATTCAATTCTTCTTTTGTCAAACTTTGAAAATAAGCATAAGTTCTTTTCAAACCTTCTTCTCTCGTAACTACTGGAGTCCAATCGAGCAAAGCTTTTGCCTTTGCAATATCAGGTTGTCTTTGCTTAGGATCATCTTTTGGTAAATCTTTATAAATAACCTTTTGATCTGTTCCAGTTAAACGAATGATTTCTTCAGCGAAATCAGCAATACTAATCTCAGAAGGGTTGCCAATATTCACCGGTTCAGCACAATCACTCAACAAGAGACGGTGGATTCCATCAATAAGGTCTTCCACGTAGCAGAAAGATCGTGTTTGAGACCCATCTCCAAACACTGTCAAATCTTCCCCCCGTAAAGCTTGTCCAATAAAGGCAGGTAAAACTCTACCATCATTCAAGCGCATTCGGGGCCCATATGTGTTAAAAATACGAACAATCCGAGTTTCAACGCCATGAAAAGTATGATACGCCATTGTAATCGCTTCTTGAAAACGTTTCGCCTCATCATACACACCTCTCGGACCAACTGGATTCACATGACCCCAATAATCTTCCGTCTGTGGATGAACTTCTGGATCTCCATAAACCTCCGACGTCGACGCGATTAATATTCTTGCTTTTTTAGCTTTTGCTAATCCCAGGCAATTATGTATACCCAGTGACCCAACTTTCAAAGTCTGAATAGGGATTTTTAAATAATCTATTGGACTAGCAGGTGAAGCAAAATGCAAAATGTAATCTAACTCTCCTGGAACATGGATGAATTTTGTTACATCGTGATTATAAAACTCGAAATTTTCCAAAGGGAAAAGATGCTCGATATTTTCTAATCGGCCAGTAATCAAATTGTCCATTGCAATTACATGAAATCCTTTATTCACGTAAAAATCACAAAGGTGAGATCCTAAAAATCCGGCAGCTCCTGTAATTAATATTCTCTTTCTTTCTGACATTAACTTTCCATCTTTACAAAAGGACTAACCGTTCTTCTTCCTATAGAGCTATAATGGAATCCTTTGTTTTTCATTTCATCCAACTCATAAATATTTCTACCATCGAAAATAACTGGCTCCGACAATAGTTCTTTCATTTTCTTAAAATCTGGATTCCTAAACACGGACCATTCAGTCGCAATCAAGAGTGCATCGCTGCCTTTCAATGCTTCGTATTGATCATCTACAAACTGAATATCATCACCAACAGCTGCCTTAACATTCTCCATTGCTTCAGGATCAAACGCCACAACGCTAGCTCCTGCATTTACTAATGCTTCAATCATATACAAAGCTGAAGCTTCTCGAATATCATCTGTATCTGGTTTAAATGCAAGCCCCCAAAGCGCGAATTGCATTCCAGAAACTTCTCCGTAGTAGCTCATTACCTTTTCAATTAGCGCAACTTTCTGACGTTCATTTACATCAAGAACACTTTGAATAATTTCAAAAGAATACCCCGCCTCGTGTCCGCTTTTGACAAGTGCACTTACATCCTTCGGAAAACAACTTCCTCCGAAACCTATCCCAGGATACAAAAATTTGTGTCCAATTCTAGAATCCGACCCAATTCCTTCACGTACTTTATCCACATCAGCACCAACTCGTTCACAGAAATTTGCAATTTCATTCATAAACGTAATCTTCGTCGCGAGAAAAGAATTTGCGGCATACTTAGTCAACTCTGCACTTTTCTCATCCATTATTATCAATGGGTGACCGTCATGAATAAATGGCTTATACAATTCTGACATGATTTTCGCCGCCCGCTCATCACTGGTTCCAACAACAACACGATCCGGATTCAGAAAATCATCAACAGCAAACCCTTCTCGTAAAAATTCTGGATTCGATACTACAGCAAAGTCAACTTTAGCATTCAACCTGATTGCCGCTTCCACTTTCTCAGCCGTTCCCACGGGAACTGTTGACTTGTCAACAATGACTTTATACTCAGTCATTATCTGACCTAGCTCTTCAGCCACATTTAAGACATAACTCAAATCAGCTGATCCATCTTCACCCGGAGGTGTAGGTAGAGCTAAAAAAATTATTTCAGCAAAATCAACTGCCTCCTTCAAATTGGTCGTAAACGAAATACGATTAGCATTGACATTTCTATCAAAAACAACATCTAAATGAGGTTCGTAAATCGGAACCTCTCCCTTGCGCATACGTTCAACTTTTTCTTCGTCAATGTCAACACAGATCACTTGATTTCCTGTTTCAGCGAAACAAGTTCCAGTTACTAATCCTACGTATCCAGTTCCAACTACTGCAATTCTTTTCATTCGTAATTATTATGCGTGAACATTAATAAACTCAGCAATATTTGAGCAAATGTATTCTAATTGATCATTATCCATTTCAGTATGAATAGGAAGAGACAATACACGCTCAGATAACCAATCTGTTACCGGAAGATGTGATGATGCACTTCCAAAAGAAGCAAACATCTCTTGCTTGTGGGCAGGAACTGGGTAATAAATCATTGATGGGATACCTTTTTCCGCTAAAAAGGCATTCAACCCCTCTCTGTCAATCCCCTCAAGTGTGAGGGTGTATTGATGAAAAACATGTCTCGATTCTTTGCCTCTAACTGGAGACTTAACCCCAGGGAATTGTGAAAAGAAATTATCGTAATAATCAGCCACTTTTCTTCGTGCATCGATATAAGTGTTTAGTTCCCGTAGTTTAATTCTTAAAACCGCAGCTTGAATACTATCCAATCGTGAATTTACCCCAACTCTATCGTGATAATAACGTTTACTTTGACCGTGATTAACAATCATACGCATTTCAGCGGCGAGCTCATCGTCATTTGTAAAAATTGCTCCACCATCTCCATAACAACCTAGATTCTTAGATGGAAAAAATGAAGTACAACCTATATGACCAATAGCACCTGTTTTAACATCGCCAGTTGGCAAGTGATAATCTCCTCCTATAGCCTGCGCATTATCTTCGACAACAAATAGTTTATGCTTTTCAGCAATTTTCATTATCTCTTCCATGTTGGCCGACTGTCCATAAAGATGCACAGGGACAATTGCCTTAGTACTAGGTGTAATCGCCGCTTCTATCTGTGAAGCATCAATACAGAATGTGTCTTTATCAACATCAACAAATATTGGTTTTAGTCCCAATAATGCTATAACCTCAGTAGTAGCAATAAATGTAAACGAAGTAGTAATCACCTCATCCCCAGGTTTTAACCCTAAAGCCATTAATGAAATTTGTAATGCATCAGTACCATTGGCACAAGGAATAACATGCTTCACCCCTAGATAATCTTCCAATTCATTCTGAAAAGCACTGACCTCAGGCCCGTTAATGAATTGCGCTGTCTCGAGGACACCGATGATTGCCGCATCTACCGCAGGTTTTATCTTCTGATACTGCGATACCAGATCGACCATTTGAATTTTTTTCATCTATAGATGTAATTATGATTTAAAACAGACCATAAAGATAAAAAACTGAAGACAAAGTATCCCCTGAAAACGGAACTTTAATCCTACAAATTTGCAGATTCTAGAAAATGACAATGCCAAGATTCATTCAAGCTGTAATAACTCAATGGGTTTTATGGAAAGCGCACCTTGAATTCTATTCGTTCATTTTGCCTCCTTCCAGCTGGATTATCATTAGGTGCAATTGGCTTAGTATCACCAAGACCATGAAACTCTAGTCGGTTCTCTGCAACTCCTTTTGAAATAAGGTATTCCATTACAACCTTAGCCCTCGCTTTCGATAAAATCAAATTCGGCTCTTTGTTTCCCGTATTATCTGTATGACCATTCACTTGGATTAGCTCAAACTCTGGATATTCATTTAGAACTTTCACGACTTTATCTAAAATTAATCGTGACCCGTCACGGAGCACATCAGAATTATACTTAAAATCAACATCATTCATAGCCTCATTAAAAACCTTCTTCACATAAAGATCAAGTGCGGGGCATCCATTGTTTTCAATCACACCTACCGTTTCAGGACAATCATCATTTGTATCAGGCACCCCATCTTTGTCTGTGTCAAAATTCGGGCAGCCATTCTCTCCTCTCCCATGGACTCCGGGACACTCATCTATTCGATCTGGCACCCCGTCTCCATCCGTATCCAGCTCTTTTTTCTTTGTCACGACATCTCTACTAGAAGTAGACTCATCGGGCCTTTTTGAGCCTGATTCTGCATTACTCTCCAAATCTTGCGGTTTTACCTCTGGATGAACCACCCAATCCAAATGCTTTTTACCAGATCCGATGTAATAAGATGCTCCAAGACCAAATTCAAAAAGCCTACCATGTAACCCTTTCTGAAATGCATTTTCACTAAAATCAAATGTTTTTGACTGCCAGGCATTAGCAACTAAACTTGCATCAAAATACAAACACCAATGTTCGCTAAATTTGTATTGTGGAGTAATTCCAACAATGAAATTCATCATCTCATCCGAACCCTGTGTATGCCAATCCTTGAACCAAACTGACCTTTTTTGATCTTTTAAACTTGCAAATCCAAAACCAAAATGAAGGAGTAAGCCGAAATTTTCGTCCAGCTTTTCAAATTCAACCATCCTACCAATGTTAAACACCCCTTGTAACGACAATCTGAAATAATGCGTTTCAAACTCCTTAGAAATAGTTCCAGGAACAGGGCCTTTTATATTGCCCCACTCATCATTCTTAATTCGGTCAAACCCAACATCCAACTTCAAACCAACCTTGTTCGAAAGCATATACCTCCCTCCCAAACTGGCGTGTAATAGTGTTAGATAGTTGGAACTATAGCCTTCTGCAAAAGGTCCAATAGCATTATTAAATCCTAAGGCACCTTCAAGAGACCATTTCTTGTAGGATTGTCCATAGGAAAGGTTGACCAAACTGAATGCAATTAATACAAAAATCAGTCTCATGCATGTAGTTTCTAATTGACAATGTATGAAAAATTCACTAAACCGTTATTCTAATCTTTGAATAAGTGGTTATTAATACCTACTTTAATTTGTTTGTTTTTGTATTCTACAATCTTATATATTTGTGTAAACCCCCTACTAGTGAAAGATCAATCCAGAAAGCGGCACATTGCCAAGACGATTACATGGCGAATGCTAGCCACTTTGACAACAATTATTTTAGCATGGATAGTTTCAGGCGACCCTTGGATTGGAGTTGCTGTAGGAAGCTGGGAATTTTTTATTAAGATGATTCTTTACTATTTTCATGAACGCCTTTGGTATAAGGCAAATTTTGGACTTGATAAAAGTAAACGCAAGATTCATGACTAACAACACCGTTAAACAACATTTTGGCATCACTCAAAAGGACCGAGTTAATCAGCGAAAACATGAATCTTTCCTAATTTGGTTTACTGGTCTTTCTGGCTCAGGAAAATCTACAATAGCCAATGCTTTAGAGCAGGCTTTATTCTCTCAAGGAATAGGAACCTACTTACTCGATGGCGACAATATACGTCAAGGGATCAATAAAGATCTATCCTTCTCTAAGGAAGACCGTAGAGAGAATATTCGTCGAATCGCAGAAGTATCCAACCTTCTAATCGATGCTGGTATAGTTGTAATAGCCGCATTTATATCTCCATATTTGGAAGACAGAGAAAATATCAAGAGAATTGTCGGTAATGAAAACTACTTTGAAATATTCATAAATACCCCTCTAGAAACTTGCGAACAAAGAGATGTAAAAGGGCTATATAAAAAGGCGAGATCTGGTAAGATTCTTGGTTTCACTGGAATATCAGCTCCATACGAAGCTCCTAATTCACCAAACATAGAAATCAATACCGAAAACACTTCTGTTGAGCAAGCAGTGGATTTGATAATACAAAGAATTCAATTAAAACTCAAAAACGCATGAGTAAATACTACCTGAACTATTTAGACGAACTTGAATCAGAAGCTATTTTTGTTTTGCGCGAAGTATTTGCGAAGTTCCAGAACCCCGTGATTTTGTTTTCTGGCGGAAAAGACTCAATTCTGGTCACCCATTTAGCAAAAAAAGCATTCTACCCTTCAAAAATCCCATTCGCTTTAATGCATGTTGACACAGGACATAACTTCCCTGAAACTATTGCCTTTAGAGATCGGCTTGTCAATGAATTAGATGCACAGTTAATTGTTGGGTCAGTTCAAAAGTCAATAGACGATGGCCGAGTTGCTGAAGAAAAAGGAAAAAACGCCACACGAAATGCTCTTCAGATCACAACCCTTTTAGATACAATAGAGAGTGAGCGCATTGATTGCGCCATCGGTGGTGCCAGAAGGGATGAAGAAAAGGCCCGAGCAAAAGAACGTTTTTTCTCTCATCGAGATGAATTTGGACAATGGGATCCGAAAAATCAACGTCCAGAGTTGTGGAATATGTTTAATGGAAAACATTTTGAAGGTGAGCATTTTCGCGTTTTCCCTATTAGCAACTGGACGGAAATGGATGTATGGAACTATCTAAAGCGTGAAAAAATTGAACTACCGTCTTTGTATTTCGCGCACGATAGAGAAGTTGTATGGAGAAATGGGTCTTGGATTCCAAATTCAGATTTTCTAAAACTTGATGAGAACGACAAAATTGAAAAAAAACGAATTCGGTTTAGAACACTTGGCGACATCACGATTACAGGTGGTATTGAATCGGACGCAGACACCATAGAGAAAGTTGCGGAAGAAGTTGCCATAATGAGACAGACAGAACGGGGCAATAGATCGGACGACAAGCGTTCAGAAAGTGCTATGGAAGATAGAAAACGTGAAGGATATTTTTAATTCAACAATATGAAATTAGAGAACAGTCAATTATTGAGATTTACAACAGCTGGAAGTGTTGATGATGGCAAAAGCACCTTAATCGGACGACTCTTATACGATTCTAAATCTATTTTTGAGGATCAACTTGATGCAATTGAAAAAACCAGTATCCGTAAAGGTCATGAAGGCATAGATCTGGCACTATTCACTGACGGCCTGAGAGATGAGCGAGAACAAGGAATAACCATAGATGTCGCTTACCGATACTTCACTACACCTAAACGAAAGTTTATTATTGCTGACACCCCAGGTCATATCCAATACACACGCAACATGGTTACAGGGGCATCTACTGCGAACGCCGCGATCATACTAATTGATGCTAGAAATGGGGTGATTGAACAGACAAAACGTCATTCATTCATTGCGTCCCTGCTTCAAATCTCACATATAGTTGTCTGCATCAACAAAATGGATCTCGTCGATTATAGTGAAGAAAAATTTAACAATATCGTTGCCGAGTATGAGAACATTTCATCAAAAATGCTCATCAAAGACGTACAATACATCCCTATAAGCGCACTGAAAGGGGACAATGTTGTGAATCGGTCTAAAAATATGGACTGGTACATGGGAGCTCCTTTGTTACACACCCTGGAAACCATGCACATTAGTAGTGATTATAATAAAGTTGATGCACGATTTCCAGTACAAACGGTAATTCGACCTCAAAGAGAAGGCTTTATCGATTATCGAGGCTACGCGGGGCGGATTGCAAGCGGAATATTTCGGCCAAATGATGAAATATTGGTTCTTCCTTCCGGTTTTTCATCTCGAATTAAGTCAATTGACACTGAGCAAGGATCAATTGATGAAGCGTATCCACCTATGTCTGTTGCAATAACTCTTGAAGATGACATTGACATTAGTCGTGGCGACATGATCGTGCGCTCAAAAAATAAACCAGAATGCTCCCAAGACATTGAAGTAATGCTTTGCTGGCTTAATAATTCCCCAGCTAAACCACGCGCAAAATATACAATATTGCATACATCTAATGAACAGAAGGCAATGATAAAAGAAATACTTTACAAAGTAGATGTGAACACATTCAATAGAGATTCAGATGACAAAGAATTACGTATGAACGATATCTGCCGAGCAAAAATTCGTACAACGAAACCACTTATGATTGACCCATATCGGGATAATCGTATTACAGGAAGCATTATATTGGTTGATGACTCGACTAACGAAACAGTTGCTGCAGGTATGATAATAAGTCAGTAAAATGGATACAAAACTATTAGCTCTTGCAATTGAAGCAGCAATTAAAGCAGGAAACAAAATAATGGAAATCTATGAAACCGACGATTTTGACGTTGATTTTAAAGCTGATGACTCTCCGTTAACTAGAGCTGACATTGCCTCTCACGAAGTAATAAATAAACATCTATTCGAAACCAACATTCCTATTCTATCCGAAGAAGGCAGAGAAATGTCCTTCGCAGAACGTAAAGACTGGGATCAGCTTTGGGTTGTTGATCCAATCGATGGAACCAAAGAGTTCATTAAAAAAAATGGAGAATTCACGGTCAATATAGCATTGATTGATAATCAAATCCCAATATTGGGAGTGATTTATGTCCCTGTACTCAAAGAACTCTATTACTCTTCTCAAAATCATGGAGCTTTTAAAAAAACGAATGTTTCATCCTTTGATTCTATGGAAAATATGAAGAGTTCGTCAAAAAGATTACCATTAAACAATCAAAAAAGAGGATATACTGTAGTAGCCAGTAGATCACACTTAACTCAAGAAACACAAGAATTTATAGAACAACTAAGGAAAGAGCATGGGGAAGTAGAGCTAATTTCAAAAGGAAGCTCACTTAAACTTTGTATGGTAGCAGAGGGCGCTGCTGATTGCTACCCTCGATTCGCCCCTACGATGGAATGGGACACAGCTGCTGGACAGGCAATTTGCATCCATGCAGGCTTTGATGTCATAGATTGGAAAACTCAAACAACGATGAAATACAACCGAGAAAACCTTCTCAACAATTGGTTTTTGGTAAAATAGCAATCTACATCCAGATTACTAGACGAAAGGGAGTATCTTTAGATAAGGATGATCAATCGGTTGAAATCAAAACTATCACGCGACGCTAACCTCAAGGAACTTTTGAAGGGAAGTGCTATTACTTTTGTTCTGAAAATGATCGGAATGACATTAGGTTATATTGTAGTTTACATGATTTCTAAAAAAAATGGAGCTGATGGAGTCGGTTATTACAGCCTAATAAATCAATTACTCTTACTTCTAGGAGTTGTCGCAACGTTAGGTATGAATGTTTCTGTCTTGCGATATGTTGGGCAGTACAACAACCCCGAGAAAGCTTCTCAGATGCGCAATCTTTATAGCAGAATTCTTGCTATGATCATTCCGACCAGTATCATTCTTGGATTAGCAGTCTTTCTAAGTGCCAATCATATAGCCTACTACCTATTCAAAAACATAGATTACGCGAAGGCAATCGAGGTTACAGGAATTGCACTACCTTTTTTCGCACTCAATCGAGTAGGTGTTGAATTTATTCGAGGATTAAAAAAATTGGAAATCTCTGAATTCATCCGCAGTGTTTTCCGCCCTATCTTTGTTATCATATGCTTAATCACCTTTTGGTCTCGAGAAATTCCTGACATCTACATTATTTATTTTTTCGTGCTTGGCGTGATAATTAACAGTTTCCTGTCGAATGGCGCAATTTGGGCATTCCTTCTCAAGCTTCCTTCTCCGAAAAAGCGTGAATTATCTAATGGTGAGTTATTAAAGGTTTCCTCACCAATGATGATTACAGCAATCTCGTCTACACTCATGGGGGCCGTTTCGTTGTTTTTAATCGAATATTTTACAACTACTGATCAAGTAGGTGTCTATGGAGTTAGCTTCAGAGTTTCGCAACTTATCGCCATTGTATTAATTGTCGTTAATACAATCGCAGCACCAAAATTTTCAGAACTTTTTTGGGCTAAGAAAATGGATGAATTACAACAAGTAATCAGACAAAGTGCAAAAATGATGTTCTGGGCTGCTCTCTTCCTTTCCATAGTAGTGATAGTAGGATCAAAGTGGATCCTTGGAATATTTGGGAATGACTTTATCGATGGGCAATGGACTTTGATTGTTCTTGTTATTGGACAATTGGTAAATGCCGCAACTGGATCCGTAGGCCTTTTCCTCAATATGAGTGGAAATCAAAAAATATTACGCAATACAGCACTTATTTCACTATTGTTACAGTGCATTATTGCTGTCACATTGATCCCAAACATGGGTATTATTGGAGCTGCTATTTCCTCTTCAGTGGCTGGGGCGTTATGGAACCTAATGTGCATTCTTTACGTATACAAAAAACTAAATCTAAAAACGTTTTATTTACCCCTCCTAAACTAAGATGTCGGCATTTACACTCATATTTAAAATAAAAGATAAGATTAGCACGCTGATTTTCCGAATGCGCTACTTCCCATATATTAAATTGGGTGGAAATAATGTTATTCGGAAAAATGTGACTATTCGACCTTTTTCAAAAGGAAAAACGAGTTTAAAAATCCACTTAGGAAAACGTGCTAATATATATAGTGATGTTCTTATTCAAGGTTCAGGCGAAATACATCTCGGCGAACGATCTTTCATCGGCTCATTCTCCACTATAGGATGTAATGAAAAAATAATGATTGGGAAAAATGTGATGATCGCCCAAAGTGTCTCAATAAGAGATACAGACCATGGGTTTGATGACCTAATCAAACCGATGATCGATCAGGGTATTACAACTGCCCCAATAATGATTAATGATAACGTTTGGATCGGTCACGGGGCAATCATAACCAAGGGAATCACAATAAACTCTGGAGCTATAATAGGTGCAAATGCCGTCGTCACTAAAGATGTTCCTAAAAACGCTATAGTCGGCGGTGTCCCAGCAAAACTCATTCGCTATCGTGAATAAGCTAATGACACCCAATTTCATTTGTCTTGGAGCTCAAAAAGCCGGGACTACTACCCTACACGACATTCTTAAACAACATCCTGAAATTTACTTGCCCGACAGAAAAGAAGCACACTTTTTCGACCAACCGGAACGCTATCAAAAAGGAATGGAATGGTGGATTAATGAGTTTTTCTCATCGTATAACAAAGAACCAATTATGGGGGTAATGACTCCTGAATACCTTTATTATTCTGAAGTCCCTAAACGTATACTGAACAACCTCGGTTCAGACATCAAGTTCATTATCATTCTTCGACATCCAGTAGATCGAGCTTACTCTCATTATTTAATGTCTAAAAGACGAGGATTCGAGAACTTATCTTTCGAAAAATCGATTGAAATGGAGGCTGCTCGGTTGGAACAAAATGAGTTTAATCGGAATCATTTCAGTTATATTGATCGTGGACATTATGCTATTCAGATTGAACGATATACAGATCTATATCCTACAAAGAACATCTTATTTCTTTCCTTCGAGCATAACATAAAAATAAACCTTGAAGACACTCTTCAAAGGATTCAAATATTCCTTGGAGTAACTCCCCTGCCTTTAAATACATCAATTAAGAGCAACGTAGCTTCAGAAACAAAATCAAAAAGAGTCCAAAACATCATTAAAAATGACCATTTTTTGAAACGAATTGTGAAAACGGTAATCCCGAAAAAAATGAGATCTGTTATAAAACAACGAATGACTAAAATAAATAGTCAGTCAATAGGGGAACAAGGAAGATTGAATAAAGGAATTCGTAATAATCTGTTTCAGCGCTATTACGCCAACGAAATTGCCAAAATAAATAAAATAACCACCTTAGATTTCGGATATTGGGATGATGAAAACGACGATAACACTTGATTAAAAAAACACACATAGTACTACTCATTATTGTGATTGCTTTTGTACTAGCTTTTGATGCACTGGCTCTCACTAGTGTTGCCAAATACGCAAAGTACTTTTCTATGGCATTAAGCGCCGTTGGATTTGGAATATTTGGATTCTATTTTCGCAAATTCCCTAAAATAATTAGACAATTTGGGGTTCTTTTTACTTTGCTGCTTGTAATATCAATTATTTCAGCAAACTTAATTCATAATCAGTCCTACTTTTCTGGCATCATTGCCAGTTCATCAATTACGATTGTAGGAAGTTCTTTCTTGATTTACTACTTACTCATTAAGTATTCAATCTCCTTGGAAACTGCGAAAAGAAGCATCCTTACAGCCTCTTGGGTTTTTCTGGTTTTATTCGCATTTCTTTATGCTATTCACATACAATTTCCCAGTTCTTCTGGCGAAAATATTTTTGGGTTTCAATCATTAAGGAAAGGAATAATAAACTTAGGAGCAATCATTTATCTAACTCAATTCTTTAAGCGTAATCATTTCAAATACATTGTCTTTGCTATTCTGCTTTTCTCTGTTAACCACTGGGCAGATTTTCAACGCTATATCTTATTCGTGTTTATCATGTGTCTTGGAGCCTTACTTTTCAACTACAGAAATAGGACGGTTGGATTAAAGGTCATGGCAATCGTTATCTTCATTGTTCCTGTAGTCGCAACCGTGTTTTCGACAACAGAATTTGGGCAAGAATTCACGAAAAAAATTAATAATGTGTTCGAACTATTTGAAGAGGATAGTGAAAATTATACGGATTCATCAATAGCCATTCGTGTTACGCAATCAGTCTTTGCAATAAAAAATATTGCGAAATATCCACTAACAGGAGTTGGAAGAATACGAAGTAGTGAAAAAGACAAGGTGACGGATACGAAATACTTTCATGTATCTGACATTGGACTTATTGGTATTTTATACTCTTATGGACTATTTGGATTTCTCATTTTTCTCAAACAATGTCAGTATCTATGGAAAGCACTTGCTAGAGGGGCACTTATCCGCGAAAGTATCAATGCAGAATTCAAAATATTCCTGTTGTTTTTGATTATTCACACTATACTTACTGGAAGATCTCTTAATTCGCCTGGTGAATTCATGTGTATTCTGGTTCTAATCGAAGTAGGAAGACATCAACTCCAAAATAAAATAATCGCCGATGTTGAGTAAAGACCTCGCAATAGTATTGGTTAACTTCAACGGTTTTCAAGACACGTATGAGTGCGTTAAAAGTATTCGGGAACATTCTGAGAACACTCCCTACATCGTAATTGTAGACAATTCCGAGCCCAATGAGATGGCACTCCACAATCTCGAAGATGATAATCTGCATATAATTTTCAACAAAAAAAATCAAGGGTTTGGCAAGGCCAACAATATTGGGATTAATTGGGTACAGAAGAATATTGATTTTAAGTCTCTACTCTTACTAAATAATGACACTATTGTTAATTCATCTAGCCTTTCTACAATGCTTAAATGCTTAAATGAAGAAGAAGTTGATATTGTAAGCTGTAAAATAGTCTACCACGACGAACCCTCTATCATTTGGTACGGAGGTGGAGAAATTAATTACAAAAAGGGGTGGCCGAAAGTCGTTGATTTCAATCAACATGAGACCTCTGAAGGGGCTACTAAATCAAGGTTTGTAACTTTCGTTTCCGGATGCGTCATACTTTTTTCGAAGAACGCGCTAAAACATCTCAAAGGGTTTGATGAAGATTTGTTCATGTATGTAGAAGACCTTGAACTTTCAGTTCGAGCTCACCAAAAAGGCCTCAAAATATGGTATACATCAGAAGCCGTTATCCGTCATAAGGTTCAAGGAAGTTTTGTTGGGGATAATCATTATAAAGGCATGCATCCAAAGAATAAAAATGTCGCCTACCACTTCTATCATAAGAAGAAAAATCAATGGATAACTTTCCGTAAACACCTGCATGGGAAAGACTATCGTACTTTTAGGCGATATTATTGGGCGAATTTTTTCAAAACTTTAATTAGACTAATTATTTTGTCTCCAAAAAGATTCAAAGTCATTGGCTCAGCTTTTATGGTTATAAGATCATTATCTTTAAGAAGTGAATAACGAAAATACATATTTGATTATACCAGGAGTGCACAAGGGAGGAACGACCTCACTATATAAATACCTTGGTGATCACGATCATTTTTTCGCACCATTAAGAAAAGAACTACATCATTTCACACCGCTTATTTATGGAAAGCAAACTGCACCTCTAGAGGAATATTTAAGCAATTTCAAAAACGCAACAGATAATGCCATTCGTTTAGACATTAGCCCATCCTATCTATATGGTGGTCAACAAATCATTGATGAATTAAAAAAACTTGGTAGAGTTAAGATACTCGTAATCTTACGGAGTCCTACACAACGGTTTATTTCATTTTATAAACAAGGGATAACCGTTGGGCGTATATCGGCTAACGAGAATATTCATGAGTTTTTGAAGAAATCAAAATCGGCCTACGAAACCTTTCAGCATGACGGGAAACACATCGATGATTTTTATAATAGATCGCTGAGAGAGGGTTGCTATGCACACTACATTACACCATGGCTAGACGCATTCGGGAAAGATCTGAAAATTGTATACTTCGAAGATCTAGTCCGTGAACCAAAAACTACCTTGAACTCCATTTGTTCTTGGCTCTCTATCCCATCAATTTATGAAAATTATACATTTGAAGTGGCAAATAAATCGACCCGCCCTTCGAATCAAAAACTCGGCAAATTTGCCTCTCGATTTTTCCTGAGATACGAGCGTTTTTTTCGCAAAAATGAACGATTGAAGATTTTTCTAAAAAAGATTTATGGACGTTTAAACACATCTAATTATGAACGTACAAAACCAGAAGAAATTGAAGAAATAGAGCTGTTTTATGCAGAACATAACCAAAATTTTCGCTCCATTATGGAATCTTATAATTTGAATAAACCTAACTGGTAATATGAGTGAAAAGCGTCCAAACGTATTTATTGTTGGTGCTCCAAAAGCTGGAACCACCTACTTGTATACAGTTCTGCAAGAACACCCCGAACTGTTCTTCCCTAAAGTCAAAGAACTTAATCACTTTTCCTACGATGATTTAACTACTTACGGTTACTATAAAGATTTTAAATTGCAGAGTGAGCAAAAATATTTGAAACAATATGTAAATGCTTACAATCAAAAACACCTCGTCGATGCCAGTGTATCTTACTTCGCCTTTGCAAGTGTTCCAGAAAAAATAGCTCGATTCAACCCCAATGCAAAGATTCTAATTTCATTGCGAAACCCTATTAAAAGGGCGTTTTCTCATTATCAAATGGATCAACGTATGGGGTATGCTCCTGAGCCTTTTAACATTTATATTCATCGAAAAAAAGAAGACCCATATTTCATACAGTATATTCAGAACAGTTTGTATTATGAAAACATACAGAACTTTCTAAAACACTTTAAACGTGAGAATATTCACATCTTGTTTTTAGAAAGAATGGAAGAAGAATTCTCGGGAGTTTTTGACTTTCTCAATATCCCTCAAAAACAGAATAAGGAAAATTCTCGAGATCCGGTCAACGTTAACAAAGCTCCTCGAAATAGGATTGCACGATTTTTCCAACACAATAGAAAGGTAGTTTCCACACTAAAAATGGTTATACCAAAATCAGTAATTCAGCGATACAATAAGTACCTATATAAAACAGCGGAAACAGCGGAAATAGATCAACAATCTGCAGAATTCTTAACTAACTTGTTTGCAAAAGACATTCAATCTCTTTCAGAACTATTGGACATTGATCTTTTCGATCTCTGGCAAATAAAACCAAACACACATGTCTAGCCCTAAACTCAACATCGCCATTATAGAACCCGTAGGCGGGCATGGAGGCATGGAGTTTTATGACTATGGGCTAGCGCAAGGACTTGCACAAAACGAAGTGAATGTCACTCTATACACTTGCAATGAAACAGTTGTTCGACAATATACCAATGTAACCACTACAAAACACTTCGGAAATACATGGGGGAAACAAAAAATCCCAAAACTATTATCATTTCTACGAGGTTATAGGCGTTCATTTTCAGAATGTAAACAAAACAATGTCGATGTTGTGCATTTACATTTTTTCCAAATAGGATGGCTAAACCTAATGGTTCTTCGCATGGCAAGACGATATCCCTTTAAAAAGGTAATTACTCTACATGATGTTGACCCACTTGTTAACAACGCGTCCTCTCGTATTCATCGCTATACGTATGCTCTTGTAGACCATGTCATTGTACACAACAACTTCAGTAAAAAAGAGTTAACTAAAAAAGATATTGAACCTGAAAAAATCACGATTGTTGCACACGGAAATTACCTCCCTTTCGTTAAAACTATTGAAAATGATTCCTTCAATAACTCAGATCAATTCAACCTTCTGTTCTTCGGCCAAATAAAAGAAATGAAAGGACTTGATGTCTTAATCGAAGCAATTGCCATTGCCAACAAGACAAACCCTAATATATACTTAACTATAGCTGGGCGGCCCTGGCACACTAATGCAGAAAAGTATCACGAGATGGTACTTCAACTCGGACTCAGCGAACAGATTAGTGAACATTATAATTACATTCCAAACGAAGAAGTTATCAATTATTTTGAAGCCTGCGACTTAGTTGTCCTTCCTTACAAACGAATTTATCAAAGCGGTGTCTTGCTTCTTTCTATGAGTTATGGAAAACCATGTTTAACTTCTGATCTGGAACCATTTTCTGACATCATTGACGATGGTGTAAATGGCTATTTATTTCGCTCTGAATCGGCTCAAGACTTATCAAAAAGAATCCTAGAAATAGCAGCAGACAAAACTAAACTACTTGGTATCAGTGCAAACGCCTCAGTCATACTGCAAGAAAAATACGACTGGAAGGTAATTGGTGAACAGACAAAAATTGTGTACAACAATTTGTTGAATCAAAACAACTAACTTGGAAGCAGTGAAAAAGGTCGCAATCATAGGTTCAGTAGGCATTCCAGCCAAATACGGAGGATTTGAAACACTCGTAGAATACCTTTCGCTTTCGATTAAAGAAGAATTTGCGTGCACTGTATACTGCAGTAGCAAATCGTATCCCATAAAGCAACCTACTCACAATGGAGCAACTCTGAAGTATATTCCACTAAAAGCAAATGGATTCCAGAGTATTCCCTACGATATTTGGTCAATAATGAAAGCTATTCGCAAGCATGATACATTGCTCATTCTAGGAGTTGCTGGATGTTTTACTATTCCTTTTTTCAAACTGTTTTTTAAACGCAGATTTGTTGTTCATGTTGATGGAATAGAATGGAAACGAGGGAAGTGGGGAAGATTAGCCAAATGGTATTTAAAAACCTCTGAACGCCTCGCAGCAAAACGAGCTGATGTAATAATTGCAGACAACCAATTCATTAAGGAATATATGGATTCAACATACGGAATAAATGCTGTAATGATTCCTTACGGTGCCGATCACGTTTCTAATATTAATCTTTCAAAAGAGACCATTGATACATTTCCATTTCTAGATCAATCATATGCTTTTACCGTTTGTAGAATTGAGCCAGAGAACAACATTCACATAATTCTCGACTGTTATGAGAAAACAAACAAAACACTCGTCATCGTTGGAAACTGGCAGTATAGTTCATATGGCAAACAATTGTATAATAAGTACAATTCAATAAATCACATTCATCTACTCGACCCTATATATGATCAAAATTTGCTTAACCAAATGAGGAGTAATTGTTCATTATATCTTCACGGTCATTCTGCCGGTGGGACAAACCCTTCTCTTGTCGAAGCGATGACACTCGGACGAAACATTCTCGCGTTTGATGTTCCATACAATCGTGCCACAACTAATGACCAAGCCATTTTCTTTAGTAATTCAAAGATGCTGTATTCTCAAATTTCTACTGGTCAAATATCGAATGGTGATGTGCTAAAATCAATAGCAAAACAAAAATATACTTGGGAAACAATTGCAAATAGTTATAGAGAAATCCTATAAATTATTTCCTTTTTAGGAAAATAGAAAGCGTCGTATTCAAAATGATTTTTAAGTCGAGTAGAAATGACCAATTCTCAATGTACCAAATGTCATTTTTAACCTTATCCTTCATTTCCTTCAACTTTTGATCAGAATCGATAAATCCAACGGTTTGAGCCCAACCTGTAATTCCTGGCTTAACATAATGCCGAACATTGAATTCATTAATTAGATCTGAATATTTCTCCGTATGAACTAACATATGTGGTCTTGGACCAACAACCGACATAGTTCCAATCAACACATTAATAAACTGTGGTAATTCATCAATTTTTGTCTTTCGCAGAAACCATCCAAATTTGGTGATTCTTTTATCATCTTTCATAGTGCCTTTCTCATTGAAGTCACCATCCATAATCATGGTTCGGATTTTATAGCATGTGAAAATTTGTCCATCAAGTCCCGAACGTTTCTGCCTGAAAATAACAGGACCTTTAGACGGAGAAAGTTTAATTATTAATGCAACAATCGGAAAAACCCAAATAAATAAACCAAATAAAACAATGATCGAGAAAATGATATCAAATCCCCTTTTGACTAATTGATTAGAAAGGTAAGCCAAAGGCTCACGCCGCATACGCAGCACTGGCACGTGACTGTAATAGCTAATTTGTACATGATGTGAGGCCGTATATTTCTGGAAATCTGGGATTATTTTTACTCTTACTCCGTGACGATCACACAAGGAGAAAATCTTTTTTACTCGTCTTGCATTTGTTGTTGCTAAAGCCACATATAATTCTTCTATGCGCCCTTTCATTAGCTCTTTTTCAATTGAGTCAATATTTCCGATATATCGAATCTCATTCGCTCCCACTTCAACGTCAGTAAAAAATCCCATCACGCGATAACCATATGATATATCTGAAGTTAACACATCATAGATATCCTTCGCGTTATCATTGTAACCAACAATTGCAACCACCTTATGATTCACCCCTCGGCGACGTAGATACTTCAACAATTCGAAAAGGAAGATTCGATATACGATAACTCCAAGAACAAAAAGACCGAGAAAGACCAAGAAAACTAAACGTGAAGAATCTCGAAAATCCATCACATAGGTCATCAATATAAACAATGGGAAATGTGCAAACACCATTTTCAGCGTCCGTCGCAGCGTTTGTTCCATTGGCTCAAAGCGCATCATCTTATAAGCGTCAAAAACACCTATAAGTAAAAACCAAATTACGTTCCCCAATATTAAGACCCGCAAGTAATCACCTTGATAAGGAAAATCTACCCCCCCGAAACGGATGAGTATGGCAAAAAAGAATGATAGATTTAGCACCAAAATATCCAACAGAAGTAGTAGGATTTTCGTGTGGCGCACCATTCGTGTAACGAAATTGCGTATCTTACGATTAACCATTGCGTTAAAGTAGGAAGATTTCTAATACCAAAAATTATTCTGCTATTTTTGGTTGTACATTAAAATGTTGAAAACTATGACTTTTATGAGAAAGGTGGTTACACTGCTGTTGATCACACCACTAATCTTAAGTTCTTGTGGGAATCGAAAAAAGATCGTTTACTTTCAAAATGGTGAAAGCACCGAAAATTTAGATCGTTATCTCACTCCGAAATTGGAAATTGGAGATGTTTTATCAATTGAGGTTACTGGAGCAGATCATGAAATAGCCGCTCCATTTAATCAGGCGGAATTAGTTCGACAGGGAAATCAAATTGGATCATATGAGAATGGTATACCAGCGACATACGGATACTTGATCGCTCCAGATAGCACCGTTTCTCTTCCTATAGTTGGAAAAATTAAACTTGCAGGGCTTAATCGAACAAATGCGGTGAAAGAAGTAGAAAAAAAGATTAGTGCCTACCTTGAGTCTGCGAGCGTGTCTATTCGAATACTAAATTTTAAAGTGACCGTATTAGGGGAAGTGAAAAATCCAGGTACCTTTTCTATTCCCAATGAACGCGTATCCATATTGGAGGCAATCGGTATTGCCAAAGACCTAAAAATAACTGGAGAACGCAAAAACATTCTCGTAATTCGACATATTGACGGACAAAAAACTGAACATCGAATAGATCTCACTTCAAAGGATGTTTTTCAATCACCTGTCTATTATTTGAAACAGAATGATGTGGTTTACGTAGAACCTAACAGAAGAGCTCGATATGATGCATCAATCCTACGCACTGCAGGGGGTGCGATCATTTCTGCTACTTCGTTGATTATATCGACAATGGTGTTAATTTTTAAGTAAAATTGAAAAATAAACGGGAACAACTTCACGAGTTCGACGATGAACTAAATTTACGAGAGCTGCTACAAAAATACTCCTCTCGCTGGAAATGGTTTGTCCTCTCCTTGGTTGTGACATTTGGTGTTGCAGTTCTTATTTTAAGATACACTCCTCATATCTATGAGTCGAAAACCAAATTGTTAATCAAATTTGAAAAAACTGGTTCTTATTCTGAATTATCTGCGTTTCAGGATTTAGGCTTATTTGATGGAGTCGGCCGCTATAACAACCTTTATAATGAACGCGAAATCCTTATTTCTAGACCTGTTCTTGAGAAAGTCGTTAGAAAATTAAACCTTAATATTCAGTACCTATTAATAGGTACGAAAACAGGAATCGAACGAAAGGAGTTTTATAAAAACTCTCCCATTCGAATTCAGAGGATTAACGACTCTTTAGATATTGAGACAGGCGTTGTTTTCAATATTGAAGTAATCAACTCAGAATTGTATCGTTTTCTTGATTCAGAAAAATTTGGAAACAAAAAATACCATTTTGGTGACACTTTGGAAGCCGTAATCGGGAAGTTCTGTATACAGAGAACAGCATTTTACAAAGCAAAACACGGTCCTATTCGAATTGGTATCTCAGTTAAGCCAATTAAAAAAACAGTTAGTATTTATCAATCTAAATTGAAAATTGAGCCGATCAATGAAAACGTGGACATTCTGATGCTCACAATTAGTGGTCCAGTCATTAAGAAAAATAATGACTTTTTAGACACGTTGATGGCCGAACACACCCGGCAAACGGTTCAGGATCAAATGGCTATTTATCGAAATACGACAAAATTTATTAATGAAAGAATCGAAGCAATTGCCCGAGAGCTTTCTGATGTGGAATTAGATGGAGAAAGTTACATGACAAAATATGATTTCTCAGACATTTTAATGAATGAAAAGTCACTTTACGATCGAACACTTGTCAATGAAAAAAAATTGATTGACTCTGAAATTGAGCTAGAATTAGTCGATTTTTTGTTCGATTATTTGAATAATCATCCGAGTAATGATGAGTTGTTACCCACAAATTTAGGGTTTACTGACCTTTCGATTAATGACGCCGCAAATGAGTTCAATAAACTAGCTCTCGAAAAGAATCGCTTGCTCAGCAATTCAAGCTCAAAAAATCCAGCAGTCAAAAAATTAGAAATTGACCTTCAAAGTATAAGATCAAGTTTAAGTTCTAGTTTACTTAACTTAAAATCTTCACTCAAGATGGAAGTTTCGCGGCTCCGATCAATGGATTCTGAATTAGGAAAAAACATTTCAAATCTACCAAAGCACAAACGTATTTTGCGTTCTATTGAGCGACAACAATTGGTCAAAGAATCTCTCTATGTGTACCTCTTACAGAAAAGAGAAGAAAATGAGATCGCATCAGCTGTAACAGAAGGGAATTCGAAAATTATTGAAGCTGCATATAGCAATGGTAAAGCAACTAATCCAAATAAGAAGATTCATTATTCATTAGCTATTTTCTTTGGTTTGTTCATCCCCTTTTCAACAATTTATTTAAGACATTTACTTGATAACAAAGTGAGAGGAGTTGAAGATCTTGAAAAACACAACCTCCCTCATTTGGCCAACATCCCTAAAGTTGATGGTCGCCAAAAACTGGTTATTTCAAAAGGAAATAATAGCTCAGCGGCGGAAGCTTTCCGCATCTTGAGAACAAATACAAGTTTTGTCCTGGGACCTAACACGGATGGCGGTAAAATCATTATCGCAACATCTAGTATTGCAAAAGAAGGAAAGTCTTTTGTGGCACTGAATCTTGCAACTTCATACGCATTAACGGGTAAAAAAACTCTTGTGGTAGAGCTCGATTTACGGGCCCCAAAATTGTTTGAGTACGCTGAATTAAAACCTGATAAAGGTGTTACTGATTATATCATAGATGATTCAGTGTCAATCGAGTCTCTTCTCGTTAAATCTCCCCGGACAGAAGGGCTTTCCCTTTTATCATCTGGAACAAAACCACCTAATCCTTCCGAAATCCTAATGCGTGACGAAATAAAGGTTTTATTCGCTTATCTAAAGCAAAACTTCGACATCATTATTGTAGATACTGCACCTGTAGGTCTTGTTACAGATACATTACTTATTAGTGATATGGCTGACGCTTGTATATACGTTGTTAGAGCAAATTACCTTGAAAAGAAGTTGTTAGGTATCCCGGAGCGATTGCGAAACGAAGGTAAATTAAAAAATATCGGTGTTGTTATCAACTCAGTGGAGCACATCAAATCTGGCAGGTACGGTTATGGGTACGGTTACGGGTATGGATACGAAGCTCAGAGTGAACAAAAAAAATGGTTTAATAAATTGTTCAACCGTTCATAGTTACATGAAATTGCGATTCTTACTCGATGACGTCCAAATAGAGCTGGTAGATTCAATACCAACAATTTCTGAAGTCCTTTATACAGATGAATTTTACAAAATCAACACGAATGAGTTTATTCTCCACGTGGAAGATGTCGTTGATTTCTATGCGACCAATGGTAATTCGATAATGTACTCACCAATTGGAGAGCCAGATTATTCAGCTATAGAACTTTATCTTAATGGATCAGTTTTAGGTGCTATCCTTCATCAGCGCAAACAACTTCCAATCCACGGAAGCTGTTTTCATTACAATGAACGAACAGTATTAATTTCAGGAGCTTCAGGTGCCGGAAAGTCTACGTTAACAGCAGCCTTTTGTCAACGTGGTGGTGAGTTTTTAACAGATGATATTACCCCAATAATTGAGGTGAATGGACAACCATGTGTTTCACCAATATCTGACAGTATAAAACTCTGGGGCGACAGTATCGATCGACTACAATTAAGAGAAGCAATTATTGCACCTGTTCAGAATAATATGGACAAATACTATGTTGACTTAGCAGAAGGAGATACCGCTCCCCTTGCACTTGACTGCTTCATCATATTGAGTTACGACAATTCTCGAGAGCTTACTATAAGAGAAATAACAGGTGCTGAGAAGTTTGACATGATCATCAATCAAATTTATCGAAAAGAATATCTTCAAGGCATGCCTTCCTTACAACGACAGTACTTTAATCAGTTAATAAAAGTGTGTAAGCAAATGCCATTTTTTGCAGTTTCAAGACCAGATAATACGATCCAAGCTAAATTTACCGACGCTATTGAGTCTCTAATTGAGGCACTTGAATAAATGGGTTATTTGAAAAAATATTATTCTCTTCCTAAAAATGAAAGGTTACTTTTTCTGGAAGCGCTACGTAGAATCTACTGGGCAAAATTTGGTTTATTAATCTACAAATTCAAGCGTCTTGCAGTAAGCTATAAAAATCAAGGATCCGTCCAAGAGATTAATGAAGTTGAGATATTAGAGATCAAACGAGCAATTTTCAGAGCTAATAAACTAGTCTTTTGGAAACATACTTGCTTAGTAAACACTCTCGCAGCAAGAAGAATGCTAAACAATCGAAATGTTCGTTCCTCTGCATATCTGGGCGTAAAAAAGCAGAAAGAAGAACTTATCGCTCACGCTTGGCTTAAGGTCAAAAATGCTGAAATAATACCAAAAGAGGAGGACTTCACTGAATTGCACGAATTCTAATTGATCAGGAATTAAAAATCAATAGTGGGGGTAATAAAAAAAAATTGTAACTTAGTGTGAACTAGTTATAAAGCATGCTTGTAGAGAAAGATACAATATCGTCTGATAAAAGAAAATGGCAAACACCTCAAATTAAGGCACTCAACATTAAGGAGGACACATCTTGGCTTGTATGGCTTTTTAAAAAGGAGATTGGAAAAGGGCCCGGAAGTTAAATGCTACTATTTCAGATCCTATCTATTTGAAATCAGACTTATCAACATTTAAGATCAAATAAATTACTGTCGCAAGAATAATGGCATCTATTTAAAAGTAGTAACTTAGTAGCTAGTAGATAAATTATATTTGTGGACAAGAACCAACTCCGACCAAAAAAAAAGGATGGCTTAAGCCTGAAATTATCATTCTTAAGATTAAGAAAGATACCTCTTGGATTAAAATTGCTGGAGGCAAAGAGATTGGAAAGGGACACACGAGTTAAATGATTCTCGGGGCGCTCTCGCATACAGCCCAGTATTCTGTGGCCCATGAAGAACGAGTCATTCAACTTCTCAACAATATTCATTGGAAAAATGCGCAAGCAACCACTCTAACCTACAAGACTCTAAAACTCATCATCCTAGAAGATAAGCGGCTTCCTGCAAAAGAATATGAACCCTGGTTCATCGACAAAACAAATGATCTTGTTGTAGTAATACATGGAACTATTTATAACTCAGAATCGAATTTGAATAATTCAGTTGTACTACCAGAAAAAATTGCTGAGTACTATAAAGCCACTGGTTTATCCTTTCTAACAGAGATCTACGGTGCATTTTCGATTTGTATATTCGATTTTAAAAAGAATAAACATTTCCTAATTAAAGATCATGTAGGAATTATACCTTTTTCTTTCGCTTCTAATGACAATGCCTTCTTCTTCAGCTCGGACACAATGGGACTTAGTAAAGCTCTTTATGGAAGTGAGAAAATAGCACATGAATATATCGTTAGTACCTTTTATCATTTCGAGGAGAACTTTGGCTTTACGCCTAATAAAAACATTGTTAAAGTCATTCCTGGGCATTACGCAGAAATCAGTGATTCAGGTTTTTCTCAAGTAAAATATTGGTTCCCTGAAAAAACGAAGCCTGTAAAAAGAAACCGGGAAACAGCAATCAAAGAATTAGAAGATCTAGTGATTGATTCCGTGCGAATTAGCTGTAATCAAAATTATAAGGCTGCCGCTCACATAAGCGGTGGTCTAGATTCTAGTTTAGTCGCTGCTATTGGTAGATCATTTTATCCAAATCAATCAATCTTTCACGGTTATACTTGGAGTCCAGATCTAATAATTGATCAAAAAGAGCTTCGTTTCGATGAACGCGAATTTATTAAGCAGCAATGTGCCAAAAGTGACATCCAAATCGCTTATTCAAACTTTACAATAGAAAATTATCATGATCACTTGAAAGACTGGCGAGCACCGAGCGAATCAGTTTTCGAACGCAATATTGTTTCATTGGCTCAAAAACATGACGTAAATCTAATTCTAAGTGGCTGGGGCGGTGATGAATTCATTAGTATGGGCAAGCCTTACGTGGAGTACGATTTATTCTGGAGCGGTCAATGGAATAAATACCTTAAAATCCATCCAATTAAGAGGAAACGTGCTTTATTGAAATCAATTATTGCCAGTGTATTCTTTCCTCGTTTAACAATTCCATACCTAAAATATAAAACGGCGCCTTTCATGTATAAATACATGAAGGAAGGTATGCCATCTAATAAATTAAACCGACTAAAACGTTCTACTTATACTAAAAGAGTCGGCGCCCATTTGGGTTTCCTGAATTACAAACATCTTGCACAACGTTGTGAAGATTGGTACATTAATGGACAGCGAAATGGTATTGAATACCGCTATCCATTGCTTGATAAACGCATAATTGAATATGTACTCAGTCTTCCAACCAACTTTTTTGTTAATAATGAATTTGATAGAAGTTTGATTAGAGACATAGGAAAAAATTGGCTTGTGGACGAAGTAAAAGATTTACCAAAAAAAGCAGATCCAGCCCTTGGGTATTCTTTTGGCCGTATACTCCAAGAAGCCAATATGGAGTATACAAAAGAGTTTGATGAGTTTAGAAATAATGAGTACTTGTGGTTCTTCGATTTTGATGAATTACAGCGAGATATTCAAGAATCCATTGATAAAGAGAATAAATTATCAATGGACCTAATCTTAGTTATTCCATATGTTAAAATGATTCATGAATTCACAAAATCCTATCATAACAAAAAAAGTTGTTAACTTGAATTCAAGATGACTAATAACCCACTAGAAGAACAAGAAATCTGTATCTCATGCGGATTCTGTTGTGATCATACTCTTTTTGAGTATGCTTCTCTCCAACCAGAAGAGAAAGTTGAAGGTCACTTCAAGGATAGTAAATTCAACATAGATGGAAATGATTATTTCAAACTCCCCTGCCCTCATTTCAACGAAAAATGCACGATATACAAAAAAAAGAAACCATCAATTTGTTCAACTTTCAAATGTAAACTTCTAAAGAATTTCAATAAAGGAGAAATTGATAAAGAAAGAGCAAAAAGTATAATAAGTGAAGCTAAGACATTACGTCAGGAAATCATCAACTCGCATGCAGAATTGTATGGTAGCCCTACGAAGAGCTATCGCTCCATATTGGAAACTGTCAATTTTGAATCGGAAAACTCCTCAAAAGAATTCTTAGTACTGAAGGCAAAAACCAATTTACTGAGTATATTACTCATACGATATTTTAAATCGAAAGAGACTTTTGACGAATTTCTTTCTAATGACAATTGAACCGATGACAAAATACGTAAGAAACCAAAGTACTGTTGCAAGTAAACTTGATGATGAACTGGTAATGATTGACGTAGATTTAGGAAAGTATTTTTCAATGAACCCTGTTGCGTCGAGTATTTGGGAATGCATAGAGACCCCAAAATCAATCAACGAAATTTCTGAGACCTTACTCATTAACTATTCAGTGGACGAGGAAACTTGTACTAAGGAAGTGAAAACTTTTTTGAGTGAATTGATGAGCATGAAACTTGTCGATGAAATAGACCAATAGTTATAATCCATCGAAGCTCTTAGAGAACATAACGGTCCATTACCTGGAGAATTAAGTCTTCTTCTCAAGTGTCTATCAAATAGATCCTCTTTTAAAGAATCCACATCTAACATAAATGAAGCCTCGCTCATCCCATTAATACAAACGCACCGCGTTATTTCACAAACACGCAGCTGCTTAGCAAAGCACGTAAGTGATGATATTAAAATTGAACTTGATGGAATTTACAGGGCGAACAAAATTGTTCAGCTAAAACTGACAGCCGAGTTACTGAAAATTCATAAGAGCTTTACATCTTCGGGGATAGATCTCATATCTTTCAAGGGCCCAACGCTTAGCATGAAGATCTATAATGATCCCAGTGAACGTTCTTCGCGTGACCTTGATTTTTTGATCAAAGAAGACCAATTAGATGCATCCATTCAAAATTTAGAGAGCTTAGGATATGAATTGCTGACGAATTTTTCGACTCCCAAACAAAAGGAGGCCATTTTACGCTATTATCACCACATGGAGTTATATAACTCCAAAGAAGATACATTGGTAGAACTGCATTGGAAGCTAACTTCATTAAAAAATTTCTCTTTCAACCTAAATGAAGTTTGGAGCGAAAAATACTCAATCTCTATATCTAATTTCGATGTAAGGGTATTAAGCGACAATCAGCTTATTACTTATCTATCCCTTCACGGCACTCTACATTGTTTCTTTCGTCTCCAATGGTTAACAGATCTATTTCATCTGTTTAGTAGAATTCCAGCTGATGAAATCAATCGATTTTACATTCAACAAAAAAAAATACATGCTGACCAATTTATCGCAATCACGTTGACTCTATTGAATGAATTGTTTGGACTTCACGTACCTCAAAAGATTATATCCGATTTAAATAAGCGATCAAAAAAAATTGTAGAAATTTCGCAAAAAAGGATTATTGAAAATACCGCATTGACAAGAAAAGTTAGTCGGCCGAAAACAACTTGGCGAAATCATCAAATACAATACTTATCAGGCGGAATCAAAGGTCTAAAAATGAGTATTTTCTCTCGTAATGTTCGCCCTAAAAATTGGCAAATCTTTTCATTTCCAGATAGCGTATTCTTTCTAAACCATCTGTTTTCAAGAGTTATTTGGTTTATTAGCAAATTGAAACGAGCGGAGCAGTAAAATCCCAATTATTGTTATTTGAAACAATAAACCTCTGCGTTCAATAGTTTACATACTCCAAAACGGCATAAAAACCTTAAATTAGCCATCTTATATGCATTTGAATACAATGAACAATACAAAGCTGCTCAATATTCGCTCACTCTCTGGTCTTGCGCTCTTCCTACTCTTCTTTTCCTTTAATGGAAATGCGCAGCGGAACGTTAGAGATTCGGTTGTTGCTACACCATGGATCAGTGTTCATTATGGATTAAATTGGACAGGAGGTGACTTAGCAGATCGTTATGGGCTGCTCAATCATATAGGGGGATTTATTGGATACAAAACCCGAAAGAACTGGATTTACGGAGTGGATGGAAGTTTCATCTTTGGAAATGATATTCGTGTAACTGACCTATTCAATCATTTAATTGACTCGAAAGGGAATATTACCGATCAAAATGGCGATATCGCAACTGTTCGTGTATTGAGTCGAGGGTTTTACGCTGATGCAAATGTTGGTAAAATCCTTCCTGTTTTAAGCCCTAATAAAAATTCTGGTATTTACCTGAGTCTCGGCGTTGGCTATTTGTCACATAAAATGAGAATTGAAACACAAGATCATGTCGTACCTCAAATTGAATTGGATTACCGTAAAGGTTACGATCGACTTACAGGAGGCGTGAATGTTCAAGAATTTGTTGGATACGCATTTATGGCAAACCAAGGTGTTTTCAATTTCTATGGAGGATTCTATGCCCAACAAGGATTTACATATAATCAACGAACCGTTTTCTTTGATCAACCAGACACACCTGTTTCAACCGATGTGCGTTTTGATGTGCAATATGGTTTTAAAGTCGCATGGTTAATTCCAGTTTATAAGCGAATGCCAAAGGAATATTACTACAATTAATGCACTCGCTTTACAATATAAGTATCTTCTTTTTCGGACTAGGAATTAGGATTGCTTCGTTGTTTAATCCCAAAGCCAAGGATTGGATAGTTGGGCGAAGAAACCTTTTAGAACAACTGCCCTCAACTGAGCATAAGGAAGTTATTTGGTTTCATTGTGCGTCGCTTGGTGAATTTGATCAAGGATTGCCACTCATGGCTAAAATTAAGGAAGCATCTCCATCTTCTTTTTTGCTAGTTACTTTTTTTTCACCATCTGGCATGAAGTTTCAGCATAAGCGAAAACACCAAGCTGACCATGTAATGTATTTACCTTTGGACACACCCAACAGAGCAAAACGATTTATAAACCATTTCGCGCCCTCTAAAGTGTTTTTTGTGAAATATGAATTTTGGTCAAACCATATCTTTGCTGCGAAGAATCAAGGCGCCAAACTGTACAATATTAGTGGACTTTTCAGAGATGATCATCGTTTTTTTAAATGGTACGGTCGGTTCTTCAGGAAAACACTTAACCAATTTGATTGGTTCTTTGTCCAGAATTCTCGATCAAAATCATTGTTAGAATCTATCGGTATCAAGACTGTTAGTGTATCTGGAGATAGTCGATTTGATCGTGTTTTGGAAAACAAAAAACAAGTTCAAGAAAACGCGATAATTGCCGAATTTAAAGGTGAAAGCACATTATTTATTATTGGAAGTTCATGGCCCGAAGACGAAAAAATGCTCTACCCATGGATCAACAATCAACCTGGAAAGGTATTAATTGCCCCACATAACGTGGATGAAACTTCTATTCAGAGTATATTAACTGGAATACCAAATTCTATCCGGTATACGAAGGTCGGTGACAAAAATTTAACCAACTATAATGTTCTTATACTTGATACAATTGGGCAATTATCAAATGCCTATTCGTACGGAACAATAGCATATATTGGGGGGGGATTTTCGGGCAGTCTTCATAATATTCTTGAACCCGCTGTATTCGGGCTCCCTGTCATCTTCGGACCTAAACACAATCGTTTTCCAGAGGGTCAACAATTTATAGAATTAGGAATTGGATTTTCTGTTTCAACAACCGTAGAGTTTTCACAAGTTTATGAGAGGATCCAAGAATCAATTAAAAATATCTCAGCTAAAACCAGCGATTTTGTCGAGCAGAACAAAGGAGCTGCAGAAAAAATTTGGCGACACATTACTGCCAATTGAGCAGCTGAAAATTTTCTTGTTCTTGTTTATAATATTTGAACTGTATTGTACGAATAAGGCGCTCAATATTTTTCCATTTAGTTGTGCGATTAGAAGAAAGTGCAATGATTTCTCTCGCTGGAATCTCCCCCCTATTAGAACTTACCGTTTTATAATCATTCGAAGAATTGTCAATATAATTTTCAGGGACAAGGGTATATCCACCATGTTGCTGGACCATGCGCTGTAATAATTCAATATTCCCCCCTTCATAATCCCAGGAGTCAGAGGTGCTTTCTTTCAACTCACAAAAGTTCATCATTTGAGTTCTTAAACAATTCCCAGTCGTCAGCAGCCAAGGATCGATTTGCTTTAATTCGTTTATTGATATTTTTTTGCCTTCACCATTCGGATAGTACACTTTGATTTCTTCATTATATAATGGCACAGAGCGTAAACGAGGGTCATGAACAGGCCCAGCGAGTATTCCAAGATCAATTCTCTTCTGATCAAGAGCAAGTAATATTTCTTCAGTCTTAAGCTCTTCAATGATCAGATGTACATTGCTCAATTCTTTCTTCCAAGTAGAATAAAGGTCTGGTAATACATAACCCGCAACTGTCGGAATAATGCCCACTTTAATCTCTTCTCGATATGTTCCCTTAGACTTACTATAAAGTTCTGCAATTTTAGAATGCTCATTCAATGTATCTCTGATAATAGGCAACAATTCATTCCCAAAATTCGTAAGCTCTAACGGACTTCTTGAACGATCAAAAATCAAGGTTTCAAGTGTTTCTTCAGCTTTTTTTAGCTGCATCGAAAGTGTTGGCTGTGTCACAAAACAACGTTCACTGGCTCGTTGAAAGTGAAGCTCTTCACTCAACACCAAAATATAGTACATCTGCTGAATCGAAATCATATAAATAGTATTTATTGATGTATAAATTTAATCAATTATAACTATATCTGTTTACACATATCTTTGTAGTACTAAACAATTAGATATGGAAAATAAAGAATATACAAGAGGATTAAACGAACTCTTAGCAAGTTATCAGATACATTATCAAAATTTACGTTCACTACATTGGAATATAAAAGGGAATGCTTTTTTTGAGCTACATGTGAAATATGAGGAATTATATAACCGGTCCCAAGTGATCATTGATGAATTAGCGGAACGTATTCTATCAATTGGAGAAACACCCTTATCTCGGTTTAGCGACTACCTTGAGACGAGTAAAATCTCAGAGAATCCAATAATTCATGACGGAGCAACTGGAGTCCAGTACATTCTAGAAACACAGCAACAATTACTAGTCTTGGAAAAACAGTTAATTGCAGTCTCAAGTGAAGAAGATGATGAAGGAACTAATGCCCTTCTGAGCGATCTAATTCGTGAAAAGGAAAAAACAAATTGGATGTTCAAATCATGGCTCAAGCACTAACAATATTTATTAATTTTACATAATCAAAATAAAAAACACAAAACAAAAAATATGTCAGTATTAGTAGGAAGAAAGGCGCCTGGTTTTTCAGCGAATGCAGTAGTTAATGGAGGTGAAATCGTGGAGAATTTTACACTGGAACAATATAAAGGTAAGTATGTAGTACTTTTCTTTTATCCTAAGGATTTTACATTTGTTTGCCCAACTGAATTGTTTGCATTTCAAGCAAAACTTGAAGAATTTAAAAGTAAGAATGTCGAATTAGTAGCAGTTTCTACTGACACAGAACAGTCACACTGGGGGTGGTTACAAATGGCAAAAAATGCTGGAGGAATTCAAGGAGTTACATATCCTTTAGTTGCAGATACCAACAAAACAATCTCATTCAATTACGATGTTTTAATTGGAGATATGGATTGGGATGAAAACGGTATGATGAGCGCGAGCGATCAACTGATTGCATATCGCGGATTATTCTTAATTGATAAAGAAGGAATAGTTAAGCATCAGTCAGTTAATGTTTTGCCTTTAGGAAGAAATGTTGACGAAGTAATGAGATTGGTAGATGCTTTGCAACATACAGAGGAACATGGAGAAGTTTGTCCTGCGAACTGGACTAAAGGTGATGATTCTTTTAAGGAAGGACATGATGAAGTTGCAGATTACTTAGCAAAGCACTAACGAATATTATTTTTGAAGAAAGGCTGTCCTTCGGGATGGCCTTTTTTATTTTACCAAAATAAGACCTCGAAACGTCTTAATACTATAGCATTCGTTATTAAAATCGTATGCGAATCAAAACAATAGTGGTTCTAGTTTTATCCATGCGAAGTAGAACGCAAAAAACGACAGGAAAAGAATACCTGCGAAACTCAATAGCCTCAACCATAGTTTTGGCTTAGCTTCTTCACTAATATAACGTCCCGTTACTAAACGGAAATTGACTATCGCAATCACGGGAGCAATTAGAAAACTGATAGTCGTAGCGAGATCAACCAATGATTTCAGATGGCTACCAAAGAAATAGTACACCAGAAAAGAACCAACTACCACCACGGATAATGCACCAGTATAAATTCTCGAAGTATCAATTACTCTTCGAGATGCAACTTTATTGCCACTTGAGAAATGAAGCAAGGCATCGTCTATTAAATCTTCAGTATTACGCTCCAATGTTTCATCTGACTCTAGTTCATCGACACTTTCATTTTTTGGATTCATAAATAACAAGCCAACAACACGTTCTAAACTTCTTGAATAACCATCGAAAACAGCAATACAAGTTCCAAACATTATCGAAAAGGCCGCCGCTGCAATAATTATATAACTCCAATCTCCAATAAACTCAGTGAATAGCCCAACAACTGAATGCGCAAAACTACCAGCACTATCTGGCAGCTTAATATTTGATCCATAAAGTATATAAGCGCCCAAGGTCACAAAACAAACTGCAAGAACGGCTGAAACAATATATCCGAAATTGAAGTCTAACAAAGTCTCTTTCAATGTTGGCTTGTACCCAGTTTGTTTAATTCTAGCAATTGTCCATAAACTCGTCCAAGTACTCAAATCAACCGCTGTTGGCATCCACCCCATCAGTGCAATTATAAATAATACACTTCCTTCACTCCATAGTTCAGGCGCTTCAAAACCAAGACTCGGAGGGTTAGCTCCTTTGAATAAAGCCAAAACAAAAGCAAGTATAGTAGAAGCTAAAAGTACGGCACCAATAATTTTCATCATAGAGTCTAACAGGCCATATTTACCCGCCAGTAATATTCCTGCACAAACAACAAAAAGAATCACTGTAGGTAAGAGTCCTAACCCAGTTATTCCAAATAAATTTTGCAAGAATCCAGATGTCACTGCGCCCACTGCTGAAGTGACAAAAAACATACTTCCCAACGTAATCAAAAAATACAACCACAACATCCATTTTCCGATACGTTTGTATCCGTCGATTAAACTTTCACCGGTTGCATTTGCATAACGACTCCCAAACTCGAAAAATGGATACTTGAATAAATTAGCAGCGATAATAAATGGAATCAAGGCAAATCCAAAATTTGCCCCTGCACGCGTACTTTGAACTAAATGGGAAACACCAATGGCCGTGCTTGCAAATAGGATCCCAGGTCCTATCGTCTTTAGTAGATTGGATACTCGTTGATTATCCATTAATTAGAAAATAAGCAGAATTGAAACAAAAATCAAAATTCCGATCCCCATTAATGCGACAGTATATGGTAATATTGACTTTGCCTGTAGCCCTGTAATACCAAGTAATGGCAATGCCCAAAAAGGTTGCAACATGTTAGTCAATTGATCTCCATATGCAAGGGCCATAATAGCTTTTGGAGTACTTACTCCCAGCTCAATTGCAGCCTTTAATATTATTGGACCTTGAACTCCCCATTGTCCTCCCCCACTTGGCACAAAAACATTCACGATACCAGCGCTAATAAAAGTAAACACTGGAAATGTAGTTTCATTGGAAATACTTACGAAGAAATCAGAAAAAACTTGAACGAGTCCTGAACTGTTCATTATCCCCATAATTCCGAAATACAAAGGGAACTGAATAAGAATCCCAGAAGCTCCACCTATTGCCTTGTCAATAGCCTTAAGGAATTTAAAAAAACTTTTATGTAGACTTAAGCACAATCCAAAAAGGAGCAAGTTGATGAAGTTTGGAGTAATAAAACCTAAGCCCTTTTCCGGATATGAAAAAATCGCTGAATGAGTCGCATAGGCGACAATGATTAACCCAATAGAAAGAGCAAAAAGACGTGAACGATCGAGACGTTCAGCTCCGACGATCAATCCGTTTTCTGAATCAACTAACTCTTTCAGCACCTCTCTTTCTCTAACGTTCGAGACTTCATTAATTGGTGGTAATACTGTAATTCGTTTTGAACGCTTCCCAATAAAATACATAAATGAAGGAAGGATGATTAAAAGAGCAAGAATCGCCGTAAGATTCATTACACCAAAAATGGTTTCTGAAGGAAGCACTGGATCAGGTAATTGCGTTAATTGCTCCGGCCCCATTAAGTCCGTCATCAAAGCTGTTATATGCCCCTCTTCGGCAACCTTAATTGGGGCCGATCCAGAAATTCCGCCATGCCAAACCATCAAACCACTATAGCCTGCAGCACCAATTAAAGCGTAATTCAATTGTATATTATTTCTAGCTGCATGCTCACCTACCTTACGCGCCAATATGGCTCCAAAGATTAATCCGAGCCCCCAATTAAACAATGCTACACAAATTGTTAGAACGGTTACAATGGCTGCCGCATTAGCCGTAGTCGTACAAAATTTAGTAGCATAACCTATGAATCTATCTACGGGACTTGTTAAAGCCAACACATGTCCGAGTACAAGCATAAGCATCATCTGAATTGCAAAAACGAGTAATGGAGGATTCCAAAGGCCATTCTCCCAAAAGCCCATAACTTCAATGACTCTATTAAAACCAGTCAATTCGGAAGTAGTAAGAAGCAATGCTAATAAAAAGGTGACAATCGTCAGAATTACAGCTATCGTGAAAGGAGCAGGTAGTAGTGATTTAAATACTTTTTCAAAAGAAGTAAAAAAACGCATAGGTCAATTGTCGTATGTACGAAAATAGAAATAAATTTCATTGCACTTAATTCGTAAATTCGTAACATGCTTCAGGATGAACACTACATGGCTCGCTGCATTCAACTTGCAAAACTCGGAATGGGGAATGTTGCTCCCAACCCTATGGTTGGTGCAGTCATTGTTCACGAACAAAAAATAATTGGCGAAGGTTATCATAAAAAGTATGGAGAAGCACATGCGGAAGTTAATGCTATTCAAGCAGTCATTGATCAGAGCCTCTTGTCACAATCAACTATTTATGTGTCTCTAGAACCATGCTCTCATCACGGGAAGACACCTCCTTGCGCCGATTTATTAGTTGAGAAGAAATTCAAGCGAGTGGTTATTGGTTGCAGAGATGCGAATTCAAATGTTGACGGAAAAGGTATCCAACGACTGAGAAATGCGGGAATAGAATCAACGGTCGGGATACTTGAGGATGAATGCAGAAACGTGAACAAACGCTTCTTTACATGGCATGAGAAAAAAAGACCATTCGTTATTCTTAAGTGGGCGCAAACAAAAAATGGACTTATTGATAGTGGTATACAGAACGATAAAGTTAATTGGGTTTCAGTACCTGAAGTCCAAACTATCGTTCATACTTGGAGGTCACAAAATCAGGCGATCTTAGTAGGGCGAAAAACTATAGAAAATGACAATCCTACCTTAACCGTTCGAGTAGTAAAAGGAACTAATCCGATACGTGTCATTCTCGATTCGAATCTTCAGCTACCACAACATAGAAAGATCTTCAATGAAGATGCGGAAACCATAATCATAAACAAGCAGATCTCAAAATCAACAAATAATGTTCATTTCATTAAAATTGACGAAATGAATGTGAATACAATTTTGGATGCCCTGTATAATTTTGGAATTCAATCAGTATTAATTGAAGGTGGACGAGCAACCCTTCAGAGTTTTATTGACAGCAAAATTTGGGATGAAGCGAGGGTTATATTTGGACAAAAAACATTTAGACAAGGAACTAAAGCACCAACTATTGACAGAGCACCAAGTAGTGTTGAACAGTTCTTTGGAGACACAATAGTTACTTATTTGAACAAATGATCCCATTAATACTTTCCATAGCGAGTTCAACCATCATATTTGTGATTTTCAAACTCTTCTCAAGATATAAGATCGACACCTTTCAGGCAATTGTAGTCAACTACTTCACCGCAGCTGCCTTGGGTTTTTTTCTGTATGGACAAGAATGGGAGGTTGGCGCCTGGCAAGATACACGATGGATGTTTTATGCGGTGATTGGGGCATTTTTGTTTATTGGTCTATTCTTCATTATGGCGCGCAGCTCTCAAGCTAATGGTGTAGCATCAACATCTGTTGCTGTCAAGATGAGCATGGCAATTTCCTTGCTTTTCATGGTTTACATGTACTCTGAAGAGCTTTCTTTACTAAAAATCACAGGGGTTTTTCTAGCATTTCTAGGAGTTTTTCTAGTGTCGGCGCCATCTGGAAAGAAAGGGGGTACTTCTGTTGCATGGATGTTACTTGTCTTGTTTTTAGGTAGCGGAATACTCGACTTCACGTTAAACTATGTCCAAAAAAATGAGCTAGGAGCACTAACACCCTCGCTATTTTCTGCCATCAGCCTTGGACTTGCAGGAATTTTAGGATTTCTAATTCTTCTTGTTCGAATTGGACAAGGAAAAGAAAAAATAAGACTCAAAAATGTAATCGGTGGCATCATTCTCGGCATTCCGAATTATTTCTCTATATACTTATTACTTCTCTCGTACAAGACAACAGGTTGGCAAGACTCAACGGTATTAGCAATAACAAACGTGTCCGTAGTTTTAGGATCTGCAATTATTGGGTTTATCTCTTTTAGAGAAGATGCGAGTAACAAAAAAATAATTGGACTTGTTTCTGCAATTTTAGCCATAGCAACTTTGTATATTGCAAACAGATAATAAAAAGAACAAGCATATGATAATCCACCCATTAAACACAGGAAATTTTAAGCTTGATGGCGGCGCAATGTTCGGAGTTGTTCCTAAGTCATTATGGACAAGAACAAATCCTGCAGATGACAATAACATGTGTGATTGGTCCATGAGAAGCATGCTAATAGAAGATGGCGATCGATTGATTCTAATAGATACTGGTATTGGAGATAAACAATCTGAAAAATTCTTCTCCCATTATTATTTATCCGACCATAATAGTCTGGAACCGAACCTCAAAAAATTAGGTTTTGGACTTGACGATATTACCGATGTTTTTCTGACTCATTTACATTTTGATCATTGTGGAGGCGCAATTAAACGGACCAAAGATGGAAATGGATTTGAACCCGTTTTTAAAAATGCAATTTATTGGAGCACAGAAAACCACTGGAAATGGGCAACAGAACCAAATGCCCGTGAGAAAGCATCATTCTTGCATGAAAATATCATCCCAATAGAAGAAAGTGGACAATTAAAATTCATTGAACGAACAGGGGATTATTCAACAAATGTCTTTAATAATTTTGACGTTCTCTTCGTTGATGGTCATACTGAAAGTATGATGATTCCTCATATCAAGTTCAAAGGAAAAACGCTCGTATTCATGGCAGATTTACTCCCAAGTGTGGGACATATTCCACTCCCTTATGTTATGGGTTATGATACTAGACCATTAATCACACTTGATGAAAAAGGTAAGTTTCTTAAAACCGCGGCAGATAACGATTTTGTTCTATTTCTTGAGCACGACTCAGTAAATCAATGCTGCACATTAATGCATACTGAAAAGGGAGTCCGACTTAAAGACACCTTCCAATTTTCGGAATTATTCTGAATATTTTGTATTTTATCCTTCTCTAACACCCTGCTGCATGGACAAGTATCTACTCGAAATTCTTAAAGACGTTAATACGATTATCATTCCTGGACTAGGAGCTTTAACAATCACCAATCATGATAGTGGTGAGATAATGTTCATGTCATATTTGAAGCACGACGATGGGAAATTATCTGCATACATTGCCGAAAAAGAAGGCATAGATGAAAACGATGCGAAAAATTTAATTGCAAAATATGTCCGTGAAATCACCACCCAATTAGATCAAGGCGACTCTTATGACATGTTTAAATTTGGAAGTTTTATTAAAGATGGTGAAGATGTTGACTTTAAGAATTGGTCAGAAACAGATATCCCTTCAGTATCACCAAGTAAAGAGGAGAAAATAACACCCACCCCAATAATAAAACAAGCTCCGAAGGAAGTATCCATAGACAAGGAAAAAGACTCTCCTGTTTCTGAAGAAAAAAAATCTATTGTTAAGCATACTGAAACTTCCAAAACAGAAAAGACCGTTGTCACTCCAGCTGTCGATAAATTAGACGAAAAAACCAACGAAGTTAAACCAAAAGTAAACTCAACACAAAAGCATATAACGGAACCGCTGAATATTATTCAAAAAGAAGAAATAACAGCAAATTCAGAGAAATTAAACAAGCTCAGAAAGCAGAAAGAAAATCAAAAGGAGAAGAAACAACGTGGTGTGGGTTTCTGGATGTTAATTGTATTACTTGTTATAATCATTGGTGGAGGCACAACAATTGGAATTTTCTACGACGACGTAAGGCAACATATACCATTCTTAGCAGATGATTCTTCTTCGAATGCTGTTGAGCATAATGCTATTGAAGAAATGGCCGAAACTCTAGGAATTGATGATGAAGCTTCTGAGAAATCTATAGATGAGGACGAGAACACTAATGATTTAGAAGAAAAAATCATTCAAGAAGAAGAGATTGTCGAAGACGAACAACTTGAAGAAATTGCGGAGGAAGAATCTGTTTCGAATGAAACAATTGAAGTCTCAAATTCAGAAGGTGGATCATTCCATTTGATCGCAGGCTCATTCTCATCTTTAGAAAATGCGAATCGATTAGTTGATAAGTTAAAAGCTGCAGGATATCCCGCAAAAGTGATGGCAGGTAGTGGATTACACATGGTAAGTGTTAAATCTTACTCAACACGCACGGATGCTAATGCGGGAAGATCAGAAGTAAATGACGTTGCACCTAAAGCTTGGGTATTAGAGTGGAAGTAATCCCAAACTTATCTCCCCCCCTTAAATAGTGCATTTTGTCGTAGAGTTGTCTCTTCCTCTTCTTCTATTTCGCCCGCCGCTTTGCTCCCTTTGTCTATCCTTACAAGCAGGATGGTATCGAATAGGCACCTTCAAAGAAAGGTAAAAATCAGCTCCGTATACATTTGGCTTAAATAACCAATTAATGAGTTTGTCTGTACCAATAGTTAGTGGTCCCACACGCAAACTTGCGCCCAATTGAGGGTGCTTATATTCGTACAAACTAAACGGTAACGCGAAGTCGAGCCAATAAGATTCATATCTCGGAGTAACGCTTATGCTATTTGCATGACGCAGCCCAAACTTGTTATTTGCAATCCCAAAGCCCTGGATAATAGTTGCATTCACATATACTCGTGAAGCCCATAAATTGTAATCGAATTGGGCAGAAACAAAAGTTGGTAACCTGATCTTATTGGGATTCTTAACCCTACCATCAAGAATGTCTGATTCCTGAGGTGTAAATAAATCCGCAGGATTATTCTCATTAATCTCTTCCTGTGTGTAATCCTGCCATGAGTATGTATTAAAATCGTACCCTTGATAGAGCACCGGATCAAATTTTACATTCCCTATATCCACAATCGACAAACCGAGTTTATATTTATAGGGAATTTTTGTACACCCCATTTTAGGGCTATTTGGGTAATAACTTGAAGCGTCTCGCAACATTTTCTGGTAAGTAATCCCAAAATCCATTCCCCAACCTCCTTTTGCGTAAATGGTTTTGTTCCATGCATAGACAGCATCCGATTCTATATTACCAATATCAATAATTGAATCATTATCCACAATAAAATCAAAATCATAGACATTTGCTCCAGCCCCAGCAACTGAGAAAAATTTTGAAAATGTCGCTCCAGCCATTAGCATGTGGTCTCTCTTTTTAAGAAAAGTATAAGCATATGTTAACTTCACTTCTGCAAAACTTATTGAAGCCAAACGAACATTGTTTGCAACATAATTAATATCGTGTTGCGCAGTGTAGGCTGGAACCCCATACTCAATAAATTGAGCTGCAAAGTCAGGAACTCCACGAACCCCCGTATAACTTCTTCCCCCTAAAGAAAGTGCTGCGGCATGATCACCTTGACTCCATACAACACTTGGAGCAGTAACAAAAGTTCTATTGTAGGCATGATACTTCTTGCGCCCGTGATTGAAATCAAAGTCACTATCTCCGAGACTCTCTCGATTCTTTATTGCTGAAATCAAACTTTGATTCTGCAAATGAACCAAATCATTATTTATATACGTTCCTACTCCAACTATATTAATATCCAGCCAGACTTTGGCATCAAGAATACTTGATGGGTTTACATACAAGCTATTCGTTGGTGTATAATTACTATGGAGAGCTCCAAAAGCATTTTGACCAACAGAATAATTGCATATACACAAAAACACTATGGTTAGAGCCCTGAGTAAATTCAATAATTACATTTTTTCTATCAAATCAACGAGTCTATTTGAATAACCAGCTTCATTGTCATACCAACCTACAACTTTCACCATATTACCAATAACACTCGTCAGGCGAGCATCAAAGATACAGCTATGAGGGTCACCTATAATATCAACGGAAACAATAGGGTCTTCCGTATAATCGAGAATATTTTTTAACTCATTCTCTGCTGATTTTTTCATAGCAGCATTGATTTCCCCTTCCGTTGGAGGATTCTTTACTACAAATGTCAAGTCCGTCATAGACCCATCAGGTACAGGAACACGAACCCCACACCCTCCAATGTGCCCCTCTAATTCCGGGAAAATTTTAGCAAGTGCTTTCGCAGCACCAGTTGTTGTCGGAACTATTGACTCAGCAGCCGCTCTAGCTCTTCGCAAATCACGATGTGGGGCATCATGCAAACGTTGATCAGAAGTATAACTATGTACAGTTGTGATGAACGCACTTTCTATTTCACATAACTCCTTCATTACTTTTACCATGGGTGCGGCAGAATTCGTTGTGCACGACGCATTTGAAACAATAGTGTCAGAATCCCGAAGAAGATCATCATTGACCCCTAGAACAACCGTTTTGACATGCGAATCTTTCGATGGCGCGGAAAGAACGACCTTCTTCGCTCCACCGATAAGATGCTTTGAAGCAAGTTCTTTCGTTCTAAAAATTCCGGTAGATTCAAGTACAACTTCGACACCATAATTCGACCAGGCAATTTTTTCAGGATCTCTTTCAGAGATAAATATTATCTTCTTTCCGTTCTCAAAAACTAGTGCATTGTCTTCAATTGAGAAAGGGTGTTTCAATCGTCGGTGAACACTGTCATATTTAAATAAATGCCCTAGAGTTTCAATATCTGCTAGATCATTAACAACAGCTACATCCATATTTGGATTTTCCAATACCATTCGCGTAAAATATCGCCCTATTCTTCCAAATCCGTTTACTCCAATTAATTTCATTTCTTTCCCATCTTAGTTGTTTACTAAAGGTAGTCATCTCTTTCAATATGGAAAATATAGAAGAACAAAAAAGGGTGACCATTTTATGATCACCCTATTCGATTTTGAATTGTTTCTTTTAATCTACTACTTGAATAAACCCATGTTTAGTCAGGTCTTGTCCATTCTCACTTTTCGCTTGAATAGTATAGAAATAAGTACCTGCTTCGACAAATCTTCCGCCTTTAGTTCGACCGTCCCAATAACAATTGGCCGCACTATCATTGCATTCATAAATGACATTGCCCCATCTGTTGGTAATAGTCAAGTTAAATTCTCCCAAACCATCAGCCTGAACGTACCAAAGTGGATTTTGAGAACCTTGTGCTAAGGACAATATGTTAGGAGCCAAAATATCACACATTTTATAATCTATTGTTATTGTATCATAATTAGTGTGACAAACATTATTCATTGTGACTATATAAGTTCCTCCGGGCTCAGAAACGACTAAATCGGTACCAATTGTGCCATCATCCCATTGGAAGCTTGTTGGATAATTATTATTATCTGGTGCCGAAACCGTGTAAACGATTCCGTTACATAACACAGTATCCACTAACCAAGTTCCTGGATAATCTAAGTACTCAATCGTCGAACTCACAGAAATACCACAAATGCTATCCGTAAATGTAACTTCATAAACTCCTGATTGACCATAAGTCCATACATCAGGATTGTCAGCAACCACATTTGTAAAATGAATTGCTGTGTCTGCAGATGACCAAGTTCCTCCCAAATAAGAAGATGTACCAGCAATAGTGTGAATGTAATCACAAGCAATAGTATCAGCAAAAATCGAAGGTCCAGGTAGTTCAACAATTGTGAAGGAAGTATCCGACTCACATTGATTTATTGAACTTGTGGCAGTTACAGTATAAGTACCAGCCTGGAAATAATTTGAGTACATCGCATCTAGAACAGGATCAGATATTCCCCATGACACTGCGCTCATATTCAATGAATCGGGTATAAAGACATTTGCTCCAGGAGAATTCGGACAATAATCAAATTCACCAGCAATAATAAGATTCGGTGCTGTAGTTTCAACAATAGTAAACGTTGTATCATTTGAACATAAACCTAAGCTATCATAAACGGTAACGGTATAAGTACCGTCAGACAAAACATTTGAATACAAACTGTCCAAACCTGGGTCAGGTAAACCCCATGAAACATTCGTCATTGATGATGAATCTGTGATTTCAAGGAATACTCCATTAGAGTTCTCACAATACATCATACTCTGAGGAGGGAAATTGAACATTGGTGGCTGAGTAATAGTAAAGTAATCCTCGACTCGTTTGTAACATCCATTAACACTAACTGTTACACCAAAAACACCCGAAGTATCTACCACTCCAGTAGAATCAACAGTGAAATCATCCCATAAATAAGTGTCATAAGGACCGTTTAATACATCAACCAAAATTGAATCACATCCAACAAATGGAGTCAATTGAGGATTCATATTCGCTCCTGATGAATCGCTGATTTCAACTACAAAATTCACTGTAGTCACTCCTGACGGCACAAAATCGTCAGTTGCAGTTACTGAAATAGTATATGTCCCAGCAAAAGCAGGATCCCCGATGATTCTTAGAATAATAGAGGCTGTATTACCAGAAACATTGGCTATTTCCTGCATGTTCGTCAGACCGCCATTGTTATAAGTGATTGTTGTGACCTGCCCTACTTCTGGAGATAAAAAGTTAATCGAAATATCAGCAGTATCTCCATAACTACACACTCTAAAAGTATCACATGAACTAATCCCCTCAGGTACTGGAGGCGTATTGATTGCACTGCAAACATCGAAGAAAAAGCTTTTATCATCTAACCAGCTAATGCCATCTGGATTACCAAGAGCCCCATCAAAATCCACTCCAGCATGATCAAATCGAGAAGTCAAGAAATAAGAAATATTATCTCCTTTGTTAACCCCTGCAGTCGCAGGTGTCCCTCCGAATCCATTCACGCCACCAGAAGCATCTCCAGTTGTCCATTGCATATCTTGATAACAAAACGCAACGTTTCCAGATTCAATAAGTGGGTCAGCGCCATCTGTCATTAGAAGTTGAAACGTATTCAGCTTATCACCATGTTGACTATAATATCCAACGTCTTCCCAATTCACATAAACAGCAGTTGGCGTAATTTTGTATAACACTTGACCATTTCCCATTCGTGTATCCACATCTGCCCAAAATGGAGCGATAATTAACGGTCCTGCTGAAGGAAATGCAGTAGCGCTAAATGTTGCCATGGGGTTTACGAAAGTGATGTTTCCATTGTTATTAATGTAGAAACTAGTATACGTCTGACCATAAAAGCAAAAGTCAAAAGGAATATTTATTAAAGGACTTGACCCATCATCATTAGGCTGCATGGCTAATGTGTACGTTCCATCAGGCTCGACATAGCAATCACAAGCTGTCGCCTTTGGATTAAAATTATCATCATTAATAACAGGCTTGGCTCCTTTTTTCGGAGCAAACGCGCTAGGATCAATAATAAGATCATGGCCATTCAATTGATTTGTTTCTTTCAATGTCTGGTATTCATCTGAATCAACAGTTACCTGCTGAGATTTAGCAACAAAAGCAACGAGGAATAAGAATGAAAGGGATATCAGCTTTTTCATAAGTAGTTATAATAATTCGTTTCAAAAAGTATGACGTTGGCACTCCTAAATAAGTTGCACTAAGTCAGTTTACATTTTCACCTAAAATGACCTGTCAAGATGTAGAAAATTCAACAAAATCATCTTTGGATCGTTAAATTTAATCATTCCTTTCGAGTAGAACATCTATTCAGCACAATTTCAATTTTCTCAGACTGTTTATAATTCGTTCAAAACTGCTCATAAACTTCGCTTTAAACGGCCGTTAAGTTGAAGAATAAAACCTAGTTTTGTCTTACTTCAAAAAGACATAAAACTGCCCGCAAAATGGAAACGCAAGAATTAGAAAAAATAGCTTCACAAGTACGAAGAGACATCGTACGTATGGTATCAGCGGTACAATCAGGACACCCAGGAGGTTCTTTGGGCTGTGCAGATTTCATGACTGTTCTATACTTTGACACACTCAAGCATAATCCAAATAACTTCAATATGGATGGCACGGATGAGGATATCTTTTTCCTTTCAAATGGACATATTTCTCCCGTTTGGTACAGTGTGCTTTCTCGTTCAGGGTATTTTCCAGTTGAAGAACTTTCAACATTTAGAAAATTATCGTCACGGTTACAAGGTCATCCAGCCACCGATAAAAAATTACCAGGAATTCGAATGGCCTCTGGTTCCCTGGGGCAAGGGTTATCCTATGCACTTGGTGCTGCTGAAACAAAAAAATTGAACGGAGATGATGGTATAGTGTACAGTCTTCATGGAGACGGAGAATTACAAGAAGGACAAATCTGGGAGGCTGCAATATATGGGGCTGCCAAGAAGGTTGACAACGTCATTGCGACTATTGACTACAATGGCAGACAGATCGATGGAGACCTAGAAGATGTGCTCTCTCTTGGTAACCTTTCGCAAAAGTGGCAAGCTTTTGGATGGGAAGTGTTGGAAATGGACGGACATAACATAGATGATATTAAATCCACATTGGCAAAGGCAAAAAGCATGACCGGTAACGGAAAGCCTATTGTTATCGTTATGAAAACAGAAATGGGGCAAGGTGTTGACTATATGATGGGGACACATAAGTGGCATGGATCTGCGCCTAATGAAGAACAATTAACGGCAGCATTAAATCAACTTGAAGAAACTTTAGGAGATTACTAATTGAAAAAATTATTGACCATAGCATTCCTTCTTATCTCTTCGATTTCTATCGGACAAGAGGAACAATTGACTCGTATTCTCTTCATTTTGGATGCGTCTAATAGTATGAATGCTCATTGGGGAGGTAAAACCAGGATAGAAACTGCTAAGGAACTTCTCGTAAAAACTGTAGATGATCTCGACGATATACCGAACCTAGAAATTGCACTCAGAGTCTATGGCCATCAATCACCGATTACGGCAACATATCAAGATTGTAATGACACCAAATTGGAAGTGCCCTTCGCGGCAAATAATTTTCACACAGTAAAGTCACGAATTAAATCTATCTATGCAAAAGGTACCACACCAATTGCACGTTCGCTAGAAGCTGCGGCAGGAGACTTTCCTGACAATACTTCTAGAAATGTTATAATTCTTATCACAGATGGGCTTGAGGCTTGTGATAACGACCCATGTGTTATTGCACAAAAACTTAAAGACAAGGGGGTAAAGGTTACCCCTTTTGTTATTGGACTGGGAATGGACTTATCGTATCTGGAAAAGTTCAACTGTATAGGAACATATGCCGATGCCGAAACCCCTGAATCATTCACAAAAGTCCTTGAGAACATTGTAGCAAAGGCTTTATTAAATACAACTACACAAATAAACTTGAATGATATTAATGGATCTCCAGCTGAAACAGATGTAACAATGTTTCTCTATGAAGCAGGAACAACAGATCTCAAATACACATTTACACATACAATCAATAAATATGGAAATCCTGACACACTAATTCTTGATCCTAAAATAAAATATGATCTAATAGTAAATACAACCCCGAGACAAGAGAAAAAGAATATTGAAATCATAAAAAACAAACATAACACGATTGTCGTTGATGCACCTCAAGGGTACATCAAAGTAAGGTTTCTCAACGCTTCGAAACCCTATCAAATAGAAACAAGGATTACTGAATCTGAAAAGAACCAAACTTTAAACACACAAAAAGTTGGTGTTTCTGATAAATACATCGTAGGAAAATACGATATTGAGATACTTACATTGCCTCGTATTTATATAACTGTAGATGTCGAGCAAAGCAACACTGCGTATGTCGATATAAGAGCACCTGGATATATGAAGTATTCAGCAGGACATTCTATTGTAGGACAAATATTTACCAAGAACAGCAACGGAACTTGGGATTGGGTATGTAACTTGAAAGATGGGGCTCGAAATGATGAGTGGCAATTACAACCAGGTTTATACAAACTAGTTTACAGACAAAAGAATCATAAATCGTCTTCATATACGCTGGAGAACGATTTCAGAATAAATTCAAATAAAACGATATCACTAAAGCTATGATTGAAACGACTAGCATCGAAGTATTGGGTAAAAAAGATACACGCTCTGGATTTGGAGAAGGACTACTTGAAATTGGAAAGAAGAAGAAGAACGTTGTTGCTCTTTGTGCTGACCTCACAGGATCATTGAAAATGAATGCGTTTGAGAACGAATTCCCTGAACGTTTTTTTCAAGTAGGAATTGCAGAAGCGAACATGATGGGAATGGCTGCAGGAATGACTATTGGAGGCAAAATTCCATTTACAGGAACATTTGCAAACTTCTCTACTGGCCGTGTTTATGATCAAATACGTCAATCAATCGCCTATTCGAATAAGAACGTGAAAATCTGTGCTTCACATGCAGGACTTACACTTGGTGAAGATGGTGCTACTCATCAAATTCTTGAAGATATTGGAATGATGAAAATGTTACCAAATATGACCGTTATTGTACCAGCCGACTTCAATCAAACGAAGCAAGCGACAATGGCCATTGCAGATCATGTTGGACCAGTATATTTGCGCTTCGGAAGGCCTTCTGTTCCAATTTTTGTTAAACCTGATGCTCAATTCGTGATCGGAAAAGCCGATACGATAATAGAAGGAAGTGATGTAACAATAATTGCTTGCGGACATTTAGTTTGGAAATCAATTGAAGCGGCCCAAGAATTAGCAAAAAAAGGAATCTCTGCGGAGGTAATAAACATGCACACAATTAAACCTTTTGATACAGAAGCTGTCTTACGCTCTGTAGCTAAAACAAAATGTGTTGTAACAGCTGAAGAACATATGATTAACGGCGGGTTGGGAGATTCAGTTGCCCAAGTTCTGGCACAAAATACCCCTACCCCACAGGAATATGTTGGCGTGAATGACTCCTTTGGTGAAAGTGGAACTCCCGCTGAACTGATGACGAAGTACGGAATCGATACGCAAAATGTTGTGGAGGCTGCACTAAAAGTAATTCAACGTAAATAGGACAATGAATAGACACCCTGAAGATGACGATATTATCAAATTGTTCAAGAAGGGTGGTAATCACACTAACACAGCTTTCAATCAATTAGTTGTAAAGCACGGTGACATCCTTTATCGCCAAATTCGTGGAATTACGAAGAATCACGAGTTTACGAATGATGTTCTTCAGAATGTACTTGTAAAAGTTTTCAAAAACCTTAAGAACTTTAAAGGTGATTCAGCTCTATACACTTGGATGTATCGCATCGCAAGAAATGAATCTTTGAATTTCTTAGATAAAGAGAAAAGGCGCACAGGAATTGACATTGATCCTCCAGTATTAGAATTACTATATGGACATAGCACCCTAGATTCTATGACTTCAGAAACTATTTCTGAACTATTAAATCGTGCAGTTAATACCCTACCAGAGAAACAGGCTGTGGTATTCCAATTGAAATACTTTGAGGACATGAAATACAGTGAAATCTCGAAAAGGTTAAACACTAGTGAGGGTGCATTAAAAGCAAATTTTCACCACGCAAAACAAAAAATCGAAAAATATATTCTAGATCAATTAAACCATTGATCGATCAAGCTATCTAATAATTGATGAAAAAGAAACAAGACATATTTAATCATCTGAAACCGGGTAAAATTAGTACTCCTGAAGAAAGTTATTTCACTCAACTAGCAAGTGACATAATTAGGTCTCAAGAGGTAAGGGTAATTCCTTTATATAAAAAGCCAATTTTGTGGTTCAGTGCTGCTGCAGCTGTTATCGCCGTTTTAATTGTCTTCAACTTTAATTCTTCTGAAGAGAACAATGATGTTCTCCTTGCCCTCAATGAAATATCATCTGAAGAACTGTTCTTATATGTAGATGAAAATATTGAAGATTTTGAATCTGACATGCTTATCGAAATAATTCCAATTACAAATATTGAATCCGTAGAGTTTGTTAGTGAGCTTTCTGAAACCGCGAATGTCGTATCCTCTGAATCAACAATAGATTTCGAAGAAATTAACAACGAAGATATCCTAGACTACATAAATAGCGAAGAGATTGATATCTTCAGTCTTGACGACTCAGAAGAATTTATTTAAACCAAATATGATGAAAAAGTCAACCATACTTCTCAGCTTTATTGCTCTATTTTTCATTCCAGTCACTTTGGCTCAGCCAGGAGAAAATGAACGAACTAAAAAACAAAAAATAGAAGATCTGAAAATTGCGTTTATTACTCGAGAACTTCATTTAAGTCAAGAAAAAGCTCAGAAATTCTGGCCCGTATATAATGAAATGTCGGATAAAATCAGATTTGAAAAAAAGAAACAAAAAAAACTCGCTAAGGCTATGCACGCGAATGAAGACAAATATTCTGAAGTAGAATTCAAGAATAAAAGTGAAGCGTACATGGCAAGTGGTATTCGAGAATCCCAGCTAAAAAAAGAATATCATACAAAAATTGCAGCCATTATTGGATACAAGAAAGCAACAAAACTTTTAAGTTTGGAGCAACGATTTAAACGTGAACTATTAAATCGTTTGAACAAGGATCAACAAAAACCTCCTGGAGACAGAAGGCCTGGTGGTCCGAGATCTGAAAACTAATGAATTCTAAAGAACACTTTCTTCATTGTCAAGGACAAACAAATCCGTTTCCATATTTGATCGATGTTGACCGGGCGGATGGTATTTATATCTATGACAAATCTGGAAAATCATACATGGATATGATTGCTGGGGTTGCCGTCAATAACATAGGACATAAACACCCGAAAGTAATAAATGCCATAAAAGCACAAGTAGATAGACATTTACATGTTATGGTTTATGGGGAGTACATCCAAGATGCTCAACTCGACTTCTCTAAGAAACTTACATCTCTGCTTCCTAAGAAATTAAACTGTGTTTATTCAGTTAATTCTGGTACTGAAGCAAATGAAGCTGCGCTTAAACTTGCCAAGCGAGTTACTGGGAGAACGGAGTTAGTTTCGTTTCGTGGTTCTTATCATGGAAGTACACATGGTTCCATGAGTGTCTCTGGAAATGAAACGAAAAAAGAGGCATATCGTCCATTATTGCCCGATGTTCGATTTCTAAAATTTAATTTTATTGATGATCTTAATCAAATAACACCGAAAACAGCAGCTGTCATTATAGAAACTATACAGGGTGACGCTGGAGTCAGGATTCCTTCAAGAGACTTTTTAGTCGCACTACGAGACCGCTGCACTGAGGTTGGAGCACTCCTTATTTTTGATGAAATCCAGTGTGGAATTGGGCGTACAGGAAAACTCTTTGCGTTCGAACATTTTGATGTAATTCCCGATATCCTAACGCTTGGTAAAGCACTTGGTGGAGGTATGCCAATAGGAGCTCTTGTATCCTCAAATGAGAACCTTAAGGAGTTCACCTATAATCCAATGCTTGGACACATCACTACATTTGGAGGACATCCTGTGGTTTGTGCTGCTGCACATGCTTGTTTGGAGGTAATGGAATCAGAAATTGATTACGATGAAGTAGAACGACTAGGAAAACTATTGGAAGATCTTCTGAGTAACATTGAGGAGATTCATGAGATTCGTCGTATAGGAATGCTATTTGCGCTAGACATGGTATCATTCCAACGGGTTGAACGGGTTGTACAAAAATGTCTAGAAAAAGGATTGATCAGTTTCTGGTTTTTATCGCATCCTTATAGTTTCCGTCTTTCACCACCCTTGAATATTACAGAAAAAGAAATTCGAAAGGCGGCTTCAATCATAGAAGCAGCTATCTCAGAAACACGATAAACTTACATTGAAATTCCGAAGTGGGAATATATTGGACGCTCAATACCATCACTGTCGGCTGGACGATTAATAATCCCTCCCATATTCTTTATATACATACAAGATGAGCCGCCCTGATCACAAGCCATTGCGTGCGAAGCTCCCAAAGCCTTTAACATCTTCGCACAATCCTCATAAGTGAGTCCAACACTATAATCAGGTCGCTTTCCATCAACGACCATCAAATACAGGTAGTTCCCGCCATCATTAATTCCCATAACTGTTCGGGCATATGGACGATCTATTTCCTGTAAAATAATTTTGTTGTTTTTTAGAATATCAAACCTACCCCAAATAGCATTATAGTATGCGTCTTTATATTCGGTATCCACAAATGATTCTTCGTAATAAGTGGCCTTGTTTTCCTTTGTGAAACCAATAAATGGACGTTTATCTGTGTCAGCCATCATCACGACATTTCCTTTTGACACCCAATTTCCGGACCATTCACCAAGCTCACAATCCATAGCCATTGACTCTCCCGCTTCTCCATTTATTGCGATAATACATCCCTGCTCTTCAGCAAAAGTACTTGTCAAATACTTCTCTCTTTTTTCAGGTGAAATTTCAACCTTTACACCTATGTGATCCAAGTCAATTCGTGCTATATACACTACTGAATTTGGATCCTTTTGTGTCACTGCCAATAATTGAATCGCTTCATTCACAGAGCGTTCTTTCAAATCAGCATTTGGGAAAATTTCTTCCATCTTGCTCAAGTCAAAAGCTTCCGCATTGCCAACGACAGCATTACTCATCTGTGCATTCCTTATTTTCTCATTCAAATTGGTCATCTCAGCCCTTAAAAAATCGAGTTTTTTGTCAAGAACGAGAAATAACATTAGCAAAACTAAACCTCCATTAATGAAAAATCTTTTCTGCTCAGAAATCTTACGTAGCCATCGCCTCCCCAGCCAGTTTATCAAAATCAATGCTAGAACAACCAATAATAGAAGGAAATACAAGGGTAAATCCATCAATCGCCAAGTCGTTGAGATAAGATTGTCAAGAAGATTATTTATAAAATTCCCCATGTAAAAAAAATGTTGTCACGAAAATACAAATTCTTGAAGAGCTTATTGCTGTTCAGTTAAAAAGCGTCGAATGGAGTTTCGAACAACCGCATATTCTTCGGATGATATACAATAAGGAGGATTTAGGAAAATAGTATTCCCGAGGGGACGCAACAATACACCTTCACTTAAAAAATACTCGTATGCTTTGGTTTTAAGATCAGAGAAGTAGCTGTCTTCATCAGTATCAACCTCAAAAGCAAGGATTGTTCCTTGCTGGCGTACATTCTTAACGATTTTTAATTTGTTAAGTTCAATTGCAAATTCTTGATTCCATATGCCTAAATCACGAATCCCATTCCAAGTTTTATCTTCCTCGAAAAGGTCCAAATTTGCACATGCCACGGCACAAGCTATCGGGTTTGCAGTAAACGAATGGCCATGCAACAAGGCTTTCGTCGTTTCTTTAGCTAAAAATGCATTGTAAATTTCATCACTTGCGACGGTAAGACCGAGCGCCATCACCCCACCAGTTAAACCTTTTGATAATGCAGTCAAATCTGGTTTTTCAACACAATGATCCATGGAGAACAACTTGCCTGTTCTTCCAAAACCCGTCATTACCTCATCAAAAATGACCAAAACACTATTATCGTGTGCAAGCTTGGTTAACTTGTCTAAAAAATCGGACGAATACATCCGCATTCCAGCTGCTCCCTGAACTAAAGGCTCTACAATCAGGCCTGCAAATCCTCCAGATAAAAACATTTTTTCTGCCTGTAGCAAAACCGCCTCCTCATTTTCATTTGTAGGAAAATCTATATAATCTGTATCAAAGAAAAAGGGTTCAAAGGGCTTATTAAAATAACCACGTTGACCAACTGACATTGCTCCAAAGGTATCACCGTGATAAGAACCATGCATTGCCAAAAAACGGCTTTTTTTACTCCCTTTGTTGTGCCAATATTGAATAACCATCTTTATGGCAATTTCTACAGCCGTGGACCCATTATCAGAGAAGAACACTTTCTGAAAATGATTAGGTAGCAAATTGGTAATTCTATCTGCCAATTCAACCGCCTTTGGGTGTGTGGCTCCTGCAAAAACAATATGATCGATGGTTTTGAATTGTTCAGACATTGCTCGGCCAATGTGCGGATGGCCATGACCGTGTGTATTGACCCACCACGATGAATTGGCGTCAATATAAGACTTGCCACTAGCGTCATATAAATAAACACCTTCGGCTCTAACAATCTCTAAGGGATCGCCAGCCGTTTGGTGCTGTGTAAAAGGGTGCCAAACATGTGCCTTATCTTTCTCTATTATACTCATCAAATAAAAGAATATTTAATCTGAGTACTGGCCGCTTGCTCTTTAATGAAAGCTTTGTTTACTCGATCTATTAAAGGAATACGGGCAAGCATCTTCAAACCAGATGATTTCAAAATAATGGACTCTGTATCCTGATTTTCATCTCCAACAAATATTATTCCCATTATTGATATTCTGCGAGTCTTTAAGACCTCAACAGTCATCAACGTATGATTAATACTTCCCAAATAATGTCGAGAAACTACAATCACGGGCAATTCCCATCTTTGAAAAAGATCTGCATACGTTAGGCCTTCAGTATTAATGGGAACCATCAATCCGCCGGCCCCTTCAATTACAAGGCTTCCCTTTACTTCGGGTATTACTAAATCACTGCTATCAATACGAATACCATCTATTTGAGCTGCAGCATGCGGTGACATCGGCTGAGATAACCGAAAGGCTTCAGGTAAGACATTTACCTTTTCAGTCAAAGAACTAATTTTAATAGAATCAGAATTATCCAAATCACCTGCCTGTATAGGCTTCCAATAAGTAGCTTGGAGAGCTTCGGCTAAAATTGCGCTAACAACAGTTTTCCCAACATCAGTGCCAATGCCTGTTACGACGAATTTCTTCTTCATAATTATGTTCTAGTATTCTATCTCAATTGAGCACCAAGCTTGCTCTCAAGTTGCCCTCTAATCTTCTCCATGACCGCATCAACCTGCTGATCTTTAAGAGTTTTTTCCGCATCTTGAAAAGTGAATGAAACGGCATACGACTTCTTCCCTTCATCCAAGTTTTTGCCTTCATAAACATCGAACAAACCTACTTCTTGTAACAATTTTTTATCACAACTCCTTGCTAGTTCTTCAATTTCAGCAAAACGGATATTCGTATCTAATAATAAAGAGTAGTCCCGTCTTACCGCAAATGTTTTAGGTAACTCGGTGAACTTAACCTTCGCGAACATCAAACTTTTCAATATTACATCCCAGTCCAAATCAGCGATAAACACATCATTCTTAATTCCAAAATGCTTTTTTATTTTAGGTGAAACCCATCCGATTTCTCCCACTTTATTCTTAAGTAAATGAAGTTGAGATCCATCTTGTAGCAATGAGTTCTTCATTGCTTTTTCCTTAAGCACCCCCATCAAGCCTAAGCGATCAAACACTGCATTTGCAACTCCTTTAATTGTATAAAAAGAACTGACATCCTTAGACGAATTCCAACTTTCTTGTTCTTTGTTACCCGTCACAACTATTAGTAAACGCTTATTCTCGTTATATCCAGATTCGTATTTATGATATACTTTCCCAAATTCATACAGTTTCAAATCTGGATGTTGTCTATTCTGATTATGCGCGACCATTTCGAGTGCGTTGAAAATAAGCGATTGTCGCATAACATCAAGATCTTGACTCAAAGGATTCAACATCTCAACATTGTATTCAGGTCTAATGATTTCACCACCTAGTTTTCGCGAATATTCAGATTTCGTTAGGGAATTATTCAAAGTTTCAATACATCCCAAGCCGACTAGGAATTCAGAAATTACTGTTTGAACTTTCTCTATATCTGGTTTGTCAAAATGAGAAATGGACGAATTTAGTTTCTCTGGCACTGGTACATTGTTGTATCCATAAATCCTCAATACCTCTTCGACAACATCCGCTTCCCGAGTTACATCAATACGATATGCTGGTATCTCTAAATTAACTGTTGTTCCTTTTTCGCCAATAACATGTATATCTAGATTTTGAAGAATCGAGTTAACCATTTCTTTCGATAAATCCTCTCCAATCAACTTATTGCAACGATCATAACTAAACTCTATTATTCGATTTTCAATTGGTTTTTCATTGGTATCAACAATGTCCATAGCAACCGTTCCTCCAGCGGTCTCTTGAATTAACAACACAGCTCTTTTAAGTGCGATATCGGTTAAATTAGGATCTACCCCACGCTCATATCGGAAAGACGAATCTGTATTTAGACCATGCATCTTAGCAGTCTTTCGAACCGATACTGGGTTAAAATATGCTGATTCTATGAATACATCAGTCGTTCCATCCTTTATTCCTGAATCAGCCCCGCCAAACACACCGGCAATGCAAAGATTTCTACTTCCGTTAGTGATCATCAAATTCGACGATTCTAGTTTCCGTTCAACTTCGTCTAGCGTTGTAAAAGTATCGCCTTCTCTTGCTGTTCTCACAACAATTTTACCATCCAATTCTCCTGCATCAAAAGCATGAAGTGGGGTGCCAAATTCGTGCATTACAAAATTGGTTACATCCACAATATTATTGATGGGAACTAATCCAATCGCACGTAAACGGTTTTGCAACCAAGCCGGAGAAGACTGGACGCTCACTCCCTTGATACTCGTGCCCATATAGCGTGGACACAGCTCATTTTCTTCAACATTAACCGCAATTGGAAGATCATTTGAATCTACACTGAATGTATCCACCAAAGGAATTATCAATTCTAAACCAGCATTCTCATGTACATTTAAATAAGCCACTAAGTCACGTGCAACACCGATATGTCCCATTGCGTCTGCTCGATTAGGAGTTAATCCTATCTCTATTAGGTAATCATCTTCTAATTCGAAATAGGTTGATGCCTTCGTACCTACAGCTACTTGCGAATCCAACACCAAAATACCATCATGCGACTCCCCTAACCCCAATTCATCAACTGCGCAAAGCATACCGTGAGACTCAACTCCCCGGATTTTAGACTTCTTAATTTTAATCGACTCATCAGCACTTGGGTACAGTGTACAGCCAACGGTTGCTACAACTACTTTTTGTCCAGCGGCTACATTGGGAGCACCACAAACAATTTGAAGATTTTCCCCACCAGTAGAAACAGTCGTGACCTTCAAACGATCCGCATCTTGATGTTTTTCTATAGTCAAGACTTCGCCAATAACTACACCTTCAAGTCCACCTTTAACAGCTTCAATTTTATGCAGTCCTTCAACTTCAAGTCCCGTATCTGTCAAGATCTTTGAAACTTCTTCAGGAGTCTTTTCGATCTTTATATATTCCTTAAGCCAGTTGTAAGAAATTTTCATGTTAATCCTTTTTTATCTTGAGGTTTGAAAGTGATTCGATAATACGATCCCCCTTCGTTGCTAAATTCATATTCGCCATCCAGTTGTTCAACAAGTGCAATGATAAGTTCAGTACCAAGAGAACTTTCATTCATTCGCTGCTTCTCGAAATCAAAGCCTTTTCCATTGTCTCCAATGTACAATTCAAATCTACCACTTTCAACACTTTTCAAATCTACCTTAATAATTCCATTTGTTCCAGCTTCGAAACCGTGTTTTAAAGAATTGGAAATAATCTCATTCGTCAATAACCCTAATGGAACCAATGTATCTAATCCTAGATCTTCAATATCAATATTAATTTGTGCCTCAACTTCTTGTTGCAGATTATATGCATTGATCAAATCATTGATAAGCGCCTTATAATAACCATTAACATTTACTTTTGCTAAATCATCACTCTTGTACAGAGATTCGTGAACCAGTGCCATTGAAGAGACTCTCTGTTCAAATTCAAGGAGTATATCATTAATTTCGCTATTGTCAATCGAAGAACCTTGCAAGCGAATCAGACTCTTGATAATCTGCAAATTATTTTTAACTCTATGATGAATCTCTTTCAACAATATTTCCTTCTCTTCACTCCCCAAACGAGATTCTCGCAACTGTTCATTTGTGGACTCTAACTCTTTCTTTTTATCCGCTAATGCTCTTTGCTTAAAGAAAAGTAATACAAAGATGATGACAAGCACAATAAGGACAATTGATAATGCCCATATCAACTTTCTCGAAACACGTTGATTATATTCCAATTCTTTCTTTTGGGTGGAAAGAGTATCATTCGCTTCCGAAAGTTCGTTAATTTCACTTTTACTCTGCTTTTCTCGAAAGTGAGCTTGCAGCACAGAAGTAAGAATTTTTTGAGATTTAGCATCCAATGTATCTAGTTCATTAAACACAGATGACAAATGAGCGTATGCTTTTTTATAATTACCATTATTTGCTTCAAATTTTCCGTTGTTCACGCTAATACTTCTTACAATACTTGTAATAGAATATTTTCTCGCAAGTTGAGAAGACAAATTCGAATAATAATAGTACTTCTCAATATCATTTAACTCAAGATAGATTTCAGAAAAATTAAGATAAGTACTTGCTAAAGCTTCAAGATCTTCCATCTCAATCTTGTGCGATTCGGCTTTCTCTAGGAACTCTAATGCTTTCTTATATTTCTTCTGATCCATATACACCAAAGCTATATTGTTGTAAGTGTAACTCAGACGCTTGAGTATCTTTGATTTTTTTCTGTTCTTAATTGCAAAATCAAAATACTCTAATGCTTTCTTGTATTTTTTCTGATAGCGCAACACATTACCAATGTTATTATAAATATTAGCTAACCCCGAATAGTTGTTATCAATGATATAAATCTCCTCCGCTCTTTGATAGTAATCAAGTGCCTCACTATAATTTTTTTGGTTCTTGAGAACAACTCCAATATTTACACAAGTAGAGGCCAATTTACCAGGTAGACCATTTTTCCTTGCTAGATCATACGCTTTATGATAAATTGGTAAAGCTTGGGAGAAATTCTGTAAATCTTTATATATTATTCCTCGTTTGTTAAGACAATCAATTCTACTACCAAAATCGTTTATTTCTTCATAAATCTCTTCTGCTTGGATACAAGATGTAAGCGACTGGTC